>OJWC01000001.1_pt1 | contig 335677 bp, 332 predicted proteins | sample 1600371 | NCBI WGS metagenome assembly OJWC01 (sample SAMN04436876, study PRJEB24849) | human gut metagenome | biome: human gut; feature: NICU; material: stool | host: Homo sapiens | place: USA: Saint Louis, MO | collected 2011-12-01 | reverse complement strand
TCCTGCCCCTGCCAAAACCCTATGTCGTGCCGGGAGGACGCTTCCGCGAAGTCTATTACTGGGACAGCTATTTCACCATGCTGGGGCTGGCCGAGAGCGGCCACTGGGATAAGATCGGCGACATGGTGGACAACTTCGCTTACGAGCTTGATACCTGGGGCCATATCCCTAACGGTAACCGCAGCTACTACCTGAGCCGCTCTCAGCCGCCGTTCTTCTCGCTGATGGTGGAATTGCTGGCCACGCATGACAGCGACGCGTTGAAGAAATACCGTCCGCAGATGGAGAAAGAGTACGCTTACTGGATGGAGGGGGCTGATGGGCTCCAGCCTGGTCAGGCGAACAAACGCGTGGTGAAGCTGGATGATGGCTCGATCCTCAACCGCTACTGGGACGATCGGGACACGCCGCGCCCTGAGTCGTGGCTGGATGACGTGACCACCGCCAAAAATAACCCTAACCGTCCGGCCACCGAGATTTACCGCGATCTGCGCTCAGCCGCGGCCTCGGGCTGGGATTTCAGCTCCCGCTGGATGGACGATCCTCAGAAGCTGGGTACCATCCGCACCACCAGCATCGTGCCGGTGGATCTGAATGCGCTGATGTTTAAGATGGAAAAACTGCTGGCCCGCGCCAGCCAGGAAGACGGCGATAACGCCAGCGCAAGTAAATACGATGCGCTGGCCTCCGCACGCCAGAAAGCCATGGAGAGCCACCTGTGGAACGATAAAGAGGGCTGGTATGCGGATTACGATCTGAAAACCGGGAAGGTACGTAATCAGCTGACGGCTGCGGCCCTCTTCCCGCTGTATGTGAAGGCCGCATCACAGGATCGCGCCGATAAAGTGGCCGCAGCCGCGTCGTCACGCCTGCTGAAACCGGGCGGTATTTCTACCACCACCATCAACAGCGGGCAGCAGTGGGATGCGCCGAACGGCTGGGCGCCGTTGCAGTGGGTCGCGGTGGAAGGGTTGCAGAACTATGGTCAGCAGAAAGTGGCGATGGACGTAACCTGGCGTTTCCTGAAAAACGTTCAGCATACCTACGATCGCGAGAAGAAACTGGTTGAGAAGTACGATGTCTCTTCGACCGGTACCGGCGGTGGCGGCGGGGAGTATCCGTTGCAGGACGGTTTCGGCTGGAGTAACGGCGTGACGCTCAGGATGCTGGACATGGTCTGTCCGAAAGAGAAGCCGTGCGACAGCGTACCGGAGAATCAGCCTGCGGCAAACGATGATGTTGCACCTGCGAAACAGGCGGCGCAGTAGCGCCCCTCACCCTGACCCTCTCCCCAAAGGGGCGAGGGTCAGGTTCCGTGCAATAAAGTGGCCCGGTAGCGTTACCGGGCTTTTTTCAGAAGCTGTAGCTTGCCCCGACCTGGAACGTCCGGTCGCGGCCTATCCAGCAGTTGGTCGCGTCATAGCAGGTGAGCGTCTCTTTGTTGGTGACGTTCTGCGCGCTCGCTTTCAGCGTCAGCCCCTCCAGCGATGGCGCCAGTTCGCCCATGCGGTAGGATGCCGCCAGATCGTACTGCATCGTACCGCCCAGCTTGCCTGCATCGTTGGCTGGCGAGATCTCCATCGGCCCGGTGTAGCGTGCCCCTGCCCCCAGCGTTAACCCTCTCAGCGGCGTACTGTCAAAGGTGTAATCCCCCCACAGATTAAAGGCGTTCTCAGGGACCTGCGTCGGTCGTTTGCCCTGGTACTTGTCATCTTCGGTATTGATGGCGTGGGTGTAGGCGTAGTTGGCAATCAGCGTCAGGTTATCCGTTGGACGACTCATCGCGGAAAGCTCCGCGCCTTTCGATTCCACTTCCCCGGTCTGGCGATAGTTGAGGAAGCCCGGATCGCTGGTCACCACATTTTTCTGACGAATGTTAAACACCGAGGCGGTGAAGGTGGTTGCGTATTCCGCCAGCAGGTATTTCACCCCACCCTCCACCTGCTTGCTGGTGGTGGGCTTAACGTCTTTCGCGGTCAGCGTGCCCTGTGGCGATACCGGGGCGAACCCTTCCGAATAGCTGATAAACGGCGAGAGTCCATTGTCGAAGGCATAAAGCGCGCCCAGTCGTTTGGTGAGGCGATCCTGCGATACCCAGGCTTTGTCACCGTTTTGCAGATAGTTGGTGGTGACGGAACGGTAGTCGTCATAGCGCAGGCTGGCCAGCACGTTCAACCCGCCAAACGCAATCTGATCCTGGAGGTAATAGCCATTCTGCTGATAGCTGAGACGGTTTTTCTGCGCGGTGTAAAGCCCCAGCGCATCGTTATCGATCTGCGAGTGATCCGGATGACGCATATCGATACCCGGTGTGGACGAGGCGTAACGATAATGGAAGTGAGAGTTCAGCTTCTGGTAGTCAAAGCCCGCCAGCAGATGATGTTTCCAGTCACCCAGCGCAACGGTTCGGGTGACCTGGTTATCAATATTGAAGCTCTGCAAATCTTCATCCGTGGTATAGGCGAAACGGTTAAGCTGGTAGACCTCGCTGCCCGTCCCGGTGGAATAGGCGCTGCGCTGGTGGGTGTCCACGTCAAAATAGCGCGCTTTCTGATTAAAGCCCCAGCCACTGTCAAACTCGTGCTCAAAGCTGTAGCCCAGCATCCACTGGCGCTGCTTAAAGCCGCTCCACTCATCCCCGGCATAGTCACGACGATCGGCGTATTTAGACCGCAGATAGCTAAGCGGCATCGGATCAGACGGCGTCAGGCTCGGCGTATTTTGCGCCAGCGCGTCAATGGTCAGGCGCGTTTTGTCATCCGGCTGCCAGGTCACGGAGGGGGCCACCAGATAGTTTTCATAGCGCGTGGTGTGCGCCTGTTCGTCACTCTCTGTCGCTTTACCCAGCAGGCGATAGTTCCAGTCGCTGTTCGCGATTTGCCCCGTGGAGTCCAGGTATCCCTCTTTCAGATTGCGGTTTCCGGTATTAAAGCCCAGTTCCGTTTTCGCCTCTTTCTGCGGCTTTTTACTCTGAATATTGACCAGCCCGCCCGGGGAGCCGCCGCCATACAGCACGGATGACGGCCCCTTCAGAATATCGACGCTCTCAATCAGCAGCGGATCGATTCGTGCTTTGGTGTTCCCGGTGACGTTATAGGGAAGTTGCAGGCCGTTGTAGAACTCCTGATCGACGTTGAACCCGCGGATTTTGTACTCGCTCATGTAAGAGGTGCTCCCGCGCACCTCCGTGGAAACGCCCGGCGCATAGCGCAGGATCTCGTTTACCGAACTGGCGTGCCGCTGCTCAATCTCTTTAGCGGCAATGGTGTTGATCACCTGCGGCGTTTTACTTTCCGCGACGGCTGATTTCGTGGCGCTGTTGGTCCAGGCAGGGAGCGCGCTGCCCTGCTCTGTGCCTGTCACCACGATGGTGGATTCTTCTGCGAAAGCCTGTGTTTGCAATGCCAGCGTGACGGCGCCTGCCAACGCGCATAACGCAAAACGTGAAGTGCTCATAGTGTCGTCTTGTTATTAGATGGTATTAGGAACGACAATTATTATCATTTCCATTAGCAAATCAATATCAGCGGAGAAAAACAGATCGTTTGTATTAAGTTTCATGCCAGCGTGCCGATAACCCAGAGACAGTCTGTCATCTATCGAGGAGCCATCTGGCGTGAGTAGCTACAGTGAGCAGTTCCTGAAACAAAATCCGCTGGCTGTATTAGGGGTGTTACGCGACCTGAAAAAAGGCGAGGTGCCGCTGCGCATCAACTGGTCAACCAGCCAGTTTATCAGCAAGATCCTGGACGTTACGGCAGAACACCTGATCGTCGATCTGGGTAGCCAGAGCGATGAAAACCGTGCCGCGCTACAGGCAGAAAACCTCTCGGTGATGGCTGAAACGCAGGGGGCGAAAGTCGAGTTTGTGCTGCCTCGCCTGACCACGATCGCGTACCAGGGTTTGCCTGCGTTTATCGCTCCCCTGCCCGCTAACCTCTGGTTCGTGCAACGCCGCGAGTTTTTTCGCATCAGCGCCCCGCTTCACCCGGCCTATTTCTGTAAGGCAAAAATGCCGGATAAAAAAGAGATCCGCTTTCGTCTCTTCGACCTGTCACTGGGCGGGATGGGCGCGTTAATGGATACGCCGAAGCCGGAAGGACTGGTGGAAGGCATGCGTTTTAGTCAGATTGAGCTGGATATGGGCGGATGGGGACGCTTCTGGTTTGACGCCCAGCTGATTGCCATCAGCGAGCGCAAGGTGGTGGACAGCAAAAACGAAACCATTACCACGCCGCGACTGAGCTTTCGCTTTCTGAATGTCGGGCCAGGCGCCGAACGCGAGCTCCAGCGCATCATCTTCTCACTGGAGCGTGAAGCGCGGGAACGCGCGAATAAAGTGCGCTGAAAGGCGTCGGGCAGCGTGCAGCCGCCCGACAAAGGCGTTACATGGCGTCCATCGCTTTCTGTACTTTCCAGATATAACGTGGAGCCTGTGCTGACGGATGATTCTTCACCACGTGCTCGAAGAATTCATCTTTATCCATATCGTTAATCTCTTCTATCGCCTCTTTGCGATCGGATGAGAAGGTTCGGAGCAGCGCACCGGCTCCGTTAACGTACGACACCACCAGCGCATATTGCATCACTTCCGGATCGTCAATCCCCTTCAGAATGCCATGCTCGAGAATGCTCAGGTAAGCGGTTCCCATAGAGATGTTACGCTCCGGGTTTTTCAGCTCGCTGGTGGATGGCTGACCCTTCCAGCCCATGTAGCGATAGACCTCTCTTCCCGCCGTCGAGGCTTTTAACTGCATCAGCCCCACCGCATTCGATTTACTCACCAGCGTCGGGTTGCCGCCGGACTCCACGGCAATGATCGCCGTGATCAGACGCGGGCTCACGCCCCAGGCCTTCCCGGCTTGTTCGCTGATCGGCATCCACTGCATGGCCCGCTTTACCGGCACTTCAGGGTTCCAGGGGGGATTTTGATAATCATGTTTTGAACTACAGCCAGCGAGCAGCACAATCAAAAAAGCAAACCATCTCAATTTCACGTCATCTATCCTTATAGCCGGTCATCGCGGTACGTCGCCCCTTGAAGCAGGCGGCGTATAAGCGGCATGATATAGACAATTAGATTCTCATTCAGCAAGGAATTGCCATGCCTCAGTTTCATCTCATCGCACCGTCAGGCTACTGCATCAACCAGGAGGCGGCACAGCGGGGCGTTCAGCGCCTGCTGGAAATGGGCCATCAGGTAGAAAATCAGACAATTATCCCCCGCCGCATGCAGCGTTTTGCCGGTACGGAGGCGCAGAGACTGAGCGATATCAACAGCCTGGCGACGCTGGAAGGTGAAAACACCATTGTGCTGGCCGTGCGCGGCGGCTATGGCGCAAGCCGGTTGCTGGAGAGCATCGACTGGGCAGGGCTGGCCGCGCGCCAGCAGCAGGATCCTCTGTTAATCTGCGGACACAGCGATTTCACGGCGATCCAGCTCGGCCTGCTGGCGTTGCATAACGTCATTACCTTTAGCGGCCCGATGCTGGCCGGCAACTTTGGTGCGCCGGATCTGGATGCGTTTACCCAGGACCATTTCTGGCGCGCCATGCTAAACCCGACGTTCACCGTCGAGTGGCAAGGCAATGGACCGTACTGGGAATGTGAAGGACAGCTGTGGGGCGGCAACCTCGCGATGCTGGTGTCGCTGATTGGCACGCCGTGGCTGCCGCAGATCGCGGACGGCATACTGGTGCTGGAAGATATCAATGAACACCCGTTCCGCGTCGAACGTATGCTGTTGCAGCTGTATCACGCCGGGATCCTGGATCGGCAGTCGGCCATTGTGCTGGGCAGTTTTAGCGGTTCAGCCCCTAACGATTACGATGCGGGCTATTCCCTGGAGACGATGATTGATTTCATTCGTTCCCGACTGGATATCCCGGTGATCGCCGGTCTGGATTTCGGCCATGAGCAGCAAACCGTTACGCTGCCGCTGGGTGCCCGGGCGCACCTTGTACACGATAATGCAGGCAGTCGGTTAACAATCAGCGGTCATCCGGTCTTAAAGGCATAAAAAAGCCGTTATTCCCCCTCAATAAAACGCTGTTAACGTTGTTAATATGTTAGGGTTTTAATAACAGCGTTCACATTGAGGTGGGAGTAAGACAACATTGGGTGCCACAGCGATAATCAGTCTTTTCATTCTGGGTTCCATCCTGGTAACCTTCAGCATTTTATTAAGTTCATTTTCATCGCGTCTTGGCATACCTATTCTTGTCATTTTCCTGGCTATCGGCATGCTTGCCGGGATCGACGGTATCGGCGGTATCCCCTTCGATAATTACCCTTTCGCCTATATGGTGAGTAACCTCGCGCTGGCGGTGATTCTGCTGGACGGCGGCATGCGCACCCAGGCAAGTTCGTTTCGCGTTGCCTTAGGTCCGGCGCTGTCTCTGGCGACCGTCGGCGTGCTGATCACCTCCGGCCTGACCGGTATGATGGCGGCCTGGCTGTTTAACCTCGATATAATGGAAGGCCTGCTGATTGGCGCGATTGTCGGCTCTACCGATGCGGCGGCGGTTTTCTCCCTGCTCGGCGGCAAGGGGCTGAACGAACGCGTTGGCTCCACGCTGGAGATTGAATCCGGCAGCAACGATCCGATGGCGGTGTTCCTGACCATCACCCTGATTGAGATGATCCAGCAGCACGAAACCGGCCTGAGCTGGATGTTCGCCTGGCACATCCTCCAGCAGTTTGGCCTCGGGATTATCATTGGTCTCGGCGGCGGTTACCTGTTACAGCAGACGATCAACCGTATTACGCTGCCTTCCGGCCTTTACCCGCTGCTGGCCCTGAGCGGTGGGATCCTGATCTTTGCCGTCACCACCGCGCTGGACGGCAGCGGTATTCTGGCGGTTTACCTTTGTGGTTTCCTGTTGGGCAACCGACCGATTCGCAACCGTCACGCCATTTTGCAGAACTTCGACGGTCTGGCCTGGCTGGCGCAGATCGCCATGTTCCTGGTGCTGGGCCTGCTGGTGACGCCGTCGGACCTGCTGCCTATCGCCGTACCGGCGCTGCTTTTGTCGGCCTGGATGATCTTCTTCGCCCGTCCGCTGTCGGTGTTTGCCGGGCTGCTGCCTTTCCGCGGGTTTAACCTGCGTGAGCGGATATTTATCAGTTGGGTGGGGCTGCGCGGCGCGGTGCCGATTATTCTGGCCGTGTTCCCGATGATGGCCGGGCTGGACAACGCCCGCCTGTTCTTCAACGTCGCCTTCTTCGTGGTGCTGGTGTCGCTGCTGTTCCAGGGGACGTCGCTGGGCTGGGCGGCGAAAAAAGCCAAAGTGGTGGTACCGCCCATTGGCTGGCCGGTCTCCCGCGTGGGGCTGGATATTCACCCTGAGAACCCCTGGGAACAGTTTGTCTACCAGCTAAGCGCCGATAAGTGGTGCGTGGGGGCGTCCCTGCGCGATCTGCATATGCCCGCTGAAACGCGCATTGCCGCCCTGTTCCGGGATAACGCCCTGCTGCACCCGACCGGCAGCACGCGGCTGCGTGAGAACGATATTCTCTGCGTGATTGGCCGCGAGCGCGACCTGCCTGCCCTCGGCAAGCTGTTCAGCCAGTCGCCCCCGGTGGCCCTGGATCAGCGTTTCTTCGGCGATTTTATCCTCGAAGCCAGCGCCCGCTTTGCGGATGTGGCGCTGATTTATGGCCTGGAAGGTGGACTGGAGAATCGCGATAACCAGCAAACCCTGGGTGAAATTATTCAGCAATTATTAGGGGCTGCGCCGGTCGTCGGTGACCAGGTGGAGTTTGCCGGGATGATCTGGACGGTAGCGGAGAAAGAAGATAACGCGGTGCGTAAAGTCGGCGTCAGGCCGATGGAGGAGGAGGCGGAGTAGCTGCTTTTTTGCCGGGTGACGCTAACGCTTACCCGGCCTACATTCGGGCTTTTGTAGGCCGGGTAAGGCGAAGCCGCCACCCGGCACACACACACAAGTTACACCGTCACAACAGGCACTCTTGGCGCCAGCGCGCACATCAGTTCATACCCGACGGTGCCCGCCGCAGCGGCCACATCATCAATTTTAACCTCGTTGCCCCACAGCTCAACCGGTGACCCGATCCCCGCCTGGGGACACGGCGTTAAATCAATGGCCAGCATGTCCATTGAGACGGTGCCTACCGTGCCGGTGCGCACGCCATCGACCCACACCGGCGTGCCGCTCGGGGCGATGCGCGGATAACCATCTGCATAGCCCCCTGCCACCATACCGATGCGCTGCTCGCCCGCTGCCCGATAGCGGCTGCCATAACCCACCGTATCGCCCGCTTTTAACGTCTGCACGCCGATAATCTCGCTTCGTAACGTCATCACCGGCTTCAGGCCGCTGTTGGCGATATCCTGCCACTGACCTGAGGGTGACGCGCCGTACAGAACGATCCCCGGACGCACCCAGTTGTAGTGCGCCTCGGGATGCCAGAGCGTTGCCGCTGAGTTCGACAGCGAGCGCGGACAGTCCAGCCCTTCTGCCGCCTGCTCAATGCGGACCATGGCATCGGCAATGCCGTCCGGCTTTTCCGCATCGGCGAAATGCGCCATCAGCGTCATCTCACCGACATTTTTCAGCGCACGAAGCTGCTGCCAGACCGTGTGCACCCGTTCAGGCTGGAAGCCCAGACGGTTCATCCCGCTGTTCACTTTGAGATAGATATCCAGCGGGGCATGCAGCTTCGCGTCCTGAATGGCCTTAATCTGCCAGTTACTGTGAACGCTGGTCGTCAGGCGGTACTTATCCAGCAGAGGCAGATCCTGCGCATGGAAGAATCCTTCCAGCAGCAGGATCGGTCCTTTCCAGCCGCGCTCGCGCAGCAGGATGGCCTCTTCCAGATTCAGCAAGGCAAAACCATCGGTGGCGCCGAGCGCACTCCAGATACGGTCGATACCATGACCGTAGGCGTTGGCTTTCACCACCGACCAGACACGAGAACCCGGCGCAGCACGGCGAACAATTTGCAGGTTATCCTTCAGCGCCTGCAAATCCAGCTGGGCCAGAATAGGACGGGACATTGCGACTCCTTAATTATGCGCGCCGTGCAGGTGTTGTGGACGCGATGGGGTAAACCCTGATTGATAGCGTGCGGCGCTCAAATCGTCAAACGGAATTGCCGGCGTCCGCCCGGAGATCAGGTCGCTCAGCAGCTGGCCCGAACCGCAGGCCATGGTCCAGCCAAGCGTGCCGTGGCCGGTGTTGGTCCACAGATTTTTGTATGGCGTACGGCCCACAATCGGCGTGCCGTCCGGGGTCATTGGGCGCAGGCCGGTCCAGAACGTTGCCTGCTCAATGAAGCCGCCGCGCGGGAAGAGATCGCCCACGACCATCTCCAGCGTTTCACGACGCGGTTTGAGCAGCTCGGTATTGAAGCCTACGATTTCCGCCATGCCGCCGACGCGGATCCGGTTATCGAAGCGGGTGATGGCGATTTTGTAGGTTTCATCGAGAATGGTCGAGACCGGCGCGCCGCTGTCCTCTTTCACAGGAATGGTCAGGGAGTAGCCTTTCAGCGGATAGACCGGGATATCCAGGATGCCTTTCAGCATCGCGGTTGAGTAGGAGCCAAACGCCATCACGTAGGCATCGGCTTTAATTACCTCTTCCCCACACTTCACGCCGTAAATCTTCTCCCCTTCCGACAGCAGTTTGTCGACAGAAGTATTGAAGCGGAATTTCACCCCGGCCTGCTCACACATGCGCGCCAGACGCTGGGTGAAAAGCTGGCAGTCGCCGGTTTCATCGTTCGGTAAACGCAGACCGCCCGTCAGCTTGTGCGCGACCTCGGCAAGCGCTGGCTCCACCTGCGCCAGCTGGCTGGCTTCCAGCAGCTGATACGGTACGCCCGCATCTTCAAGCACGGCGATATCGCGGGTCGCGTTTTCGTACTGTTGCGCGGTACGGAACAGCTGAAGCGTGCCGCCCTGACGCCCTTCATATTCAATGCCCGTTGAGGCACGCAGCGCTTTCAGGCAATCACGGCTGTATTCCGCCAGCCGCACCATGCGCCCTTTGTTTTCCATGTAGTGGCGGGTGTCGCAGTTGCGCAGCATCTGCCTCATCCACTTAAGCTGGAACTGCGTGCCGTCAAGACTTATCGCCAGCGGCGCATGTCGCTGAAACATCCATTTGATCGCCTTCAGCGGAACGCCCGGGGCCGCCCACGGCGCAGCGTAGCCCGGGGAGATTTGCCCCGCATTCGCCGCACTGGTTTCCAGCGCCGGACCGGATTCGCGATCGATAACGGTAACCTCATGTCCCGCCTGACTTAAATACCAGGCGCTGGTTACGCCAACGACACCACTTCCCAGTATGACAACACGCATAGCCACTCCATTATGAGCAAAAGAACAATCATCTAATTACAGATTGATAACCTAGTTGAAAATATTATTCAACATATGACTTTTTTATGGTGACTCAACTCACATATCCCGCTGTATAAGGGGATGGCGCTTATTTGGGATCTCCTGCTGCGCGTTATTTTTAACCAGTAGAAAATTCTGTGAGCACCGCTTTTTTTGCCGTATCGAAAACGCGAAATCGCAAAGAAAAAATTTCTGCGCCCCGCGTATTTGAATGGGGTGATCTATGCTTGAAAGGAGGCTCTCCAGTCAGAGAGAGCGACCAACAACGAGGGCGCGCTAATGGCTACACTAGATTCCATGTCCAGGGACAGCACCCGTCTGAGCGATGGACCCGACTGGACCTTCGAGTTGCTGGATGTCTACCTGGCGGAGATCGACCGGGTGGCCAAACTCTATCGTCTGGATACCTACCCCCATCAGATTGAAGTCATCACCTCGGAACAGATGATGGACGCTTACTCCAGCGTCGGGATGCCGATTAACTATCCGCACTGGTCGTTTGGTAAAAAATTCATTGAGACAGAGCGGCTGTATAAGCACGGGCAGCAGGGACTGGCGTATGAAATCGTCATTAACTCTAACCCGTGTATTGCCTATCTGATGGAGGAGAACACCATTACCATGCAGGCGCTGGTGATGGCGCACGCCTGCTATGGACATAACTCGTTCTTCAAAAATAACTACCTGTTCCGCAGCTGGACGGACGCCAGCTCCATCGTCGATTATCTAATCTTCGCCCGCAAATACATTACCGACTGCGAAGAGCGCTACGGCGTGGACGAGGTGGAGAAGCTGCTGGACTCCTGCCACGCGTTGATGAACTACGGCGTTGACCGCTATAAGCGTCCGCAGAAGATCTCATTGCAGGAAGAGAAAGCCCGGCAGAAGAGCCGCGAGGAGTATCTGCAAAGCCAGGTGAATATGCTGTGGCGCACCCTGCCAAAACGTGAAGAGGAGAAAACCGTCGCCGAGGCGCGTCGCTACCCTTCCGAGCCGCAGGAAAACCTGCTCTACTTTATGGAGAAAAACGCCCCGCTGCTGGAGCCGTGGCAGCGTGAGATCCTGCGCATCGTGCGCAAGGTGAGCCAGTATTTCTATCCGCAGAAGCAGACCCAGGTGATGAACGAAGGCTGGGCGACCTTCTGGCACTACACCATTCTTAACCATCTGTACGACGAAGGAAAAGTCACCGAGCGGTTTATGATGGAGTTTCTGCACAGCCACACCAACGTGGTATTCCAGCCGGCATATAACAGCCCGTGGTACAGCGGCATTAACCCGTACGCGCTCGGCTTTGCCATGTTCCAGGATATCAAGCGTATTTGTCAGTCGCCCACCGAAGAGGACAAATACTGGTTTCCGGATATTGCCGGTTCCGACTGGCTGGAAACGCTGCACTTCGCGATGCGTGATTTTAAGGATGAGAGCTTTATCAGCCAGTTCATGTCGCCGAAGATCATGCGTGATTTCCGCTTCTTCACCGTACTGGATGATGACCGCAACAACTTCCTGGAGATCTCCGCGATCCACAACGAAGAGGGCTATCGCGAGATCCGCTCGCGCCTGTCGTCCCAGTACAACCTGAGTAATCTTGAACCTAACATTCAGGTCTGGAACGTGGATCTGCGCGGCGACCGCTCCCTGACGTTGCGCTATATTCCGCACAACCGCGCGCCGCTGGATAAGGGGCGTAAGGAAGTGCTGAAGCACGTGCATCGTCTGTGGGGATTTGACGTGTTGCTGGAGCAGCAGAACGAAGATGGCAGCGTGGAGCTGCTGGAGCGGTGTCCGGCGCGGATGAATACGCTGTAGTTTGTTGCCGGGTGGCGGCTACGCCTTACCCGGCCTACGGGTTTTGTAGGCCCGGTAAGCGAAGCGCCACCGGGCGAAAAAAAACCTCTCAATCGAGAGGTTTTTTATTTTAGCGACTCTGAATCGCTAAATCACCCGGCAGCGTTTTCTGCATCCGGTGCCAGATTTCACCGGAGTCGTGGCCGTAACGACGCACCGTTTCATAGACCTGATCGTGCAGCCCTTCGGTGCAGAGTTTGCTCAGTTTATGGTAGAAGCCAAGCGCCAGACTGCGGGCTTCAGGGTTAGCAAAGTAGTGACGACCAATGCGCGTATATAACCCTTTCATTCCATTCAGGATCAGACCGTAAACCGGATTGCCGGAAGCAAACGCCAGACCGCGGAACACGTTGTAATCCAGGGTCGCAAAGGCATCCGCGTGATCTTCCACCTCATTAGCGGTGGCAAGCACCTTCAGCGCATCTTCAGGGTGCTGACGAAACGCGGTGCGGATGAAAATGGTGGCGATGTTGGTGCGCACGGAAAGCAGATTATCAATCAGCTGCGGTACGCTTTCGTGGTCGAGACGCGCCAGCGTTTCCAGAATGTTCAGCCCGGACGTTTCCCAGAAGTTGTTCACCTTAGTGGGTTTGCCATGCTGTATCGTCAACCAGCCATCGCGCGCCAGACGCTGGAGCACTTCTCGCAGCGTGGTACGGGTGACGCCAATCAGTTCAGAGAGTTCGCGTTCAGCAGGTAGAATTGATCCCGCAGGGAAACGATTATTCCAGATGCTTTCAATGATGTACTCTTCCGCGAAACCCGCCGGGCTCTGCGCCTTAATGACCATAGTGAGATTTCCATTACACAGCTTTAGCAAATTGCACTCATCATACCAGAGGCGCGCAGAGGCAGATAGCGCAGCAGAGACAGAAAAGAGGGATCGCCGTTTCATTTTTATGAAATTTACAAATGGCTTAATCCCCCGCTCTGCCGCCATTTTTGCGTATACTGATGTCTTGTCTTATTTGACGGGGAAAGGACGTCTGTCGTGGAAATTTCATTTGGGCGCGCGCTGTGGCGCAACTTTTTAGGTCAGTCACCTGACTGGTACAAACTCACTTTACTGGTATTCCTGGTCGTTAATCCCGTTATCTTTTTGCTGGATCCCTTCGTTGCCGGGTGGATGTTGGTCGCCGAGTTTATCTTTACCCTGGCGATGGCGCTGAAGTGCTATCCGCTGTTGCCCGGCGGGCTGCTGGCGCTGGAAGCCGTGGTCATTGGCATGACCAGCGCGGAGCATGTTAAAAACGAGATAGCGTCGAATCTTGAAGTCCTGCTGCTGCTGATCTTCATGGTGGCGGGGATCTACTTTATGAAGCAGCTTCTGCTGTTTATCTTCACCCGTTTGCTGCTGAGCATTCCGTCGAAAACGCTGCTCTCGCTGGCGTTTTGCCTCGCCGCGGCCTTCCTCTCTGCCTTCCTGGATGCGCTGACGGTCGTTGCGGTGGTGATCAGCGTCGCCGTCGGCTTTTACGGGATTTACCACCGGGTGGCCTCGTCGCGTCCTGGCGATAACTTGCAGGACGACAGCCACGTTGAGGCGCACAACCGCGATGTGCTGGAACAGTTCCGCGCGTTTCTGCGCAGCCTGATGATGCATGCGGGCGTGGGGACGGCGCTGGGCGGCGTGATGACCATGGTCGGGGAGCCGCAAAACCTGATTATCGCCAAAGCGGCTGAGTGGCATTTTGGCGAATTTTTCCTGCGCATGGCGCCGGTCAGCGTGCCCGTGCTGGTCTGCGGGTTAGCAACCTGTGTGCTGGTCGAAAAATTCAACCTCTTTGGGTATGGCGCGAAGTTGCCCGATCAGGTCCGCCAGGAGCTGCATAAGTTTGACGAGCAGAGCCGCAAACAGCGCACGCGCCAGGAGACGCTGCGCCTGATTGCACAGGGTTTCATCGGCGTGTGGCTTATCGCTGCGCTGGCCTTCCACCTTGCCGAGGTGGGGCTGATTGGCCTGTCGGTAATTATCCTTGCAACCAGCCTGAGCGGCGTTACGGACGAACATGCTATCGGAAAAGCCTTTACCGACGCGCTGCCGTTTACCGCCCTGCTGGCGGTGTTTTTCGCCGTCGTGGCGGTGATTATTGACCAACATCTGTTCGCGCCGATCATCGCGTTTGTGCTTCAGGCCACGCCAGATTCGCAGCTAACGCTGTTCTATTTGTTTAACGGTCTGTTGTCCTCTATATCCGATAACGTCTTTGTCGGTACGGTATACATCAATGAGGCCAAAGCCGCGATGGAGCAAGGGATTGTCAGCAGTGAACAGTTCGAGCTGCTGGCGGTGGCGATCAACACCGGAACCAATCTCCCCTCCGTGGCAACCCCGAACGGTCAGGCGGCATTCCTCTTCCTGCTGACCTCGGCGCTGGCGCCACTCATACGACTTTCTTATGGAAGAATGGTCTGGATGGCGCTGCCATATACGCTGGTGCTTACCCTGGTTGGTTTGCTGTGCATCAAAATTACTCTCGTTCCCTGTACGCAATGGTTGTTGCAAGCAGGTATACTTGCGGCGCATTAAAATTCGTTTACACTGCGCTGTCTAAGCATGTTCCAGGGAAATGATTATGTTGCGATTTTTGAACCAGTGCTCACGCGGTCGCGGAGCGTGGTTGTTGATGGCCCTGACCGCCTTTGCGCTGGAAATGGTTGCGCTGTGGTTTCAGCATGTGATGGGGCTGAAACCTTGCGTACTGTGTATTTATGAGCGTTGTGCGCTGTTCGGCATTATGGGCGCGGGTCTGGTAGGTGCGATTGCACCCAAAACACCGTTACGCTATGCGGCCATTGCCATCTGGCTGTACAGCGCCGGGAAAGGCATTGCGCTTGCCTGGGAGCACACCCAGATGCAGCTTCACCCGTCGCCGTTTATGACCTGCGATTTTGCCGCCCGCTTCCCGAGCTGGCTGCCGCTGGATAAATGGCTGCCGCAGGTATTTGTGGCTTCCGGTGACTGCTCTGTACGCCAGTGGGAATTTCTGACGCTGGAGATGCCTCAGTGGCTGGTGGGCATTTTTGTCGCCTACTTTGTGGTGGCGCTGCTGGTGCTGATTGCCCAGCCGTTCAAACCAAAGAAACGCGATCTTTTTGGACGGTAAAAGCAAAACGGCAACGTCAGTTTTGCAGGTCGGGTAAGCGCAGCGCCACCCGACACAATTGTGAATAATAAAAAACCCGCCTCGGCGGGTTTTTTATTATCACCGATTAGGGTGATTCATAATGTGGTCTTCCCAGTCCCGCACCTCGGACTCTTTCACCGCAATGTGGCGCACGGAAATACGTTCACCGTGCATCGCCGCTTTCGACCCCGTCAACAGCGGATGCCATGTGGGCAGATCCTTTCCTTCCGCCAGCAGGCGATACGCGCAGGTATGCGGCAACCACTCAAAGGTTGGCAGATTTTCACGGGTTAACTTGATGCAGTCCGGCTCATATTCGAAACGGCGCTCGTAGTTGCGGCACTGGCAGGTTTTGATGTTTAACTGCTTGCAGGCAACGTTGGTGAAATAGATCTCGTCCGAATCTTCATCCATCAGCTTATGCAGGCAGCACTGCCCGCAGCCGTCACACAACGATTCCCACTCCGCGTCGGTCATGTCGTCGAGAGTTTTGCTTTGCCAGAAAGGAATGTCGTTCATCGGGATGTCCACACGTCAAAATAGAGCGCACCTTATAACGAGTCTGGCACGTTGATGCAAGTTTTGCCGCCCTTTTCAGGCGGCAAGGTGCTTTTACAGTACGCGGGTTTTCAGCGACAGGCCGTTAAAACTGACGTCCAGCTCGTCGCCACTGTGCAGCGGCCCCACACCTTCCGGGGTGCCGGTGAGGATCACGTCGCCGGGTTTCAGGGTGAAGAAGCGGCTCATGTAAGCAATCAGCGGAACGATCTTATGGATCATGTCAGCGGTCGTTCCCTGCTGGCGGAGCTCGCCGTTGACCTTCAGGCTGAGGGGCGTGTTCTGCGGATCGTCGGTAAATTCACTCACCGGAACGAAACCGGAAATCGGGCATGAATTATCAAAACCCTTGGCTTTTTCCCACGGCTGCCCCGCTTTCTTCATTTTGCCCTGGACGTCGCGCAGCGTGAGGTCGAGCGCGACACCGTAACCCGCAATCGCTTTCTCTACGTGTTCTTCAGTGGCCTGGCGCAGCGTCGCGCCGATCAGCACCGCCAGCTCCACTTCATGATGCACCGAGCCCAGTCCCTGCGGCAGAACCAGCGGCTGGCGAATATCGCACAGTGCGGTTTCTGGCTTAATAAACAGAACCGGCTCTTCCGGCACGGCGCTGCCCATCTCCTGAATATGTTTTGCATAGTTGCTGCCCACGCAGACCACTTTGCTGACGGGATAATCCAGTAATGCACCTTGCCAGTTATGATGTTGATACATGGTCGACCCCTAATCGGTTGATGAGTTGTTCCCGGAAAGACCCGGGCTTATTTCTTTCCGCTCACCTCAAGATGCTGTTTTAATAAATTCTCCGGTGGCGGCGGAAGCTGTAAATAATAGCCCTGCTCGGTTAACGCCTTTTTGACTTTCTCCAGATCGGCGTTCACCAGCTTCTTACGGCCGTCCAGCGGCAGCAGCATCGCCAGCTGCGGTCGGCCAAAGCTTTTCATTAATTCTTCAGGCACGCGGGAAAAATCGTCTTTCTTTTCGACATAAAGGTAGGTCTGGTCGCGGCTGGTACTTCTGTAGATCACACAAAACATGTTTTTACTCTGAATTAACGGGTGGTTGCTTGCCTCAATATACTCCTGACTATAACATGCCTGATACTCTTCGGAATATCGCAGCGATGTGTTGCGGTTAATAGCAAATTGAGTAAGGCCAGGATGTCAAATACGCCCATCGAGCTTAAAGGCAGTAGCTTCACCTTATCAGTGGTTCATTTGCATGATGCAAAACCCGAGGTTATTCGTCAGGCGTTAGAAGACAAAATCGCGCAGGCTCCCGCTTTCCTTAAGCATGCTCCTGTTGTCGTCAATGTAAGCGACCTTGAGGGGCCGGTTAACTGGAAGCGGCTCCAGCAGGCCGTCGCCTCCACGGGGTTGCGCATCGTGGGCATTAGCGGCTGCAAAGACGCAGAGTTAAAAGCCGAAATTGAACGCGCGGGTTTGCCCTTGTTAAACGAGGGCAAAGAAAAAGCCCCGCGTGCAACGCCTGCAACCGTTCCCGCTCCCCCGCCTCCGGCGCAAAATGTAGCCCCAGTCACAAAAACGCGATTGATTGATCTGCCGGTTCGTTCCGGTCAGCGCATTTATGCGCCAAACTGTGATCTGATTGTTACAAGCCACGTCAGTGCGGGCGCTGAACTGATTGCAGATGGCAATATTCACGTTTACGGTATGATGCGTGGGCGTGCGCTTGCGGGCGCCAGCGGCGATCGAGAAGCACAAATTTTTTGTACTCACCTGACGGCAGAACTGGTGTCTATCGCAGGTGAATATTGGCTGAGCGATAAAATCCCAGCCGAATTTTATGGCAAAGCGGCCCGTCTGCAACTGGCAGATAACGCTTTGACCGTTCAACCGTTAAATTGATCCCTTTTAACAAGGAATTTCTATGGCACGCATTATTGTTGTGACTTCGGGTAAAGGAGGCGTTGGCAAGACCACCTCCAGCGCGGCCATCGCTACTGGTTTGGCCCAGAAGGGAAAGAAAACCGTCGTAATCGACTTCGATATCGGTCTGCGTAACCTGGACCTGATCATGGGTTGCGAGCGTCGCGTGGTGTATGACTTCGTGAACGTCATTCAGGGCGATGCCACCCTTAACCAGGCGCTGATTAAAGATAAGCGTACCGAGAACCTCTACATTCTTCCGGCGTCCCAGACCCGTGATAAAGACGCCCTGACCCGCGAAGGCGTGGAAAAGGTGCTCGACGATCTGAAAAAGATGGAGTTCGACTTCGTGGTCTGCGACTCCCCGGCCGGTATCGAAACCGGCGCGCTGATGGCGCTCTACTTCGCGGATGAAGCCATCATCACCACCAACCCGGAAGTCTCGTCAGTACGTGACTCCGACCGTATTCTCGGCATTCTGGCCTCGAAATCCCGTCGCGCGGAAAATGGCCAGGAGCCAATCAAAGAGCACCTGCTGCTGACCCGCTACAACCCGGGCCGGGTGAACAAAGGTGACATGCTGAGCATGGAAGACGTGCTGGAGATCCTGCGCATCAAACTGGTTGGCGTGATCCCGGAAGATCAGTCCGTGTTGCGCGCCTCTAACCAGGGCGAGCCCGTGATCCTGGATACACAGGCAGACGCGGGTAAAGCGTATGCGGATACCGTTGACCGTCTGCTGGGAGAAGAACGTCCTTTCCGCTTCATTGAAGAAGAGAAGAAAGGTTTCCTCAAACGCCTGTTCGGAGGATAAGTTATGGCATTACTGGACTTTTTTCTCTCGCGGAAAAAAAGCACCGCCAACATCGCAAAAGAACGTCTGCAAATCATTGTGGCGGAACGTCGTCGTAGCGACGCCGAACCGCACTACCTGCCGCAGCTGCGCAAAGACATTCTGGAAGTGATCTGCAAATACGTGCAGATTGACCCGGAAATGGTCACCGTTCAGCTGGAGCAAAAAGACGGGGATATTTCGATTCTGGAGCTGAACGTGACGCTTCCGGAAGCGGAAGAGTCGCGTTAATCCGTTTGTGGTTTTGTAGGCCGGGTAAGCATCGCGCCGCCCGGCAATTTCCCCGGTGGCGCTGCGCTTACCGGGGCTACAATTCTTTAGCGCGGATACCCTTCCAGCAGGGTATTCAGGCGTTCGGCCATCAGTTCCCCCCGCCATCCGGCGACCAGTTCCGGTAAACCATTTTGCGGTTTCAACTTCCAGTGCCAGTTCAGCAGCTGGTTAATCTGACGACGTGAAGCCAGCAGTTCGGCACTCAGTTTGCTTTCCCCCGCCACCGTCTGCACCAGCGCTTTGATGTCTTTGAACGCCTTGCGGTAGCCCGGCATATCCATCAGGTTAAGCAGCGGTTCTGGCAGTGCGTCCTCTGGCAGTTGCTGAGCTTTCTCTACCAGCGCGAGCAGCGTTTTACCGTGGAAACGGATCTCACTTCCGGAAAGGCCAATGCTGTCCAGTTCGCCAAGGCTACCCGGCATATAGCGCGCCACCGCCCACAGGTGCTCTTCACGCACCACGAAGTTAACCGCCAGATCGCGCTCACGCGCTTTACGCAGACGCCAGTCAGCCAGCAGTTGCAGACAGGCCAGCTGGCGGGTGCGCAGCTGCCAGGCATTGGTGATGTCACGCCAGGCTTCTTTCGGATCAACCACTTCCTGACGACGCTGCTGCGTCATGCGGCACTCGTCCAGCGCGGCAGACAGCCAACCGGACGCCTCAGCCTCTTTCATGAGCTGGCCGGCAATTGGAAGAAGGTAAAAGACGTCTGCCGCGGCGTATTCAAGCTGACGCGCCGTTAGCGGACGTGCGAGCCAGTCGGTACGCGATTCGCTCTTATCCAGCGTCAGACCGGTGTACTCTTCCACCATCGCCGCAAAACCCCAGGAGAGCGGACGACCGCTGAACGCCGCGAGGATCTGGGTATCAATCAGCGGCTGCGGCATAATGCCAAAGGTGTTGAGAAAGACTTCCAGATCTTCACTGCCCGCGTGCAGATATTTGGTCACGGCGGTATCCAGCAACAGCTCGCGCATTGGCGCCCAGTCGGTAATGCCGAGGGGGTCAATCAACGACACGTGTTTGCCGTCATACATCTGAATCAGACCCAGCTGCGGATAGTACGTTCGGGTGCGGACAAATTCCGTATCCAAGGCGATAGCAGGAAATTCACGCGTCACCTCGCACAGCGAAGCCAGCTCGTCGTTGGTAGTGATCATCTGGTAATTCAAATCGGACTCTCTTTTGTTTGCGCCCATAAAAAACGCCGGCTTAACCGGCGTCTGGGCGATTAACGTGAAGCTCAGGCCTTATTGTCCACTTTGGCACGGGCTTCGTCACGTAATTCTCGTCGTAATATCTTCCCGACGTTGGATTTCGGCAGCTCATCCCGGAATTCCACCAGCTTCGGCACTTTATAGCCCGTTAGCTGACGGCGACAAAACGTTATCAGCGCATCCTCGGTAAGAGAAGGATCTTTCTTGACCACAAATATCTTCACCGCTTCACCGCTGCTGCCGGAAGGAACGCCCACCGCCGCCACTTCCAGCACGCCGCTGTGCTGCATCACCACGTCTTCGATTTCGTTCGGATAGACGTTAAACCCTGACACCAGGATCATGTCTTTCTTGCGATCGACGATGCGCAGGAAGCCTTCGTCATCCATCACCGCGATGTCGCCCGTGTGCAGCCAGCCGTCTTTGATGATCTCATCCGTGGCATCCGGACGTTGCCAGTAACCCAGCATCACCTGCGGCCCTCTGACGCACAGCTCTCCTGGCTCGCCGTGAGGCACTTCGTTATCCTCATCATCCACCAGTTTTGCTTCCGTCGACGGGACCGGCAGACCGATACTGCCGCTGTGGTAGTCGATATCATGCGGGTTAACGCTGACCAGCGGGGCGCACTCCGTCAGGCCATAGCCTTCCAGCAGATATTGCCCGGTGAGTTTCACCCAGCGCTCGGCAACCGCCTGCTGAACCGGCATCCCGCCGCCCGCAGAGAGGTGCAGCGTGGAGAAATCGAGCTGCTGGAACTCTTTATTGTTAAGCAGCGCGTTAAACAGGGTGTTCACGCCGGTCATGGCGGTGAACGGGTATTTCGCCAGCTCTTTGACCAGCCCCGGAATGTCGCGCGGGTTGGTGATCAGTACGTTTTGACCGCCAAGCTCGATAAACAGCAGGCAGTTCATGGTCAGCGCAAAAATGTGATACAGCGGAAGCGCGGTGATCACCAGCTCCTTGCCTGGATGCAGCAGCGGTCCGTAGGTGGCATTAACCTGCTCAAGGTTCGCCAGCATGTTACGGTGGGTCAGCATCGCCCCTTTCGCCACGCCGGTGGTGCCGCCCGTGTATTGCAGGAAGGCCAGATCCTCAGACACGATCTCCGGCTTCACGTACTGCATCCTGTAGCCCGCATGCAGGGCACGGCGGAAGGAGATGGCATCCGGCAGGTGGTATTTCGGCACCAGCCGCTTAACGTATTTAACGACAAAGTTGACCAGCGTACCTTTCGCGGTAGAGAGCTGGTCGCCCATGCGCGTCAGGATGACGTGCTTAACCTGGGTTTTTTCAACCACTTTTTCCAGCGTGTGGGCAAAGTTGGAGACAATCACAATCGCCGCCGCGCCGCTGTCATTCAACTGATGTTCCAGCTCGCGCGGGGTATAGAGCGGGTTAACGTTAACCACGATCATCCCTGCCCTGAGGATCCCGAACAACGCCACCGGGTATTGCAGCAGGTTTGGCATCATCAGCGCGACGCGATCCCCTTTCTGCAAGCCCAACCCTTCCTGTAAATAGGCCGCAAACGCCCGGCTGCGCTCTTCCAGCTTACGGAAGGTCATCACTTCGCCCATATTCACAAATGCAGGCTGGTCAGCGTAGCGCCGTACCGAGTGTTCAAATAATTCAATCAGGGATTGATAACGGTCAGGATTGATCTCCGCAGGGACATCCGCGGGATAACGGTTAAGCCAAACCTTTTTCAATGCATCACCTCTGAAATGAGTGTTCGTCGTCATCACAGCCCCGATAATAAACAGTTTGTTAACATTATATTAACTCAGCGTACCAGTTTATTAATTGTTCAGATTGCAGGTTGCGAAGCGCGTCACTCTTTTTTTTCGTTTTATCCGTAAAAAAACAGAGACAGCGGCTGAGCCGCTGTCTCTTTCCTAACAATAACAGTAAGTTACTCAGTTACGATTGTTTGAACCTGTGCAGGGCCTGGATTGTACCAACCCCAGCCACCGTAGCCGTAACGATACGGATGCGGACCCCACATCCACGGATCGATAGGCTGTGGCGGCATCACCACCTGCTGGGCGATACGCCAGCGTTTGTAGCCGTTCACCTGCATGGTCATAAATTTGTATGGCGTATTGCCGATTTTCCCCGCCACCGAACCGGTAATCGGCCCGACGACGGTCACCAGTTGCCCGCGGAAATCTACCGGATCGAGGAAGCCGCTGACGTCAGCGTAGATCCGCCCGCGCGAGGCTTCACCCAGAACAGGCCGCGCGCCGTCGTCCAGCGGAACGGTGGCAATCTCCAGCCGGGTTTTCCCCTGCTGGTTTAGCACTTCAACCACCTTGCCGCCAAACCGCGCTTCCTGCCCGGCATACAGCTCCGGGGCATTCATCACGCGTACCAGATCCTGCTGTGGCGTCGGGCTGGTGCCCTTGATCGCATCAGGAACGGTGACGCACCCGCTCAGTGCTATGGCAACCGCGCCTGCCATAAAAAAGCGTACAACTTTAGTCTGAACCGCCATGATGCGACTCCTTTTTCTCAGTTCCTGTTACTGAGATTCACTCGCGGCCAGGAAGTTTCTTCCACGCGACGGTGTTTCGTAAATAAACCGGTTCAGCATGTTCAACCGCCACGGTTTTTCCTGCGGCAAGCAGCTGACAGGCAATCGGCAGCATATCCTCTGCGGCAGGCAGGAGCATGTTACCGTCCACCAGCGTAAGGCCGGTGCCGCTCGCCATCTCCGGCCATGCCGGCCAGCCGGTTCCGACCGTCGCCCACTCACCGGAGAGCTGTTTCAGGCGCCCGGTGACGGCGTCAGGTTTAAGCACCGCTTCCGTCTCTTCGCCGTGCCAGACGCCGTTTTCATCACGGATGTACTCCGCCCAGTAGACTTCCCCCATGCGGGCATCAATCGCAGCCAGCACGCGGGTGGCGCCGGTCATGCGCCAGGCGCCCTGAGCCATGGTCGCAAGCGTTGAGACGCCGATCATCGGCAGGTCAGCGCCCAGCGCCAGCCCCTGCGCAATGCCTATCCCGATACGTACGCCCGTAAAGCTGCCCGGGCCACGGCCGTAGGCCAGCGCGTCGAGGTCAGTCAGGGCGGTGTTGCCCTCGGTTAAAATGGTTTTTACCAGGGGCAGAATACGTTGGGTGTGTTCCCGTGGGCACTCTTCGAAATGAGCAAAAGTCGTACCGTCGTTCCACAGGGCAACGGAACAGGCCTCTGTCGCGGTATCAATAGCCAGAATTCGCATCAGTCGTCGCGCTCTCGCAATGGTCAGTCACAAAATGGCGCGCATCTTAACACACTCCGGGAAGAATTACTCCGCCGTCGGGTTCGCCAGGAAGCGGACCGCGCGTTTAATATCGCGCGTGCGCGGCGCGGGCGGCAGGCTGGCGAGGAAGGTGGCGCCGTAGGGACGCATCACCAGGCGGTTGTCGCAGATCACCAGCACCCCGCGGTCAGTGACGTCGCGGATCAGTCGCCCTACCCCCTGTTTAAGCGTGATGACCGCGTCCGGCAGCTGAACGTCGTCGAACGGATCGCCCCCGCGCAGACGGCAATCCTCCATGCGCGCTTTCAGAAGCGGATCGTCCGGCGATGTGAACGGCAGCTTATCGATAATCACCAGCGAGAGCGTATCGCCGCGCACGTCCACCCCTTCCCAGAAGCTGCTGGTCGCCACCAGCAGGGCATTACCCGCGCTGACAAACTGCTGGAGCAGCTGGCCTTTACTGGTTTCCCCCTGCAACAGCACCGGTAGCGTCATGGTGGCGCGGAACTGCTCGGCCAGATCGCGCATCATGGCGTGTGAGGTGCAGAGCATAAAGCAGCGCCCGTTGTTGGCCTCGATCATCGGCTTCAGCATGGCCGCCAGATGGCGCGCCGCGCCCGGCTGGTTAGGCAGCGGCAGATTGCGCGGCACGCACAGCAGCGCCTGTTTCTCATAGTCGAACGGGCTCGGCAGAAGCAGGGATTCCGCCTGCTCAATGCCGAGGCGCTCGGTAAAGTGGTGCAGATCGTCATTGACCGACAGCGTAGCCGAGGTAAAGACCCAGGTGCCGGGCTTTTGCGCCATCACCTCTTTGAATTTATCAGCAACGGTCAGCGGCGTGAGCGCCAGGGTGAAGTGGCGCGAGGTACATTCGTACCAGTAGCTGTAGCCCGGCTGGTTGATCTCTTTCAGCCGCTTCAGCCGCCCACGGTAGAGCGTGGCGCGCTCGAAAGCGGCGTCCAGCAGCGCTGAACGTCCGAGGGACAGCTTCGCCACGTCGTAACAGAGTTCAAGGGCATCATCGAGCAGCAGCAGCGCGCGCTGGATATTTTTGTCTGCGAGCAGTTCGCGCAGGTTGCCGCGATAGCCCGGCTCGCCAAGCTGTAAGCGGAAATCCTGTGCGCATTGCGCCAGGCGGTCCGCGCACTTCTGCAACTGCTGGGTATCTTTGAGTTCGGTGCGATAGGCAATGGTAATATCTTTCGCCAGATCCTGAAGCTGGCGGCTGGAGAGCGACTGACCAAAATACTGGCTGGCGATGTCCGGTAGCTGATGGGCTTCATCGAAGATCATCACCTCCGCCTCCGGGATCAGCTCGCCGAAACCACTGTCCTTGACCACCATATCCGCAAGAAACAGGTGATGGTTCACCACCACCACGTCGGCGTCCATCGCGGTTTTACGCGCTTTCACTACAAAACAGTCTTTATACAGCGGGCAGTCGCTGCCGAGGCAGTTGTCATTGGTGCTGGTCACCAGCGGCCAGGCAGGGGAGTCTTCCGGCACGCTCGCGCAGGTGCTGATGTCCCCCTCCTCCGTCTGGTTGGCCCAGGCGCGCAGGACGATCACATCGCTCAGGGTTTGTACCGGCAGGTCGCCGCCCGCCAGCGCCTGCTGTTCAAGACGCTCCAGACACAGGTAGTTAGAACGCCCTTTCAGCAAGGCCAGACGCCCTTTGTATTTCAGCGCTTTCGCCACCGTGGGTAAGTCGCGGCTGTAGAGCTGATCCTGGAGCGCTTTTGATCCCGTAGAGATGATCACCTTTTTTTTCGCCCGCAGCGCAGGAGCGAGGTAAGCGTAGGTTTTCCCCGTACCGGTACCGGCCTCCACGACCAACGGCTGCGCCTTGTCGATAGCGTGCGCAACGGCATGCGCCATCTGACGTTGGGGTTCGCGCGGTTTAAAGCCGGGAATAGCCTGTGCTAACTGACCTTCTGGGGAAAAATCGTCTGCCACGGTGTTCTCTCACTGTATTTTTGCACAGGGATTATGTCAGCCCCTTCTCTCCGGTGCCACCCCAAATAGTGACGACGGCGGAACATTATGGCAGTCTTGCCGCCTGACGACGAAAGATAACGAGGATACGTTTATGACAATTACGCGCATTGATGCCGAAGCCCGCTGGTCTGATGTGGTGATCCACAACCAGACGCTGTACTACACCGGCGTCCCTGCCAATCTGGACGCTGACGCCTTCGAGCAGACCGCGAACACCCTGGCGCAGATCGACGCCGTTCTGGAAAAACAGGGCAGCGATAAATCCCGCATTCTGGATGCGACGATTTTTCTGGCGAATAAAGACGATTTTGCGGCGATGAATAAAGCCTGGGATGCGTGGGTGGTGGCGGGTCACGCGCCTGTACGCTGCACCGTACAGGCCACGCTGATGAAACCGGAATATAAGGTTGAGATCAAGATTATCGCGGCAGTGTAAGCCGGTTATTCTTCATCTTCATCCTCAAAGCGCGCCACGATCCGCTCGCCGGTATGGGTGGCGCGAAGTTCTTCCGCGACCTGGGAAATTGCCTGTCCGCTGCTCATCCCCTGGGACATCAGCTCCTGAATACGTTCAACGGCTTTCTGCTGTTGGTCATGGCTGAGAGAAGGTAAACCTGCAAACATCGTTAACTCCTGCTAAATTATTCGCGCTAATTATTTCACGCTGCCCGGTAGTATGCCATACATGAACATGCGCTTCCCCACTGTTATGACCTTGCCCTGGCGTGCAGACGCCGCCGAGTTCTGGTTTGCCCGTCTGAGCCACCTTCCTTTTGCCATGCTGCTGCACTCCGGCCATGCGAATCACCCCTACAGCCGCTTTGATATTCTGGTGGCCGACCCGGTTAAAACGCTGACGACCGATGCGCTATCGCCAACGGACGATCCGCTGATGCGGCTTCAGAACGAGATCCAGGCTCTGGGCTTATCTGCCACACCGGATCCGGATCTGCCTTTCCAGGGGGGCGCGCTGGGCCTGTTTGGTTACGATCTGGGTCGCCGTTTCGAAACGCTGCCCGAGCATGCGCAGGCGGATATTTCCCTGCCGGATATGGCGGTGGGGCTGTATGACTGGGCGCTGATCGTGGATCACCGTAAGCAGACGGTTTCTCTGCTAAGCCACCGGGACGTGCAGGCGCGTCTGTCCTGGCTTGAGGCGCAACGGCCCGCCGCCCCGGAACGCTTTATGCTGACCTCCGGCTGGCGCTCGAACATGAGCGCGGAGGAATACGCGGAAAAATTCTCCCGCGTGCAGGCGTATCTTCACAGCGGCGACTGTTATCAGGTCAACCTAGCCCAGCGTTTCCAGGCGGCGTACGAGGGAGACGAATGGCAGGCGTTTACCCGCCTCAATGCCAGCAATAAGGCCCCGTTCAGCGCATTTTTACGCCTTGAACACGGCGCCATCCTCAGCCTTTCGCCTGAGCGTTTTATTCACCTGGCTGACGGTATGATTCAGACCCGCCCGATAAAGGGCACCCTGCCGCGCCTTGCCAACCCCGACGCCGACCGCCAGCAGGCGAAGACGCTGGCAGCTTCGCCGAAAGATCGCGCTGAAAACCTGATGATTGTCGATCTGATGCGCAATGATATTGGCCGCGTCGCCGAGCCGGGCAGCGTGCGCGTGCCGGAGCTGTTCGTCGTGGAGCCATTCCCGGCGGTGCATCATCTGGTCAGCACCATCACCGCACGCCTGCCAGCCTCGCGAACCGCCTGCGATCTGCTCCGCGCCGCGTTTCCGGGCGGCTCCATCACCGGCGCGCCGAAGGTCCGGGCGATGGAGATCATCGACGAACTGGAACCGCATCGGCGCAACGCCTGGTGCGGCAGCATCGGCTATGTGAGCCTCTGCGGCACCATGGATACCAGCATCACTATTCGCACCCTGACGGCCTGCGACGGTAACCTGTACTGTTCCGCAGGCGGTGGCATTGTGGCCGACAGCCAGGCGGAGGCGGAATATCAGGAAACCTTTGATAAAGTGAATCGTATCCTGAAGCAACTGGAGAACTCACGGTGAAGAAAGACAACCTGACGCTGGATGATTTTCTGTCGCGCTTTCAGCTTCTGCGGCCCCAGGTTAACCGCGCCACGCTGAATCAACGTCAGGCGGCGGTGCTGATCCCGGTCGTGCGTCGTGAGCAGCCGGGTCTGTTGCTTACCCAGCGCTCACCGCATATGCGAAAACACGCCGGTCAGGTTGCGTTCCCGGGCGGCGCGGTGGACAGCACCGATGCATCCCTGATTGCCGCCGCGCTGCGTGAGGCGCATGAGGAAGTGGCGATCCCCCCGGAGGCGGTCGAGGTGATCGGCGTGCTGCCGCCAGTGGACAGCGTAACCGGTTTTCAGGTCACGCCGGTCGTTGGCATTATTCCGCCCGATCTTCAGTATCACGCCAGCGTCGATGAAGTTTCAGCGGTGTTCGAAATGCCGCTGGAAGAGGCCCTTCGTCTGGGCCGCTATCACCCGCTGGATATTCACCGCCGCGGACACGATCATCGGGTCTGGCTGTCGTGGTATCAGCATTATTTTGTCTGGGGCATGACGGCAGGCATCATTCGTGAGCTGGCACTGCAAATCGGCCTGAAGCCTTGACTATACTTTACATTCCACCCTTTTCTGGCAGGTTTGCGATCGGCGTCGCGCTATTAGCAAAACCATCGTTAACCATTAGTTTAATTCATGTGAATAGTTAAGCCGAGGTTAGTGTTCCCTCTTACACTATGCGCAGTTATAACATCGTTACTGGAACCCCAGTAACCCTGTCAGGAGTGTGAAAGTGATTAGTATATTCGACATGTTCAAAGTGGGGATTGGTCCTTCCTCTTCCCACACTGTAGGGCCGATGAAGGCCGGTAAACAGTTCGTCGATGATCTGGTCGAAAAAGGATTACTGGAAAGCGTTACCCGTGTCGCCGTAGACGTTTACGGTTCACTGTCATTAACGGGTAAAGGCCACCACACCGATATCGCCATTATTATGGGTCTGGCAGGCAATATGCCGGACACTGTTGATATTGATGCCATTCCGGCATTTATCCGTGACGTGGAAACGCGCGGTCGTTTGCTGCTGGCTAACGGTAAGCACGAAGTGGACTTCCCGCAGGATGACGGGATGCGTTTTCGTAGCGACAACCTGCCGCTGCATGAAAACGGCATGACCATCCACGCCTGGAGTGGCGAAAAAGAGATCTACAGCAAAACCTACTACTCCATCGGCGGCGGCTTCATCGTTGACGAAGAACACTTTGGTAAAGAGAGCGCGGGCGACGTCAATGTGCCTTATCCGTTTAAATCGGCCACCGAGATGCTGGGCTACTGCAAAGAGACCGGTCTGTCCCTGTCCGGCATGGTGATGCAGAACGAACTGGCGCTGCACAGCAAGAAAGAGATCGAAGACTATTTTGCTAACGTGTGGCAAACCATGCGCGCCTGTATTGATCGCGGGATGAACACCGAAGGCGTTCTGCCTGGGCCACTGCGCGTACCGCGTCGTGCCTCTGCGCTGCGCCGCATGCTGGTCACCACCGACAAGTTCTCCAATGACCCAATGAACGTGGTTGACTGGGTGAACATGTTTGCCCTCGCGGTTAACGAAGAGAACGCCGCGGGTGGTCGCGTCGTGACGGCGCCAACCAACGGCGCGTGCGGTATCGTTCCGGCGGTGCTGGCCTATTACGATCACTTTATTGAGCCCGTGACGCCGGACATCTATATCCGTTATTTCCTCGCGGCAGGCGCTATCGGCGCACTGTACAAAATGAATGCGTCCATCTCCGGTGCTGAAGTGGGCTGTCAGGGTGAAGTGGGCGTGGCCTGCTCCATGGCGGCGGCTGGCCTGGCGGAGCTGCTGGGCGCAAGCCCTGAGCAGGTGTGCGTGGCGGCGGAAATCGGTATGGAGCACAACCTCGGTCTGACCTGTGACCCGGTTGCCGGTCAGGTGCAGGTACCGTGCATTGAGCGTAACGCCATTGCCTCCGTCAAAGCGATCAACGCCTCACGTATGGCGATGCGCCGTACCAGCGAGCCACGCGTGTCGCTGGATAAGGTTATTGAAACCATGTACGAAACCGGCAAGGATATGAACGCGAAGTACCGTGAGACCTCGCGCGGCGGTCTGGCCATTAAGGTGCAGTGCGACTAAGCCTTCCTTTCGCCCATCTGCAACGGATGGGCGAATTTTCCCCTCTCGTCTCGTCGCTTCACGTATTCCCCACTACACTGTCACTGTTGCGTCTGGCTTTTCCGGCCGGTGCTTAACAGGCGACCGTTCATGCAAACTGCACAAACGATCATTAAAGACTATCGCCGAAAACGCGTTATCGTCTGTGTCACGGTTGCGCTCGTTACGCTCGTCCTGACGCTGGGTATTCGCTTTATTTCACAGCGCAACATAAATCAGGATCGGATCCACGACTTTACCCACCACACCGTGCGTGCGCTTGATAAGGTGCTTCTTTCGTTAGAGGCCCAGCGGGAAACGCTACTTTCACTGGTTGGCATACCCTGTTCCGAAGCAAATCTGATCCTGCGAAAACAGGCGGCGATCCTCCAGACCGTACGCTCCATCGCCCTCATTCAAGACGGAATACTGTATTGCTCAAGCGTCTTTGGCAGCCGTAATGTGCCCGTCAGTGAGTTTGTGCCGGAGCTTCCGGTCAGTGAATCCAGGCTGCTGCTGTTGACCGATCGGTGGCTGGTAAAAGGCAGCCCGGTACTGATTCAGTGGTCTCCCGTTGCGGGCGATGGCAACGACGGGGTGATGGAGGTGGTGAATATCGATCTCATCACTAAAATGATTCTCGAGCCGCAGCGGCCGCAGATCACCGACGTTGTCCTGAGAGTGGGAGATAACTTCCTGCGCGACGGGCAACAGGTGACGACTACGCCGACCTTCGATGAAAACGCCTCCCTGCTGGAACAATCGTCACAGCATTACCCTTTCAGCGTCACGGTGAGCGGCCCCGGGCCTGGCGAAATGGCGTTGAAAAATCTGCCCACCCAGCTGCCGCTGGCGTTGATGCTCAGCTTACTGATGGGCTATATCGCCTGGCTCGCCACCGCGCGGCGCATCAGTTTCACCTGGGAAATCAACATGGGAATTGCGGCCCGGGAGTTTGAGCTTTTCTGCCAGCCGCTGGTGAATGCCCGCACCCGGGAATGCGTCGGCGTCGAGATCCTCCTGCGCTGGAACAACCCGCGTCAGGGATGGATTTCGCCCGATGTCTTTATCCCTCTGGCCGAAGAACATAACCTGATTGTTCCGCTTACCCGCTACGTCATCAGCGAAACGGTGCGGCAGATAGGCTATTTCCCGGCCTCGCGCGATTTCCATATCGGCATTAACGTGGCCGCCAGCCATTTTCGCCGCGCGACGCTGATCCGGGATCTCAACCGCATCTGGTTTAACGCCAACCCTGTACAACAGTTGATCGTCGAGTTAACCGAACGCGATGCGTTGCTGGATGTGGATTACCGCATCGTGCGTGAGCTGCACCGTAAAGGGGTGAAACTTGCGATTGATGATTTTGGGACCGGCAACAGTTCACTTTCATGGCTAGAAAAACTGCATCCGGATGTGCTGAAAATCGATAAATCCTTCACCACCGCGATCGGCACCGACGCCGTGAACTCAACGGTAACGGATATTATTATTGCGCTGGGCCAGCGGCTGAATATTGAACTGGTTGCGGAGGGGGTGGAAACCGAGGAGCAGTCACGCTACCTGCGCCGTCACAGCGTACATATTTTGCAGGGGTACTTGTATGCGCGGCCAATGCCGCTGCGCGAGTTTCCGAAATGGCTGGCGGAAAGTCACTCTCCGCCAGCCCGTCACAACGGACACATCGTGCCCTTACTGCCGTTACGCTAGATAGCGTTACTCTTCTTCGTCGTGTGCAGAGTGCTCTTTAACAATACGCACCATATCAACGCGATAGTCGTTGGCTTCGACGATGGTAATTTGCAGCGGCGGCAGCTCCAGCACATCACCGATACGCGGGATCTGCCCGTTAACGGCAATCACCAGCCCCGCGACGGTGGCAATGTCTTCATCATCATTGACTACGTTTTCGACGCCCAGCGTGTGCGAGAGCGCATGCAGGTCGGTGGTGCCTTTCACCAGCCAGCCGTCACCGTCAGCAACGATTTCCGGCGTTTCATCCGCATCAGGGAATTCACCGGCAATGGCTTCCAGCACGTCCAGCGGCGTCACCAGGCCCTGTACTACACCAAATTCGTTGGTGACGATAACAAAGCTCCCGCGGGCACGACGCAATACGCCCAGCAGGTTGATCGGATCCAGCGTCTCCGGCACCACGATGGCAGGCGACGCGGCCGCTACGGCCTCGACGTTAACGCCCTCTTCCAGCGCCACCAGCATCTCTTTCGCGCGTACCACACCGATGATCTCATCCAGCTCACCCCGGCAGACCGGGAACAGGCTGTGCGGCGAAGAGAGCAGCTGCTGACGAATTTCGTCGACGCTCAGGTTGGCGTCCACCCAGCTGATTTCGCCGCGCGGCGTCATAATGCCGCGCAGGGAGCGGGAAGCCAGCGAAAGCACGCCATTGATCATATAACGTTCTTCTTCCACAAACGCGCCTTCCGGCACCGGAACCGGGTTGCGGTTCTCGTTATCAGCCTGCACGTTCACCTGACGACGCCCGCCCATCAGTCGAAGAATCGCATCTGCGGTACGGGCTCGCAGCGGCTGATTCGACTGCTGCTTAATAAAGTTACGGCGCGCAATCTGGTTAAACAGCTCGATCAGAATCGAGAAGCCAATCGCGGCGTACAGGTAGCCTTTCGGAATATGGAAGCCAAACCCTTCTGCTACCAGGCTCAGACCAATCATCAGCAGGAAGCTCAGACACAGCACAACGACCGTCGGATGCTGGTTGACGAAACGCGTCAGCGGTTTCGACGCCAGCAGCATTACCGCCATCGCAATCACCACCGCCGCCATCATCACCGGCAGATGGTTCACCATGCCGACCGCCGTAATCACCGCATCCAGTGAGAAGACCGCATCAAGCACCACAATCTGGAGAACAACCACCCAGAAGCTGGCGTAGCCCTTACCGTGGCCATCATCATGCTGCCGGTTCTCCAGCCGTTCATGCAGCTCTGTTGTGGCTTTGAACAGCAGGAACAGTCCCCCCACCAGCATGATTAAATCGCGGCCGGAGAAGGTGAAATCCATGACGGTGAACAGGGGCTTCGTCAGGGTGACCATCCACGAAATCACAGACAGTAAGCCCAGACGCATGATCAGCGCCAGCGAGAGGCCGATCAGACGGGCTTTATCACGCTGTTTCGGCGGCAGCTTATCCGCGAGGATGGCGATAAACACCAGGTTATCAATACCGAGAACGATCTCCAGCACGACCAGCGTAAGCAAACCTACCCAGATTGACGGGTCCATTAAGAATTCCATGACACGCTCCTGCTAAAGGAATGACAAAACGGTGCCCCGCTAATGTCGGGCATTTCAAAGGGAATGAGAGTCGATGCGTGGCGAAGATCGCCGGTGATTAAGGCGCGGAATGGCCTGGAAGATGACTGACGTCGGTGACGGTCCATATAGTGGGCTGTAGCCCTATACTCCTGAATAATTAAACGGACGCTAAACATATCAGAGACAATTGGTTTTTAGCAAAGATTTACGTTCCTTTGCAAACTTCTGTAACACACGCGGATTATCTTAGAGAAAAATCTGTAAGGCGTGGCTAAATTACGGATCTTCATCACATAAATTATTTTTTCACTATCTAAAATAATTCGCGGAAGTCTTAGTTTTTTGAACTCTAACCCTTATCTGAATCGATTCGGTTCGCCAATACGATTCTCAGTACGCCTGCCTGGCAGACGTATAAATGATAATAAAAGGAGGTAGCAAGTGACCATTGCTATTGTCATAGGCACACATGGTTGGGCTGCGGAGCAGTTACTCAAAACGGCAGAAATGCTGTTGGGCGAGCAGGAAAACGTCGGCTGGATCGATTTCGTTCCCGGTGAAAATGCCGAGACGCTGATTGAAAAATACACTGCTCAGCTTGAGAAGCTGGATACCAGCAAAGGCGTGCTGTTTCTCGTGGATACATGGGGCGGCAGCCCGTTCAACGCTGCCAGCCGCATTGTCGTCGATAAAGAGCATTATGAAGTCGTCGCCGGGGTGAATATTCCGATGTTGGTGGAAACCTTGATGGCGCGTGACGACAATCCAGGTTTTGATGAACTGGTGGCGTTGGCGGTGGAAACCGGTCGCGAAGGCGTGAAGGCGCTGAAAGCGCAGCCGGTTGAAAAACCTGCCCCAGCCCCCGCCCCTGCTGCGCCAAGGGCGGCAGCACCGGCGAAGCCAATGGGTCCGAACGATTACATGGTTATCGGCCTTGCGCGTATTGATGACCGTTTGATCCACGGCCAGGTGGCGACACGCTGGACCAAAGAGACCAACGTACAACGCATTATCGTGGTCAGTGACGAAGTGGCCGCCGACACTGTCCGTAAAACCCTTCTTACCCAGGTTGCACCGCCGGGCGTCACCGCGCACGTCGTGGATGTCGCCAAAATGATCCGCGTTTACAACAACCCGAAATATGCGGGTGAGCGCGTGATGCTTCTCTTCACCAACCCGACAGACGTCGAACGCATTGTTGAAGGCGGCGTGAAAATCACCTCCGTTAACATTGGCGGTATGGCATTCCGTCAGGGCAAAACGCAGGTCAATAACGCGATTTCAGTGGATGCGAAAGATATCGAGGCCTTCAACAAACTGAATGCACGCGGTATCGAACTGGAAGCCCGTAAGGTTTCCACGGATCAGAAACTGAAAATGATGGATTTGATCGGCAAAGTGGGGAAATAAGCCCGGGCCGGTTTTTCATATAGAGCTTATGTAATAGGAGAAGTGCAATGGAGATTACTACTCTTCAGATTGTGCTGGTGTTCATCGTCGCATGTATTGCGGGTATGGAGTCCGTACTTGATGAATTTCAGTTCCACCGCCCTCTGGTGGCCTGTACGTTGATTGGCGCCGTTCTCGGTGACATGAAAACCGGTATCATCATCGGTGGTACCCTGGAAATGATCGCCCTCGGCTGGATGAACATCGGTGCGGCAGTGGCGCCAGATGCCGCGCTGGCGTCCATTATTTCAACCGTTCTGGTTATCGCTGGTCATCAGAGTATTGGTGCCGGTATCGCGCTGGCCATCCCACTGGCCGCAGCGGGTCAGGTGCTGACCATTATCGTTCGTACTATTACCGTTGCCTTCCAGCACGCGGCGGATAAGGCGGCCGAAAACGGCAACCTCACCGCGCTCTCCTGGATCCACGTTTCTTCCCTGTTCCTGCAAGCGATGCGTATCGCGATCCCTGCGGTTATCGTGGCGATCTCTGTCGGTACCAGCGAAGTTCAGGGCATGCTGAATGCGATCCCTGAAGTGGTCACCAGCGGTCTGAATATCGCCGGGGGTATGATCGTGGTGGTCGGTTATGCGATGGTCATCAACATGATGCGCGCGGGCTACCTTATGCCGTTCTTCTACCTCGGCTTCGTTACCGCTGCGTTCACCAACTTCAACCTGGTTGCGCTGGGTGTGATTGGTGCGGTGATGGCGATTCTTTATATCCAGCTCAGCCCGAAATACAACCGTGTCGCGGGTGCCCCTGCGCAGGCTGCTGGTAACAACGATCTCGATAACGAACTGGACTAACAGGTGAGCGAAATGGTTGATATGACAAAAACTACCACTGAGAAAAAACTCACTCCGGGTGATATTCGTGGCGTGTTCATCCGTTCTAACCTGTTTCAGGGTTCATGGAACTTCGAACGTATGCAGGCGCTCGGCTTCTGCTTCTCCATGGTGCCGGCCATCAAACGCCTGTATCCGGAAAACAACGAAGCACGCCGTCAGGCAATTAAGCGTCACCTGGAATTCTTCAACACCCATCCTTATGTTGCGGCGCCGGTTCTGGGCGTGACGCTGGCGATGGAAGAGCAGCGTGCGAACGGAGCTGAGATCGACGATGGTGCTATCAACGGTATCAAAGTTGGTCTGATGGGGCCGCTGGCAGGCGTGGGCGACCCGATCTTCTGGGGTACCGTGCGTCCGGTCTTTGCAGCACTGGGCGCCGGGATCGCCATGAGCGGCAGCCTGCTCGGTCCTCTGCTGTTCTTCATCCTGTTCAACGCGGTGCGTCTGCTGACCCGTTACTATGGCGTGGCGTACGGTTACCGTAAAGGGGTGGATATCGTTAAGGATATGGGCGGCGGCTTCCTGCAAAAACTGACTGAGGGGGCGTCAATCCTCGGCCTGTTTGTAATGGGGGCGCTGGTTAACAAGTGGACGCACGTGAACATCCCGCTGGTGGTATCGACGATCACCGGTCAGGATGGTCAGACACGCGTTACGACCGTGCAGACCATTCTGGACCAGCTGATGCCGGGCCTGGTACCGCTGCTGTTAACCTTCGCCTGTATGTGGCTGCTGCGTAAGAAAGTGAACCCGCTGTGGATCATCGTTGGCTTCTTCGTCATCGGTATCGCGGGCTACGCCGTCGGCCTGCTGGGTCTGTAATAAACTGCGTTACCGACCGGGGGCTTGCCCCCGGTCTTTTTATCTGGAGGATGAATGACTGTCACGGACACCGTACTGGTTTTGTTTATTGTTGCCCTTCTGGCCTACGCGATCTATGACGAGTTCATTATGCCTCGCCGCCACGGCGAGACGCTGCTGACCCTTCCCCTCTTACGCCGTGGACGCATTGATGCGTTTATCTTCGCCGGTCTGGTAGTCATTCTGATTTACAATAATGTGACCAGCCATGGCGCAATATTAACCACATGGTTATTATGTGCGCTGGCATTAATGGCGATTTACCTGTTCTGGATCCGCTCGCCAAAACTCATTTTTAAAAAACACGGATTCTTCTTCGCCAATGTCTGGATAGAATATAACCGCATTAAAGAGATGAATTTATCCGAAGACGGCGTTCTGGTGATGCAATTAGAACAACGCCGCCTGCTCATTCGGGTCAAAAATATTGATGACCTGGAAAAGATATACAAATTACTCGTAAAAACTCAATGAGTTAGCATTATAGCATCGGCTATATATTGCATTATTCTTGAACCAGCAATATAGCCGGTGCTATATCTCCTTTGCTAATTAACTTATATTTATTAACGATATTTTCACGCATAAATCTAAATGAAAATCGTTATCAACATGATGGCTTTATTAAGCCATCTTCATTGTTGTTTTATATTCTCAAAATATGTTAAGGTTGCGCCCGTCGTTGGGGAGTAGCCGATTTCCTGCCTGCGGGAAATGTACGTGTCAACATACTCGTTGAAAAACGTGGCGCGTACGGATCGTTTTCAGCACACTTACTGTGCGAAAGCGATCAGGCGAGACCATAGATACATCAACTGCTGTTTACTGGGGGCAGTGATGTGTCATATGGATATCCCCGGTCTGGACGCTCTTATGAATATCTCCGCTACGATCCTTCTGGCTTTTGGCATGTCCATGGACGCATTTGCCGCCTCTATTGGTAAAGGCGCCACCCTCCATAAACCTAAATTTTCCGAAGCTCTGCGTACCGGTCTCATCTTTGGCGCTATCGAAACGCTGACGCCGCTTATCGGCTGGGGTCTGGGGATGCTCGCCAGCCAGTTTGTGCTGGAGTGGAATCACTGGATTGCTTTCGTGCTACTGGTGTTCCTCGGCGGACGCATGGTGATTGAAGGTTTTCGAGGCAACGGCGATGAAGACGATGCGCCGCTGCAACGCCATGGCTTCTGGCTTCTGGTGACAACCGCCATCGCAACCAGCCTGGATGCAATGGCCGTGGGTGTTGGTCTGGCGTTTTTGCAGGTCAATATTATCGCCACCGCGCTGGCGATTGGCTGCGCCACGCTGATCATGTCAACGCTGGGGATGATGGTGGGTCGGTTCATTGGCCCGCTGTTAGGCAAACGCGCCGAAATTCTGGGCGGTATCGTGTTGATCGGGATTGGTGCCCAAATCCTTTGGGCACATTTCGCGGGTTAACCTTCGCGCTGCCAGCAATGGATGCTGAAATCCGTCTGGCAGCGAAATTCTGTCTGCGCTGCCAGCGTTTCCCACACCTCTGATTTAGCCCGCCACGCAAACGGCGTCATTTGCAGTAATGCCACCGCTTCACTTCCCTGCAACGTCATCTCATACGCGACCGACTGCGCCTGCTTTAACGCAAAGCCCGCCAGCTGTTCAGAGTGAGGCGCATGCAGGTGAACTTCATCATAGATCTGCCCTTTTAGCTCCAGCAGATGACGCGGCCCTGGCGTGACGGTGATAACCCAGCCGCCGGGCTTAACGACGCGCGCCAGCTCCTCTGCCTTGCACGGCGCATAGATACGCACCACGGCGTCCATACTCGCTTCCTCAAACGGCAGGCGGTGGCTGGAGGCCACGCAGAACGTTACCGCTGAGTAGCGTTTTGCTGCCGCACGGATAGCCACTTTCGACACGTCCAGCCCGTAAGTTTCGGCGCCCTTCTCAGCCGCCACGTCAGCAAACGTGGCGGTGTAGTAACCTTCGCCGCAGCCGATATCCAGCATGGCGGATGCGCCTTCTGTCAGATATTGACGGAGTAAGGCGACAACGGCATCCCTGAGCGGTTGATAGTGCCCGGCATCGAGAAACGCCCGGCGCGCCTGCATCATCTCCGCGCTGTCACCCGGGTCCCGGGAGCGCTTGTGCTGTACCGGCAGAAGATTTACATAGCCCTCTTTCGCCCGGTCAAACTGATGTCCCTGTGGACAGATAAACGTTTTCTCCGCGCGCGTCAGCGGCGCGTGGCAAAGGGGACAACTGAAAGACATGACAGCTCCAGGGCGTAAACCAAAAGGCGAAGTGTACCGCTATTCGCCAGGGTTATAAACGGCTGGGTGACGCATCACGATCAGATGGTCAGAATCTGCCGGCAGCCCGTCTGGCTTCACGTTTTCCAGACGCAGAACGTTACCCATAATTTCGCTGAACACGGGCGCGGAAACGGCCCCGCCGTAATAGGCACCGTTTTGCGGATCGTTGATCACCACCACCAGCGCAAAACGGGGATCGCTGGCAGGCGCAACGCCTGCGGTATAGGCGACGTATTTATCCACATACTTACCGTGTTCATCGATTTTTTTGGCCGTCCCGGTTTTTATCGCCACGCGATAGTTACGCACCGCCGCTTTGATCCCGCCACCGCCGGGTAACGCAACGCTCTCCATCATGTGCTCCACCTCGTGAACAATTTCCTCGGGCATCACCCGCTTGCCAATCACCGGCGGGTCGATTCGGGTGATGGACAGAGGCCGTTCAATGCCATAGCTGCCGATGGTGGCATACACATGCGCCAGCTGGAGGGGGGTGACCATCAGGCCATACCCAAAGGCAAAGGTCGCCCGGTCTAACTGGCTCCAGAATTTTCGCTGCGGCAGTAAACCTGCGCTTTCTCCCGTTAAGCCAAGCCCGGTACTCTCGCCAAAACCAAAGTGTTTATAGGTATCCAGTAACCGTTGCACGGGCATCGCCAGCGAAAGACGCGACACGCCCGTGTCACTGGATTTTTGCAGGATCCCGGTCATCGTCAGCTCGGGGTAGTAGCCCACATCGCGGATACGATGGCCATCAATGGTGTAGGGATGCGTGTCTATGACGCTGTCAGGCTGTACCAGCCCCTGCTGTAGCGCCGTCATCAGCACCAGAGGCTTAACGGTCGAGCCAGGTTCAAAGGTGTCGCTGATCGCGCGATTGCGAAAATCATCCAGCGTTGCCCCTTCCCGGTTGTTGGGGTTGAAGTCGGGGAAGCTCGCCATTGCCAGAATTTCGCCCGTCTGGATATTAATCAGCACCGACGCGCCTGATTCGGCTTTGTTCCACGCCACGGCATTATCCAGCGCGTCTTCGGTGATAGTTTGCAGGCGTTCATCGATACTCAGCTGGATATTATGTGCCGGTACGGGAGCCACCTCCGTGAGGTTCTCCACCACATGTCCGTAGCGATCTTTCCTGACCAGCCGCACGCCTGTCTTCCCGGTAAGCTGCGTGTTGAAGCTTTTCTCGACGCCCTCAATGCCCTGACCATCAATATTGGTGAAGCCAATCAGGTTCGCCGCCACGTGCCCGGCAGGATAAAAGCGGCGGGACTCATCGCGAAGGTTGATACCGGGGAGACGCAGCTTATCGATCCACTTTGCCTGGGCGGGATCAACCTGACGGGCAAGGTAAATAAATCGCCCGTGCGGGTTACTGTTGATGCGCGATGCGAGCGTGCTCAGAGAAAGGTGTAAGGCATTTGCCAGGGCCTGCCAGCGCGAGTCATAACCGATCCCCCCTTTTTCCAGCACTGTTTTGGGATCGGCCCAGACGGCCTGGACAGGTACGCTCACCGCAAGGGGTCGCCCTTCACGGTCCACAATCATCCCACGCGGGGCGTCTATCGCCACTTCGCGCAGGGAGCGCATATCCTCCTGCTTCACCAGATTATCCGGTTTGATAATTTGCAGCCACGCCACGCGGCCCAGCAGAAACGCAAGGCTACAAAAGATAGCGAGACACAGAAGTGCAAAACGTGCCGGAGTAAAGTTTCCGGTGGTGGTTATTGTCTTTTTTTTCACCTTAACCCCAGGGCTGTTGATCAACGCCCTGATTTAACGGGAAAAGCAGATAATAAGGCGGAAAAACAATGCTAATAATCTCGCGGGTTTGCAACAAGATAATAACAGCGAAGGATTACGTAATATTTTGAAAAATAAGCGAATAAAAAAGCCCCGCATCGGCGAGGCTTATGTCTGAGATCGAAGCGCTGAGCGCTTCAGTCAGCAGTGATTCGATCAGATAGCAGTTACGTTAACCGCAGCTGGGCCTTTCTGGCCATCCTGAATTTCGAACTCAACGTTCTGGCCTTCAGCCAGAGTTTTGAAGCCGTTACCCTGGATTGCAGAGAAGTGTACGAACACGTCTTTGCTGCCGTCAGCAGGAGTAATGAAACCAAAACCTTTAGACTCGTTGAACCACTTAACTTGACCTTTAATCTTTGCCATTTGCAAAATTCCTTAGAGTGTTTTCTTAGCCCGCGGGCTTTGACATAGATAAAACTGAGACATTACTGCTTGAGGCACTAATATAAGGTTCGGCAGAGAAGCGGTATTCAACGACAACGTGTTTACTCAGGACTTCTTTACTGAAAATGCCACACATAAACAGAACTGTACCTCGTTTGACCCAAAACGTGTTATCACACACAACGTTTAATATGGCAAGCCATTTTTAAACGTGTCTCGATCCGCCGCACAAATTCAGGTGTTACTCCATAACAATCTGCACGGTTATGCGAATTGTCAAATGAAGCGCCACCTGACCTCACTGCCCGCAGGGTGCGTTGCCGCGCCCTGTAATCAAAGACTTTTTAAACATAGCTCAATCATTTCAAAGCGTCCATCCCAATCCCTGATTTTCTTTAAAAGAATGACTGAGTTAGAACATTTTGTGAAAAGTTATGCTGAAAACATTGCAACGCACCGACATGTATCAGGGAATATACGATGTTAATTACATTTTGCTAATTGTATTAAAATCCACCATTTAATTAGCGTTATTGTGCACCAAAATAATGAAATTTTTATGACTCTGCCTCAAAACAAGGCAAGCAAAACGTTTCGATAAAAATAAAACACTTCAGGAAAGATAAAACACACAATTTATTCAACGAAACGGTAATTATTGAATAAGGATAAATATTCGCCAGTTTTCAGTATGCTGAAACAATAGTTAACTGCTGCTTAATTATATGTTGGGATGGTGTGGATCACATTTGATAAGGGAGGGGATTTACGCCGTACGTCAGGCCACCTCCCTTTCCGGGCAGACTATCGTTCGGCTACCAGGCGAATGAAGTCTTCCTCGTCCTGTTGTTGAGCAATAGCGTCCTTCGGTACCGATTTCTCCTCCGGCTCGTTGGCTTCGCACAGACGACGCAGCAACGCAGTCTGCCGTTTCTGCTGATCGAGCAATGCTTCCAGCAGTTCAATCTGCTCGTTTGTGCGGGAGCTGGCGCGGTTAACGAAGAACCACAGCATCAGCCCAACAATCAGCACCACCAAAGACATTACCAGGGATGCAATGCTCAGCAGCCCCGAATTCAGTAACTCACCCATTTCACCACCTCAGTAAAAACGGTCATTTTACCACTGCCGCCACGTAAGGGCATCACTCAGCGTAAAAATGGCCTCTACCAGGGGATAAACTTATTGATTGAACAAATGCCGCTAAAGAACTGTACATCCTGATCGCACATCACATTGATAGTCTGCGTCCACAGCACCACGCATGCTATCAACACTATAATCAGAATTACCCAGCGTATTTTTTTCACTCCACACTCCGTCTTATGACCTGATGCAGCCAGGTTATCACGGTTATCTTAAACAGGGGCTAACTGTACCTTCAACAGACGCTTTTCGGAATCGTGCACTTGTTTCACTGCGTAAACCCGTTACGCTTACTCCATGACAACAAAGAAAAAAGAGGCAGCGATGCGTTTACTTATTCGTACAGTAATTGTACTGGCCATTGTGTGGATCGGCCTGTTATTAAGTGGGTACGGCGTATTAATGGGGAGCAAAGAAAATGCCGCGGGTCTGGGTATCCAGTGTAAATATCTTACCGCCCGGGGGGTAAGCACGGCTCAGTACATCCATTCCGACAGCGGGATCATCGGGTTAACCAACTGTCCCGTGCTGCGTAAATCGTCTGATGTGATTGATAACGGTTAATCAGCGCTAAATTTCGCTTATAAAAACGCCGCACTGTTGCGGCGTTTTTATTGGAAGCGTCGATCAGAACGGATAATCGTTATAGCCCATCTGCTCTGAAATTTTGCGCGCTGCGGTATGCAGGATCGCCACATATTCATGAAGACGCTCTTCAGAGAAACGCAGCGTTGGGAACGAAATACTCAGGCCCGCAATGACAACGCCGAAGCGGTCAAATACCGGTACACCGATGCAACGCAGTCCCTCTTCCTGCTCTTCGTTATCTTCCCCGTAACCCTGCTCACGCACGTTATCCAGCACGCTCAGCAGCTCATCCGTACTGGTAATGGTGCGGTCGGTGCTGCGTTTGTACTCCACCCCGTCAAGGATCTGCTTCACCTCTTCGCGATCGCGCCAGGCCAGCAGTACTTTACCAATTGCGGTGCTGTAGAGCGGGTTACGACGACCGATGCGTGAATACATGCGCAGGTTGTACATGGAGTCAATTTTGTGGATGTAAACAATGCTGTCTTCATCCAGCGCACCGAGGTGAATTGTCTCTTTCGTCAGTCGTGAAAGTTCACGCATCTGAATGTCAGCGCTGCGGATCAGATCCACGTTCTGCAAGGCGCGGGCACCCAGTTCAAACAGTTTCAGGGTCAGAGAATATTTTTCTGATTCTCCCTCCTGCGCGACATAACCCAATGATTTCATCGTCTGCAAAAAGCGATAAACGGTGCTTTTCGACATCATCACACGCTGCGACAACTCTGTAATACCAATTTCACGCTCTTCTCCGAGCGCCTGCAAGATGCCAAATACCTTCAGCACGGAAGAAACAGAATCTGGCTGCTTATCCAAATCTGCGATTGCCATTTATCACCTCATGGAGAGTGTTTTATAAAAATCAGAACCGGTTTTTATTATAAATTCGTGTGATGCGTGCTGCAATCTATCTGGGTTTACTTCGTTACAAATCTGCGACATAAAACCGAAATAACGATGCTAAAATAGTTACTCTGAAAATAATTTCACGCTGAGTCATTCTTTTCCCATGCAAAAAAACGTTTCTGATGGCCTGCCCTTACCGCAGCGGTACGGGGCAATTGCCACTATTGTCATCGGTATTTCGATGGCTGTCCTTGACGGTGCGATTGCCAACGTGGCTCTTCCGACCATTGCCAAAGACCTGAATGCTTCGCCGGCCAGCTCTATCTGGATTGTCAACGCGTACCAGATAGCGATTGTGATTTCTCTTCTGTCGCTCTCTTTCCTGGGTGATATGTTTGGTTATCGCCGGGTGTACCAGTGCGGGCTGGTGGTCTTTACCCTCACCTCGCTCTTCTGTGCCCTTTCAGATTCACTGCACACCCTTACGCTGGCGCGTATCGCACAGGGTTTTGGCGGGGCGGCGCTAATGAGCGTGAACACGGCCCTGATACGGCTTATCTACCCTCACCGCCACCTGGGGCGCGGGATGGGCATTAACTCCTTTATTGTGGCCGTGTCGTCCGCCGTCGGGCCGACGATTGCCGCCGCCATCCTGTCCGTTGCCTCGTGGCAGTGGCTGTTTGCCATTAACGTGCCGCTGGGCATTGTGGCGATCTTCTTCGCCCTGCGCTATCTTCCGGAAAATGGTCCGAAAAGCATCATGCCACGTTTCGATCTGCCCAGCGCTGTGATGAACGCGCTGACCTTTGGCCTGCTGATTACCGCGCTGAGCGGATTTGCGCAGGGACAGTCTCTGTCGCTCATTACCACAGAAATCGTTGCAATGCTTATCATCGGCTTTTTCTTTGTACGACGTCAGCTGGCGCTGCCCGTGCCGTTACTGCCGGTGGATTTGCTGCGTATTCCGCTGTTTTCGCTATCCATTTGTACCTCCATTTGCTCGTTCTGCGCCCAGATGCTGGCGCTGGTTGCGCTGCCGTTCTTTTTGCAGAGCGTGATTGGCCGTTCAGAAGTGGAGACAGGCTTGCTGCTCACGCCCTGGCCTCTGGCAACCATGGTGATGGCCCCGCTGGCCGGTTACCTTATTGAGCGCGTCCACGCCGGGCTTCTGGGGGCGATTGGACTTGTCGTCATGGCGGTGGGCCTGTTTGCACTGGCGCTCCTGCCCTCCTCGCCAGGGGATCTGGATATTATCTGGCGCATGATCCTGTGTGGGGCCGGTTTTGGTCTGTTTCAGTCCCCTAATAACCACACGATTATCACCTCTGCCCCACGTCATCGCAGCGGTGGCGCCAGCGGGATGCTGGGCACGGCAAGACTGTTAGGGCAAAGCACCGGGGCCGCACTGGTGGCGTTGATGTTTAACCTGGCCGGGCAGAATGCAACGCACGTTGCACTGATTACCGCAGGGACACTGGCGACCCTCGCAGCTGTCATTAGCGGCCTTCGTGTCACCCAGCCAAAGGCGCAGGCATAAAAAAACCGGGCGGAGAAGGACTCCAGCCCGGTTGTTTTCAACCCGATTACGTTATTTCAGGTATTCGCCGCTACGCAGCGCTTCAATACGTTTATCCAGCGGCGGGTGAGACATAAACAGCTCGCTCAGCGACTTTGATTTGCCGTTGATGCAGAAGGCCATCATGCTGTTTGCTTCCTGCGGCTCGTAGCTGGTTTTCAGACGTTGCAGCGCAGCAATCATCTTCTCACGACCCACCAGTTTCGCGGAACCCGCATCGGCGTGGAACTCACGATGACGGGAGAACCACATGGTAATGATGCTTGCCAGGATACCGAACACCAGCTCCAGCACCATTGAAACAGCAAAATAGATCAGCGGGTTGCCGTTGCTCTCTTCACCCTCATCACGGTTGCCACCCATAAACCCGGCAGCAATCTGCGCCAGAATACGGGAAATAAAGATAACGAAGGTGTTCACCACGCCCTGGATCAGGGTCATGGTGACCATATCGCCGTTAGCGATGTGGCTGATCTCGTGAGCAATAACCGCTTCTGCTTCGTCACGGCTCATGTTTTGCAGCAGACCGGTGCTGACGGCCACCAGGGACGCGTCACGACGCGCACCGGTAGCAAACGCGTTAATATCCGGCGCGTGGTAGATGGCTACCTGCGGCATGGCAATGCCCGCCTGCTTCGACTGCTGAGCAACCGTGCTCATCAGCCACTGCTCCATATCGTTACGCGGTTGCTCAATAACTTCACCGCCCACGGATTTCAGTGCCATCCACTTGGACATCAGCAGTGAAATGAAAGAGCCACCGAAACCAAACAGCAGCGCCATAATCAACAGACCCTGAACGCTGCTCGACTGAATTCCCGTCAGGCTTAGCACCAGCCCGAATACCACCATCACCGCCAGGTTGGTGAGCAGGAAGAGCGCGATTCGCATCATAATATTCTTTTAACCTCAGTTTAACAAAACGCACTATGCGATTACCCACATCGTATGGGTATTACGGCTATTTTCAAGCATCCAGACGGCGTAAGTCACCAGAAAGACACAACTTTACACAATTGGAAATCTGCCTGACGGAAGGAAGAAGAACAAAAAGAAACAGGCACAATTTCTTGTGCCTGTTGGGGGATTATTTTGTCGGAGCAGGTTGCAGGGCAGGTTTCTCTTTTTCCAGCTTCGCGAGATCAAGCGCGATATGCACCGTCTCGTCCAGATACGGATCGGGCTCCTGGTAATCCTTAGGCAGATCGTCCAGTTTTTTGAGCAGAGGCTTGCCTTCACGTTTGAAGCGATCGTTGATACGCGCCAGACGTGTCGCGTCATCTTCATTGTTCTCTTTCTCACGCTGAGCGTAGTTCAGAGACACAATGTTCCGTTTCGCTTTCAGAGCGTTAAAACGCGCGATGTCCTTCATGATGTACTGGAACTCCGGATCCTTCCCGATGCGATCGTTGTGATTTTTCAGCAGTTCCGGTCCGAACTGTTTCATATCACCCGATTTCACGAATGTCGCGGCATCAATGCTATCCCACGGCAGCGCGTTATCTTCAAACTTCTCGCCCGTTTCCGTCTCTTCGGTACCTGTCGGCATCATGATATCCGGCGTCACGCCTTTGCGCTGCGTACTGCCGCCGTTGACGCGGTAAAACTTCTGAATGGTGTACTGTACTGAGCCCAGCGCAGGCCATTCAGGGCGCAGCATCTGGTCATAAATACGGTTCAGAGAGCGGTACTGCTGAACGGTGCCCTTGCCAAACGTCGGTTCGCCGACGATTAACGCCCGGCCGTAATCCTGCATGGCAGCAGCGAAGATTTCCGATGCAGAGGCGCTGAAGCGATCGACCAGCACCACCAGCGGCCCCTTGTAGTAGACCACGCCATCGGTATCGGCATCTTCACGCACTTTACCGTTGTTATCGCGCACCTGTACCACCGGGCCAGACGGGATAAACAGCCCGGAAAGCGAGACGGCCTCGGTCAATGCCCCGCCGCCGTTGCTGCGCAGGTCAATGATCACGCTGCTGACATTCTGCTTTTCAAGCTTCTGGAGCTGCACTTTCACATCATCGGTCAGGCCGACGTAGAAACCTGGGATATCCAGAACGCCAACCTTCTCTTTACCCACGGTTTTCACCGACATTTTCACCGCGCGATCTTCCAGACGGATGCGCTCACGAGTCAGAGTAACGATACGGGTTTTGGTCCCCTTACCGGCAGGCAGGATCTCCAGGCGAACTTTGCTGCCCTTCGGCCCTTTGATCAGCGCAACAACGTCATCAAGACGCCAGCCAATCACGTCCACCATGCTCTTTCCGGTTTGGCCCACACCGACAATACGGTCGCCTACGCTGATCGCTTTGCTTTTCGATGCAGGGCCACCAGCCACCATGGAGTTGATTACGGTGTAGTCATCGTCCATCTGAAGCACAGCACCGATACCTTCCAGAGACAGGCTCATTTCGGTATTGAACTGTTCGGTGTTACGTGGAGAGAGATAATTGGTGTGCGGATCAATTTCATGCGCAAACGCGGTCATCGCCAGCGAGAAAACATCTTCACTGTTGGTCTGCGCCAGACGACGAATAGCGAACTTGTAGCGACGGTTTAACGTCTCACGGATCTCTTTCTCGTCTTTGCCTGTGAGCTTGAGGCTCAGTTCGTCATATTTGACTTTTCCGTCCCACAGCGCATTCAGTTCAGCCTCGTCTTTCGGCCATGGCGCTTTGCTGCGGTCCAGATTAAAGGTGTCGTTGCCGGTGAAGTCCATCGGACGTTCCAGCACTTTCAGCGCGTATTGATAACGCTCAAAACGGCGCTTTTGCGATAAATTGTACAGATCGTAGAACAGATCGAGTTTTCCGGAGCGCAGCTCATCACCCACTTCGGATTTGCGTTTAGCGAACTGTTCGACATCGCTGGCCAGCAGTACGTTATGGCTGTAATCCAGCAAGTTCAGATAACGGTCAAAGATTTTGGCCGAAAAGGCCTGATCGAGATCGAACTGACGATAGTGCGAACGAGTAAAGCGCGACGTCACGCGCTCACTCACCGTCGCGTGCTGAGTCTCTTCCTTGAGAACCGGAATTTGATCAACACGCGTAATATCGTCCACAGCGAAAGCATGGCCTGTTATAGCAAACAGGCCAGCCAGCGCGGTGAGCTTAAAAAAAGTGTTCATGCCAGGCTCGGCCTCCGTTTCAGAACAACAAGTGTTCTGCGCGTACAATCATTGACATACCAGAAGTCAGCTGTACACGAACGCCATCTTTGGTGATTTCCAGTACGGTGGCGTCCATCGCGTTGTTACCCGCTTTCACCTTCAGAGACTGACCTACGCTCAGCGCATTGATGTCAGAAACTGGGGTGTGGCGCGGCTCTTCGCGCGGCGCACGTGGGGCTTTAGCTGCTGGTTTGTCAGCACGCGGTTTGCGATCGTTATTTTCAGTACGACGCGGTGCCGGGCGCGGTTTACGCTCGCGACGAGGGGCGTCTTCCTGACCGTTTGCCGCTGCGGCTTCGCGTTTTTTCGCCTGCTGTTCTGCACGCTGTGCCTGCACGCGAGCTTTGGCTTCTTCAAGCTGCTTACGCGCATGTTCTACGTGCTGCTCGTCCAGCTCACCGCACGGGTTGCCGTCAAGGTCGACACGGGTCGCACCCGGCTTGATACCGTACAGGTAACGCCAGCTCGAGGTATAAAGGCGCAAGGCAGAACGAAGCTGCGTTTTGCTGAGGTTCATCTCCCCCTCAACGCGCGCGACCAGATCCTGAAAGATACCGACTTTCAGAGGACGCGCTTCACCTTCAGCGCTGAAGCACTGCGGGAAACGCTCGGCCAGAAATGCGATAACTTCTTTACTGCTATTCAACTTAGGTTGATTTTCCATGAAATTTCCTGATTACAACGGACGTTGCCAACAAGCGCAGGCATGAACAGGCGACATTATAATGACGCTATCAGTAAATGCTACGTTATCCGTTGATTATCCTGCGACGCTCGCAAAGAATTTATGATAATCGGTCTCTGCCAGAACATTTTCCAGGTTTGCGGCCAGCGCGCGCAGCCCCTGCTCATCCTCGGCAGTAAAGCGGCTGAAGACCGTGCTGTCGATATCCAGAACGCCAATAATCTGATTTTTAACCACCAGCGGCAGTACGATTTCAGAATTGCTGCTGGCATCGCAGGCAATGTGGCCGTCAAACGCATGAACATCTTCGACACGCTGAACCTGACGGGTCGCCACTGCGGTACCGCACACGCCGCGACCTACCGGGATGCGTACGCAGGCGAGTTTACCCTGGAAAGGACCGAGCACCAGCGTGTCGCCTTCCAGCAGATAAAAGCCCGCCCAGTTCACGTCAGAAAGGCGCTCGAACAGTAGCGCACTGGTATTTGCCAGAGTGGCTAAGAAACTGGTTTCCCCTGCCATTAATGCCTTAAAATCGCGATTCAGATCCGCGTAGAATTCTGTTTTGTTCATTATTCAATCACTTAGTTATCTTACATAGTTACCGCATAGCCTATTAAAATAAGCATTAAATGCGCTCATGCTCAAGATGAATCCGTTCATGAGTTATTATAACTTTCAACAATAATAATCTGTGTGCGACTGATGGCCCTAAAAACACCCCAAATTACGCCGACACGAAAGATCGTTGTCCGTACGGTAAGCCAGGCTCTGCCCCGTGCACATTATCAGCGTTGTCCCCAGTGCGATACGCTTTTTATGTTGCCGAAGATGAAATCGCACCAAAGTGCTTTTTGTCCTTGCTGCGATGCCAAAATTCGCGATGGCCGGGACTGGTCATTGACGCGTCTGGCGGCAATGGCGGTCACCATGCTGCTGCTGATGCCCTTCGCCTGGACCGAGCCGCTGTTAAAGCTCTACCTGCTTGGCGTGCGTATTGACGCTAACGTGTTGCAGGGGATCTGGCAGATGACGCGCCAGGGCGATCCGCTTACGGCCGCCATGGTGCTGTTCTGCGTCGTCGGCGCGCCGTTGGTGCTGGTCGCGGCAATTGCCTACCTGTGGTTTGGCAACATACTGGGGATGAACCTGCGCCCCGTCCTGCTCATGCTGGAAAAGCTCAAGGAGTGGGTGATGCTGGACATCTATCTGGTGGGCGTCGGCGTGGCCTCCATCAAGGTGCAGGATTATGCGTTTTTACAACCCGGCATTGGCCTTTTTGCGTTTATTTCACTGGTCCTGCTGAGTATTTTGACCCTGATTCATCTCAATGTTGAACAGCTTTGGGAGCGATTTTATCCGCAGCGCCCCGCGACCCGGCCTGATGAAAACCTGCGCGTCTGCCTGGGCTGCCATTACACCGGTTTTCCGGATAAACGCGGGAGGTGCCCGCGCTGCCACATTCCGTTAAGATTGCGACGCAACAACAGCCTGCAAAAATGCTGGGCGGCGCTTATCGCCTCCCTGGTATTTTTGTTCCCGGCCAACATGCTGCCGATCTCCGTAATTTATGTGAACGGCACCCGTCAGGAAGATACTATCCTTTCAGGGATTATCTCTCTGGCGCACAGTAACGTGGGGGTCGCCGCCATTGTTTTCATTGCCAGTATTCTGGTGCCCTTTACCAAAGTGGTGGTGATGTTTACGCTGCTTATCAGCATTCACTTTAAATGCGAACAAGGACTACGCACCCGCATCCTGCTTCTGCGATTCGTGACCTGGATTGGTCGCTGGTCGATGTTGGATCTGTTCGTGATTTCGCTGATGATGTCGCTCATCAATCGCGATCAGTTACTTGCTTTTACCATGGGACCCGCAGCTTTTTATTTCGGCTCTGCGGTGATATTGACTATTCTTGCAGTGGAATGGCTGGACAGCCGCTTACTTTGGGACGCACATGAGTCAGGAAACGCCCGCTTCGCCGACTGAAGCGAGAATTAAAACAAAACGCCGCATTTCGCCATTCTGGTTGCTGCCTGTCATCGCGCTGATGATCGCAGGCTGGCTTATCTGGACGAGCTATGAAGATCGCGGAAGTACCATCACGATTGATTTCCAGTCTGCGGACGGCATTGTCGCCGGACGTACCCCCGTTCGCTTCCAGGGGGTGGAAGTGGGTACCGTGCAGGATATTTCCCTTGGCAAAGGGCTGAACAAAATCCAGGTCCGGGCGAGCATTAAGTCTGATATGCAGGATGCCCTGCGTGCCGAAACGCAGTTCTGGCTGGTCACGCCTAAAGCCTCCCTGGCCGGCGTTTCCGGACTGGATGCGCTTGTGGGCGGTAACTATATCGGCATGATGCCCGGCAAAGGTGAGCCACAGGATCACTTTGTTGCGCTGGATACCCAGCCGAAATATCGGCTGAATAACGGCGATTTGATGATCCATCTCCGCGCGCCGGATTTGGGCTCGCTGAACAGTGGTTCTCTGGTCTATTTCCGCAAAATTCCGGTAGGCCGCGTTTACGACTACGCCATTAACCCGAACAAAGATGGCGTGACCATTGATGTACTCATCGAGCGCCGTTTTACCAACCTGGTTAAAAAAGGCAGCCGCTTCTGGAACGTCTCAGGCGTCGATGCCGACCTGAGCTTAAGCGGTGCGAAAGTGAAGCTTGAGAGCCTGGCGGCGCTGGTGAATGGCGCTATCGCCTTTGACTCACCTGCTAACTCCAGCCCTGCCGCCGCAGAAGATACCTTTGGCCTGTACGCCGACCTGGCGCACAGCCAGCGCGGTGTCATCGTCAAGCTGACCCTGCCGGATGCCAAAGGCCTGAAAGCCGGTTCGACCCCGCTGATGTACCAGGGTTTAGAGGTCGGGCAACTGACAAAATTAACCCTCAATGCGGGCGGTTCCGTTACCGGCGAAATGACGGTGGATCCGAGCGTGGTGGATCTCCTGCGGGAAAAAACGCGCATTGAACTGCGTAATCCGAAGCTCTCCCTCAGCGACGCCAGCATCAGTTCTCTGCTGACGGGAAGCACCTTTGAGCTGATCCCCGGCGAAGGTGCGCCGAACAAAAACTTTGTTATCGCGCCGGCGGATAAAGCCCTGCTGCAAAAACCGGGCGTGTTGACGGTTACGCTGAATGCGCCGGAAAGCTACGGTATCGAAGCCGGGCAACCGCTGATCCTGCACGGTGTGCAGGTGGGCCAGGTCCTCGAACGTAAGCTGTCGGAAAAAGGGGTCTCCTTCTCCGCCGCCATCGATCCGCAGTACGGCAACCTGGTCCACGGCGACAGTAAATTTGTGGTTAACAGCCGGGTCGACGTGAAGGTGGGTCTGGACGGGGTTGAGTTCCTCGGCGCCAGCGCCAGCGAGTGGGTTAACGGCGGGATCCGCATTCTGCCGGGCAGCAAAGGTGCGCTGCGCGAGAGTTATCCGCTGTTCGCCAATCTCGACAAAGCCATTGAAAACAGCCTCGGCGACCTGCCGACCACCACGCTGACCTTAAGCGCTGAAACGCTGCCGGATGTCCAGGCAGGCTCCGTCGTGCTTTATCGTAAGTTTGAGGTCGGGGAAGTGATCACCGTTCGTCCTCGTGCGGACGCGTTTGATATCGAACTGCATATCAAGCCGGAGTACCGCAAGCTGCTCACGCCAAACAGCGTGTTCTGGGCTGAAGGCGGCGCGAAAGTGCAGCTCAACGGCAGCGGGCTGACCGTACAGGCGTCTCCCCTCTCCCGTGCCCTGCGCGGTGCGATCAGCTTCGATAACCTGAGCGGCGCGGGCGGCAACATGCGCAAAGGTGACAAGCGGATCCTCTTCCCGTCCGAAACTGCGGCGCGCGCCGTCGGGGGGCAGATTACCCTGCACACCTTTGATGCCGGTAAACTGGCGGAAGGCATGCCCATCCGCTATCTCGGCATTGATATCGGGCAGGTCCAGAAGCTAACGCTGATCACCGCGCGCAATGAAGTGCAGGCGACCGCCGTGCTTTATCCGGAATATGTGCAGACGTTCGCCCGGGCAGGCTCGCGCTTCTCGGTGGTTACGCCGCAAATTTCTGCCGCAGGGGTTGAGCATCTCGACACCATACTTCAGCCATACATTAACGTTGAACCGGGTCGCGGCAACGCGCGTCGTGAATTTGAGTTGCAGGAGGCAACCATCACCGACTCCCGTTATCTGGACGGTCTGAGCATTGTGGTTGAAGTGCCGGAAGCCGGCTCGCTGGGCATCGGTACGCCGGTCCTGTTCCGCGGCATTGAAGTAGGGACAGTAACAAGTCTGACGCTGGGGAATCTGTCCGATCGCGTGATGGTCGGCCTGCGCATCAGCCAGCGTTATCAGCATCTGGTGCGCAACAACTCGGTGTTCTGGCTCGCTTCAGGCTACTCGCTGGACTTCGGCCTGACCGGTGGCGTGGTCAAGACGGGGACCTTTAATCAGTTCATTCGCGGCGGCATTGCCTTCGCGACGCCGCCTGGCACGCCTCTGGCGCCTAAGGCGCAGGCAGGTAAACACTTCCTGCTGCTGGAAAGTGAACCGAAAGAGTGGCGCGAATGGGGAACGGCGCTGCCGCGTTAATCTCGCAGGCTCCGGTGTCAACGCGCCGGAGCCTTTATGTTACACTGCGCGCCTGAATGTTTCCCTGTGGTGTGCCCGTGGCTCAAAACTCCGTATTTCTTCCCGAACAATTCCTCGCACAGATGCGCGAGGCGCTTCCTGCTCATCTCTCTTTCGACGATTTCGTCGCCGCCTGCCAGCGCCCTTTGCGCCGGAGTATTCGCGTCAATACGCTGAAAATCAGCGTCGGGGCGTTTCTGGATCTCGTCTCCCCCTACGGCTGGCAATTAACGCCAGTGCCGTGGTGTGAAGAGGGTTTCTGGATCGAACGGGATGACGAGGAGAGCCTGCCGCTCGGCAGCACCGCCGAGCACCTGAGCGGGCTGTTTTATATTCAGGAAGCCAGCTCCATGCTGCCGGTTGCTGCGCTGTTTGCCGACGGGAACCAGCCTGAGCGGGTTATGGATGTCGCGGCGGCGCCGGGCTCTAAAACCACGCAGATTGCCGCCCGGATGAACAACCGCGGCGCGATCCTCGCCAACGAATTTTCCGCCAGCCGCGTTAAAGTCCTGCACGCCAATATCAGCCGCTGCGGGATCCACAACGTCGCGTTAACGCACTTCGATGGTCGCGTATTTGGCGCTGCCCTGCCGGAAGCCTTTGATGCCATCCTGCTCGACGCGCCCTGCTCCGGCGAAGGCGTGGTGCGAAAAGATCCTGATGCGTTAAAAAACTGGTCCGTTGAAAGCAACCTGGAGATCGCCGCCAAGCAGCGCGAACTGATCGACAGCGCGTTTCATGCCCTGCGCCCAGGCGGGACGCTGGTTTATTCCACCTGCACCCTGAATCGCGATGAGAACGAGGACGTATGCCTGTGGCTCAAGCAACGCTATGCGGATGCCGTTGAGTTTCTGCCGCTGGACTCCCTCTTCGACTCGGCCAGTCATGCGGCCACGCCTGAAGGCTTCCTGCATGTCTTCCCGCAGATTTACGATTGCGAAGGCTTCTTTGTTGCCCGTCTGCGTAAAACCCGCGCCGTCGATCCGCTGCCTGCCCCTAAGTTTAAGATCGGCAACTTCCCGTTCGCGCCGGTCAAAGGCCGTGAGGCGGCACAGGCGCAAGCGGCTGCGGGCAAAGTGGGTCTGCACTGGGATGAGAGCCTGCGCCTCTGGATGCGTGACAAAGAGTTGTGGCTGTTCCCGGTCAACATCGAACCGCTGATTGGTAAAGTGCGTTTCTCCCGCCTCGGTATTCGCCTGGCGGAGATCCACAACAAAGGCTATCGCTGGCAGCACGAAGCGGTCATTGCGCTGGCCGGCAGTGAGAACACCTTTGCCCTGACGCATCAGGAAGCGGAAGAGTGGTATCGCGGTCGTGACGTTTACCCGGAAGACGGCCCGTTACAGGATGAAGTCATCGTGACGTATCAGGGTTTTCCGCTGGGGCTGGCGAAAAAAGTCGGCTCGCGGCTGAAAAACAGCTATCCGCGGGAACTGGTACGCGATGGCCGCCTGTTTACCGGTAACAACCGCAGCGCCTGAAAAAAGCGCATTTTTTTACTGGCGATTTCGCTCTCCTTGTCTAGGATCAAAAATGGGTGACCGCACTGGTCATACCAGATTATGGGCAACAAACCGGAGAGCATTATGACGAAAACCAGCGTACGCATTGGCGCTTTTGAAATCGACGACGCTGAATTGCGCGGCGAAGCACAAGGCGAACGAACGTTAAGTATTCCCTGCAAATCCGATCCGGATTTGTGCATGCAGCTGGACGCCTGGGATGCCGATACCAGCGTCCCGGCGATCCTTGATGGGGAACATTCCGTTCTGTACCGTGAGCATTACGACAGTAAAACCGATGCCTGGGTCTTGCGTCTTGCCTGACCCAAAGAGAACCCGCCCGAAGGCGGGTTATTTATTACTGAAGCTGCGCCAGCGTCAGAAAGCCCCCGAACACCGCCCCCGTATCAATGTAGTGCAGATTGTTAAAATCGTAGCGTTTGTCCAGAGGCGTATGCCCGAACCAGAAGTGATCCGCGCCGCTAATGCCCTGCCCTTTACCCACCATAAAGCCCATTAACCGGTCGCGATCCCACAGCACGCGCCGGACATCCACCGGCTTATGCCAGCCATATTCGGCGGAGGGATAATCTGCATGAGCAATCACGTTGAGACCGTTTTTGCAGGTTATTTCAATAATGTGCGGCAAGTCCTGACACGCGTCGAGTAAATTCTTCGCCTGCTTTTGTTGAGCGACCGTAAGCCCGGTAAACCAGTTACCGCCATTTATCAACCAGAGACTAAACTCATTATTTTCAAGCGCATCTAACGCCATTTGCTCGTGATTACCGCGTACCGCATAAAACCAGTTTTCCTGCATCAGCTGTAAACATTTCACGCTGTCAGGTCCGCGATCGATAATATCCCCCACCGAGATCAGCAGATCCATATCAGGATTAAAATGCCGTCGTTTCAGCTCATCCATAAGCCACTGATAGCAACCATGAATATCGCTGACAACCCAGACATGACGCCAGTGTTCTCCCTCTATTTTCTGATACATAACGCCTCCTGTAAGAAGTATAGCTGCCACAGAAAATGTCATGAGCCGGCGTTGGATATCGCGAATCCCAACAAACCATAAACCAGCCGGAAATAAAGATCGCTGCGCTATTAATCCCTTATTCCCTGGCCTCTAAAATAGAGCGGAATAAAAAGAGGGATTTTCACGTGTCAAACATACACCTGCAAAACGATGTTTTTTATCCGCATCGCACAAATATTATTTCTGAACTGGTGAGAGGGAAACGCGTTCCCGGCCCAATCTGGCACAAACGTGATTACCGGTTAAAGTTCCTTCTGCGCTCGCTTTTATTCTGGTCCTCCACCCATCGCATGCTGGAGGCGCTATCCGGGCGCGATGATTTCGACAGGCTGCTCACCTCTCAAATTACCTTGCCGAGCAAAACTCACCGCCAGTATCTGATGCGCGGCCTGAACTCAAACGACCGGGCCGATGCTATCGTCAGCCACTATCAGTGGATTGATAGTCTGAAAAACATCGCCCTCGCCCACGCGCTGACCAGCCCGCAAGAGGTGCCGGTTGTCCGGTTCGAGGCAAAAAACGGCGAAATCTATACCGTCCACGCCTCGTCCGCAGGTAAGGCCGAACGCGAAGGCGAAAGCACGCTTTGGCTGCACGACAATGACAATACGCTGCTTGCCAGCCTGACGTTCTGTGTCGCACGCAGTAACGGCCGTATGGTGCTGGTTATCGGCGGCCTTCAGGGTCCACGTCGTCATGTTTCACGGGAGGTGATTAAGCAGGCTACCCGTGCCTGCCATGGGCTTTTCCCGAAACGCGTGCTGATGGAGGTGATCTTCCAGCTTGCCTCACGCTCGAACATCAGCGCGATTTTTGCCGTCAGCGATGAAGGCCATGTTTTCCGCGCGCTGCGCTACCGTCTGAGCAAAGGCCGTCATTTTCACGCCAGCTACGACGAGTTCTGGGAAGGCCTGAACGGAAAGAAACTCTCCCCCTTCTGCTGGCAGTTGCCGCTCCAGATGGAGCGTAAAGCGCTGGAGGAGATTGCCAGCAAAAAACGCGCCGAATACCGTCGCCGCTTTGCGTTACTAGATGATATTGCGGCTTGCGTACAGGCGCGCATTGATCCCGCAGTCGTCTCAGGCAAAAAACAAACAAAAATTTAACAAAACAGCCAAAAAGGACTGGACTTACGCCTGCCGGGTTGTGGTATGTTTGAAGCAGGCGCACAGGAAGTGAACCTTCTGCTGAGACGAAAACCGGATTTTACTGTTTATTTTCATGCAGATAAAAAGAGACCGAATACGATTCCTGTATTCGGTCCAGGGAAATGGCTCTTGGGAGAGAGCCGTGCGCTAAAAGTTGGCATTAATGCAGGCTCAATCGCCTTGCCCTTTAAGAATAGATGACGACGTCAGGTTTTCCAGTCCACAGTAAAAGTGGTCTGAAAAAAAGCGTCAGAACATCACTAAATGTGAAAAACCGCAGAGCTTTTACAAGCACCTGCGGTTTTTTTTTACTAGAAACCTGACGGCTAACAGAGCTTTTCAGCGCGCTCAATAAACGGTGCCAGACTCTTCTTCTGCCCGGGGTTTGCCGGGTCATCCACCTGGATCACGCTGACAGGCTGTCCGTTACTTTTCCCGCTGGCCACCTGCTGCTCCGCTACGTCATTTAACGGATACTGCACGAGCGTACTGGGATTGATGACATACAGCGCGTTACCGGGACGGCAGGTAAGCATGACTTCTTCACGATTAAATGCCCAGTTGTCCTTACCCACTTCAAACCGGCTGACAGTGATGACCTGCGGCGCGGCCAGCGCACTGCTGGCACAGGTGAGAAGTAAAAGAGAAAGCAGTGTCTTTTTCATATGTTATTTAACCTTGTCAGAAGGGTTCCCAGGTCGCGAACAGGCTGACGGCCGCCAGTACCAGCGCGCCCAGCACCACCTCTGCCTGTGTCATCCTGATAAAAATCTGTTGTTCCCGCCCGGCCTCCGGGCGAAAGCGTGGCACAAGAAAATACCGATTCGCCAGCGCAATTGCCACCATCATCATGACCAGCGCACATTTGAACAACAACAGCTGGACATAAGGCGCCTGCCACGGCACGTTTATGCCAACAATAAAGAGCGTATTGATTATCCCGGTCAGCAGCACGCCCGCCACGGCGTAATGCCCCACGCGGGAGAAGCGCATCATGGTAAAGATAGCGGCTGGCTGCCAGCGGCCTTTCGCCAGACGCATACAAAACAGCAGCGGCAGTAAACCACCCACCCAGGTCGCGGCGCAGAGCAGGTGAAGCGCATGGTTGAGACGATGCAATGCTCCCGGTGCGCCACCGTTCATCGCGGCATGTCCCACGCCCGCCAGCAACACCAGCTGCCCCATCGCGAGCAGTAACAGCCGTGAGCCTTTTTGCGGGGTAAGCCATGCTGCGCCCGCCGTCACAGCGGCCAGTACCATCTGCCATAACCAGACGCCGCCAAATTGCGTTCCCAGCACGCTGCGCCAGACCGCCGGACGAATGACATCGCCCCAGCCGTTGCCCATCAACCCACTTTGCAGGGCGAACATCAGCAGAGCCGCCATCAGGCTGATTAAGGCCGCGAGTTTCTGCTGCCGCTGGAAACGCCGGGTCATGAGACGCTGCAACGAAGACGGCGCAAACCAGACGCTGTAAAGCGCGTTGCCAAAAACCAGCATCAGCGCAGCAAAATGGATAAAGCGTAACGCGACGTAGCTCAGGGCCAGCATGCTATTTCACGCTAAAATGATAGCTGCCCTTGGTTTTGTGGCCATCCACGGAGACCACATGCCAGTCCACCGTGTAGGTGCCGGTCGTCAACGGTTTCTCAAGAGGAACAATCAGCTTTGCGTTATCCTTCTCGTCACGCTTCACCGCGCCCGTCTGGATCTTGTGCTGCTGTGCGTCCGTCACCACGACGCCGCTGAAGGCAGGCTCAATGCCTTCCGAGAAGTTCAGCGTAATGACCTCTGGTGCCACCGCGACGGTATTAGCCTGCGGAGATTGCTGCTTAAGATGCGCATGGGCCAGAACTGAGGGCGTGATAGCTGAAGAGAGCAGAAATGCCAGCGCGCATGCGACACGGGAAGGGGTAAAATGCATCACAATCATTCCTTTTCGTTATGCCTGAATGCTAAAGAATAACTCTGTATAATTAACGAGTCGAGGAACATCCTTTGCTCCCTTGTCATCGTTGAACAATCGCGGTAACGTTGGCGCCGCAGAAAAAGGAGAAGGAAATGAACGTTAACCTGGCCGCCCTGCCTCAGGACGAGATGGACAAAGTGAATGTCGATCTCGCCGCCGCGGGGGTCGCATTCAAAGAGCGTTACAACATGCCCGTCGTGGCTGAAGTGGTAGAGCGTGAACAACCCGCGCATCTGCGCGACTGGTTTCGCGAACGTCTCATTGCGCATCGCCTCGCCTCCGTCAATCTCTCGCGCCTGCCGTACGAACCTAAAGTTAAATAAGCTTAACGTCTCGTTACACTTCCTTACGCGTTATGTGGCAGGATAAGAAAACCCTGATAAGTTTAGGTGTAATCTTAAAATCCCAGCGACTTAGTGTATAAGGAAGTCACGATGTCACGATGGAATATTGCCGCGGCTCAGTATGCCCCGCGGCACAACTGTGTTGATGAGCACGTAAAACATCACCTGCACTTTATTGCCGAGGCTGCCGGGCATGGGTGCGATTTAATCGTCTTTCCGGAGCTTTCGCTTACCGGCCCTGGCGGAACAACCTTACCCCCACCCCCTGACGATTTGCAGCTTGCCCCCCTCCTTCACGCCGCCCAGTCACGTTTCATCACGGTGATTGCTGGTATTACGCTCCAGCAACACGGCCAGCGCCAGAAAGGACTCGCGCTTTTCACCCCTAACCTGTCGACCATCCGGCGTTATCCGCAGGGCAACGGTGCGGGTGTTATTCCTGGCGATAAACGGTTAACCATCGTGGATAACCAGGCTGACGCCCCGGAACTGGACCCGGAGGCAACGCTGTTCACCAGCAGCCTGGCCGTGGGCGAGCACCGCTGGCGGCAATCCATCGGTTCGTTACAACGCTTCGCGCACAAGTATGCCATCGCGGTATTAATGGCGAACGCGCGCGGCGGTAGCGCATTATGGGATGAAAAAGGTCAGCTGATTGTACGTGCCGATAAGGGAGAACTGCTGCTAACCGGTTCTTTAGGCCAACAGGGTTGGCAAGGCGATATCATTCCATTAGGCTAGGCATTTTAGGATCAGGAGCGATCAATGCTGCGCGTTATCGATACCGAAACCTGTGATTTGCAGGGTGGAATTGTGGAAGTCGCTTCTGTCGACGTGATTGACGGAAAGATAGTCAACCCAATGAGCCATCTGGTGCGCCCGGATCGTCCCATCAGTGCGCAGGCGATGGCGATACATCGCATTACGGAATCGATGGTGGCGGACAAGCCGTGGATTGAAGAGATCATCCCTCTTTACCACGGTAGCCAGTGGTATGTCGCCCATAACGCCAGCTTTGACCGCCGCGTGCTGCCGGAGATGCCCGGCGAATGGATTTGCACTATGAAGCTGGCGCGCCGTCTGTGGCCGGGGATCAAATACAGCAATATGGCGCTGTATAAGTCGCGCAAACTCAGCGTGCGGACGCCGGAAGGGCTGCATCATCACCGTGCCCTCTATGACTGCTACATCACCGCAGCGCTCCTGATTGATATCATGAACACTTCCGGCTGGACGCCAGACGATATGGCGACCATTACCGGGCGCCCCGCGCTACTGACCACCTTTACGTTCGGTAAATATCGCGGGAAGCCAGTATCGGAAGTGGCGGACAAGGATCCGGGCTATCTGCGCTGGCTGTACAACAACCTCGACAGAATGAGCCCGGAACTGCGCCTGACGCTGAAGCATTATTTAGGCGAAGCCTGAGTCCCCGCCCGGCCTGGCAGCGTATCCTGCGCCAGGCCAATCAAAAAGGCGTACTCCAGCGCCACCCCTTCATAGGATTTAAATCGCCCTGATTTCCCTCCGTGCCCCGAGTCCATATCGGTACACAGCAGCAGCAAATTATCGTCAGTTTTCAGCTCACGCAACTTCGCCACCCATTTCGCGGGCTCCCAGTACTGTACCTGGGAATCGTGCAGGCCGGTGGTCACCAGCATATGCGGATAGGCTTTCGCCTCGACGTTATCGTACGGGCTGTACTCTTTCATGTAGCGATAATAGGTTTCATCCTGCGGGTTCCCCCACTCCTCAAACTCCCCGGTGGTCAGTGGAATGGACTCATCCAGCATGGTCGTCACCACGTCCACAAACGGCACCTGGGCGATAACGCCTTTAAACAGTTCAGGCCGCTGGTTGATCACGGCGCCCATAAGCATGCCCCCGGCGCTGCCCCCCATGCCAAAGCAGAGCTGCGGATCGCCATAACCCTGCGCGATCAGCGCATCGCAAACATCAAGGTAGTCATTAAAGGTATTTTTCTTTTTGAGAAATTTTCCGTCTTCATACCAGTGCTGACCCAGCTCGCCGCCGCCGCGAATATGGGCAATCGCATAAACAAAACCGCGGTCGAGCAGGCTCAGCCTGCTGCTGCTGAAATCGGCGTCCATGCTGGATCCATAGGAGCCATAGCCATAGACGAGGATGGGGTTTTTACCTTTGTTGAAGTGCGCCTTGTGATAGACGAGCGACACTGGGACTTCAACGCCGTCGCGTGCGGTCACCCACAGGTGCTCACTGCGATAATTTTCCGACTCAAAACCCCGGACCTCAGCCTGTTTAATCACCTGACGCTGCCCGGTGTCCATATCCAGTTCAAACAACGTATCCGGGGTGGTCATCGACGAATAGCCGTACCGCAGGCGGGACGATTCCGGTTCCGGGTTAAAGCCGATCCACGTTACGTAAGCCGGGTCATCGAACGCAATGCCCACCACTTCGCGGGTTTTGCGGTTGATTTGGCGGATACTGGTCAGTCCGCGCTGACGCTCTTCCACCACCAGCCAGTCGGTAAACAGGGTGAACCCCTCCAGCATCACCTGATCGCGCGCGGGAATTAACACTTCCCATTTGCGTTCATCGCGCACTTTGGTTTTATAAAGGCCAAAGTTTTTGCCCTCGCGGTTCGAACGCAGGTAAAAGCTGTGCTGGAAGTGATCCAGGCTGTACTCATGATCTTTACGGCGCGGCAGGAAGCACAGCGGCTGCGCATCCGGCAGCTCTGCATCCAGCAGCAGCACTTCTGAGGTGGTGGCGCTGGAGAGGAAAATGATCACATAGTGGCGAGAAGACGTTTTATGCAGGCTGACATAGAACGTCTCGTCTTTTTCCTCATACACCAGTTCATCGTCGGCGGAATCGGTCCCCACCGTATGACGCCAGACCTGATAAGGCAGCAGGGTTGAGGCATGCTTTTTAACGTAGTAGACCGTTTCTGAATCGTTACCCCAGACGAAATCGGGGGAGACATTATCCAGCATTTCGGGATACCAGTTCCCCGTTTCAAGATTGCGGAAACGCAAACCGTACTGGCGGCGGGAGAGGTAATCCTCAGCCAGCGCCATAATGGCGTTATCGGGGGAAATGGACATGCCGCCCAGCGTATAAAACTCACTGTGGGCAGCACGTTTGTTGGCATCCAGCAGGATCTCCCATTCATCCCACTCGGCGCTCAGCACAGACTGGCGCTGGTAGATGGGATATTCATTTCCCGGCTCATAAATATGGCGATAGCGATAACCGTTTTTGCACCACGGGGCAGAGACATCACGCTGGGGGATACGCTGCACCATTTCCTTCAGGAGCTGATCCTGAAGCGCCTGCTGGCTGGCCATGACCTGGCGGCCATAGTCGTTTTCCTCGTGCAGATAGTCCAGCACCTCTGGCCGGGAACGTGAATCGTCCCGCAGCCAGTAGTAGTTATCGATACGCGTATCGCCATGCGTGGTGATCGCATAAGGAGTACGTCGGGCTTTTGGAGGCATGGCATTCTTACTTTTTCGTTTTACATCCTATAAGGTTGGCAAAACACGCGTATGATGCAAGCGAAACATGGCCTTCTAGCCCGCGAGGGTCTGCTTCTGCTGCTGAATATCCTGCTCAATCCCCTCGCGAACGTCCTGGGGGATCTTCAGCGCATCGCCCAGGGCGTTCAGGTAGCTGCGCTCCATAAAGTGATCGATATCGATGGCGGCACAGCTCAGAAAATAGAGTTCCAGCGCCTCTTCTTCGTTTTTCACGCTTTGCGCCAGACGCTGCGGATCGAGCGGCTGTTCGATGGCCTGCGCCACCAGCGCTCTGCCCTGCTCCTCAACGCCCGCTTCCCGCATCTGCTGTTCAATTGCGGCACGTTCACTGGCATCAATATGCCCGTCGCTCTTGGCCGCAAAGACCAGGGCGAGGATCAGGCGCTCGGTGCGTAAATCTAACGGCGATACCTGCTTCCCGTACTGCGGTTCATCCTGATGCGCGTTGCGCACCTTGTCTTTGTATTTGCTCCATAAGACGGAACCGGCAATAGCCCCTCCGCCCGCCAGCAGCGCGCCGGTACCGTATTTGGTAAGCAGTTTCCGCGATGATTTATTGGCAACCAGCAAACCGGCCAGCCCGCCGAGCGCACCCGGCACCAGCAGCTTGCTCAGACCCTGCTCGCCGGACGACGAGCCTTTTTGTCCCAACAGGGATTGCAGTTGATTCATCCAGCCTGACATATTTTTCCTCACGTAACAGTGCGTAACCTTCACAGCCTAAGCGAGCGGGTGTCAGGAAATGTCTGTCAGTGCTAAAGAAGCGCAAATTTCCCCCCTGTCCGGTTATCCCCATACAAGACAGACGCAAACGTTTTCGTTTATACTGCCCGCATCTTTTTCAGGGGGATTTTTATGACTCGTTTAGGAACCGCGCTGCGTCCCGCCGCGACGCGTGTCATGCTGTTGGGATCGGGTGAACTGGGTAAAGAAGTGGCCATTGAATGCCAGCGTTTGGGTGTGGAAGTGATTGCGGTGGACCGTTACGCGAATGCGCCCGCCATGCACGTCGCACATCGCTCGCACGTCATTGATATGCTTGACGGTAATGCCCTGCGGGGGTTAATTGCCGACGAAAAACCGGATTTCGTGGTACCTGAAATTGAGGCCATTGCCACTGAGATGCTGGTTGCCCTTGAACAGGAAGGCCAGCGCGTGGTGCCCTGCGCCACTGCGGCAAAACTGACCATGAACCGGGAAGGCATTCGTCGCCTGGCGGCAGAAGAATTACAGCTCCCGACCTCCAGCTACCGTTTTGCCGGGGATAAAGCTGCGTTTCTCCAGGCCGTAGAGGAGATTGGCTACCCGTGCATCATTAAGCCGGTAATGAGCTCCTCCGGCAAAGGGCAGAGCTTTATCCGCGACAGCAGCACGCTGGACAAAGCCTGGGACTATGCCCAGCAGGGCGGCCGAGCCGGGGCCGGGCGCGTCATCGTGGAAGGCGTGGTGAAGTTTGATTTTGAAATTACCCTGCTCACCGTCAGCGCCGTGGATGGCGTTTATTTCTGTGACCCGATTGGTCATCGCCAGGAAGACGGCGATTATCGTGAATCCTGGCAGCCGCAGCAGATGAGCGCGCTGGCGCTGGCACGCGCGCAGGAGATCGCCCGCAAGACGGTGCTGGCGCTGGGCGGCTACGGCCTGTTCGGCGTGGAATTGTTTGTTTGCGGCGACGAGGTGATCTTCAGTGAAGTCTCCCCTCGTCCGCACGATACCGGGATGGTTACGCTGATTTCACAGGATCTCTCCGAGTTCGCGCTGCACGTACGTGCTTTCCTCGGCCTGCCGGTTGGCGGCATCCGTCAGTACGGCCCGGCAGCCTCGGCGGTGATCCTGCCGCAGCTGACCAGCCAGAATGTGACCTTTGATAACGTCGAAGGTGCGGTTGGCGCAGGTTTGCAGGTCCGGATGTTCGGCAAACCGGAGATCGACGGAAGCCGTCGTCTGGGCGTGGCATTAGCGACCGGGGAAAACGTGGACGAAGCCGTCGCCAGAGCGAAAAAAGCGGCCACTGCGGTAAAAGTGACAGGGTAAATAACTAAAGGCTGGTCAACTAAGCGACCAGCCACATTACATGATTAATGTTGTTCCGTTTCTATCGCTTCCATTCGTATTCCATGTCCTCGTAGGCTTCATTCGTTTTCGAGATGAAAACAAAAATACCGAGGCCAATAAAAATAACGAAGGGAATGATGATGCTCGCAATCAGTTCCCAGATTGCTGGCGGATCGTTTTGCGCCAGGAAACTGATGCGATAGGCAATGAGGGATAACACGCAGAATAAAGCCGCCATCCCCGCAGGATAAAGGGGATTACTCCAGTTACACCAGGTAAGTTTTTTTGGGATAGCTGTCTTCATGGAGGAAAGCGAAGTAATACAAAATTTGTTTTTGTCTGAATAAGCTGCCAGTTGCTCCCCCTGGGCATATTTTACCGCATCCGCCGCAAATGCCAGAGCCAGCCACCGATACCCGGCACTCTTTGCTCCCAGAGAGGCATCGATATCCAGCCGTTCCACCGTGAGCGCTTTTTTGTCCAGTGCCTGCATTAATGGATATTTTTCAATACGGGACAGCCCGGTATACCAGAGATTTTTCGGCGTAAGTACCGAACCCGTCTCAAGGAAGACCGCCATGTTGTCCTCTACATCGGTCACGTCAGACATAGGCTGATATAAATATACCGGTTTTTCGCCCTCCTCCCGGACATAATGACTGGTCAGCAGGAACGCACACGCATTTTCCATGCTCTTTGATTCGCCGCTTTCTTCATGTAAATCAACGATAACAATCAACCGGTTTTCGACTCTGTAATCAGATAAGTTCATCCATTGGCTAACGATCGCGTAGTCAGGACATTCTGTGCTGTACTCAATTTTACACGTGCTGGCCGTTTCAATACCCAACCGCTCCAGAGTGCGTCTCAGTTCTTCAATGCAGGATCCACTTCCTCCACGAACCCAGACAACGGTTTCAAAAATACGGTAGTTATAGCCCTTCAATTTTTCTGCCATCGGGTCCAGTAAGCGGTAAAACATCTGTTCATTCCTGGTCTGGTCGAAGCGATCTTCCAGCTGAATGTTAACCGGCGTTTTCGGTGCCAGCGGAAATTCGCCTTCCAGTTTCAACATATTCAGCGCGGGTTGCTCCAGGGGAGTGATTGAAGACCATGCTGCGATAGCCATATTTTTCCGCGCATACGTCTTTAAATTAATCTCCTGCTCTTTTGCTATGAATTTTCGGGTTTCAGCATAATGAATGTTGGCGTCATGAAATATGAAACTTGTAAAAACTATCAACGACACAACACAGATGGGCAGAATAACTGAAGGCACAAAAAAGAGAGCCGTAACGTGTTCCTGTTCAGGCCAGGTGAGAGCCCGGATCGCGAGGCCCATTGCGACGGCTATCACATAGAGGAAAACAATCATGACGACTGGCACAGTGGAATCCGGGTCTGGCTGTTTTTTGTATAACCACCACGCGCGCATTACGAAGCTCCCGCCACAGGTAAGGTACTTTTGATTTCACATCCACACGCCGCGCGACAGCCATCTACCACAACCCCACGGCCATGCATGGTCCAGGTTGGGTGACATTCATTGATCGCGAACGTTCCTTTATGGAGCGGACACTGCACAAGATCATCTTTTAAGGCCACGGGCTGACCCATAAAGTCTGCCCCAGAGGCCTTAGTGACTTTTCCTCCGCTTATCAGCGAATCGTTTAACCTAATGACGCCTTTCATCACTTTATCTCCCTATTTTCCCGCATCCATGTTGCATTGCATGTGCTCCCAGCCGGTATAGCCTTTCACTTCGGGTACGCTGTCGGGTAGATCTTGCCAGTTAGCCTTAAATTGCTGCGTGCTGTGCTTTAGCCCCTGCTTAGTCATATAGACCATTCCCCAGGCCCAGCCAGGGAAACGGGGGTCCAGCGTATCGCTTACTTTATTTCCCATTCCGTCATCCACGGTATAGGCAATCCCCGGCCCGCCGGGCAGAATCCGCGGGTCTTCAAATGGTTTTGATGACATATACAGCCGGTGTTTGGTTAGTAAAAAGCCCTGATCGTTGACGACGGTGAAAGACACAGCATCTTCTGCGGGTGCTCTGTTATCTCCATTTGGTTCATTTCCCGCTGGGGAAAAACCGACGGCTTTCCATGTTTCGCCATAGTCTTTCGATACATGAAATCCATCCACCTCCCAGTTAGGAATAGAAATATATCGTTCTGATGGATGAATAAACTTACGGGTAAATACTCGATAAAATTGAAAATAAGGCTGTGAATGAATCCCCCTTTTCGTATCTGTATACCAGAGCTGGCCTTCACAGCCCCAGCCTTTTAACTCAAGGTAGCGATGATCATCGAACCGGTAAACTATCTGCGTCGGTGGCTCTTTTGCCTGGCATCCAGTTGTTAGCAAGATAGCTATAGCCGCAAGATCTTTGCATAATCCCTTCATGTTTTGTCCTTACGCCAGTTGACTGTCACTCATTGGTTTTGGCATATCCCATTGGAGGTTTTTCAATTCTTGATTTCCTGCAACCTGATCGTGAGAAGGCTTGAATGAGGTATGTTTGTTAAACTGATTTTTCACACCGTAAGTGCTCTTTGGAAGCACTTCGTCAGGTCTGTTCATGAAGTCTTTCGTCTCAGCAATTGGCAACCTTCCCGAACGATAATATTCTCTGGCATCGGCATTGCCGTTCTGCGGATCGCGCCAGTCCGCACGATGTAACAACCCCTCCCAAAATTTCCCCGCCTGATAATCGAATGATTTGCACTGCCCAATAGCCAAATCAAACGCCATAGCGTGCGATGGCGCAAATTCGCTCATCACAATAGAGGAGTGCTGGCTGTAGCCCACCGGGTCGATTTTCTGCCATTCCGCTTGCAGTTCTTCCGGTGTTTTCTTCCAGGTAAGGGTGACTAGCTGAAAATCACGCGAACCTGAAACCTCACCATAAATAACTTCATGCTTGCGTTCAAAACTCTCTTCTTTAAGCTCTGAAGCTGATAAAACGTGACCAGGCTGCCAGCCAATATTTTGATAGCGGTTCACAGCAAAGGTTGTCGTTACTGTGCGCTTAATGGCGCTGGCTTTGGCGGAATAGGAAATGTAGGCGTCCGGGCTGTCCGGATCGACATAATAGGTATACGGTTTATCACTGGTTTTAGGATCGTTATCCGGGTGATTATCCTCCCCCTGAAGTTTGAAAATAAAAGGTTCCGGTAACTCCTCACCGTTTATCACCACATCGCGAGCGCTGTAACTGGCGCTCGTGAGAAAGGCATATTTTGCATCCCCCTCATTTCGCGGTGGTAACTCAAAGGGTTTAGCGCCAGGAATGTTTCCTACTGCACCATGCTGGTAAAACACGCGCTGAAACAGATTAGGTATATCACTGGCTATATTCTGAGGAATGCCCCGCCAGCCAACCCCCTGAACATTCTCCAGCGACACGACGCCATCATTCGGGCAAAAGTAGTTATACACTTTACCGTCGTTGCTTCGGCAATATCTGTCATCCGTTCGCAGCGGATTATCGGAAGGTTTACGCAGGGTACAGGAGGCCTCCAGAGCCAGTAATTCGCTCTCTGCCATTTTCCCGCCACCTTTCCATTGCGTATGCATCAGGCGACAGAAATTTTTAAATGTCTGCTGTCTGGCGTCGTCGGTCTGCTGATAACCCGGCTGAATATTTTCAGCCACGCGCGACTCAAGAGAATACGGTGAGTGATTAAGAATCACACAGTTTACCGGAGCATACCCGGCCTGTTTCACCAGCATATTTGCCAGCATAGTAATAATCGTGCCCTGACTATGGGCCACAACGTTAATCACATCTTTCGCCGTAATCGGCTCACTTCGAATCTGAATAATCAAATCCGCCAGCCGTTGAGCGGCAAAAAACTGGTAAATGCGGTGTGGGTTTTCATAAATAGGATGGGTAAAATCGCCATCATTGAAGTGCAGCGAGGCAAATCCCGCAGCGGCAACGCCGAAGCCACCGGCGCCGGGCCCCAGCATATCCGGGATCGTCGTCGTCGCGTTGGCAAAGGTCCCGCCCCCCTTGGCAAAATTCGTATCGAGTGCGTTTTTAAAGTTATCGTTCTGGTACTGAAACGGCCCTTTTCCGTCATTACCCAGCGACTTTTTATTCGTCTCGTTATCTTCCTGGTACGCATCATAGGGAAGATGCGCTTTGTGACTCAGCTTTCCGACCTCCTCCCGGTAGCGCTTCTGGTCCGCCCGGTAATCAGCATGCGTAACCGGTTTATATCCCCAGTAAAACGGGATGATGGGGGAACGCCCTGGAGTGATAATTCTGTAGTCTTTCCATTCGTGGGCGTAAAAATCCTGCCGGTTAAGTCGCTTACCCAGCCCGGCAAGTATACCTTTCTCCTGGTTCTGGTAGGCTTCACCCACGTCGTTCACGCCATGGACGAGGATCACAATGCCGGGCATCGGGCGCGGTATTCCGACGTTGCGCGTCTGGGCGACTTCGCCCAGGGTTTTGTGTACCGGAATATCGCCTTCTGATACCACCCGTGGAGCGTAGGGTTTTGTCTTCGCCTCCGTCATTCCATTATCTCCATTTTATAGCTGTCGAGGTCGTCAGCATCGAGCAGGGGTGAACGACCGCAGCTGTCCGTCAAGCCTTCCACCACCTGTCCGGATGCACTGGTCAGCCTGAATTTTTTGTTTGCCAGAATTTGCTCCGGATCATCGCCAGCGTGCAGTTTGTAGCGAAGTTTAAAGGCGCCTTTCTCAAAGGATGGCGTCGGTACCGACACACTTTCCGGACCGTCGTATTTCAGGCTCGGCGCTTTGAGCTCAATGCCCGTCGGCGAGAAAATGGTGACCAGTCCGGTCGGGCTGATACGGATCCCGCCGCCCCCGCAGACAAACTGCATTCCCTTTCTGGCACTGCCGTTCATTTTCCCGGCGGTGCTTGTCAGCGTGAAATCCTGCTGCGACAGCATGTGCATTTCGCCCCGCTGCGCCTGCGTCGTAATATCCCCCGCACCGGCAATCATCTGGATGCCGAGTTTCCGGGCAAACAGCGACAGTTTTTCCCCTACGGCCAGCGAGAATTTTTTCACCACATTCACGCTGGCATTCCCGCCCGCTGTGGCAATCAGGTCTTTCCCGGCGGACAGTTGCAGGCTGTCCGGCGTAACGTGCGCAATTCCATTTTTTCCATATGCCAAAATACCGGGCTCCGCGAGATGACTCAGCGTCTGGCTGAGCGCATTTTGCCGATCGGTTTCCACATTACTTGCGCCTGCCGTAAGCGCACTTTGCTGTAGGGTCATCGCCAGCGACAACGCCTTTTCAAGTTGTGCAATAGCCGCTGTCATATCCAGTTGCTTCCCCCCCGCGCGGGGCTGGGCTTCCGTGGTGATCATCACGCCTTTCGCAGCACGCAGCGCCATCCAGTCGTCGGTGCGAGCCTCCACACCTTCCCCGCGTTTTTTGCCTTCAGCATCAACCAGGTGACCCACACTCACTTGCCCTTTGCCGTACTCGGTAGAGATTTTGATGTGCTCCTGCCCGCGACGGTCTTCAAGACGGATCTTGTTCAACGCGGCCGTGCGGATCACGTTTCGTGTATCGTTACGGTTTGTGACTAAATCCGGGTGGCTGCCGTCGTGCATGACATGGGCGATAAAAGGTCTGTCCGGGTCACCGCCTTCAAAACCAACGGCAACTTCAGTCCCCTCCAGTAGCGGAAAGTGAATACCAAAGGTGTCACCGGCGTACGGCCTGCCGAGGCGTACCAGGGCGCTTTCGAATCCGACCCGTTTTTCATCAAGGTCAAAATCGAACTTAACCCGGTAGCGCCCAACCGCATCAAGTCCGGCATAGGTTTTATCTCCCCCGATAGCCTTCACTCTGGCGGGCACCGTTCCGGCTATCACCGGCCGGGATAAGTATTCAGGACGGAAGCTATAGCCCTGGATATATGGGATCCCAGAAAGTACGGCGCGATAGTGTTCAGCACGGCTGCCGCGGATAGTCATCGCAGTTATCACAAACCCGGACTTAAACCCGTCAGGTACAGGCCCTGAGGGATAAAACATAATGCCTGGCTGAAGCTCGGGATCGCTGGTTGTCGCCCCCAGAACACTCTGTCCATTCAACAGGCGTTCATAACGCAGACGGGCGTAAAATGCGGCGGTTTCCGCCTCTTCACCGTAAAAATCACCCGCAGCCAGATAGTGATCGGCATAGTGATAGTGTTGGCCTGTCGTTACACCTTCGGGAATATCGCACGTTTTAACGGTCTTATCCGTCTGCGGCGATTGCGGGTCACGGTAGTTATAGGTGCGAACCAACACATTTCTTGGGATCAGACCGTGCTGCTCCTCCAGATCGGTAATGTATTCGTTATAACTGGTCATGCCTGAATGTCGGACATAAGGCATCTGTTTGTCGCTGAAATTGTAACGACGCGCAGAATCCCCAAAAATAACGACGGTTTCTGTTTTTACTTTGTTGTGATTCTCAAAACGGAACCAGATCCCTATCTCTGCCAGCAGCCGACGGATGAACCGCAAATCGGTTTCTTTCCACTGAACGATCATTTCCCGTCGTGGATAACTGTGGCTCAGTTGGTCAAAATCAATGTTGTAGCCGTCAAAGTGACCACTGTCCTTCATCAGCTTTGTAACGAGCTCCGGGACTGTCATGTTCATGTAAACCGCAGAACGGTAGTTTTGATCCAGCAGCGCCAGCTCATGCTCCAGCACGCATTCATAAAGGGCTTCATCACCAGAAGACGTCAGCCGGGAAAATTGGGTGATCGTGCCATTAATCTGGCGAACCGGCAGCCAGGAGGTTTGCCCATGCCATGAGGCTTCCTGGTTGGGTGCACGCAGAATAAACTCAGCCCGCTGATTAAGAACGGCATTAATGGCAATGTTTTGATCCGGACTGGTAAAGCGAATGGTATAGCGATAAGGCTCGCTTAATATCTCTTTTCCTGTAAAAGAATGAACATCAGAAATAACATTTTTGCTACGCGGGAAATACAATAAATATCTGTTTAACGTGTCCCGCCGTTGAGCTACCTCAGATTCCCCTGACATTATTAGCTATCCTTTTAACAAACATTCCTTTTATTAAAAACAATACACCTATCGCCCCCCTATTAAAATACCCAACTTCAAGTTGAATTAACTCAGGGGAAGTAAAATTATTCACAGAATAAATAAAAAAGGACCAAGCAATCTTATCACAGATAAATTAAGAATGATTTATTCATTAAATATATAAGTGAGGGATTATTTAATAATGAAGAATGATACGCCTGGCGGTTAGGGATATTAAAAATGTTTGTGGGGAGAAGAAGAAGAACTCATACATGCTGGTCACATAAAGTAACCAGCATCAGGCCATACGACCCGTTTTTCTCACTGAGAATCGCTTATTGTTTCGCGCCTTCTACCGCTTCGCGAGCCAGCTTAGTGATGCGATCCCAGTCGCCTGCTTCCAGCGCATCCGCCGGAACCAGCCAGGAGCCGCCGATGCACAGCACGCTTTTCAGCGCCAGATAGTCACGGTAGTTGGCCGGAGAGATGCCGCCCGTTGGGCAGAAACGCACCTGGGAGAATGGGCCCGCAATCGCCTGCAACGCTTTGGTGCCGCCGTTCGCTTCAGCCGGGAAGAATTTAAACTCCTTCAGACCGTAGTCCATGCCCAGCATCAGTTCAGAAACGGTGCTGATACCCGGGATCAGCGGAATAGAACCTTCGGTTGCGGCTTTCAGCAGGGGCTCAGTCAGCCCTGGGCTGATGGCAAACTGTGCGCCCGCTTCGGTCACTTCCGCCAGCTGCTGCGCATTCAGAACCGTACCGGCACCGATGATCGCTTCCGGCACTTCTTTGGCGATAGCGCGGATCGCATCCATCGCACAGGCCGTACGCAGGGTCACTTCCAGAACACGAACGCCACCCGCAACCAGCGCCTTCGCCATTGGGACAGCGTGCTCCAGTTTGTTTACCACAATAACCGGCACGACAGGGCCAGTGGTCAGGATTGCTTCTGCACTTGTTTTCCAGTTTTTCATCAGAGTTTTCTCTCGCCAGATCGTTAAAATCAAGTCGTCTTAAAACGTAATACAGGTTGCGCCCTGCTCCGCACCGGAGAGTTTCTCACGCAACGCACCAAACATTTCGCGTCCGGTACCCACGCGTGACGCGCTCAGGTCAGGAATATGTGGCTGACGCGCCGCCAGCTCTGCTTCATCCACCAGCAGGGTTAACTCGCCTGTCTGACCGTTAACGCGGATCATGTCACCATCACGCACTTTCGCCAGCAGGCCGCCGTCGTAGGCTTCCGGGGTGACATGAATCGCTGAAGGCACTTTACCGGATGCCCCCGAGAGGCGTCCATCGGTTACCAGCGAAATTTTGAAACGGCGGTCCAATAATACACCAAGCGGCGGCATAAGTTTATGTAATTCTGGCATCCCGTTCGCTTTTGGTCCCTGATGACGCACCACGACCACACAGTCTTTATCAAGCAGACCCGCGTCAAAGGCAGGTAAAACGTCGTGCTGGCTTTCAAACACCACCGCCGGGGCTTCAATCACCTGATTCTCTTCCGGCACGGCAGAAGTTTTCATCACGGCACGTCCAAGGTTACCGCTCAGCACTTTGGTGCCGCCGTGAGGTGAGAACGGCTGTTCGAAGGTTGCGATAACCTGAGGATCGAGCGAAGCGCTCGCCCCTTCGCGCCAGTCCAGCTCACCGTTGTTCAGCCAGGGTTCAAGGGTATAGCGATGCAGGCCAAAGCCCGCCACCGTGTTGACATCCTCATGCAGCAGGCCGCCTTTCAGCAGCTCGCGCATTAGTACCGGCACGCCGCCCGCGGCCTGGAAGTGGTTGATGTCCGCCGGACCGTTCGGGTACAGACGCGCCATCAGCGGTACCACGGAGGAGATTTCGGAGAAGTCATCCCAGTTGATCAGAATGCCCGCCGCGCGCGCCATCGCAACAAGGTGCATGGTATGGTTGGTTGAACCGCCGGTCGCCAGCAGGGCGACAATCCCGTTGACGATGACTTTTTCATCCACCATTTTGCCCATTGGCATCCACTCGTTGCCGTTACCGGTCAGGCGCGTCACCTGACGGGCTGCGGCTTCGGTCAGCGCTTTACGCAGTGGCGCATCTGGCTGGATGAACGACGAGCCCGGCAGCTGCATACCCATAAACTCCACCACCATCTGGTTGGTGTTGGCCGTACCGTAGAACGTACAGGTGCCCGGCGCGTGATAGGACGCGGCTTCCGCTTCCAGCAGCGCCTGACGGTCCGCTTTTCCTTCGGCATACAGCTGGCGGATACGGACTTTTTCCTTGTTTGGCAGACCGCTAGCCATCGGGCCTGACGGCACAAAAATCGCTGGCAGATGGCCAAACGACAGCGCGGCCATCACCAGCCCCGGGACGATTTTGTCGCACACGCCCAGATAGAGCGCGCCATCAAACATATTGTGAGAGAGGCCCACTGCCGCTGACATGGCGATCACTTCGCGGCTCAGCAGGGACAGCTCCATACCATCCTGGCCCTGGGTTACGCCATCACACATAGCCGGCACGCCGCCTGCAACCTGGCCCACCGCGTTCACGCTGTGCAGCGCATTGCGGATGATAGACGGGTAGACCTCATACGGCTGGTGGGCTGAAAGCATGTCGTTATAGGAGGTAATGATGGCGATATTGTTACGCAACATGCTTTTCAGCGCGTCTTTATCACCAGGCTGGCAGGCCGCAAAGCCGTGGGCCAGATTCCCGCAGGCCAGCTGAGAGCGATGGACAGTTTCACTCTTCGCCTGTTCGATGCGGGCAAGGTAGGCAGCACGGGTCTCTTTCGAGCGTTCAACGATGCGCTGTGTTACGCGTAACAATGTCGGATTCATAAAAGCTCCTCTAATTTATCTGTCCAGGCTCGGGAGTTTACACAGTTTCTGACGGTTGTTAACAACGCTGAAACGCCTGTTATCCGGAGCGCAGGGGCAAAATGTCTGAAGGGAGTGTAATAAAAAAAGCTCCGCGGGTGAATCCACGCGGAGCTTAAAAGATAAAAATTATGCCACTAGCTGTGTTAGATCATGTTACCGGTAAAATAACACCTTTGGGCTAGAGAGGGGGGGTTATTCGAACTCGTTCCAGGAGCGTCCATCACGGGTGATCATCGCAACGGAGGCGACAGGTCCCCATGTTCCCGCCTGATACGGTTTTGGCGCGTCCTGATCGGCTGCCCACGCTTCGGTGATGGAGTCGACCCACTTCCACGCCTCTTCCACTTCATCGCGGCGGACGAACAGCGCCTGGATACCACGCATGGTTTCCAGCAGCAGACGCTCGTAAGCATCGGCGAGATGCGTCTGGTTGAAGGTTTCAGAGTAGCTCAGGTCGAGCTTGGTGGTTTGCAGGTTGTGTTTGTGATCAAGACCCGGCACTTTGTTCAGGATCTGAATATCCACACCCTCGTCCGGTTGCAGACGGATGGTCAGTTTGTTCTGCGGCAGTTCCTGCCAGGATTCTTTGAACAGGTTCAGTTCCGGATTTTTGAAGTAGACCACCACTTCGGAGCATTTTGCCGGCAGACGTTTCCCGGTACGCAGGTAGAACGGCACACCGGCCCAGCGCCAGTCGTCGATATCCACGCGGATCGCCACAAACGTCTCGGTGTTGCTGGACTTGTTCGCGCCCTCTTCTTCCAGATAGCCTGGAACTTTTTTCCCCTGGGCAAAACCTGCGGTGTACTGGCCGCGCACGGTTTTCTCACGCACGTTGGAGCGGTCAATACGGCGCAGTGATTTCAGCACTTTCACTTTGGCATCACGAATGCTGTCGGCCGTCAGATCTGACGGTGGAGACATGGCAATCATGCACAGAATTTGCAGCAGGTGGTTCTGGATCATGTCACGCATCTGGCCAGCCTGGTCGAAGTAGCCCCAACGGCCTTCGATGCCCACCTCTTCCGCCACGGTAATTTCCACGTGGTCGATAGTGCGGTTGTCCCAGTTGTTCACGAACAGGGAGTTGGCAAAACGCAGCGCCAGCAGGTTCAGTACCGTCTCTTTGCCCAGATAGTGGTCAATACGGTAAACCTGGCACTCCTCAAAGAACTCGCCCACCTGGTCGTTGATTTCACGCGATGTCGCCAGCGACGTACCCAGCGGTTTCTCCATCACCACGCGCGCCGGTTTGGCGTTCAGCTTCGCCTCGCCCAGACCTTTGCAGATGGCGCCGAAGGTGCTTGGCGGCATGGCGAAATAGTTAATAGTGACACGATTTTCCTGGTCAAGCATTTCACCCAGACGGGTAAAGGCGCCTACATCGTTGACGTCCAGGTTGCAGAAATCGAGACGCCCGCTCAACTTATCCCAAAGGCTTTCATCGATTTTCTCTTTCATGAACGTTTCGAGCGCCTCGCGCACGACTTTGGTATAAGCCTCCTTATCCCAGTCGGCGCGCCCTACCCCAAGGATTCGGGTGTCGGGATGGATCTGGCCCGCTTTTTCGAGCTGATACAGGGAAGGCAGCAATTTTCGGCGTGCAAGATCGCCTTTCGCGCCGAAAATGACCAGGTCACATGCCTGGGCTGTTTGCGTTACCGCCATGTCATTCTCCTCAGTTAGATCGCCTGGTACTCTGCCAGGTATCGTTGTAATTTTATTACAATGCACTGTACTGCTTTTACGCGTTTCCTGAAACCATTAGCGCTTAACGTCGCGTGCGATACGGTGATTTTTCGTCGCCCGGGCCATTACGCCCGTCTGATGACGCAACAAACGTCGATTCTTTGCGCAACAGGGTCAGAGCAAAACCCGACGTCGATCAAGTAATGAAAAAAAACAACAACATTTCTTGTCGACGATTACCCTTTCGGGAGTCCCGGGGGTAATATCGGCTAAATCGAATCAAGGTTTCATCTCTTTATGAAATCGTTTATGCCCTCATGAGCGTCTTGTTAACAATGAACATGCTGGAAAAAATCCAGTTTCAACTGGAACACCTTAGCAAATCCGAGCGAAAAGTGGCTGAAGTTATTCTCGCCGCGCCCGCTCAGGCGATTCATTCAAGCATCGCCGCTCTGGCACAGGAATCGGGCGTCAGCGAACCGACGGTCAATCGATTCTGTCGTAGTCTGGATACGCGCGGCTTTCCTGATTTTAAACTGCATCTGGCCCAAAGTCTGGCAAACGGCACCCCGTATGTTAATCGCAATGTCGATGAAGACGACAGCGTTGATGCTTACACCGCAAAAATATTTGAATCGGCAATGGCCACGCTCGACCACGTTCGCCAGTCTCTGGACATGAGTTCAGTGAATCGCGCGGTTGATCTTCTCACGCAGGCCAAACGGATTGCCTTCTTTGGCCTTGGCTCGTCCGCTGCCGTGGCGCATGACGCCATGAATAAGTTCTTTCGCTTTAACGTGCCGGTGATTTACTCCGATGACATTGTGCTGCAACGCATGAGCTGTATGAATTGTAGCGAAGATGATGTCGTGGTACTCATCTCCCATACGGGCCGCACCAAGAGCCAGGTAGAGCTGGCGCAGCTCGCGCGTGACAACGATGCGATGGTCATCGCCCTGACGACGGCAGGTACGCCGCTGGCCCGGGAAGCGACGCTCGCCATTACCCTGGACGTACCGGAGGACACCGACATGTACATGCCGATGGTCTCCCGCCTGGCGCAGTTGACGGTCATCGACGTGCTGGCGACCGGTTTTACCTTACGCCGGGGCGCAAAATTCCGGGATAACTTGAAGCGGGTCAAGGAAGCCCTGAAAGAATCGCGTTTTGATAAAGAATTGCTTATAAAGAGCGATGTTCCCTAATAACTACGATGTACGATTTACGGCATTCGGTCCCCTCGCTACTGCCTTGCGATAGATGAAGGCCGATTCTATGTTCACGCAACACCAAAGTTGTTTCAGTCAACGGAGTATTACATGTCCAGAAGGCTTCGCAGAACCAAGATCGTCACCACCTTAGGCCCGGCCACCGACCGCGATAATAACCTCGAAAAGATTATCGCCGCGGGTGCCAACGTGGTGCGCATGAACTTCTCTCACGGTACGCCAGAAGACCATAAATTACGTGCCGACAAAGTGCGTGAAATCGCAGCTAAACTGGGCCGCCATGTTGCTATCCTCGGTGACCTGCAAGGTCCAAAAATCCGCGTATCGACCTTTAAAGAAGGCAAAGTCTTCCTCAACATCGGCGATAAATTCCTGCTGGATGCCAACCTGAGCAAAGGCGAAGGCGATAAGGAAAAAGTGGGTATCGACTACAAAGGTCTGCCTGCTGACGTTGTGCCTGGCGACATCCTGCTGCTGGACGACGGACGCGTACAGCTGAAAGTGCTGGAAGTTCAGGGTATGAAGGTGTTCACCGAAGTGACCGTCGGCGGCCCGCTCTCCAACAACAAAGGCATCAACAAACTCGGCGGTGGCCTGTCTGCCGAAGCGCTGACCGATAAAGACAAAGCGGATGTCGTGACCGCAGCGCAGATCGGCGTGGATTATCTGGCCGTCTCCTTCCCGCGCTGCGGCGAAGATCTGAACTATGCTCGCCGCCTGGCGCGCGATGCAGGCTGCGATGCGAAAATCGTTGCGAAAGTGGAACGCGCTGAAGCGGTCTGCGATCAGGACGCGATGGACGACGTGATCCTGGCCTCTGACGTGGTGATGGTTGCCCGTGGTGACCTGGGCGTGGAAATTGGCGACCCTGAACTGGTCGGTATCCAGAAAGCGCTGATCCGTCGCGCGCGTCAGCTGAACCGCGCGGTGATCACCGCCACCCAGATGATGGAATCCATGATCACCAACCCAATGCCGACCCGTGCGGAAGTCATGGACGTGGCGAACGCCGTGCTGGATGGTACCGATGCGGTGATGCTGTCAGCAGAAACCGCAGCGGGCCAGTATCCGGCGGAAACCGTGGCCGCCATGGCGCGCGTCTGCCTGGGTGCGGAGAAGATCCCAAGTATTAACGTCTCCAAGCACCGCCTGGATATCCAGTTCGACAATGTGGAAGAAGCGATTGCGATGTCCGCGATGTACGCAGCCAACCACCTGAAAGGGGTCACGGCGATCATCACCATGACCGAATCTGGCCGTACCGCGCTAATGACGTCCCGTATCAGCTCCGGTCTGCCGATCTTCGCCATGTCCCGTCACGAGCGTACGCTGAACCTGACGGCGCTGTATCGCGGCGTGACGCCAGTATACTTCGACAGCACCAACGACGGCGTGGCCGCCGCGCACGATGCCGTGAACCTGCTGCGCGACAAAGGTTATCTGGTGTCCGGTGATATCGTTATCGTGACGCAGGGTGACGTGATGAGCACCATCGGCTCAACCAATACCACCCGCGTACTGACCGTAGAGTAAGCTCCGATCCCCTCTCCCCTAAGGGGAGAGGGGTGAAGGTTTCCTATTTCTTCGGGAAAAGCTCTTTACGCTTGTACGGCTCTGTTTCGCCAGGTTTACGCGTTTTGAGCAGCTTCAGGATCCACGTATATTGCTCCTTATGCGGCCCCACCAGCACTTCCACCTCTTCATTCATGCGGCGTGCGATGGTGTGATCGTCTGCGGTCAGCAGATCGTCCATCGGCGGACGTACCTCAATGCTCAGGCGATGCGTTTTACCGTCATAAGTCGGGAACAGTGGGATCACGCGGGCGCGGCAGACTTTCATCAGACGACCAATCGCAGGTAGCGTGGCTTTATAGGTTGCGAAGAAATCGACAAACTCGCTGTGCTCAGGGCCGTGGTCCTGATCGGGCAGATAGTAGCCCCAGTAACCCTGACGTACCGACTGAATGAAAGGCTTAATGCCATCGTTTCGGGCGTGCAAACGTCCGCCAAAGCGACGGCGCACGGTATTCCAGACGAAATCGTAGATTTTGTTTCCCTGATTATGGAACATCGCCGCCATTTTCTGGCCCTGCGACGCCATTAACATTGCCGGAATGTCGACCCCCCAGCCGTGCGGCACCAGGAAAATCACCTTTTCATCATTGCGACGCATCTCGTCGATGATCTCCAGCCCTTTCCAGTCTACGCGTTCGACGATCTTCTCCGGCCCTTTCAGCGCCAGTTCCGCCATCATCGCCATGGCCTGTGGCGCGGTGGTATACATGTCATCAATAATTGCTTCGCGTTCGGCGTCGCTTTTATCCGGGAAACAGTACAACAGGTTTATTTGCGCGCGGCGGCGCGCGCTTTTACCCAAGCGCCCTGCCAGGCGCCCCACTTTACCGAGCACCGGATCGCGGAGTGAAGCAGGTAGCAACGCCATGCCAGCAAACGCGTATACGCCAATCCAGGCGCCCCAGTTACGCGGGTGGCGAAAAGATTTTTCAAACTCGGGAATGTACTCAATATTGTTTTTTTTGGTTTCCATGCGGGTTCCAGGGTCTGGTGACGCAAAAATATATGCGGATAGTGTAGCGAGGCTGCAGCCCGCGCACAAAAGAAAAAGCCGGCGCATACTGTCGCCGGCTTTTTAAATCAGGAGAGCTTAGTCGAAGCGCAGCTGCGGCATCACGTCTTTCACCTGCGCCAGGTAATCTTTGCGATCTTTCCCGGTCAGCCCTTCGGTGCGCGGCAGTTTTGCCGTCAGCGGGTTAACCGCCTGCTGGTTAATCCACACTTCATAATGCAGGTGCGGGCCCGTCGACCGGCCGGTGTTACCGGACAGCGCGATGCGATCGCCACGTTTCACTTTCTGGCCCGGTTTGACCAGCAGTTTACGCAGGTGCATGTAGCGGGTGGTGTACGTACGACCGTGACGAATAGCAACGTAATAGCCAGCAGCACCGCTGCGTTTCGCCATGACCACTTCACCATCCCCTACCGCCAGCACTGGCGTGCCCTGCGGCATGGCAAAGTCTACGCCACGGTGCGGCGCTACGCGGCCAGTTACCGGGTTCAGACGACGCGGGTTAAAGTTGGAGGAGACGCGGAACTGTTTCGCCGTTGGGAAACGCAGGAAGCCTTTTGCCAGACCCGTACCGCTGCGGTCATAGAACTTACCGTCTTCCGCGCGAATGGCGTAGTAGTCTTTGCCGTCTGAACGCAGACGAACGCCCACCAATTGGCTCTGCTCGCGCTTACCGTCCAGCATTTCGCGGGACATCAGGACAGAGAACTGATCGCCTTTTTTCAGTTTGCGGAAATCCATCTGCCACTGCATGGCTTTGATCACCGAGCTGATTTCAGCGCTGGTCAGGCCGGCATCGCGTGCGCTGGAAACAAAGCTGCCGCCGACGGTCCCTTTCATGACGCTGTTAACCCAGTCGCCCTGCTGCAATTCGCTGGTCATTTTGAAACCGTTTGCAGTGCGATCGTAGGTGCGGGTTTCGCGACGGGACATCTCCCAGGTCAGACGTTGCAGATCGCCGTCGGGCGTTAGGGTCCAGGAAAGCTGCTGACCAATTTTCAGGTTACGCAGCTCTTTATCGGATGCGGCGAGCTGGCTGATGTTGCCCATGTCGATACCGTACTGGTTCAGGACGCTGCTCAGCGTATCGCCAGTGGAAATAACGTATTCATGAATGCCGGCTTCATTCTGGATCTTGTCATCCAGCTCATCCTGGGGAATCGCTTCATCTTCCTGAGCGGCCTGATCGATAGGCTCGCTGGCCTCAGGCAGCAGAGAGCGGATCTCGCTCTTCTCCAGTTCGATGGTTTTGATGATGGGGGCAGAACTCGGGTGGTAAACATAGGGCCGCCAGACGGCGACCGCTAACGTGAGAACTGTAAGCGACCCCAGCATAACGCGGTGGGGTCGAGGCAGATTGTTAAATGCCAGGGCGACAGAGCGGGCTATCTGTTGCACGTATTCACTTCCTCGTTAATCTCCTTTCAGGCAGCTCGCATACTGATTCGCCAGTTGGCTGAGGAACTGCGAATAGCTCGCTTTGCTCAACTGGATGTTCGTACCTAGCGGGTCAAGGGTTCCCATGCGCACGGATGTTCCCCTGGCCACGGCTTCTACGACCGCTGGCCTGAACTGTGGCTCAGCAAAAACGCATGTCGCTTTTTGCTCAACCAACTGTGTTCTGATTTCATGTAAACGCTGCGCACCAGGCTGAATTTCAGGGTTGACGGTAAAATGCCCCAGCGGGGTCAGACCGTAATGTTTCTCGTAATACCCGTAGGCATCATGAAAAACGAAGTACCCTTTTCCTTTAAGCGGTGCGAGCTCGTTACCCACCTGCTTGTCGGTTGCGGCTAATTGAGCCTCAAAATCCTTCAGGTTGGCGTCGAGTTTGATTCGACTTTGCGGCATAAGTTCCACTAATTTGTCGTGGATTGCAACCGCTGTAAGCCGCGCTATCTCTGGGGAAAGCCAGAGATGCATGTTGTATTCGCCGTGATGGTGATGGTCGTCACCTTTTTCGCCGTGAGCATGGTCGTGGTCGTGTTCGTCACCCTCATCCTCAGCGCCTTTCATGAGTAACGGTTTCACGCCGGACAGCCCGGCAATCGTCACCTGTTTCTCAGCGGGAAGCTGTCTGGCTGACTTCTGCATGAACGCTTCCATCTCAGGACCAATCCAGACCACTAAGTCCGCGTTCTGTAAGCGTTTTACATCAGATGGACGCAGAGAATAATCATGCTCGGAAGCCCCGTCAGGCAGCAGAACCTGGGTCTCAGTGACCCCATCCGCGATGGCGGAGGCGATAAATCCAAGCGGTTTAAGCGAAGCGACAACGGCGGCGTTAACATCTTGTGCTGTTGTACCCCAAAGAGCAGCGGATAAAGCTGCGAAAAGAAGCGTATTTTTCTGTAACATAATGCGACTAATCATCGTAAAGAATGCGTGGAATGTGATATTATAACATTCGATGACTTCTGCAAGCTTAAATTGACATGACGACTTTAGTTTCTCTTGAAAATGTTTCGGTCTCATTCGGCCAGCGCCGCGTCCTTTCTGACGTGTCGCTGAATCTGAAGCCCGGCAAAATACTCACCCTGCTCGGCCCTAACGGTGCAGGCAAGTCGACGCTGGTACGCGTCGTATTAGGCCTGGTAGCCCCTGACGCAGGTGTTATCGTCCGCGAAGACAAATTGCGTATCGGCTATGTGCCGCAAAAATTACACCTCGATGCCACCCTGCCCCTGACGGTGAGCCGCTTCCTGCGCCTCCGCCCCGGTACGCGTAAAGCGGATATCCTCCCGGCGCTGAAACGCGTTCAGGCGGGACATCTTGTTGAGGCGCCCTTGCAAAAGCTGTCGGGCGGTGAAACCCAGCGCGTATTGCTTGCCCGCGCCCTGCTCAGCAGCCCTCAGCTGTTGGTCCTGGATGAGCCGACGCAGGGTGTTGACGTCAACGGCCAGGTTGCGCTGTACGATCTGATTGACCAGCTCCGTCGGGAGCTAAACTGCGCAGTGCTGATGGTGTCCCATGATCTGCATCTGGTGATGGCCAAAACCGACGAAGTGCTGTGCCTGAACCATCACATTTGTTGTTCCGGCACGCCGGAAGTGGTGTCAATGCATCCGGAATTTATCTCTATGTTTGGCCATCGCGGCGCCGAGCAACTGGGCATCTATCGTCATAATCACAATCACCGCCATGATTTACAGGGACGAATTGTCCTGCGTCGGGGAAATGGACACTCATGATTGAACTGTTACTGCCCGGCTGGCTGGCCGGGATTATGCTTGCCTGCGCCGCGGGTCCACTCGGCTCGTTTGTCGTCTGGCGCAGAATGTCCTATTTCGGCGATACGCTGGCCCATGCTTCATTGCTGGGTGTGGCGTTTGGTTTGTTACTGGACGTGAACCCGTTTTATGCGGTGATTGTCGTCACGCTGCTGCTGGCTGCCGGTCTGGTCTGGCTGGAAAAACGCCCTCACCTGGCAATTGATACCCTGCTCGGCATTATGGCGCACAGCGCCCTGTCGCTGGGCCTGGTGGTAGTGAGCCTGATGTCAAACATCCGCGTGGACCTGATGGCCTACCTGTTTGGCGATCTGCTGGCCGTCACGCCCGAAGATCTCATTTCCATTGCCATTGGCGTGGCGGTGGTGCTCGGGATCCTGCTGTGGCAGTGGCGGAATTTACTGGCAATGACCGTCAGCCCGGATCTGGCCTTTGTCGACGGCGTGAAGCTTCAGCGCGTGAAGCTGCTGTTGATGCTGGTGACGGCGTTAACCATCGGCGTGGCGATGAAATTTGTTGGCGCGCTGATCATCACGTCGCTGCTGATAATCCCTGCCGCCACGGCGCGCCGTTTTGCACGTACGCCGGAGCAAATGGCCGGTATCGCGGTGATTATCGGAATGATTGCGGTGACGGGCGGGTTAACCTTCTCGGCGTTTTATGACACGCCAGCAGGGCCGTCGGTGGTACTGTGCGCGGCGGTGTTGTTTATTTTCAGTATGATGAAGAAGACCGCAAATTAACATCGAGGGCGCTGATGCCCTCACCCTGGCCCTCTCCCACAGGGAGAGGGAACAATGCATTACGGCATTGCCGGTGGCGTAATGCCGAAATGGTTCCACGCCCGCACCGTCGCCATACGACCACGCGGGGTACGCTGCAAAAAGCCCTGCTGGATCAGATACGGCTCCAGCACGTCCTCGATAGTCTCACGCTCTTCGCCAATTGCCGCCGCCAGGTTATCCAGCCCTACCGGCCCGCCAAAGAACTTATCCAGCACCGCCAGCAGCAGCTTACGGTCCATATAGTCAAAACCTTCAGCATCGACGTTCAGCATATCCAGCGCCTGGGCGGCGATCTCGGCCGATATAGTGCCGTCGTGCTTCACCTCGGCAAAGTCACGCACCCGGCGCAGCAGGCGGTTGGCGATACGCGGCGTACCGCGGGAGCGCTTCGCTACTTCAAACGCCCCCTCTTCGCTCATATCCAGCCCCATGTAGCGCGCGCTGCGCCCTACAATATGCTGAAGGTCGGGCACCTGATAAAACTCCAGACGCTGCACGATACCAAACCGGTCGCGTAGCGGTGAGGTCAGCGAGCCGGCGCGGGTCGTGGCGCCAATCAGGGTAAACGGCGGCAGATCGATTTTGATCGAGCGCGCGGCCGGGCCTTCACCGATCATGATATCCAGCTGGTAATCCTCCATTGCCGGATAGAGCACTTCCTCCACCACCGGCGACAGGCGGTGGATCTCGTCGATAAACAGCACGTCATGCGGTTCGAGGTTGGTCAGCATCGCCGCCAGGTCCCCTGCTTTCTCCAGTACCGGGCCGGAGGTGGTACGCAGATTAACGCCCATTTCGTTGGCGACGATATTCGCCAGGGTGGTTTTACCTAACCCCGGCGGACCAAAAATCAGCAGGTGATCGAGCGCATCGCCGCGCAGCTTTGCCGCCTGGATGAAAATCTCCATCTGAGAACGAACCTGCGGCTGGCCGATGTACTCATCCAGCAGTTTGGGACGGATCGCGCGATCCACCACGTCATCTGGCTGAATAGTGCCTGCCGATACCAGGCGGTCTGCTTCAATCATCCTTTACCTCACAATGCAGCGCGCAGCGCTTCACGAATCAGAGTTTCACTGCTGGCATCCGGTTTAGCAATTTTGCTCACCATCCGGCTGGCCTCCTGAGGTTTATAGCCCAGCGCCACCAGCGCGGCAACCGCTTCCTGCTCGGCATCATCATCCGATGCAGGCGCGCCCGGGGAAGTCAGCACCAGATCGGCTGCCGGAGTGAACAGATCGCCATGCAGACCTTTGAAGCGGTCCTTCATCTCGACAATCAAACGCTCGGCGGTTTTCTTCCCGATGCCCGGAAGTTTAATTAACGCAGCCGGATCTTCACGCTCAACGGCATTCACAAACTGTGGCGCTGACATACCGGACAGAATCGCCAGCGCCAGCTTCGGCCCGACGCCGTTGGTTTTGATCAATTCGCGGAACAGGGTGCGTTCCTGTTTGTTATTGAATCCGTACAGCAGCTGAGCGTCTTCACGCACCACAAACTGGGTAAAGACAACCGCCTCTTTGCCCGCCTCCGGCAGCTCGTAGAAGCAGGTCATCGGCATATGGACTTCATAGCCCACGCCACCCACTTCCAGCAGCACTAACGGGGGTTGTTTTTCAATGATGATGCCTCTGAGTCTGCCTATCACGTGACGCTCCTGCGTTCTGGAAGAAATTATCTGCCGACATAATAAAAAAAGGCTGGATAAACATCCAGCCTGATTTATCATTATCGTAACCTGCCTCGCGCCAGATTGAGCCGCGACTCGCTCATTTGCATCGCATTCTGGCTGACGTGACAGTGGGTAATCGCAATGGCCAGCGCATCCGCGGCGTCGGCCTGCGGGTTCGCAGGGAGCTTCAGCAGGGTACGCACCATGTGCTGTACCTGGCTTTTCTCCGCGCTACCAATGCCCACCACCGTCTGCTTAACCTGACGGGCCGCGTACTCAAACACCGGCAGATCCTGGTTCACGGCGGCAACAATCGCCACGCCGCGCGCCTGACCGAGCTTTAACGCCGAGTCAGCGTTTTTCGCCATAAAGACCTGCTCGATGGCGAAAAAGTCCGGCTGAAACTGGGTGATGATCTCCGACACGCCCGCATAGATGAGCTTCAGGCGCGACGGCAGATCGTCCACTTTGGTGCGAATACAGCCGCTGCCGAGGTAGGTTAGCTGGCGTCCCACCTGACGGATAACGCCATAGCCGGTGACGCGTGAGCCGGGGTCAATCCCGAGAATAATCGACATCACGCGTCTCCCGTAAACGGTTTACAGGCTCTCATCAGAGAGTCGCTGCAACCTCATCAGAGATTTCACCGTTGTGATAAACTTCCTGCACGTCGTCGCAGTCTTCGAGCATGTCGATCAGACGCAGCAGTTTCGGTGCGGTTTCCGCGTCCATGTCCGCTTTGGTAGACGGGATCATGGAGACTTCAGCGTTATCCGCCTTCAGGCCAGCCGCTTCCAGCGCATCGCGCACGGCACCCATCTCTTCCCATGCGGTGTAAACATCAATAGCGCCGTCGTCGTAGGTCACTACGTCTTCCGCACCGGCTTCCAGCGCCGCTTCCATGATCGCATCTTCGTCGCCTTTCTCGAAGGAGATGACGCCTTTTTTGCTGAACAGGTACGCTACAGAACCGTCAGTGCCCAGGTTGCCGCCAGTTTTGGTGAACGCGTGGCGCACTTCCGCAACGGTACGGTTACGGTTATCGGACAGGCACTCAACCATTACCGCCGTACCGCCAGGACCGTAACCTTCATAAATGATGGTTTCCATGTTCGCGTCTTCATCACCGCCCACGCCACGTGCGATGGCACGGTTCAGGGTGTCACGCGTCATGTTGTTGGACAGGGCTTTATCCACCGCTGCGCGCAGACGTGGGTTAGAGGCCGGATCGCCGCCGCCCAGACGCGCCGCTGTCACCAGCTCACGAATGATTTTGGTAAAGATTTTACCGCGTTTGGCATCCTGTGCCGCTTTGCGGTGTTTGGTGTTGGCCCACTTACTATGACCTGCCATAAAAGTTCTCCAAAAATCGCGCCTTCTCAGGCAGCGTTAATTACAAATTCTTCAATCGCCTGCCGGTTGCTCCACGACTTGGTCAGTGCGGCGGCATCCGCCGCATCCACCCAGCGGTAGGTCAGGTGTTCCGTGAACACGATCTCCCGCTCATGGGGAAGCGCAAGGCAGAACCACGATTCCGTATTGCGCTCAATTCCCGGTGCATAGCGATGACGTAAATGGCTAAAAATTTCAAACTCCACCGTGCGCTGACAGTCCTTCAGGGTCAGTTGCTCGCGAGCAACATCAATGGCGACCTCTTCCTTTACTTCACGCGCGGCGGCCTGCGGCGCGGTCTCCCCCTCTTCCAGGCTGCCGGTAACCGACTGCCAGAAATCCGGATCGTCGCGCCGCTGCAACATCAGCACCCGCTTCGTGTCTTCTGCATAAATGACCACCAGAACCGAAACGGGACGCTTATATGCCATATCAGTTTTTCTCTTCCTTCTTCACCACCTCAATGCCCAGCTCAGCCAGCGCGGCCGGGTTGGCAAAGCTTGGCGCTTCAGTCATCAGACACGCCGCTGCGGTGGTTTTCGGGAAGGCGATCACATCACGGATGTTGTCGGTGCCGGTCAGCAGCATGGTCAGACGGTCAAGACCGAATGCCAGACCCGCGTGCGGAGGGGTACCGTACTTCAGGGCGTCCAGCAGGAAGCCAAACTTCTCGCGCTGCTCCTGCTCGTTAATGCCCAGAATGCCGAACACGGTCTGCTGCATTTCACCGCTGTGAATACGCACGGAGCCGCCGCCCACTTCGTAGCCGTTGATGACCATATCGTAGGCGTTTGCCACCGCGTTTTCCGGCGCCGCTTTCAGCTCTGCCGCCGTCATCTCTTTTGGCGAGGTGAACGGGTGGTGCATCGCGGTCAGGCCGCCTTCACCGTCGTCTTCAAACATCGGGAAGTCGATTACCCACAGCGGCGCCCATTTGCTTTCGTCGGTCAGGTTCAGGTCTTTGCCGAGCTTCAGACGCAGCGCGCCCATCGCATCCGCAACCACTTTCTTGTTGTCTGCGCCGAAGAAGATCATGTCGCCGTCCTGCGCGCCGGTGCGCTCAAGGATCGCTTCCACGATGTCCGCATTCAGGAATTTCGCCACCGGGCTGGTGATGCCTTCCAGACCTTTTGCACGCTCGGTTACTTTAATATAGGCCAGACCTTTCGCGCCGTAGATCTTGATGAAGTTGCCGTAGTCGTCAATCTGCTTACGGCTCAGGGCAGCACCGCCCGGAACGCGCAGGGCAGCCACGCGGCCTTTCGGATCGTTAGCCGGGCCAGCAAAGACCGCGAACTCAACGGCTTTCACCAGGTCTGCCACGTCCACCAGCTCCATCGGGTTACGCAGGTCTGGTTTGTCGGAGCCGTAGCGACGCTCGGCTTCCGCGAAGGTCATGACAGGGAAATCGCCCAGCTCAACGCCTTTCACGTCGTTCCACAGGCTACGCACCAGGGCTTCCATCACCTCACGCACCTGCTCGGCGGTCATGAAGGAGGTTTCCACATCGATCTGGGTAAATTCTGGCTGACGGTCAGCGCGCAGGTCTTCGTCGCGGAAGCATTTCACGATCTGATAGTAGCGATCGAAGCCGGACATCATCAGCAGCTGTTTGAACAGCTGTGGTGACTGCGGCAGCGCGTAGAATTTGCCTTTATGGACGCGGGATGGCACCAGATAGTCGCGCGCGCCTTCCGGCGTGGCTTTGGTCAGCATCGGGGTTTCGATATCGAGGAAACCGTGATCATCCATAAAACGGCGCACCAGGCTGGTGATTTTCGCACGGGTTTTCAGGCGCTGAGCCATTTCCGGACGACGCAGATCCAGGTAGCGGTATTTCAGACGCGCTTCTTCGGTATTGACGTGGTTGGAGTCCAGCGGCAGCGCTTCCGCGCGGTTGATGATCGTCAGATCGGACGCCAGCACTTCGATAGCGCCGGTCGCCATGTCGGCGTTGACGTTTTTCTCGTCACGCGCACGCACGGTGCCCGTCACCTGAATGCAGAACTCATTGCGCAGCTCAGAAGCCAGCTTCAACGCATCAGCGCGATCCGGATCGAAGAACACCTGAACGATACCTTCGCGGTCACGCATATCAATAAAGATAAGGCTACCAAGATCGCGACGACGATTGACCCAACCACACAGGGTGACCTGCTGCCCGACGTGGGACTGACGCAGCTGCCCGCAATATTCTGTACGCATGAGATATCCCTTAATTAGCCGCAGGCTGATTGTCGCCTGTCTCGCAGGCTACGATGTCGCAGCTTTCTGTATGTCACAACTGGATGAAAAAAGGCGGCTATTATACTGGAAATTCTGCCGCACGATAAGAGCGAAGCACGGCCTGACGCGCGTTTGCTGAACTCTTATTGCCTATTCTCACAAAAATTAACAAAATTATCCGACCGATAACAGGCCATCACGTCGTAAGGTGTAGAAAAGCAATTCATTTGACGGGAGTGACGATGTTTACACTAGATGCCACCAAAACCGCCCTTGTGGTCATTGATTTACAGGAAGGCATTCTGCCTTTTGCCGGTGGACCGCACACCGCTGACGATGTGGTCAGCCGCGCTGCGCGCCTGGCAGAAAAATGCCGCGCCAGCGGCTCGCCTGTTGTTATGGTGCGCGTCGGCTGGTCCGCTGATTTCGCCGAAGCGCTAAAACAGCCGGTTGATGCCCAGGCCCCGGCGCAGGCGCTGCCGGACAACTGGTGGACATATCCTGTCTCGCTCGGTAAACGCGACAGCGATATAGAAGTCACCAAACGCCAGTGGGGCGCATTCTACGGCACCGACCTGGAGCTCCAGCTGCGCCGTCGCGGGATCGACACGATTATTCTGTGCGGGATCTCCACCAACATTGGTGTGGAATCCACCGCCCGTAACGCCTGGGAGCTGGGCTTTAACCTGGTGATCGCGGAAGATGCGTGCAGCGCAGCCTCTGCGGATCAGCATCAGGGCAGCATGACCCATATCTTCCCGCGTATCGGTCGCGTGCGCAGCACGGATGAGATCCTCAGCGCGCTATGATGTACGTGGGCCTGCCCCAGTGGTCGCACCCGAAATGGGTGCGCCTGGGTATTACCAGCATTGAAGAGTATGCCCGACACTTTAACTGCGTGGAGGGCAATACCACGCTGTACGCCCTGCCCCGCGCGGAGATCGTCGAACGCTGGCGCGAGCAAACCAGCGACGACTTCCGCTTTTGCTTTAAATTCCCGGCGACCATCTCCCACAACGCCGCGCTGCGCAACTGCGATGATTTAACCCACGAATTTTTCACCCGCATGTCGCCTCTGGCCAACCGTATTGGCCAGTACTGGCTCCAGCTTCCCGCCACGTTTGGCCCGCGCGACCTGCCCGCCCTCTGGCAGTTTCTCGACGCCCTGCCACAGGGCTTCACCTACGGCGTAGAAGTGAGGCATCCGGAATTCTTTGCCAAGGGCGACGCGGAGAAAGCGCTCAATCGCGGCCTGCATGAACGATCGGTCAACCGCGTGATCCTCGACAGCCGCCCTGTGCACAGCGCAATCCCGCACAGCGAAGCGGTTGTTGATGCCCAGCGCAAAAAACCGAAAGTGCCCGTCCACGCGATCGTAACGGCGCAGAACCCGATGGTCCGGTTTATCGGCAGCGATAACATGCAGCAAAATGAGGAGATGTTCGCCGTCTGGCTGCAAACGCTGGCGAAATGGGAGCACACCACCACGCCGTACCTTTTTTTACATACGCCGGATATCGCGCAGGCGCCTGAACTGGTCGATGCTCTCTGGCAGGCCTTGCAGCAGGCGGTTCCGTCGGTTGGCCCCGCGCCGTCCATCCCACAACAATCTTCTCTTTTCTGAAATCACCCCCTATCATAGAGACGTGCCATCTGCCAAAAACAGGGAGTTAGTATGGTCAGCGCGCTGTATGCGGTGTTAGGTGCATTACTGCTGATTAAATTTTCATTTGATGTTGTGCGCCTGAGAATGCAGTACCGCGTCTCGTACGGTGACGGGGGCTTTTCTGAGCTGCAAAGCGCAATCCGGATCCACGGCAACGCGGTCGAGTACATTCCCGTCGCGTTAATTTTACTGCTGTTAATGGAGATGGATGGCGCTGAAACCTGGATGGTGCACGTCTGTGGGCTGCTGCTGATCGCAGGGCGTTTGATGCATTATTATGGTTTTCACCACCGCCTGATCCGCTGGCGTCGTTCCGGCATGAGCGCGACCTGGTGCTCGCTTTTGCTGATGGTGCTGGCTAACCTTTGGTATATGCCGTGGGAGTTGGTTTTCTCCTTCCATTAGCGCACAATATGCCCCTTTATTTTTCCCGGATTTTTACGTTATGTCAGATCGCGACACGCTTTTTTCCGCGCCTATCGCCAGCCTGGGCGACTGGACCTTTGATGAGCGGGTAGCCGAAGTCTTCCCGGATATGATCCAGCGCTCTGTTCCCGGTTATTCCAATATTATCTCCATGATCGGCATGCTGGCGGAGCGTTTTGTTCAACCCGGTACGCAGGTCTATGACCTGGGCTGTTCGCTGGGAGCGGCAACGCTGTCCATTCGTCGTAACGTTCATCACGAAGGCTGCAAGATTGTGGCTGTCGATAACTCACCGGCCATGGTCGAACGCTGCCGTCGCCACATTGACGCGTATAAAGCCCCTACGCCTGTGGAGGTGGTAGAAGGCGATATCCGCGATATCGACATCCAGAACGCCTCGATGGTGGTCCTGAACTTTACCCTTCAGTTCCTGGTGCCGGACGATCGTCAGCGGTTGCTGGATAAAATTTATCAGGGCCTGAACCCGGGCGGCGCGCTGGTGTTGTCTGAGAAATTCAGCTTTGAAGACGCCAGCGTGGGCGAACTGCTGTTCAACATGCACCATGATTTCAAGCGTGCGAACGGCTACAGCGAGCTGGAGATCAGCCAGAAGCGCAGCATGCTTGAAAACGTCATGCTGACGGATTCCGTAGAAACCCACAAAGCGCGCCTGCGTAAAGCCGGATTTGAACACAGCGAACTGTGGTTCCAGTGCTTTAACTTTGGTTCTCTGGTGGCGCTGAAAGCCGGAGACGCAGCATGATCGAGTTCGGTAATTTCTATCAACTGATTGCCAAAAACCACCTTTCCCACTGGCTGGAAACCCTGCCTGCGCAAATTGCCACCTGGCAGCGCGATCAGCAGCATGGTCTGTTGAAGCAGTGGTCCAACGCCGTGGAGTTTCTGCCTGAACTGACGCCTCATCGTCTGGATTTACTGCACAGCGTGACGGCAGAGAGCGAAGAGCCGCTCCCGGCCGGGCAGCTCAACCGCATCGAAACGCTGATGCGTAACCTGATGCCGTGGCGCAAAGGGCCGTTCTCGCTGTACGGCGTAAACATCAACACCGAGTGGCGCTCTGACTGGAAGTGGGATCGCGTTCTGCCGCATTTATCCGACCTGACCGGGCGCACTATTCTGGACGTGGGCTGCGGTAGCGGCTATCACATGTGGCGCATGATCGGCGCAGGCGCGCATCTGGTCGTCGGTATCGATCCGATGCAGCTGTTCCTGTGCCAGTTTGAAGCGGTGCGTAAGCTGCTGGGTAACGACCAGCGCGCGCACCTGCTGCCGCTGGGTATCGAGCAACTCCCTGCCCTGAAAGCGTTTGATACCGTTTTCTCAATGGGCGTGCTGTACCACCGTCGTTCCCCGCTGGAGCATCTCTGGCAGTTGAAAGATCAGCTGGTCAGCGGCGGCGAACTGGTGCTGGAAACGCTGGTCATCGAAGGCGATGAACATGCCGTTCTGGTGCCGGGCGATCGCTATGCGCAGATGCGCAACGTTTACTTCATCCCTTCCGCGCTGGCGCTGAAGAACTGGCTGGAGAAATGTGGGTTTGTCGATGTACGCATCGCCGATGTGTGCGTGACGTCAGTTGAGGAACAGCGCCGCACCGACTGGATGATCACCGAATCGCTGGAGCAATTCCTCGACCCGGACGATCACAGTAAAACCATCGAAGGCTATCCGGCCCCGATGCGTGCGGTATTGATTGCGACCAAGCCGTAGCCTTTAGCCGGGTGGCGGCTGCGCCTTACCCGGCCTACGCGTGATTTCGTAGGCCCGGTAAGCGCAGCGCCACCGGGCAAAAAAGAAAAAAAGGCCCCTGTGTAATTTGCAGGGGCCTGGTACAAGCAAGCATCATATTGGGCGACATGATGCGCGGTAAAAATCGGTACGTTGCTACACGTGATGACGTTCAATCAACGATTTCATTACCGCAACCGACTCTCCATCCACACCGTAGCGCGAGTACTCATCCGCTTCAGCATCCGTCGACATTGACAACCCTGTATTGCGATAACGCATGGGTGAAGGTATCCATTTACCCGCCGAGCTGTGCAGCTCTTCCACCCCTGCGTTTAAAAACAGTTCCAGATTGCTGGCGCGTACTCCTGCGCCCGCCATGATTATTGGAACACCGGAATGTGCTTTTAGTTCCGTAATTAATTTCAGTCCTTTTTCAGCCGAGGACTGCTGGCCCGACGTCAGAACGCGCGCCACGCCCAGTTCTGCCAGCGTATCAAAGGCTTGTATCGGATCCTTACACATATCGAACGCACGATGAAAAGTGACCGCCATCCCCCGGGCGGCGCGCATGACCTGACGCATACGCGGAAGATCGATGTTGCCGTCTTCGTCCAGCACACCGATCACCAGCCCCGGAAAACCGGAATCACGGACGAGGGCGATATCCTCAAGCATGGCACTGAACTCACCCGCCGTATAACAAAAATCACCGCCGCGCGGGCGAATAATCGGGTGCACCGGAATAGTGATGGCCTGACGGGCTGATTTCAGCACGCCAAAGGACGGGGTTAATCCTCCTTCTTTCGGTGCCGCGCAAAGCTCAATGCGATCGGCCCCCTGCCGTTGCGCAGTGACGGCACACTCCACGCTGTAACAACAAATTTCCAGCAGCGCCATGTCATCCTCCTTAAATTTCACTCAACGTACCATCGTGGCACGTTACCCGATTGGTGTCTGGATCGACGCTCACAATGCTTACGCTTCGCTGGCGACGATCTGCTCGATAGTCCAGGGATGGAATTTCACCGTCACGTTGCCGTCCGTTACGGCAAGCGTAGGGTTCGGTAAGCGTTCGCGCTCCCCTTTTGGCGAGCTGGTTTTGACGAAAATACCCGGCTGGCTTAACCCCTCGTCGGAAAGCAGCGCCAGCGCACGGGCGTTCAGCGTCTCGGGCTCCCCAGGCAGAACAATTTCGATATGCTCCCAGCCTTCGTGCGGATAACGCTTCTCTCCTGGCCAGGGCAGTTCCACAACGGTGAATTGCCAGTGCGCCACCGTTACCGGCGCGTGAAGTTTGAACAGGCAGATCGGGCGACCGTTAATGATATTCTCCGACAGCAGTTCTCCGCACTGCTCAAAGCCACGCCGCCAACGTTCGGCGGTGGCATTCTGGTGGCAGCGCAAAGAGATGTGATCGGCCTCAAGCGGCGCGATATCCAGCCCGAGACGGGTGGCAAGTTCTGTGAACGCCTGAGTGAAGCGCGGTAAATCTGCGGAAATATCATGCAGTTCGTCAATGGTGTGCCAGTTCGCCATAGGTCAGTCTCGTTTCGTGTCGCAAAGCCGCTAATTTACTCTGTTGCCCTCTGTCGACCAACCGCAGAATCACGGTTTTTTCGACTGCATGATTATGCATACCGTCTTCGCCTGGATTCTGAGCGATCTTCGCCCCCCGCAGGGCTGACGCCCGCAGGCATTTGCAGTATACTCCCGCCCTAAATTCTTAAACTGGCGTGGGTGTTTTTTACCCGCATCAAAAACGTAAGGTATCCAGGTGAATATTCAGGCTCTTCTCTCAGAAAAAGTCAGTCAGGCACTGATTGCCGCAGGTGCGCCTGCGGATTGCGAACCACAGGTTCGTCAGTCAGCGAAAGTACAGTTTGGCGACTATCAGGCTAATGGCGTGATGGCAGTGGCTAAAAAACTGGGCATGCCGCCGCGACAGCTCGCTGAGCAGGTACTGACGCATCTGGATCTTACCGGCATCGCCAGCAAAACCGAAATCGCCGGTCCGGGCTTTATCAACATTTTCCTTGAGCCTGCGTTCCTGGCAAGCCACGTTGACGCGGCGCTGAAGTCTGACCGTCTGGGCGTGGCTCAGCCAGAAGCGCAGACCGTGGTGGTTGACTACTCCGCGCCAAACGTGGCGAAAGAGATGCACGTCGGTCACCTGCGCTCCACCATCATCGGTGACGCGGCGGTACGTACCCTGGAGTTCCTTGGTCACAAGGTGATCCGCGCTAACCACGTAGGCGACTGGGGCACGCAGTTCGGCATGCTGATCGCGTATCTGGAAAAGCAGCAGCAGGAAAACGCAGGCGAAATGGCGCTGGCAGACCTGGAAGGTTTCTACCGTGAAGCCAAAAAGCACTATGACGAAGATGAAGCCTTCGCCGAGCGCGCGCGCAGCTACGTGGTAAAACTTCAAGGTGGCGACCCGTACTTCCTCGAGATGTGGCGCAAGCTGGTGGACATTACCATGTCCCAGAACCAGCTTACCTATAACCGTCTGAACGTGACCCTGACCCGTGACGACGTGATGGGTGAAAGCCTGTATAACCCGATGCTGCCAGGCATTGTGGCGGACCTGAAAGCTAAACATCTGGCGGTGGAAAGCGAAGGCGCAACGGTGGTGTTCCTTGATGAGTATAAAAACAAGGAAGGCGAACCGATGGGCGTGATCGTCCAGAAAAAAGATGGCGGCTATCTGTACACCACCACCGACATCGCCTGTGCGAAATACCGTTACGAAACCCTGCATGCGGACCGCGTGCTGTACTACATCGACTCCCGCCAGCACCAGCACCTGATGCAGGCGTGGACTATCGTGCGTAAAGCAGGTTATGTGCCGGATTCCGTGCCGCTGGAACACCACATGTTCGGCATGATGCTGGGTAAAGACGGTAAGCCGTTCAAAACCCGTGCGGGCGGCACCGTGAAGCTTTCCGATCTGCTGGATGAAGCGCTGGAGCGCGCCCGTCGCCTGGTGGCCGAGAAGAACCCGGATATGCCTGCTGACGAGCTGGAAAAACTGGCTAACGCGGTGGGGATCGGCGCGGTGAAATACGCGGATCTCTCCAAGAACCGAACCACCGACTATATCTTCGACTGGGACAACATGCTGGCGTTCGAAGGCAACACCGCGCCATACATGCAGTACGCTTATACCCGCGTACTCTCCGTCTTCCGTAAAGCCAATATCGACGAAAGCGTGCTGGCGAACGCCACGGTGTCTATTACCGAAGATCGTGAAGCACAGCTGGCTGCCCGCCTGCTTCAGTTCGAAGAGACGCTCTCCGTGGTCGCGCGTGACGGTACGCCGCACGTTATGTGTGCATACCTGTACGATCTGGCCGGTCTGTTCTCTGGCTTCTACGAACACTGCCCTATCCTCTCTGCCGAGAGCGAAGCGGTGCGCCACAGCCGCCTGAAGCTGGCGCAGCTGACGGCGAAGACCCTGAAGCTGGGTCTGGATACCCTGGGTATCGAAACCGTAGAACGTATGTAAAAAAGAAACCCGGCGAGCGCCGGGTTTTTTATTATCAGAAATATTTCCGCAAATATTCCGTCAGACACAGAATCGCCATGGCCTGTCCATACGGCATTGAGGTCAGCGGTATCTGGCGGTAAAACGCCAGATCGCTGCCCATCCCCGTCCCGAAGGACGTTTGCAGCAGCTCCCCTTCCGGCGAGATGTTTTGCACGATACCGCGAATCGCTTTCTCCGCCACCTCTGCGTACTCTGCGCCGACATAACGCTTGCGCACGGCTTTCAGAATGCCGTAGGCAAACCCTGCCGTGGCCGACGCCTCCAGATAAGAATCAGGATCGTCCAGCAGCGTATGCCACAATCCACTCTCGTCCTGACATTTTGCCAGCGCGGCGATCTGCGCGTTCAGTACCTGCACCAGATAGCGGCGTACGGCGTTGTTTTCCGGCAGATCCACCAGCTCGAGGAAATCCGGGATCACGATGGTCAGCCAGCTGTTGCCGCGCGCCCAGCGGGCCCGGGCAAAATTGTGATTGCCGTCGTAATTCCAGCCGTGGAACCACAGCCCCGTCTCCCGATCCATCAGGTTCTGTACGTGGAGCAGGAACTGATAGATCGCCTCCTCGACGTACTCCGGCTTGTTCAGCAGCTTGCCGATTTTCGCCAGCGGCAGCACCGTCATCATCAGCGTGTCATCCCACATCTGCTGATGGTTCTCTTCCGCCAGGGTGATGTGCTGCATGCCGCCATGTTCGGTGCGCGGCATCTCATTCATCGCCCATTCCGCCCAGCTTTCCAGCCACGGCAGCCAGGCCGGGTTTTTGGTCTCTTCGTAGCGATACGCCAGCGTCAGGAACGGCGACATGGTATTCACGTTTTTGGTGGTTGCGCCTTCAGCGAAACGGTCAGCAAACCAGCTGTCGATAATCTCGCGCATGCCTTCGTCACCGGTCTGGCAGTAATACTGCCAGATACCGTATAAACCGACGCCGTGGGTCCATTCCCATCCGGCCCAGCCTTTGGTGTCGATCACGCGCCCGTCGTCCAGCCGCAGCAAAAACTCACCCGTTTTGTCGTGGATATTGACCAGGTTATGCGTCACCTTTTGAATCAGCGATTTCAGCTCATCCCTGGCGATAAAGCGCTCAGGCTGACGCAGTAACGGGCTATGTTTGACAGGCCAAACTTTCATCATCTTAACCTCTGTTGTATGTCGAATTCAGTACCGCGCGATCCTTCAGCGAAGGGGCCGCCGGCTTATTGCGATTCAGATAACCGATATTGTTGTTGCCCCACAGGGATTCATACGGCATCCCGGCCAGCATCTCCACGGTGGCGCGGGCCTGCGGGGTCACCGCCTCTGGCATCGCATGGCCGGACTCGCGCATTTTCGCGGTCTCTTCACGCAGGGTGCTGTGGGTCTGCAAATTGAGTTTGAAGCGCAGGGAGACAAGGAAGCCGCAGAACAGCACCAGAATAGTGCCAACGCTCAGGATCATCAGAATGGTGTGGCTCACTTCCGCAGGCTGCACTTTTTGCCCGCTGACAAAGCCCGACATCTGCATCACGATCCCCACCAGCATCACCGCACCGGCCTGAGACGCTTTACGGGTCAGCGTCATGATGCCCGCGAAGATCCCTTCGCGACGCTGACCGGTGATCACTTCGTCCACGTCAGCAATATAGGTATAGGTATTCCACGGTACGTAGTTGATCCCCCCGCGGCCAAGACCGGCAACCGCAGAGATCAGCAGCAGCAGAGCGTAAACGTCGCTCAGGCCCGCGTAATAAAGCACCGCGTAAGAGAGCGAAGCCAGACCAAACAGCACGACCACCATGCGGTAAGACGGCGCAGGTCCGAAGCGAATGCACAGCGGGATCATGCCGATCACGGCGAGGAACTGGAAGATGGCCATCGTGCCCAGCAGGTTGGACGCCATTGACGCCTCCTGCATCAGCACAAATACCACGTAATAGGTGAACACCGCATTAAAGACGTCCTGGGCGATGTAGCCGCCAAGGTACATCCCCAGATGCTGGCGGAAAATCTTGATACGCAGCGTCGAACTTAATTCGACAAAAAGACGGTTCAGGCTCTGGCCCAGGGTCAGCTTTTTCTTCTCTTCCTCGGCACGCAGGGCCGCTTCAGACCACTCTTCCCGCGGACGCTCCCAGGTGAAGAACCAGACGAAAGTAAGCATCAGCGCGCAGAGTACGGAGAAGACCAGGCTTGCATAGAAGAAGGAGATCGCGTTGTCTTTGCCGAAATGCGTGAGCAGGATCCCCGGCAGGAAGGAGGCCAGAATGGCGGACATCTGCGCCATAGAGATACGCGCCCCGGAGAATTTGGTTTTCTGTTTGAAATCGTCCGTCATCTCCGGCACCAGCGTTTCGTACGGCACCAGGATCATGGTGTAGACGATATCAAAGATCAGATAGGTCAGCAGGTAGTACCAGAAACTCATGTCCCCTACCCACATCAGCGAGTAGCTGAAAACGCAGGGAATACCGAGCAGGATAAAGAACTTACGACGGCCAAAACGCTTGCCCAGCCAGGTGGTGCCAAAGTTATCGGTTAAAAAGCCCATTAACGGGCTGACAACCGCATCCAGCACCCTTGCGGCGGCGAAGATAAAGGTTGCTTCAATCGGTGTGAGTCCACAGAAGGTGGTATAAAAATACAAAAGCCAGGCGGCCGTCAGGGCGGTGGTTCCCGCCCCGAGGAAGTCCCCTGACCCGTAAGCAAGATAATTTGCGAGTCCAATTTTACGTGTTTTCATTGCCGTCAACCCTAATCAGTTTTGGGAGACTCCCTGAAAGCAAACCTCGTCCGGGAGTTTTTACACGGCTACAGTAAAAGTATCGACCTGTTGATACCTTTCTGTTTCTGCCATCACAAAGGGGTGAATGGCAAAAATGCAAAGAGTGTCAATACGCGTGTCACTGATTTATAAAACAGCGTTTCTTTTGTATCAAAAGGGAAGGTCATTTTTGCGAGCCAGCCTTCAGAAATGCCTGAAGACTGGCGAAAAGGCGGGCAGTTAGCGGTAGTTGACGAGCACCTCGTTGCGCTGAACTTTCAGCGCCGGGATCAGACGTCCACCGCCTGGCACTTCCCAGATAAAGCGTAAAGGCTCCTGAGCAGACACCCCGTTGAAGGCCTGGGTGGTGCCACTTTGTCCCTCGATTTCCGCGCAGCGGGTCAGCGAGCACAGCCGCACCCGCAACCCGGCCGGTGAAGGTCCCGTCAGGGTGTAATTCCAGGCCACCAGCGTCATCTGCCCGGACACGGGCTCAGCGGCGGACAGCGGACGGGAGGAGATCGACTCCCCCCGATGGTTGAGCGTTAAGCCGATACTGCTGGCCTGCCATGCCCCCTCGCCTGCGGCCTGCGCCGCCAGCGGGAAAAGTAAGATCCACAGCCACTTACGCATTATTTCCCTCCTATGGTCGCCGTCATGCGAATATTGCGGTTATCGGACAGCTCCATATTCGACAGCACCACCAGCTGGTTCAGGCTCCGGCGCAGGAAGCGCGACAGCAGCGGACGCAGCGCGTGATTCACCAGCAGCACCGGCGGCGCGCCCAGCATCTCCTGACGCGCCAGCGCCTCCTGGGTTTGCGCCAGTAATCTGTCCGCCAGACCCGGCTCCAGCCCGCCACCGCCCTGCAACGCCTGAAGCAGCAGACGTTCCAGCGGCGTATCCAGGCCAATAACCTGCACTTCGCCGGTTCCCGGGAACCATTGCTGGGTAATGGCGCGTCCGAGCGCCACGCGCACCACCGCCGTCAGTTCGTGCGGATCGCTTTGCAGCGGCGCATGTTCGGCCAGCGTCTCAAGGATGGTACGCATATCGCGAATGGGCACCTTCTCATCGAGCAGATTTTGCAGCACTTTGTGCAGGGTGGTTAAGGTCAGTACGCCCGGCACCAAATCTTCGGTCAGCTTCGGCATCTCCTGCGTTACGCGGTCGAGCAGTTGCTGCGCCTCCTGACGACCAAACAGTTCCGCAGAGAACTGGCCAATCAGATGGTTGAGGTGCGTCGCCACCACGGTACTGGCCTCAACGACCGTGTAACCCTGGATCTGCGCCTGCTCTTTCAGGGCGCTCTCAATCCAGATTGCCGCCAGACCAAAGGCCGGATCGGTCGTCTGCTCACCCGGCAACGTGCCTGCGGCGGTGCCCGGATTAATCGCCAGCCAGCGACCGGGGTACGCATCACCGCTGCCGATTTCCACCCCTTTCATCAGGATGCGGTAGCGCGCGGGCGGGAGATCCATATTGTCCCGGATGTGGACCACCGGCGGCAGGAAGCCCATATCCTGGGCGAATTTTTTACGAATGCTGCGGATACGGCCAAGCAGCTCACCATCCTGCTGGAAATCCACCATCGGGATCAGGCGGTACCCCACTTCCATCCCCAGCGAATCTTCGAGCTGTACGTCGTTCCAGGTGGCCTCCACCGCCTGGGTGTTCTCAGGCATTTTGACCGGCGCTGGCTCTGCTTTAGGCTGCGTTTCACGGCCACGCATCCACCAGGCAAGCCCCAGCAGCGCGGCGGTGAACAGCAGGAATACCAGGTTTGGCATGCCAGGCACCATACCGAGCAGGCCCAGCACCGCCGCAGAGAGCAGCATAACGCGCGGGTTGCTGAACAACTGCCCCACCATCTGCTCGCCCACGTCCTGATCGGTGCTGACGCGGGTCACAATCACGCCCGCCGCGGTGGAGATCACCAGCGCCGGGATCTGCGCCACCAGACCGTCACCAATGGTCAGCAGCGTATAGCTTTCCGCCGCGTGGCCCATGTCCATGCCGTGTTGCAGCACGCCGACGAGCAGGCCGCCGACGACGTTAATCACCATGATCAGAATGCCCGCGATGGCGTCACCGCGCACAAACTTACTCGCACCGTCCATAGAGCCGTAGAAATCTGCCTCCTGGGTCACTTCGGCACGGCGTTTTTTCGCTTCATCTTCCGCGATCAGCCCGGCATTCAGGTCGGCGTCGATGGCCATCTGCTTACCCGGCATCCCGTCGAGCACGAAGCGCGCGCCCACTTCTGCGATACGCCCCGCCCCTTTAGTGATAACCATGAAGTTGATAATCACCAGAATGACGAACACCACGATACCGATGGCGAAGTTGCCGCCCACCAGGAAGTGACCGAAGGCTTCGACCACCTTGCCCGCCGCCGCCGCGCCGGTGTGCCCTTCCATCAGGATGATACGCGTGGAGGCAACGTTCAGCGCCAGGCGCAGCAGCGTGGTGAACAGCAGGATCGTTGGAAACGCGGCGAACTCCAGCGTGCGCTGGGTGAACATCGCCACCAGCAACACCATGATGGACAACGCAATGTTGAAGGTGAAAAGCAGGTCGAGGATAAATGCCGGTAACGGCAGCACCATCATCGACAGAATTAGCAGGATCAGAATCGGTCCGGCAAGGATCTGCCATTGCGTCGATTTCAGGTTGCCGGGCAGGCGCAACATTGCCACCAGATTAGCCATCAGTGTCCTTCTCGTTCAAAAAATCCAGTGCTTCAGGCACCGGAAGGTTCTCAGGTTTTACAGGTCGTTGACCGCCCGCTAAACGCCAGCGTTTAAGTTGCCACACCCAGGCCAGCACCTCTGCGACAGCGGCGTAGAGCTGGCCCGGGATCTGTTGTCCAATTTCCGCGTGGCGATACAGCGCACGGGCCAGCGGCGGTGCTTCAAGGATCGGCACACGGTTTTCCGTCGCGATTTCACGAATGCGCAGCGCAATCAGCCCGGCCCCTTTCGCCACCACTTTCGGCGCGCTCATTTTGTTTTCGTCGTACTGAAGCGCCACGGAGTAGTGGGTCGGGTTGGTGACGATGATGTCGGCTTTCGGCACATCTTCCATCATGCGCCGACGCGCGGCGGCACGCTGCATCTGGCGGATACGGCCCTTAACGTGCGGGTCGCCTTCCATCTGTTTATATTCATCGCGGATGTCCTGACGCGACATTCGCAGCTTTTTGATATGGGAATAGATCTGGAAGATAACGTCGAACGCCACCATCGGAATAATGCTCAGTACCACCAGCAGCGAGCATAACCCGACCAGGTTCAGGGCATTTTTCATCGCCGTCATCGGGGATTCGCTGATCAGGCGCATCATCTCCGGCCAGTGGTGCCACAGAAAAAACCCGGCGGTACTGCCCATAAGAAGCGATTTCAGGATCGCTTTAATAAGCTCTGCCCCGGTTTGCGCGGAAAACATTTTCGCAATACCGGGTAACGGGTTGAGCTTGGAAAATTTCGGTTGCAGCGATTTTCCGCTGAACACCAGGCCACCGAGCATGACCGGCGAAACAAGGGCCACGATGACTACCCCCGCGATCAGCGGCAGCAAGGCGATCATCGCGCTTTTCACAAGGTTGATGATCTGAATGAGGATCAGGTTGGGGTCATTGACCATGCTGTGATCAAAACGTAAGCCAGCCGAGAGCATTCCCGCCAGTCTGCGGGCGAGCAGCTCCCCGCCCCACCAGATTATGCAGACGCCCACCACCAGGATCAGCAGGGATGTCAGCTCTCGGGATCGGGGGATCTGCCCATCCTCACGGGCTTTTTCAAGTCGGTGGGGTGTGGGGGCTTCTGTTTTGTCGTCGTTCTCTTCTGCCACTGTGCCTGCTCGCAGCCCATTAATTCACGGGTATCATGCCAGCGCAGAGAAAATCCAATGGCGGGAAAAGCCCGTTTATTCGGGCTCTTTTCGCTGTTTTTGTTCTGAGCTGCCTCAGGCCGCGTTAACGACCTGAGGCAAAACGGGCAATCAGAAACCAAGACTGTCCAGCAGATCGTCCACTTGATCCTGGCTTGCCACCACGCCCGCTTTGCTGGTGTCAAGCTGTGGACCATTGAGCAGGCTTTCGTTCTCGCGTTTCGGACGGGCAGCAGGTTCCGGAATGTTCTCCAGCAGTACCATCAGCAGCTGACGTTCAATCTCCTGAATCACATCCATCATGCGCTTGATCACCTGGCCGGTGAGGTCCTGGAAATCCTGCGCCATCATGATGTCCAGCAGCTGGGCGTTAGTGAAGCTGGTGTGGCCCGGCACGTCACCCAGGTACTGACGGGTATCCGTTACCAGTTCGCGAGCATCCGCCAGCTCAATAGGGTTCTCAAACCACTCATCCCAGCGTTTGCTCAGCGCTTTCGCCCCCTTCTCCATCGCATCCTGGTGCGGCTGCGAGGCTTCAACGCTGTTCAGCGCACGCTCGGCCGCCTGCGCAGTCATCTGCACAACGTAGTCCAGACGGTCGCGCGCGTCAGGGATGGCTTCCGCCGCTTCGGCGATAGCCTGGTCCAGCCCCAGTTCACGCAGGCTGTCGCGCAGCATGCGGGTCAGGCTACCAATGCGGGCAATAATGTCGCTCGGCGAATGTTCTTCAACGGGTTTCATAGCAGGTTGCAACATATCCATCACCTCACATGCCGAGTTTCTCGAAGATCTTCCCGAGCTTCTCTTCCAGAGTCGCCGCGGTGAATGGCTTCACCACGTAGCCGCTTGCGCCCGCCTGTGCAGCGGCAATAATGTTCTCTTTCTTCGCTTCTGCGGTCACCATCAGCACCGGCAGAGAGGCCATGCCCGCATCCGCGCGGATGGTTTTCAGCAGTTCGAGACCGTCCATGTTCGGCATGTTCCAGTCGGAAATCACAAAACCAAACCCGCCAGCCTGGAGTTTGTTCAGCGCATCCACCCCGTCTTCTGCTTCTTCAACATTGTTGAAGCCCAGCTCTTTCAGCAGGTTGCGCACAATGCGACGCATGGTGGAAAAGTCATCCACAACCAAAAACTTAAGCTCTTTATCCGCCATAAAATAATACTCCTGAGTCAAATACGTATTGCCTGTCCGGCACTGATTTTCGCCAGCATCTGCTGGCTTACCTGGCTAAGATCGACCACTTCGCTTACGCCACCCATATTGATGGCCTCGCGCGGCATGCCGAACACCACACAACTTGCTTCATTCTGCGCAATCGTCCAGGCGCCAGCCTGGTGCATCGCAAGCATTCCGGCGGCGCCGTCGTTGCCCATCCCCGTCAGGATCACCCCAACGGCGTTGCGCCCCGCATGTTTCGCCACCGAATGAAACAGCACATCCACCGACGGACGGTGCCGGTTAATCGGCGGCCCGTCATGAATTTTGATTTGATAGTTCGCCCCGCTGCGCGCCAGCTCCATGTGCTTGTCACCCGGGGCGATATAGGCGTGACCTGGCAGTACGCGCTCGCCGTCTTCCGCCTCTTTCACGCTAATCTGGCACAGCTTATTCAGGCGCTCCGCGAACGAGCGGGTAAAGCCCGGCGGCATATGTTGCGTGATCAGAATACCCGGGCTTGAGAGCGGCAATGGCTGGAGTACATGGCGAATTGCCTCTGTTCCTCCGGTTGATGCGCCAATGACCAGCAACTTTTCCGAGCTGAGTAACGGCCCCGCCTTCAGGGTTGCCGGGGCTGCCGTCGGTTTATGCGCGGCAAGCTTCGCCCGGGACGCGGTGCGGATCTTCTCGGCGATCATCTCGCTGTACGCCAGCATCCCCTCGCGAATGCCGAGCTGCGGCTTGGTGACAAAATCTACCGCCCCCAGCTCCAGCGCGCGCAGGGTGATTTCTGAACCTTTACCGGTCAGAGATGACACCATCACCACCGGCATCGGGCGCAGGCGCATTAATTTTTCCAGGAAATCGATGCCATCCATGCGCGGCATTTCAACATCCAGCGTCAGCACGTCGGGGTTATATTTTTTGATTAAATCCCGCGCGACCAGCGGATCGGGCGCTGTCGCCACCATCTCCATATCGCTGTGGCTATTGATGATTTCGGTCATGATCTGACGCATCAGCGCCGAATCATCGACAGACAATACCCTGATTTTACTCATGCTTTTTCCTTACTCAGCGCATATACCGTTTGCCCACGCAGGCTAAACTCACGCACGAGGTTGCTGAAGTTTTCCGAGTGCCCGGCAAACAGTAAACCGTCAGGCTTGAGCAACGGAACAAAGCGACGCAGGATGTCCTGTTGCGTCGTTTTATCAAAATAGATCATCACGTTACGGCAAAAAATGGCGTCGAATGGCCCCGGCACGTTGTACTGCTTATCCAGTAAATTAACGGGGGCAAATTCCACACAGTTCGCCAGCTCCTGGCGTACGCGCACCAGTCCTTCATGCGGTCCGGTACCGCGCATGAAGTAACGCTGTAGCTGCTGGGGAGACAGCGTTTTCAGCTCATCCTGGCGATAAACGCCGTTACGGGCTTTTTCCAGCACCTCGGTGTCGATGTCGCTGGCGTACACTTTCCAGCGGCCCGGCGCCATGCCCAGGGTGTCCGCCAGGGTGATGGCCAGCGAGTAGGGCTCTTCCCCGGTAGAGGCCGCCGCGCTCCAGACGCGATACTCTCCGCTACGGCGACGGGCGTGTTCCGCCAGCACCGGGAAGTGATGCGCCTCGCGGAAAAACGCGGTCAGGTTGGTGGTTAATGAGTTGATAAATGCCTGCCATTCGGCGCTGTTCTGATTCGCTTCGAGCATGCTCAGATAGCGGCCAAAATCGTCCAGCCCCAGCGTACGCAAGCGCCGCACCAGCCGGTTGTAGACCATGTCTCGCTTATGGTCCGCAAGCACGATCCCCGCACGCTGGTAGATTAACTGACATATCCGACGAAAATGCGCGTCGGACAGCGCGAGGCGCTGTGTCATCTGCAACAATAATGACGTTTGCCCTGAGGGCATGGGTGATGTCATAGCGCCTTCTCAATCACATTCAGGATACAACGGGCACGGCCTGTGACCGTCCGACTTCTGTTACTGCTTCAACGTACTCTTTCACATTAAATACGGCGACTAACCCGGTAAGGTGATCCGCCTGGTTTGCCAGCTGATCGGTCGCAGCCGCCGCCTCTTCCACCAGTGAGGCGTTCTGCTGCGTCACCTGATCCATCTGTGTAACGGCCTGCGCCACCTGCTCAATACCACGGCGTTGTTCATCAGACGCCGAGGCAATCTCGCCCATAATGTCGTTAACCCGCGTCACGGAGGTGACAATCTCGTGCATGGTCTGCGCGGCGGTATCCACCAGCGCGGAGCCCTGCTGAACGCGGGAGACCGACTCTTCTATCAGCCCTTTGATCTCTTTCGCCGCATTGGCGCTGCGGCTGGCGAGGTTACGGACTTCACCGGCAACCACCGCAAACCCGCGCCCCTGCTCCCCGGCACGCGCCGCTTCAACGGCCGCGTTCAGCGCCAGGATATTGGTCTGGAACGCGATCCCGTCGATGACACTGATAATGTCCCCAATTTTCTGCGAGCTGGCGGCAATCTCCTGCATCGTACTGGCGACATGAGAAGCCTGATCGCCCCCACGTTTCGCCGTCATCGCCGCCTGTTTTGACAAGTCGGACGCCTGACGCGCGTTATCGGCGTTCTGGCTTACCGTCGCGGTCAGTTGCTCCATGCTGGCCGCCGTCTGCGCCAACGATGCCGCCTGCTGTTCGGTGCGGGATGAGAGATCGTTATTGCCTGCCGCAATCTCGGAGATCCCGGTATGCATGGCGTAACTGCCCTGGCGAACGTTGCTTACCGTTTCCCGCAGCGACCCCTGCATCGCCTTCAGGCTGGCGAAAATCGCTGATATTTCATTCCTGCCATACACGGCCACCGGACGCGCCAGGTCGCCCTTCGCCATACTGTCGAAGTGGCTGCTGACGATGGCCAGCGGCTGGACGATCATTTTGCGCGACCACCACAGCGAGCCGCCGGTCAGCAGGGCGGCCAGGATCACCATGGTCAGGAAAATCGCCCCTGACATGCGGTAGCTGGTACGGCTGTCCGCACCGGCACGCGCCACAAACTGGTTAATATCCTGCTGCCATGCGTTAAAGCTGCCGTCAAATGCCGCCTGAGACGCCTGTACCGGCGCGGTCAGGAAATCTGAAAGCTGGTTGTTCTCCAGCCACGTCGCCTGATGGTCGAGATCGCCGTACCACACATCAAAGGTCTTTTTCATGGCGACTTTCAGCGCTTTCTCTTTCTCACTGACCGCCTCCTGCGCCGTAAAGGCCTTAAACTGCGCGTCGGCCTGCTTCAGGCTGCTGCGGGCCACGACCATCAGCGCCTTAATATCCTCCGGCGGATAGCTCAGCGCGGTTAACGTCCCTGCCTTGTTCAGCGCAGTGCTTGCCTGCAACAGCACGGCACGCGTTTGTGCCAGTGCGGAGCGCTGCTGATTACTCGTCTCAACTTCCTGCAAATTCTGATAGCCATCGCGAAACGCCCAGAAAGACAACCCGTTACTGCCAACCTGCAAAACCCCACACAGGATCAGAATCAAAAACAGTGTGGTCGAGATACGAATACGATTTAACATCCACGCTCCCATCAAGCAGCAAGCAGCCGCGGTTTAATTGTCAGTCAAAATGTTTCCCAGTTTTCATCTTGTCCGGTCACCGCTGCGCGCGTACGTGTTGTCACGGGCGCCGGGATTGCTTCGCTGTACGCCGACCGCGAGCTGACCGTATTTGTCGTTTTTGAAGTAAGACGGAACGCTGAGACGGCCATTTTCAGGCGGCTCGCCTGGTCCTCCAGCGCAGCGGCCGCAGCAGCGGACTCCTGCACCAGGGCGGCGTTTTGCTGCGTCACACGATCCATTTCCGATACCGCCAGGGCGACCTGGTCAATACCACGACTCTGCTCATCCGATGCAGAGGCGATTTCACCCATGATGTCCGTCACGCGCGTCACGGCATTCACGATGTCATTCATGGTTTCACCCGCACTTTCCACCAGCACCGAGCCGGTATCCACGCGTGAAACAGAGTCTTCAATCAGGGCTTTGATCTCTTTCGCCGCATTGGCACTGCGGCTGGCGAGGTTACGCACTTCGCCAGCGACCACGGCAAACCCGCGCCCCTGCTCACCCGCACGCGCCGCTTCAACGGCCGCGTTGAGCGCCAGGATGTTGGTCTGGAAGGCGATACCGTCGATAACGCTGATGATGTCGGCGATTTTCTTCGAGCTGTCTGCAATGTCATGCATGGTTTTCACCACGCCGTCGACCACCCGCCCCCCGCGCTGGGCGGTGTCGGACGCGCTTTCTGCAAGCTGCGACGCCTGGCGGGCGTTGTCGGCATTCTGCTTCACGGTCGCGGTGAGCTGCTCCATGCTGGCCGCCGTCTCTTCCAGAGCGGACGCCTGCTGTTCGGTACGGGACGAGAGATCGTTGTTGCCCATCGCGATTTCACTCGTGCCGGTATAGATGGCATCCGCCCCCTCGCGCACGTTGGCGACGGTATCAATCAGCGAACGCTGCATATGGTCGACGCTGGTTGCCAGCTCGGTGATCTCATTGCGGCCAGAAACGGTCAGCGTTTTCGTGAGATCGCCCCGACCAATATCACGGATATGGGCAATGACGCGACCAAGCGGGTTAAGCAGGATATGACGAATGCCGTACCACACCGCCACCAGCACGATGACCAGCGCGAGGGCGAGAACCGCCATCTGCCATTTCGCGAAACGGTAGTCGTTCTGGCTTTGCGTAAAGGCGGAGTGATAAAGCTCGCCGCTGGCTTTGGCGTACTCGCCGAGCGCCGCGCCGAGGGCGTTCTGCATTCCCTGGGTCGGCTGCGCGAAATAGGCGTCCATATTGCCCTGCTCCAGAAACTGCACCAGCTCCGTGAGGCCAGCGAAGTAGGCCTGATATTTTTCATCTATGTTCGCGCTCGCCTGCGCCATTGCCGGCTGAGGGGCGATTTTTTTGAAGGCGTCGTAATGTTTCGCCGCGTCTGCCAGCGTGGCGCGCGCATTCTTCAGCAGTTCCGTTTTTGCGCTGCTCTGTTGGTTATTCGGGTCCATCATCATGCGGGCAGACGAGCGGCTCAGGTTGATACGCGTCTGCAACATCAGATCCCAGGTCGTGGTCAGTTCGCTTTGCTGCATTCGCAAATCGTTCGATGCCGCGAAGCTGTCCTGGTTCTGTTTTAACGACGAGAAAAAGAGGCCGCCAGAAATAAGCTGAAGAAGTGCGAAAATGACCAGCACCATCATAAGCATTGTGACAACGCGGATACGGTTCAACATACAACACCTTCTCATAGATTTATTAACGGTGTTATCGGCACAGGCCTCAGGAACTTTACATTTGCGAAAGGGAAAAGCGCGGGAGTCAGAATGCGACGTCGACAATCAGCGTGTCGGTGTAGGTTCCGGCAGGCGGCGTGGCCTGGCTGGTCAAAACTTTGGCGGTGTAGTTGTAGGTACGTAAAAGCCCGACCGTACTGACCTGCGATGAGCTGGCGCTGGCCCAGCGCTCGCTGCCGCTGCCGCCCCAGCGGTTGCTGGTCGCCTCTTTATAGATGTCGTAACTCATGAAGTTGCTGCCGCTGACCATACGACGCACGTTGTTCAGGGCGTTTGCCCCATTATTAATGCCTATGGTGTAGGTGATGCCCTTGGTGCAGGTGACGGCGACCGACTGTGAAACGGTAGGAAAATTTTGCACCAGCGGCGCGCTGTTAAAATTCGCGTCCGGCGTGGTCATGGTGCTGCAATCGTTGGTGACGGTCATGTTAAGGAGGATCGAGGTGGTTGCCGTGCCGGTTTGCGGGGACAGGCACGCTCCGACCGCGCCAACGGCGCACACGTTGTAGTTAATGCTGAACGTTAACAACACCTGATACGGCCCGGCGGTGACGTTCTGCCCCATTACGGTCCGGAAATAAAGGGGAATGTTGTAGCGCCTTGAACCCAGCAGCCCGAGCAGCGTGTTTCCGCTCCAGGTATAGGCTTTGCTGATTTGTATTTCACTGTTTCCGCCGCAGCCGGACGCCCCGCACAGCCGCGCAGGGATGACATCGGTAATAGCCGCGTTGTCCGTACGCTTCATGGTCGCCCGGCTATTCGCGAAGACGGATGCCGAAGTGTAATTCAGCGTCACCGAGTCGTTGGTTAACAGGTTGAGAACGGTATCGCAGGTCACCACCAGCGTGCCCGTCGTTTCCACTTCCCCGGTACCGCTGAGTGCGAACGAGGTGACGCTGCCAAACGAGGCATTCACCGTACTGACGGTACAGGCCGCCCAGCTGCCGCCAGAAAATAGCAACAGCAGCGCGATTAACAGGCGTCTCACGGCGCCTCCCGACAGGTCAGCGGACCGTAGGTTTGCAGCTTATGTTCAGGGTTTGCGCCAACGGTCAGCGTTGCCGTACAGCGTTTACCCTCCGGGGTGATGACCTCGAGCGGATTCACATCGTTGAGGTTTTCCAGCCAGGCGAGGCCGTCGTAGCCGACAACCGCGCTGCTGCGGGATGCGCGTCTGACCTGGCTTCCCACCGGGATCGCATTGCCCTGCGCATCGTGCAGGATCACGCTGGCAACCCGCTCCTGCTCCATCGGGAAATCCACCAGATAACCGTTATGCCGACGAATCGCCACCCGACGCTCGGTCTCTTTCAGCCGGGTATCCGCGGGTAAGTTCAGGGTATCGATGCGGTAACTTGCCGGGTAATAGGCGGAAACGCCGCTCACCAGCAGATAGCCTTTGTTATTGGTTTTTCCGACCGGCTGGTTTTCGTAGCTGACGGGAACATCCGGATGTCCGTCGGTGCTGATCACCACAAACGCATCGTTGATTTTGTTCGCCGCAAACAGCTCACCGTCCATCAGCACGACAGAGCCCATCGCCTCGCCCCACCAGGTCATCATGCCCTTCTCACCGTAGCCGCCGCCCTGTAGCTCCACGTTGTTATTCCGCCAGCCGAGCGTGGCCTGCTGATAGTTACTCGACCGCGACTGGTTGGCCCAGGCCATGTTCCAGCTAAAGCCGCCGTCTGAAGGCATCGAGTGGTTGTAGTTAATGCGTTGAGTGCTGCCTGCGTCAGGAGTGTTTTCAAAGGTGACGGCGGCGCTGTCACGTTCGCCGAGGGGAACCTGCAACGACAGCGCAACCGTCCAGTCGCCCCGCTGCTGGTCACGGCTGGCAGCCAGATAAATAATGCTTGAGCCCCACAGATTACGGCTCCAGGAGAGGTTGAGCAGCTCAGTTTTCTGACTGTCAAAACTCTCAACCCCGATCCACGCCGCACCGATATTGCCGTAACCGCCGAGGTTAAAGGTTAAGGAATACTGGTCGGTATTGCGGCTCAGGCTGGCAACGGGGTTATCATTTTCATCATAAACGGTGGGCTGATCGTACAGAGCGAGGTTGCCGAAGCCACGGTCGCGCCGGGTATGCTGGGTCGCTACGCTAAACTCGCTGGTGTTGTACTGATAGCCCCAGTTTATCTGGCCGCCGCTATCGCCGCGCATGCGGCTTTGGGTCCACGAGGTATTGACCACGCCAAAACGCCCAAGCTTCAGCACCGTGCCCGCGCCGCCAAGCGCCAGCGACTCCGCCCCTTCCGCATGCCCCTCCAGCGTCAGCCAGTCGGTCACCCCGTAGCGGTACGATCCGCTGCCCGCCGCCGGGCCATAGTCAAAATTCTCAATACCGTAGTTACGCCGCAGGCTGCCCAGCGTCACGGCGCCGTCGCTTAACCCCTGCTTAAGCAGATCGCTGCTGACATAAAACGGCAACGTGGTACTCACCTGACGTCCCAGCGCATCCGTGGTAACCAGTACCGCATCCCCGGCACCGTTGATATACGGCAGATTGGTGAGGGTAAACGGCCCCGGCTGAAGGCGGGTGGAGCCGGAACGGTAGCCATTAATAAAGAGATCGACCGAGGTCGGGACGGCCGCCTCGCCGGAAAACGCGGGCAGCGGCCAGGTCACCAGATCCGGACGCAGGGAGAAGTCGCGCCCGTAGCTGATCCCGCCCATGCGCACGCTGGTGCTCCAGCTCAGCGCATCGCTGATGACGTCCCCGGCGGACCAGGTGGTGGCATCCTCTTCGTTGGTGATCAGTAACGTAGAGTCATAACGCACGTACCCTTCCTGCTGTCCGCTGTTACCGGTGAAATTCTGCCGGGCGTAACCCGTCGATGAAAATGAATAATCCTCATTGAAATAGCGGAACTCGTGCCAGACCGATGCCTGACCGCCCGTGTGTTCGGAATGGTTGGTATAAACGTCGTAATTGAGCAGCGCGCCGCGGCCATAGTGCGGCTTGCTTTGCGTGCTCTGTTCGCTGAACGGCGTGATCCGCGCCGCGACCCAGTCCCGGGGGACCGTCAGCAACAGGCGCTGGGCCGTGCTGTCGTACTCTGCGCGTACCGACGTAAGCGTCGAGAGATTCACCTCACCGGCTGGCACATGCGCGGGCGGCAGCCCGGCGCGGAGCAAATCCGCGCCCGAAATAAACCAGGCGCCCTCACGCTGCGTCACCGGCACCACCAGACCCGTGTCATAGTGGTTCAGCACCAGGGCGAGCTGGAATACTGCTTCGCCGTTCATCGTCCGTGCATCCGGCGGCGGCGGTAAACTGTCGTCGCCGGTTTCGGCAAAGGCGCTGGTACTGACGCAAAGCAGGATCATCATCGCCGGTTTCAGTTGACGGGCGTCGATTGCCATTGCGTATCCCTGGCATTAATTTGCGCGCTCATCCGGTTCGGCTGATAAATCCCTGCCGGAAGCGGCCAGCTTCGGGTGCTGCCTGGCAGCACATAACCCAGCAGCCCCTCGGCAACCGTGCGTTTTTGCCCGCCCTGCTCAACCGCAACCTGGCTGAGCCGGACGTGAACATCCCCCTGATTACGGACCTGAAACGCGGGTTTCCCCCCCTCCTGAACGACCCGCCAGCTCAGCTGTTGCGTGTTCGCCAGCGCGTGGTGCGCCCCTTCGTTGAGGGTGGGGATCCCCTGCCCATAAACAAATAAAGGAATCGAATAGCGCATTTGCAGTTTGAGGCCCATGGACGGTTCCGCTTTGGTATCCGGCTGGGGAATTTCATCCACAATAATGCGGTAAGCCTGCTCAACCCCCGACGGGATCGTCCCCTGCTTGATGAGGCGAATAAGCTGTTTACTGCCTTTGGCGATGGTCACGATCGGCGGGCTGGCAACCACATCCTGCTGGGCGGTGTATCGCTCATATCCTCCCTCCTGCTTCCAGCGCACAATACGCACCTGCATTGTCGTGGCGCTGTTGCCCTGATTCTGGATCCACAATTCAGTTGCTCTGGCCTCTGCCGACAGCCACGGATCGATGGGCCACAGAAGAATGGTTGCCGCTGCCTGCGCCTGGCCCGCTGCCAGAGCCGTTGCCCCCAACAGACCCACCAGGCCCGATCGCCTGAAAAATGGCTTCATCGATGTTCTCCCTTTCCTACCATGACAAGGTCACGGTGAGTTGATCTGAATATGTTCCCGGCAGGCTAAACCCCGTCAGGAGCGCGACGCCAAAAAGAGGCAGCGCGATGTTATTGCTGTTGGTATAGGTAATCGGTATGGCCTGGTTAACCCCAATTTCACTGTTCGCCGCCAGAGAGCTGCTGCTATAGAGCCGGTAACCAACAACTTCGGTCCCGCCTGAACGCGTCATCCGTCGCACCGAGCTGTAATTCTGGCCGCCGTCAATGCTCATGCTCAGCGCCACGCCCGGCGTGCAGGCGATGGACAACGCGCCGTCGGCGACAAAGCTGGTGCTGACCGGCGTGTTGTCCACGCCATTGCGGGTTCCAAAATCCAGCGTCCCAAAGCGCCCGCCCGTGCCGGTACTCACTGAGCACCCTGGTACTACCGTCGCGCTCACCCTGAAGGACTGGGAGGTCACCGCCCCGGCGTCGCAGATCATCATCAGCGCGACGATCAGAGCCAAAAAAGGGTGCACGACGCCCTCTGCGCTTTCGCGCAGACATAAACACAATGCCTTCATGGCTGAATCAGTAGGTGACGCTGACGTTAATCGTGTCGGTATAGGTTCCCGGTACAACCGTTACGCTATTGCCGCCGCCCGTTATGCGCCCGTAGAGGGTATAGCTGTTCACCCCGCCCGCCGTGGAAGCTACGGGCAACGCGGCGTTGTTAGCGATCACGTTGTTGTACCCGCTGTCGCTATAGAGGCTGTATGCCACGCCCTGTGCCGCATTGGCGGTGTTCACCAGATAGCGGGCGGGTGTGCCAGGGGTGCCGACAACGGTTCCGGGTGCGGTCGCGTTGGTGTTGCCGGTGATCGCCACCGTGTAACTGGCAGTGGTACATTGAATGGTAAAGGTGTTTCCGCCGCTGGCCCCGGTTAACTGGGTTGTCAGGGTGGAGAATGTCGCAGGATGGGTCCCGAAATCGAGTGTCCCGAAGTTAATGCCATTTTGCGTTGGCGAGCCGTTGATCAAACAACCGTTCGTCAGCGTCAGCGTCGCCCCGATAGTACCGCTACTGGTGACTGCCAGCGCCTGACCGACAGTCGCCGCCGACAGCAGTGTACCCGCGCAGATAAAAAGAAGTTTTCTTTTCATTTACCACCCTCCAGAAGAAATAATGGTTCGCTTGCCCTATTTTATTCATACTGTTCAATATGTTAGCCCCGCTTAAACATTCCCCGGCGCGGTTACTGAGAATTTAGTTTATGGTTCACGCTTCAACCACTTTCAACGGAGAGGAGACACCCGCCCTTGAATTAACACACTATTAACAAATATTACAAAGAGTTAGCAAAATAAAACGGGCATTATTCTTGCTTAATTTGAGGATATATCGCCTGTAATGTGATCCACATCACAATATATCGTCATAGTAAAAACAACGAATTTCATAAAAATTAAAAACAAGTTGTAACTCACGCAGCTTTACTTCAATTTATGCCCCGAATATTTTCCTGCGCTTAAATAAAAATTTTGTATGCATTGACGCAGGAAACTCTTTTAGCGCATAGAGGATCTTTTTGTGGCAAGTGCAAACAAACTCACGCTCTTCATCGTGATTTTCATGCTGGCGGGCATTCTTTCAGGTGCGGCGATCCATGAGTATGCTTCGCCCAACGCGATACAGGCCTGGTCGGAGAACATCACCCTGCTGACCGATATTTTCCTGCGGCTGATTAAGATGGTGATTGCCCCGCTGGTGTTCAGCACCCTGACGGTGGGCATTATGAAGCTGGGTGAAACGTCGACGATTGGGCGCGTCGGGGGTAAAGCGATGGTGTGGTTTATCAGCTCATCCGTGCTTTCCATTCTGGTGGGGCTGTTTATTGTCACCCTTGAACAACCCGGCAGCGGTCTGAACCTGAGCATTCCGACCGAGACAGTTGATACCGGCCTGGCCGTTAGCGGGATGTCGCTGAAAGCCTTCCTGTCACACACCATTCCAACCAGCATTGCCGGCGCGATGGCGAACAATGAGATCCTGCAAATTGTGGTCTTCTCGATGTTCTTCGGCATCGGCGGCGCGTCATTAGGTCAGAAATTCAACGCCCCGCTGGTGGCGGCGCTGGATGTAGTCTCCCACATTATGCTGAAAGTGACGGGCTACGTGATGTACGTTGCGCCGCTGGCCATTTTTGCCGCGATTTCGTCCGTGATTGCCACTCAGGGTCTGGGCATTTTGCTGAACTATGCCTCGTTTATTGGCGGTTACTATGTGGCGATCCTTCTGACCTGTCTGGTATTGCTGGCGGTAGGTTACATGGTGCTGAAAAAAGAGATTTTCCGTCTGGTGGCGATGCTGAAAGATCCGGTGCTGGTCGCGTTTACCACCAGCAGCTCAGAAGCGGCATACCCGAAAACGCTGGAGCAGTTAGCGCGCTTCGGCTGTTCACGTAATATCGCCTCTTTCGTCCTGCCGATTGGCTACTCGTTTAACCTGGTCGGCTCTATGGTGTACTGCTCGTTCGCCTCGATGTTTATCGCCCAGGCGTACAACATTCACCTGAGTTTCACCGAGGTGACGGTGCTGATGTTAACGCTGATGCTGGCCTCAAAGGGCATTGCGGGCGTACCGCGCTCGTCGCTGGTGGTGCTGGCGGCAACCATTCCGAGCTTTAACATTCCGGTGGCCGGGATCCTGCTCCTGATGGGGATTGACCATTTCCTGGATATGGGACGGTCCGCCATTAATGTGCTGGGGAACGGGATTGCGACGGCGATGCTGTCGCAGAATGAAGGGGCGCGGGAAGCGGAAGCAGCGCTGGTGGAGCAGGAGGCGTAAGGATACAAAAGAGCCGGGTGGCGCTGACGCTTACCCGGCCTACGTGTTCGAGCCATTTGTAGGCCGGGTAAGGCGAAGCCGCCACCCGGCTTTGTTTTATGCTACATGATTCGCCGCGATATCCAGCAGCGCCATCTCTTCGCTGTTCAGCAGCTTCTCAATATTCACCAGAATCAGCATACGCTCGCCGAGCGCACCCAGCCCCGTCAGGTATTCCGTCGACAGCGTGACCGCAAACTCCGGCGCAGGACGGATTTGATCGGCGGTCAGCGACAGTACATCAGACACGCCATCCACCACGATCCCCACCACGCGCTGCCCCAGATTCAGGACGATCACCACCGTGTTATCGTTGTACTCCACATCGCCCTGGCTAAACTTCACGCGCAGGTCCACGATAGGCACAATCACACCGCGCAGGTTGGTCACACCCTTGATAAACGCTGGCGTGTTCGCAATGCGCGTTACCTGGTCGTAACCGCGAATTTCCTGCACTTTCAGGATGTCGATACCGTACTCTTCATCCCCTAAAGTGAAAACCAGGAATTCCTGTCCAGATGGCTCGCCCGCCAGTTTCGTTACGTTACTCATACCGGTCATGTTATTACCTTTTACTTAATCAGGCGGCTGTGTTCGCCACACGTTGTTCACGATTTAATCCCTGAAGTGCCGATACATCGACGATCAGCGCGACGCTACCATCACCCAGGATGGTGGCAGCAGAGATCCCCGGCACTTTGCGGTAGTTACTTTCCAGGTTCTTAACCACCACCTGATGCTGACCAATCAGCTGATCGACCAGCAGCGCGTAGCGGCGTCCGGCGCTTTGCAGGATCACAACGATACCCTGCGTGGCCTCGGTTTTTGCCCCGTCCACTTCAAACACTTTCCACAGTTCCACCAGCGGCAGGTACTCGCCGCGCACTTCGAGCACGCGCTCGCCGCCCGCCAGCGGATGCAGATCTTCTTCACGCGGCTGGAGGGACTCCATCACCGCGTTCAGCGGCAGAATAAAGACTTCGTCCGCCACTTTAACGGACATGCCGTCAAGAATGGCCAGCGTCAGCGGCAGCAGGATGCGAATCGTGGTGCCCGCGCCCTGCTTAGACTGGATCTCAACGTGACCGCCCATCTCCTGAATGTTACGTTTCACCACGTCCATGCCCACGCCGCGGCCGGAAACGTCGGTGACCTGCTCTGCGGTTGAGAAGCCCGGGGCAAAAATCAGCATGCCCACTTCTTCGTCGGTCATGTTTTCGTTGACCGCCATTCCCTGCGAGATCGCCTTCGCCAGAATGCGTTCGCGGTTCAGGCCCGCGCCGTCATCGGTCACTTCGATGCAGATGTTGCCGCCCTGATGTTCCGCTGACAGGATCAAGTTGCCCACGGGCGATTTTCCGGCTGCCACGCGGTTTTCCGGCAGCTCGATGCCGTGGTCGAGGCTGTTACGCACCAGGTGCGTTAACGGGTCGATAATGCGTTCAATCAGGCTCTTGTCCAGCTCGGTGGAGCTGCCCATCAGCGTGAGTTCGATCTGTTTGTTGAGCTTGCCGGCCAGGTCGCGCACCAGGCGCGGGAAGCGGCTGAAGACATATTCCATCGGCATCATGCGGATGGACATCACCGATTCCTGCAAATCGCGGGCGTTACGTTGTAACTGGCCCATGCTGGTGATGAGATCGCCGTGGGTCACCGGGTCCAGCTCGTTGGAGCGCTGGGCCAGCATCGACTGGGTGATCACCAGTTCACCCACCAGGTTGATCAGCTGATCCACTTTCTCCACCGCCACGCGAATGCTCGTGGACTCGCTGGAACGCGCCGCCGGTTTTTCACCACGGGCCGGGGCAGCCGTCTCTTTTGGCACGGCTTTCAGGGCCGGGGCAGCGGCAACTACCGCAGGGATATTCTCTGCCGGAGCTGGCGCTTCAACGGCCGCCGCCTCGGTTTCAAACGCAATCTGATCCGCTTCAATGACGAAGCAGAGCACCGCCACGATGTCATCCTGGCCGATCCCGCCGTCGAGCGTCGCGGCCAGGCTGTCTTTGCCCTTCACCACGTTGCTGAGCGTCGCCAGGTTCCCCAGCTCCTCTTCCAGCAGGTTGGCCTCGTTCTCTTTCAGACGTGACAGCACCACGCGCAGTTTTCCTGCGGGCGCGTCAGGCGCCGTATCGGGTTCGGCCACGGCGTCAACAACGCTCAGTTTTGCCGCAGGGACAGCGGGCGCAGACGCCTCACCTTTGGCTTCCAGCGCTAACTGACGCAGCGCGTTGCAGATGTATTCAAAGCTGGCGGCATCAGGCTCTGCCGAACTTTTATAGGCGTCGAGCTGTTCCTGCATAATATCTTTCGTTTCCAAAAACAGGTTGATAATGTCGGTATTGAGCTGCATCTCACCGCGTCGTGCTTCATCCAGCAGGTTTTCCATTAAATGGGTGGTTTCCTGCAAAATGGTAAATCCAAACGTTCCGGCTCCGCCTTTAATGGAATGCGCCGCACGGAAGATGGCATTGAGCTGTTCTGAGTCCGGTGCCTCGGGCACCAGATCCAGCAAATGTTGCTCCATATCGGCCAACAATTCGTCGGCTTCATCAAAAAATGTCTGGTAAAAATCGGTAATATCCATGCTCACGCTATCACCTCGGATTGGCTGGTGGCGATGTTGGAACGGCAGCCGAAGGGACGGCCCCAGGCTGTTTTAAATCGTCCAGTGACTCATTCTGACTTTCGGCGTTTTCATGCAGGATGGCCTGCTCCGCCTGCTGGTTCAGCACTAAAAGACTGATACGACGGTTGATGGCGTCATCCGGTCCGCGGTCGGTCAGGCGCATGGTTGCAGCCATGCCGACCACGCGCAGAACCTTGCCATCATCAAGCCCACCCGCCACCAGCTCGCGACGCGAGGCGTTGGCGCGATCGGCAGAAAGCTCCCAGTTGCTGTATCCCTTCTCTCCCGTGGCGTACGGGAAATCATCCGTGTGTCCGGACAGGCTAATGCGGTTAGGAATACCGTTCAGCACCGGTGCAATCGCACGCAGAATATCGCGCATGTAAGGCTCCACGTCGGCGCTGCCGGTTTTGAACATCGGCCGGTTCTGGCTGTCGATGATCTGAATACGCAGCCCTTCCTGCACCAGGTCAATTTTCAGATGCGGACGCAGCGCGCGCAGCTTAGGGTCCGCTTCAATCAGCTGATCCAGGTCACCGCGCAGTTTTTTCAGGCGCGCCTGCTCCATCCGTTTTTTCAGCTCGTCGATGTTCGGCTGTTTTTTCACTTCGCCCTGCTGCTGGGTGTAATCGTCACCGCCGCCGGGGATCGGGCTGTCGCTGTTCGAAATGCGCGGCCCGCCGGTGACCGCCGTCGCCAGCGGCGTCCTGAAATATTCCGCAATCTGGATAAGCTCCTTCGGACTGGAGATGGAGATCAGCCACATCACCAGGAAGAAGGCCATCATGGCGGTCATAAAGTCGGCGTACGCGATCTTCCAGGAGCCATGAGAACCGTGACCGTGCCCCTTATGCTTGCGCTTTTTTACGATGACGATCGGATGGGACTGGTTTTTCATGCGTCCTCAGTTGTCGTCTGTTGGTTGGGGTTTTTCACCGCGCGCACGTGCTCTTCCAGTTCGATAAACGACGGACGTTCGCTGGAGTAGAGCGTCTTACGACCAAATTCGACGGCGATCGGCGGGGCATAACCGTTGAGGTTAGAGAGCAGCGTAATCTTCACACACTGCATCATTTTGGTGGTTTCGGCGCTCTTCTGGCGCAGCACGCTCGCCAGCGGGGAGATAAAGCCGTAGGCCAGTAAAATACCGAGGAACGTCCCCACCATCGCGTGGGCAATCAGCGCCCCCAGCTCAGCCGCCGGGCGATCCGCCGAGGCCAGGGCATGCACCACGCCCATGACCGCCGCCACGATGCCGAACGCCGGAAGCGAGTCGCCCACCAGCGCCAGGCTGTTGGCCGGGACTTCGGATTCGCTCTCGTGGGTTTCGATCTCTTCGTCCATCAGGGCTTCAATTTCGAAGGTGTTCATGTTGCCGCTGATGATCAGGCGCAGGTAATCGACGATAAAATCGAGCATCATCGCGTCGGCCAGAATACGCGGGTAGCTGGCGAAAATTTCGCTCTCTTTCGGGTTTTCGATGTCCCGCTCCAGCGAGAACATCCCCTGCTGACGTGACTTCGCCATCAGGCGATAGAGCAGCGCCAGCAGATCCATATACATGCTTTTGGTGTATTTCGAGCGACGAAACAGCAGCGGAATCGCCTTCAGCGTGCCCTTGATCGATTTACCGTTGTTACCAACGATAAAAGCCCCTACCCCTGCACCGCCGATGATGACAAGTTCAGCCGGTTGATAGAGTGCTCCAAGGTGCCCGCCGGTCATCATGTAACCGCCGAAAACTGTACCGAGAACTACCAGGTAACCTAATAAGATAAGCACGACATCATCCTTCCGCTAGTGACTATGGCAGGACGTTCATTTCGAGCGCGAGACCTGAACGCAGGGTAAAAAAAAGCAGCGGTAATCGCTTACCGCTGCTGGAATCTTGCCCACAGGTTCGGGTTAAACAGCGTGTTCGATCTGTTCATCCAGCAGTTGTGGAATAATATCGGCAGCATCCCGGGAAAGTTTACGTCTTTTTACGGCTCGGGATGGAGGCTGGCACAAACTACAGGCGAAGCTGCCCGCAGGCTGGTGCGCGTGGGTAATAAAATTGCCGTCACAGCAGTTGCAGCGCGACAATTCAAGCATGCCGCTTTCAACAAAACGCACCAGCGTCCAGGCGCGGGTCAGCGCCAGCAGGGGTCCCTCTTCCTGCTGCGGGCATTGCTCAAGGTAAAGTTTGTAGGCTTTGATCACGGCATCAACGCCGCTGCATAAGCCCGTTTTAAGCAGGTACTGCCAGGCGTTACAGAACATGGAAGCATGGATGTTCTGCTCCCAGGTCATGAACCAGTCAGTCGAAAACGGCAGCATGCCTTTTGGCGGCGGGCTACCACGCAATTCTTTGTACAGCTTGATCAGACGACCACGGCTCAGCTGCGTCTCGCTTTCCAGCATTTGTAAACGCGCGCCGAGCGTGATGAGTTCCATCGCCAGCTGGATATCACGGGCTTCCTGAACAATGCTTTTTTCGCTCATTGTTAAGCCCTTTTCTTCCGGGCTACGTCATCAGGCTGGCTGATTTCGTTGAGCAGGCGGGTGGAGAGAAGAATACCGGTGTGGATCTGTTGCAGATCGTCCACGCGGGATTCCTGAGTCAGACGCGTAATGGTCTGCGGGTTATCAAAACGGAACTGGCAGACAAGTTGATTGGTTTCAGCCAGCTTGACCATTTGCGGGAGGGTTAATCCACCCAGCATGGTTGCCATCTCTTCGTTAACACCCAGACGAAACATCGCTGACGGTTTGTCCTGACTAATCAAACGCTGCGCGAGCAATAAATACGACAAATTGATGTCATAAATATGTTTTAGCAACTCGGATGTATGCATTTTTCCCATCCCGAATAACCAACTATTATTTTTATGCGGAAAGACCGCACCCCGTGATGTCGCCGGGAAATCACCCGGTATAAAAAGAAAAGGCCAAATGCATAGTTGAATTTAGGTTTGTACGTCGTAAAGCGCGTGACCGGTTAACATGGCCAAAATGTCGGTTACACATTTTATCTTTTCTTACAAATAACTAAGATTTTTCCTAATTCGACGCAAACTCTACTCGTCAGTTTTGACACATACAATGCAGCCCCCCCTGGAATTTAAAAAAAATGTGATCTTCGTCACATAATTTACGCGAATGTAACCCATAAATCCATCAGCGTGACTTGTAATTTGGCTATTTATTGAGCAACCGAAGCTTGGTTATATTCTTATGGAACGAATACTCATGCAGAGGGATGAGGGGATCGGGTATGAAAATTGCTATGTCGAAGAAGCATAGCCTTTCCGCGTCTGAACGGGCGCGAACGTCAGGAAACAGCCGGAGTTAATTAAGTAAAAACAGCAGGTTAACTTTTCGATTCGAGAAACAAATTTCCAGGGGTAACCATCACGTTTGCGTTGACGATCGGTTAACGCGATTTAACAGCACGGAAGGCTAAATGTGTGATTTACGTTAAGTTGTTAATTACTTTCATTTAGCGCCCCCATTTCGTTATTCTTCTTATAAGAATAATTAATGAATAATTATGATAAGGTTCACACTATTGTCGCATGTACCTCTTGCAGAAGCGGCAGATTCGCGGTAAAGCTTGAGAAACGTGTCATTCTGACATAAAAGGAGTGTGTGATGAGTTACTCCCATCTTCTTGTTTCTGTTGCAGTTTCCCCAGAAAGTCATCAACTCGTCGCCCGTGCCGTTTCCATTGCCCGCCCGAACAACGCTCGCGTAAGTCTGATCACCCTGGCAGCTGAACCCGAAATGTATAATCAACTGGCAGCGCCTATGCTGGAAGATATTCGTGAGGTTCTTCAGGAGGAAACGCAGCAATTTCTGCGCGAACTGGTTGAGCGGGCAAACTATCCTGTCCATCAGACGGTGATTGCCACCGGGGAGTTAAGTGGACATATTCTCGACATTTGTCGGAAACAGAATATTGACCTGGTTATTTGCGGAAATCATAACCAGAGCTTTTTTTCCCGGGCGGCGTGCTCGGCAAAATCCATCGTTTCGTCAAGCCAGGTGGATGTCCTGCTGGTGCCTCTCGGGGGCAATTAATGCCCCCGAAGAAAATCAGGCGAGTTTAGGGAAGGTCGCGATCTTTTTTTGCAGATCACCTTCCTGACTTTGCGGCTGGATCGCGCGCAAATCGTCAATAAAACGCGCCTGCCAGCGGTTGATATCATTCTTGACGATGGTCTCCATCATTTCCGAATGACGTGAAATACGTTCCGCAAGCGGCATGGTTAACGCGCGGTTCAGGGCATTTGCCACGTCATCGCGATCGTAAGGGTTCACAATCAGCGCTGAAGTTAACTCGTTTGCCGCACCGGCAAATTGGGACAGCACCAGCACGCCCGGGTCAGCAGGATCTTGTGCTGCTACATACTCTTTTGCCACCAGATTCATCCCGTCGCGCAGCGGCGTGACCAGCCCGACGTCCGCATAGCGGAACACTTTCATCAGGATTTTGCGCTCAAAGTGCTGATTCAGATAGAAAAGCGGTGTCCAGCCGAGCTGACCATAGCGCCCGTTGATGCGCCCTGCTTCGGTCTCCAGCTGGTGACGAATATCCTGGTAGGCCTGAACCTCACCGCGCGAGGTCGGCGCTATCTGGGTGTAGCGGATCTTGCCGTGATGCTGCGGGAATTTATCCAGCAGGGTTTCATAGGCGAGGAATCGCTCCGGCAACCCTTTGGAATAATCCAGTCGTTCAACCGAAAAGATATTCTTAACGTGCTTGAGTTCGTCCTTGAGCTGGGCAAGCTTCGGCGGCAGCGGACCGGAGGCCTGCTCGGCGATTTCGTCTGGCTCAATACCAATCGGGTAGACTTCGGTATGGAAATTTCGTCCCCACGCGGTGTGAGATTTGCCGCCGCGAGTGACCAGCCGGGTTTTACCCGACACGCTGTCGAGGAAGGCCAGCCTGTCATTTTCCGTCTGGAAGCCGAGCAGGTCGTAATCAGACAGCGCCTCCAGGATCTCTTCGTGCTGCGGCAGCGCCGTAAAGATCTCCGGGGTCGGGAACGGAATATGCAGGAAGAAGCCAATCCGGTTATTCACACCCCGTTTCCGCAACTCCCTCGCGAAGGGCAGCAGATGGTAATCGTGGATCCATAAAATATCGTCTTCTTCGATCAGCGGCAGCAGTTTATCTGCCAGCAGCGCGTTAACGCGCATGTAGCCTTCATAGGATTCGCGCTGGAATTTCACCAGATCCAGACGATAGTGAAACGCTGGCCACAGCACGGCGTTTGAGAACTCGGAATAATATTCATCGTAGTCCTTTTCGCTAAGGGCGAAGGAGGCCCACGTGATATTGCCCCGTGACACCTTTTTTAGCGGTTTCTCTTCATTACTGATTTCCCCGCTCCAGCCAAACCAGAGACCGCCCGCGGCTTTGAGGGCACCTAATACCCCGACCGCCAGGCCACCGGCACTGGCTTTTTTATCATCCGGCGGTGCGATGCGATTAGAGACGACGACTAAGCGACCCATAATGATTTCTCCCGTTGTTTTGCGCTATTTGTTGTTGTTGCTGGTTAGCGACGTCAGATATCCACTGCCAGACGCTGGCGACATTTTCCAGCCGCCATCCGGCAATGGTTTCACCAGATCCAACCTTGACAGACATGCCCTGGGCCTGGTTTACCACCCTGAACCCGGGCTCGTCGGTCAGGTCATCCCCAAAAAAGACTGGCGTACGCCCTTTAAACGGCGCTTCCGCCATAAACGCTGCAATGGCAGCGCCTTTGTTAATTCCTGCCGGTTTAATCTCGACCACACATTTACCCGGCTGTAACGCCAGCTCCGGATGGGCTTCCGCCACGCTTCTTGCTATCGCAAAGATCGCCGCCTCATGATGGGGCGCCTGACGGTAGTGCAGCGCAAAGGCCATGCCTTTGGCTTCCAGTTCCGTACCGGGAAGCATTGCCAGAGCCGAAGAGAGTTGCGTATGCAGCGCCTGAATCAGCGTGTCGGGGAGTGAAACTATATGCAGTTGATCATGGATATCGCGGCGCTCCGCTCCGTGCACACCGGCCAGCGGAAAGTGATAAGGACTGGCGAGCACGTCCAGCTCGGCCATTGAGCGCCCTGAAATCAATGCCAGTGCCCCCTCGTTCTGTCGGGAGAGCTGCTGCAAATTCTCTAACACCGTGTCCGGTACAACAACGTCATCCGGATGCGGTTCAATCCCGGCGAGCGTCCCGTCGAGGTCAAAAAAGAAAGCAAATTTTCCGGGCAGTACAGGCGGTGCGGTTAACAAGTCAGCCACCCTAATCCTCCTTACAGTGAACAAAACAGCCATGTAAGTATAGACAGTGTGACGGCGCTCGCCATTTGGCAACCGGCCCGTCAGCAAAACTGGCGGGCCGGTCAGGGGGTCAACTATGGTTAATAGTTGAGCATATCGATGGCTAAAAATAAATCAGACGGTACGCTTCGCTTTTTGCTTGTAACGGTCGAAGATCACCGCTGCCAGCAGGATCAGACCGCGTACGACGTACTGCGAGAACGGAGAAATATTAAGCAGGTTCATGGCGTTCTCTACAGTCCCCAGAATCAGGATCCCCGCCACCACATATGAGATTTTTCCGATGCCGCCCTTGAGGGAAACGCCCCCTAAAACGCAGGCTGAGATGACGATCAGCTCATAACCGATAGAGGTCATTGGCTGGCCGCTGGTCATACGCGACGCCAGAATAATCCCCGCCGCCGCCGAAACCAGCCCGGAAAGCACGAAGATAATGATCTTGGTCCGTACGACCGGGACCCCCGCCAGACGCGCCGCTTCCTCATTCCCGCCAATCGCCAGCGTGTTACGGCCAAAGGTGGTGCGGTTGAGCAGGAATCCAAACAGGATCAAACAGCCTACCGTCAGCCAGATTGGCGCAGGCAGACCCAGCCAGTTGGCATAGCCCAGCGTGAAGAAACGCTCGTCTTCAATCCCGACCGCTTTCCCGTCGGAGATGATATAGGCCAGACCGCGCACGATTTGCATGGTCGCCAGCGTCGTAATCAGGGCGTTAATCTTCAGGCGCGCAATGACAAACCCGTTCACCAGGCCGCTCAGCACGCCGAGCAGCAGCCCGGCCAGCACGCCGATCCACAGGCTTTCGGTCATGTTGATCACCACGGCAGTGGTGACGCCTGCACAGGCAATCACCGAGGCGACCGACAGGTCAAAATCGCCGGAGGCCAGGCAGAACAGCATTCCGCAGGCCACCATGCCGGACATGGAGATAGCCAGCCCCAGCCCCTTCATATTGATGAACGTGGCGAAGTTCGGCACAAAAATCGCGCAGGCGACGAACAGGGCAGCAAAGACCACCAGCATGCCGTACTGGTCCCAGATGCGGCCAAAACTGAAAGCCGACTTCGGCGCTCCGGATGTAGTAACAGAGGACATCATTGACTCCTTACTCAGGCGACAGCCTGGCTAACTTTAGGCATGGCGAGACTCAACGCCTGTTGTTCATTCGCCTGTTCATGCAGCAATTCACCGGCAATTTCACCTTCACGCATCACAACAATGCGGTCGGCGACGCCCAGCACCTCGGGCAGATCGCTGGAGGCGAACAGGACCGCCACACCGCGTTTTGCCAGTTCATAGATGACGTTATAGATTTCGTGTTTCGCCCCCACGTCGATACCGCGGGTTGGTTCATCCAGCAAAATGACCTTCATGTCTTCCGACAGCCAGCGCCCCAGTATGGCTTTTTGCTGGTTGCCGCCGGACAGGTTCATGATCAGCTGTTCAGCGCCGGGGGTTTTAATGTTCAGCGAACGGATATGGTGATCCGCGTTGCTCGCCTCCCAGCCGTCGTTAATCAGGCATCCCGCGCGGATAAACTTGCGCCGGGCAGAGATGTTGATGTTGTCGCGCACCGAGTGCACCGGAATAATGCCTTCGGCCTTTCGATCCTCCGGGCAGAGCATAATCCCCGCGTTAATCGCCTGCGCAGGCTTCTGAATATCGACCTTTTTCCCGTCGACGAAAACCTGGCCCTGGGTTATGCGCGTCCCGCCAAACAGCCCTTTCATCAGCTCGCTGCGCCCTGCCCCCACGAGGCCAAACAGCCCGACGATTTCGCCGCTGCGCACCGAGAGTGAAATGGGCGTGCGCACGCCCGGGGCTTTGACGTTATCCAGACGCAGACGCTCCGGGCCATACTCGCGCGGTTTCCAGTGGTAAATGTCCCCCAGATCGCGTCCGACCATCGCCTGCACCAGTTGGTCATGGTTGACCTGCTGCATATCGGTGAAGGTGCGCACGTAGCGGCCATCTTTAAACACGGTAATGGCATCGCTTAAGGCAAAAATCTCTTCCATACGGTGAGAAACGTACAGAATGATGCGGCCCTCTTTGCGCAGCTCGCGGATCACGCGAAAGAGATTTTCTATTTCACGCGCCGAGAGCGAACTGGTTGGCTCATCGAAAGCGATAATTTTGGCGTTACGCGCCAGCGCTTTCGCAATTTCCACCATCTGCCACTGGCCGATGGAGAGATACTTAAGGGGCGTTTGCGGATCGACATCCAGCCCAAGGTGCTTGAGCTGCAAGCCCGCTTCATAGTTGAGCAGCGAGCGGTTGACCACGCCGCTTTTATGCGGAAGCTGGCCCAGATAGATGTTCTCCGCCACGGTCATTTCAGGAATGAGATGCAGCTCCTGATAGATGATGGCGACGCCCGCGTTTAACGCTGCCGTAGTGTCGGCAAAGGCCACCTCTTCGCCGCGAATGGCCAGCGTGCCGGTGGTGGGCGTGTAGTTGCCGCTGAGAATTTTGAGCAGCGTGGATTTTCCCGCGCCGTTCTCCCCCATCAGGGCGTGAACCTGGCCGGCATAGCAGTCGAAGCTGATATCGGTCAGCGCGTTTACACCGGGGAACGTTTTACCGATGCCGCGGAAAGAGAGATACGGATCAGACTGTTGCATAACGACTCCGTGATTCCTGTAGTGTGTACGTCTGGCCCCTCACGGTGAGTGAGGGGCGCAATCACAGCGTATTACTTACCGCCCAGTCCTTTTTTCGCCAGCTCCTCTTTGAAGTTATCGCGGGTGATCAGCACCACATCGGTCACTTCAGTGAATTTCGGCGGCTCAACCCCTTTGGTCACCCAGTTGTAGAGCATTTCGCTGGATTTATAGCCGTGGACATCCGGGCTTGGCAGCAGAGAGCCGTAGAAGCCGGTCGCCTGCGCTTTTGACAGTTCGCTCACGGCGTCAACGCCGTTGATGCCGATCCCGATCACGTCCGGCGCTTTAAAGCCCTGGCCTTCCGTTGCACGCACGCCGCCCAGTACGGTGTTGTCGTTCATCCCCACCACCAGCCAGTGCTTCACTTCCGGATGCTGGACGAGCATGGAGTTCGCCGCATCAAAGGCGCCCGGAATATCGTTGGATTTGGTCGGGACTTTGTAGATCTGTTTTTCCGGGAAGCCAGCCGCTTTCAGCGCGTCCATGGACCCGGTGGTACGACGACGGGCGGTGTCCAGCTCGTCAGCGGTAATGGCCATCACGGCGGTCTCTTTGACATCCCAGCCGCGTTTTTGCATCTCTTTGTAAAGCTCCTGGCCCTGACGCTCACCGATTTTGGTGGCCGCCATCATTACCAGCGGAACGGTATCCATCGGTTTGCCTTTGGCATTTACGAACTGATCGTCTACCGCAATCACTTTCATGTCGTAACCGCGCGCTTTCGCGGCAATCGCTGACCCCAGTTTTGGATCCGGCGTACAGATAACGAAACCTTTCGCGCCGCTGGCCGCAAGGCTATCAATGGCGTTCAGCGTTTTCTCGCCGTCAGGCACGGCGATTTTAATTACCTCAAATCCCAAATCTTTTCCGGCTTTATCAGCAAATTTCCATTCGGTCTGGAACCACGGCTCTTCAGGCTGTTTAACCAGAAAACCGAGCTTTAAATTTTCAGCGATAGCGGATTGTGACATAACGGCAGCCAGGCCGATGGCCGCCAGCGCTTTAGTAAATTTGTGCATGGTAAACTCCAGCTTTAGCATTCTTATCTGTAGGGAATAATGGCGAACGACTTATTTAATCGGACTTAAAACAAGGCATTAGCGCTTACCTCGTCATAAGCGTTATTGCTGGAGATAGTTTTAGCGGGAAATTAATCATCCATAAGAGAGCAACATCACACCGCAGAATTACAGTAATTGCGTACATAAATTCAGCGGAAAATGACATAAAAAAGGACGTAATTGTCCTACAAATGGAAAGGTGTTAAGCAGGATTATCCATAAGGTCAGCTAAGAAATCCCTGTAACCCGGACGCCTTAGCGCCCGGCAGAAAAATTACCAGCGGTAATAGATGTGTTCAGCATGATCGCGCACGGGGGCGTCGTCACCCAACAGACGAGCAGAGAGCGTCAGCGCAAAGTCAAAAGCGTGCCCCAGCCCCTTGCCGCTGATGAGGTTATTATCCACCACGACCGGCCCATCCACATATACTCCATCATCAACGCTCTGCCAGAGATCGCCGGAACAGACGTAGCGACGCCCCTTCAGTAGCCCGTTACCGCCCAGCACCCGCACGGCCGCAGAGCAGATCGGGCAGATAAGTTTACCCTGCTCGTCATGGGCGGAAACAAAGCGGAGCACCTCCTGGTTAGCCGCAAGATTGACGCTCCCCTGCGGCCCACCGGGCAACACGACTGCGTCATACAGCGTATTAATGCGCTCCGTTAACGTACTGTCAGCCACCATTGGGATATTGTGGTAACTCACTACCGCACGGGACGCCGCGCAGGCCAGCGTCTCCACCTCAATCTGTAAACGCCGCAGAATATCAATCGTGATAATCGCTTCTGCTTCTTCAAAACCGGGTGCCAGCAGCACCGCAACGTTAGCCATCATAAACCTCAACGAATTAAACGATGTAAAACAGTGTTTCATTTTCTCGGATTATCAGATAGCAATCTTGCGTCGCGATCACAGAACCGTATATTGAGTGAAAATTGATTTAGCTCAAATTTGATACAACAGGATATATTTGCAGATATTATTTCTGATTTAACACTTTTACAGAATTTCCCGCCAAAGAACGTTTCCTGAAACGATAAAAATGAGCAAAATTAATTTTATGTTCATAAAAATCAACAGTTTATATAAAACACAATCTCGTAACCCTCTTTCCATTCTGGGCTATATTTAAATTTGTAATGTATGGTAAACACAGCCCAATTAAGAGTTTTCTTAAGTCGAAGAGAAGCGTATGCTTATTTAAATCGAACACAGGAAGTGAATTTTCGAGTTTTTTTACCTTGCAGAAATCTATTTCTGCCCTTCAATCGTCAATACCTGCCGGGTCAGGTTAAGTAGCGGACATCAAGTCCCGCAGTCAATAAGGATATGAGAATGACTACCCAAACGATGATGCAAAAACTGAATGCCCAGATGAACCTGGAGTTTTATGCTTCCAATCTGCATCTGCATTTGAGCGCGTGGTGTTCCAGAAAAAGCCTCAACGGCACTGCCACCTTCTTTCGTACTCAGGCGCAAAGTAACGTCACGCACATGATGCGCGTCTTTAACTTTTTGAAAGCTGTCGGGGCAAACCCTACCGTCAAAGAGCTTGAAACGATTGAAGATAATTACACTTCTCTGGAAGATCTGTTCCAGAAAACGCTCGAAGAGTATGAGCAACGCTGTGCGAAGCTGAGCAAACTGGCTGATGAAGCCAAGGCGCAACAGGACATCATTACCCTCAAGTTTTTACGCGATATGGACAGAGAGCAGCAGCAGGATGGCATGCTGCTGAAGACGCTCGCAGATGAAATCCGCAATGCGAAACGCGCGGGGATTTGTCTGGAGCAGACGGACCGCCATCTTCTCGACATTGCGACCGTGCAACACCACTAAGTCCTTCACCCGCTCCCGTCAGGGCTGAGAGTTCCCCACAAAATAATGCCTGCACAGACGGCCCCCTCTCCCTTGAGGGAGAGGGCTGGGGTGAGGGGGAACATACGGCTCTGGTGGTCATTCCGTTCACTTTATGTTCCTTGCTACTCTGTCACGACATGACCGGTGAACGTGCCAGGGTGGCTCAGTCGCCACCACCCTGGCGACCCGGGCTTCCGGCGGAAAATCGCCGCTTCGCGGTGCCTTCGGCTTATTCCTTCCGGCTTATCGGGGACGGGCGGAGGTAACATCCCTGTAAAGCCCGCCCTCTCGGCGCATCCCTGCGCCTCGCCCCGGCCTACAGGAAACGCCTCAGCGATTTACAGCCGGACCGAGGCATCGCTGAAAGCCTTCAGTTATTCTGAGGCAACGTTATCGCTTTTGCTTTCAAATTACTGGGGATCCCTCAGCCCGTCAGGGAGTGGGTACCAACTCCCTGCTTTTGCTGACATTTAACAAATCAGATCTTGCTCCCAATGAATAACCACACATCGTGTAATGATTTATTTAATTACATTCATTGACGAGGGAGCATCATGATCACCATTGAGTTTATTGTCATTATCCTCTGCCTGCTGATAGGCACCCGCTTCGGCGGGATGGGCCTGGGGCTGATAAGCGGTATCGGCCTGTTTATTTTAAGTTTTGTCTTTGGTCTGCAACCCGGTAAACCGCCGGTTGACGTGATGCTCACGATCCTCGCCGTCATCGGCTGTGCGGCCACGCTACAAACCGCCGGTGGCCTGAATGTAATGATGCAGTTTGCAGAGCGCCTGCTGCGTAAACATCCCCAGCACATCACCCTTCTCGCACCGTTTACCACCTGGATGTTGACCTTCCTGTGCGGGACCGGCCACGTCGTCTACACCATGTTTCCCATTATTGCGGATATCGCCCTGAAAAAAGGCATACGCCCGGAACGGCCGATGGCGGTGGCCTCGGTGGCCTCTCAGATGGCGATCACCGCCTCCCCCGTTTCCGTGGCCGTCGTTTCGCTGGTCTCGATTCTGGGTGCGCAGCACGGCATCGGCCACGCGTGGGGGATCCTCGAAATTCTGGCCGTCTCCGTACCGGCCTCACTGTCTGGCGTCGCCATTGCAGCACTGTGGAGCTTACGCCGCGGGAAAAACCTCGCAGACGATCCTGAATTTCAGGAAAAGCTGAAAGATCCGAAACAGCGGGAGTTTATCTATGGAGGAACGGAGACGTTGATGGATCAGCGCTTCCCGAAACAGGCCTACTGGTCCACGTGGATCTTCTTCGCCGGGATTGCCGTAGTGGTCCTGCTGGGTGCGCTGCCCGAGCTGCGTCCGGCGTTTGAGATCAAAGGCAAAATGACGGCCCTGTCGATGAACCTTGTCATTCAAATGATGATGCTGATCGCCGGGGCCATCATGCTGATGACCTGCAAGGTGAATGCGTCGGCCATTTCAAACGGGGCGGTGTTTAAGGCGGGGATGGTCGCGATTTTCTCGGTGTTTGGCGTGGCATGGATGAGCGATACTTTTTTTCAGGCGCATCTCGACGAGCTGAAAATGGCGCTGGAGGGGGTGGTGAAGAGTCATCCCTGGACGTATGCCATCGTGCTGTTCCTGGTATCAAAACTGGTCAACAGCCAGGCTGCGGCCTTGACCGCGGTCGCCCCGATGGGGTTGATGCTGGGCATCGATCCGAAAATGCTGGTGGCCTTCTTCCCGGCATCCTACGGCTACTTTGTGCTGCCCACCTATCCGAGCGATCTGGCTTGTATCGGGTTCGATCGCTCCGGCACCACCCGCATCGGTAAATTCATCATCAACCACAGCTTTATTCTGCCGGGGCTGATTGGCGTCAGTTGTGCCTGCGTGGTGAGCTATCTGCTGGTGCAGACGTTCTTCTGATCCTTCTGCGGGCGACAGGCTCTGTCGCCCTTCGACGTAAAAGCAGAAAAGAGTTTCTAATTTTAAAACATCGGTTTATTTTAGTGTGACTCACCCTGCGGTGTGAAGCGGAGTTCAATCAGCGCAATCGCTTTCTGGATCGCGCGGAGCGTAACCGGGTCCGCCGCAGCAGGATGGTTGGTGAAATCGATGTTTTTCAGTTGGGTCGACATCTTTTCGCGTACCTCAACCGGCGCGATAACGTCAATCACATCAAGGATTTGTTTGATAACCAGCTGGCAGGCGACGACGTCAGATACCAGTTCCTGATCGGCGCTCAGGTTTTGTGACATGGGGTTCTCCTTATTCAAAGGCCGCCATAGTAGCAAAACAGACGCCCTTCCATCTCCCTCTCGTCGACCGCAGACATAAAAAAACCTGCCGAAGCAGGTTTTTTTATCAGAACATCGCACCCGGTGGGACGTCTTTAAACGTTGTGCAGTAGTTTGCCCACATGCTTTTCAGGATTTTGCGCAGTTTCATTATGTTGCTCCAGTAACGTGTTATGCAGGTGTTATCGTCAATACGCTTATAATATGACCACCATCACAAAAATCAACCATTTTGTGACCTGTGTCACGGTTATTAAACCCTCAGTGCTGCTGGTTTGTTAAAAAAAGCCATGATAAATCCGCACGTTACAGGCTTATAAATTCCAGTAAATGTTTATAAAATTTTTTGAGCGAGCAGGAAGAGAATGAGTGAAAACGTATCCGGCAAAGAGAGCCGTGGATTATCACCTGCGGCGCTGCTGGTGGCCGGTGCTTTCTTTATGGAGTTTCTGGACGGGACGGTGATTGCCACCGCGCTGCCGGATATGGCAAAAAGCTTCGGCGTACAGGCGGTGGATCTGAATATCGGCATCAGCGCCTATCTGATCACCCTGGCCGTGCTGATCCCCGCCAGCGGCTGGATCGCCGACCGCTTCGGCGCGCGAAAAGTGTTTGCCCTCGCGCTGGCGATCTTCACGCTGGCCTCGGTATTGTGCGGCCTGTCCACCACGCTCGATCAGTTCGTCGCGATGCGCGTCCTCCAGGGCATGGGTGGCGCGCTGATGGTGCCCGTGGGTCGCCTGGCCGTACTGCGCACCACGCCAAAACATCAGCTCATCACGGCAATCGCCACCCTGACGTGGCCTGCGCTGGTCGCGCCGATCATCGGCCCGCCGCTGGGTGGGTTCATTACCAGCTATGCCGACTGGCGCTGGATCTTCTTTATTAACGTGCCGCTGGGGATAATCGCCATTTTGCTGGCGCTGCGCATCATTCCAGACCTGCATGAAGATACGCGCCGACCGTTCGATCTACCGGGTTTTGTTGTCACCACCCTTGCCATGGTGAGCCTGGTTTATGCGATGGAGTTGATGGGCGCAGAGCCTCTGCGGACAGGATTAACCGCCACGCTGTTTATCGTCGGTATTGTCGCGTTAAGCCTGGCGCTGCGTCACTTTAAGCGGGCAACCTGGCCGATGATCAGGCTCGATGCGATGCAGGTGCCAACGTTTCGCGTCACCCTGTACGGCGGATCGCTGTTTCGCGCCTCCATCAGCGCGGTTCCGTTCCTGCTACCGCTGATGTTCCAGGTCGGCTTTGGCATGGACGCGTTCCATTCTGGCCTGCTGGTGCTGGCGGTTTTCGTTGGCAATCTCACCATTAAACCGGCGACGACGCCGCTGATCCGCAGCCTGGGGTTTAAGCGGCTGTTGCTGATTAACGGTGTGTTGAATGTCCTGGCGTTGCTGGCCTGCGCGTTTCTTACGCCGCAGACGCCCGCGTGGCTCGTCATGCTGATCCTCTATCTGGGCGGCGTTTTCCGTTCGATTCAGTTTACGGCCATCAGTACGCTGGCCTTTGCGGATGTGCCCCCGGCGCAGATGAGCTATGCCAATACCCTGTTTTCAACCGCAACGCAGCTTGCCGTGGGGCTTGGGATCACGCTCGGGGCGATTGGTATTCGTATCGGGGAAAAAGTCAGTGAGGCGATGGGGATTGCCGGTATGCCGGGAATGAGCTTCCGGCTGGCATTTGTGGCGATCGCGCTAATCTGCCTGGTGGGAATGGTTGACACGCTGCGTCTGACCAAAGATGCAGGCAGCGCGGTCTCATCGAAAAAGTAACGCTATCTGCCGGGCAGGCAACGCACCGCCCGGCAAATTAAATCAGCCAATAATACCGCGCACGAAGGCTTCAATCTCTTTGTCCTGGCAGTTCTCGAAGAAGCACTGCTGGAAGCGCTGGCCTGAGACGGCGGTTTTAACCAGCTCAGGATCGATTGCACGCAGGGTATCCAGATAGTTTTCTTTCACCACCGCCGCTTTCACCTGGTTCAGAATCCCGGCGTTACGCACCTGCGGCTCTTTACGCTCTGGTGGATAGCCTTCGCCATTGCGTCCGGTAAAGGCTTTCTCAAAGATAAAGCGTACGTTCAGTTCTGCCCCCCAGCCGAAGCCCTTCGCAAACGGCAGAGAGAGCGCGTTACCGTTGTTGATTTGCGCAAACAGGAAGGCATCCGCAGGATCGATGCAGTAACCGCAAATCACACCCGGATGGATGTTCAGGGACATCAGCGCGCCCTGCCCGGTACCGCAGCCGGTAACAACAAAATCGACTGCTTTCGCGTTAAGCAGAATGCTCGCCATGATGCCCAGGTGAATATAAGTGAGATGATGATCGTTCTCATCACTCATACCGACGTTATAGACCGGGAAACCTTTCTCATCAGCAACGGCTTTCAGCTCATTAAGGATGATGGGATTCTTAGCGGCCTGGCTGTTTTCCATCATCAGTGCAATTTTCATCTTGTCTCTCCTGAATGCATGGCGGGCGATCCCGCTGTGGATACCTTTTCAACTTAACCTTACTATCAAACAAACGCACTTTCAAATTAAGTGAAAACTTGTTTTAAAAAACAAAGCTGCGCTCACAATTTCGCGCGGTGGCCCGGCTCGTTGCACGGTGAGAGGGTAGATCCTCCGGCTATTCCGGCCATTGCGTGCCATCGCGTTGGTTACAATGGCGTATTTCCCGTCACGCAGAGTGAACCATGAAAAGAGTAATCATAGCCGGAACGATCCTGTTGCTCGCCGGGTGCAGCATCAACCGTCAGGCAGAAGTCAGCAGTACGGATGCCCCTAACGGAATTGTGCGCCTCGACTATGGCCAGGCCATGCTGCAAAACGCCTGGTCTGATGACTATGTTAATAACGGTACGGCAACCAAAGCCTGCCAACATATGGGCTATGCCACCGCGTCAGCCTACGGGCAGCCAATTAAAACCTGCACTCTGATCAGCGGTTCACTCTGTCTGAACGAAAGTGTGACCATTCAGTATAAATGTCAGGGATATGCCGTTACCTCTTCCAGCCAGAATCCGTGGTATTAACCGCTACTGCCAGTCACGCTGGCAGTTTATTTAATAAGAACTAAAACAATTCTCATTAATAAATAAAAATGGCGGCAATGCGTTTTATTCCCATTCGTATTTTTAATAAAGAAATATTTATTTTACTTTTTGCAAATAATTAAATAACAAATTATAGTGTCGCTCATCGTGAACCAGAATTAATAAACCGGAGCTGCACCATGTTAAAAAATGAAATGATCGACAAGCTCAATGCGCAAATGAATCTTGAGCTGTTTTCTTCCCTGCTTTATCAGCAAATGAGCGCCTGGTGCAGCTATCACAGCTTTGAAGGTGCGGCCGCCTTCCTGCGTCGTCATGCCCAGGAAGAGATGACGCACATGCAGCGTCTGTTTGATTACCTGACGGATACCGGCAGCCTGCCGCGCATTGATAACGTGGCATCGCCTTTTGCCGAATACGGCTCTCTTGATGAGTTGTTCCGCGCCACCTATGAGCATGAACAGCTGATCACCCAGAAAATTAATGAACTGGCTCATGCCGCCATGACCAGCCAGGATTATCCAACCTTTAATTTCCTTCAGTGGTATGTGGCTGAACAGCACGAAGAAGAGAAGCTGTTTAAATCCGTGCTGGATAAATTATCTCTGGCAGGTAAATCCGGTGAAGGTCTGTACTTCATTGATAAAGAGCTGTCGACGCTCGATACCCAGAATTAACAGAAAAGCGGTGCTGAGTTTTCAGCACCGCTTTATTTAATGACGGCAAATTTTACTTTCGTGAGTGGAAAATCCGTCTGCTGCCGGAATGAATTTTCCGCGCGCCGCCAGAAACGCCACCAGCTCCGCGGCTGTCATCTCTGAAGCTGAACAGGTATGGAAACGCGCCGCTTCGCCAAAGCGGGCATGTATCGCCTCTACCAGACTCTCCTCCGTATAGCGCTCACCTGACTCAATCATCATATTCAGCACGTCGTGTCCGTGAATTGACATGGTTACCTCTCGTAAATAAAAAGCAGACTAAACGCTCCCTCCACGGCACGCCTTGCGCTGGCGCAGGTTACGCCTTCCTTTTTTGTAAATTAATCATTACACCATATGTAACGGTGATTTGACGAGATGGGGCTTTTCCCTTACTCTGCGCCGCAGAATGAGTCGCGGTATGGAAGCGTTGTAGAGGAAAGCGTGAAGAACAGAACTCTGGGAAGTATTTTTATCGTCGCCGGGACGACAATTGGCGCAGGAATGTTGGCCATGCCGTTGGCGGCTGCGGGCGTCGGGTTTGGAGTCACCGTAGTGCTGCTGGGCGGTCTGTGGGCCCTGATGTGTTACACCGCGCTATTACTGCTTGAGGTTTATCAGCATGTCCCTCCCGATACCGGCTTAGGCTCCCTGGCTGCACGCTATCTTGGACGCTACGGGCAGTGGATCACCGGTTTCAGCATGATGTTTCTGATGTACGCCCTGACTGCCGCTTACATCAGCGGCGCCGGGGAGCTGATTGCGTCAAGTATCAATGACGGCTTCGGTGCGTCGCTTTCACCGGAAACGGGCGCCATTGTCTTTACGCTGATCGGTGGCGGCGTAGTTTGCGCGGGCACATCGCTGGTCGATCTGTTTAACCGTTTTTTGTTCAGCGCCAAAATTCTCTTCCTTGTTGTGATGCTGGTGCTGCTGGCACCGCATGTGCACAAGGTTAACCTGCTCTCCCTCCCGCTGGAGAAAGGTCTGGCGCTTTCGGCCATCCCGGTTATCTTTACCTCCTTCGGTTTTCACGGCAGCGTGCCGAGCATCGTGAGCTATATGAATGGTGATATTCGCAAGCTGCGCCGCGTCTTTGTTATCGGCAGCGCCATTCCGTTGGTTGCTTATTTGTTCTGGCAGCTAGTGACGCTGGGCAGTATTGGTTCCAATACCTTTATCGGCCTGATGGCAGAGCATTCTGGTCTGAATGGATTCCTGGTTGCCCTGCGTAACGTGGTGGCCTCTTCACACGTGGAGCTGGCGGTACATCTGTTTGCAGACCTGGCGCTGGCAACGTCCTTCCTCGGCGTGGCGCTTGGCCTGTTTGACTATATGGCGGATCTGTTCCAGCGTCGCAATACCGTTGCGGGACGCTTACAGACGGGGGCGATGACCTTCCTGCCGCCGCTGGCCTTCGCGCTCTTTTACCCGCGCGGGTTTGTGATGGCGCTGGGGTATGCTGGCGTGGCGTTATCGATTCTGGCCCTGCTGCTGCCTTCCCTGCTGGCGTGGAAGAGCCGCCAGCAACATCCGCAGCAGGGGTATCGCGTAGCGGGCGGTACGCCAATGCTGTGCGCGGTGTTTGGTTGTGGGGTGGTGATTATTCTGGTGCAGGTGCTGATTGCAGCGGGAATGCTGCCGGAAGTGGGATAACTTATTTATACAGGTCCTGAGGTACTGTTCCGTTCACCTTAAGATCTACAGAATATAATTTTTTCACAGCATGTGAACGGGATAAGGGGGCCGCCGCGGCCCCCTTATCAATCCCCGCGGCCCCGCGGAAAATCGGTGCTTCGCACTGCGCTCACCTCCCGACCATCTGCCTGCGGTCGGCTCAACTCGACATCCTGTCTCGATTCGCCTCTGGCCGCCATCCATGGCGTCCAGCCCTTGTCATCTGGTCTCCGGTTCGCCGATTTTAGCGGGGACTCAACACCCGTGCCCCATTCAGGCCACAGTAATTAATGATTTAATGCAGGCAGCAGCTTTTAAACTTCTTCCCACTCCCGCACGGGCACGGGTCGTTACGCCCCACCTTCGACCCGTTAACGATCGGCTTTTTCGCTTCCGGCTGCTGCGGGTTAGCCACCCAGTAGTTATACAAACGCAGCGCCGCAGGCTGAATGCTCTCGATGCTGGCCATGTACTCCTCTTCGGTCAGCGCATCCAGCTTCTCGCTGTTCTCTTCCGTCCCGTGGAGGGCAATCACCGCCAGGTCCGCTTCCAGCGCTTCCGGCAGGGATGACCAGTCCGTCAGCGCCACGCCGCGCATGTAGCCATAGCACCACTCTTCCACCACGGTATAGCTCTGACCGTCAACGTCGTTATAGCCAAACAGCGGTTCAAACTGATCCGGGTATTCGCTCAAACGCTCGGCAATATCGTTCATGTGCTTAAAGCAGAGATCGATAAAACGGTTCATCTCACGATCGTTTTTCCAGCGCGGAATATATTTCTCACCACCCCAGACCGTCACCAGCCAGGTGTCGGGCTCCACCACAACGGGACCGGAAAGTACTGCGGTAAGCATGCCGTCCAGTTCGGACACGTCAATCACGGATGCATCGTCGTGACCGTAAGAGATTAATGTCTCTTCCAGCCACGCCATCTCGCTTTCATTTAATGGGCCTTCAGCCATTGCTGATACTCCTGATAAAAAAAACGATCCTGACATATATCGCCGCGCGTGCCTATCTGAAGTTTAGGTCTTTATTGCTGCAAAAACGTGCAAATCGTGACCGTTGCACAACTTATGGGCTTTGTTGTTAAGGAGATGTGATCTCCGCTGTAAATTCATCTCATCCCGCAAAGGCGCATAAAACGGCGCTCTATACTCAACGTGTTGTGACCCGGTCAAGGGATTAACCATTCTGGCAACCTTTTTGCTTAATGTTCTGCGCGCTTCGCGGTGCGTGGGATCCTCGCCGTATTAAGCATGAGATTGCTTCTAAAGTGCATTTTGTTCTCGCTCTTGTTTTTGGATTTACGATGCCATCAGGCGTTCGGGTTTATACCTGGTGCAAAAACCTCTTTGCTAAGGAACATAATAATGTCGCTGAAATTTACCAAAACTCCCCTCTCCCTGGTGCTGGCCGGTTGTCTGGTGACGGCCTTTTCCGCGCAGGCCGATATCGTCATCGGCGTGGCCGGGCCGTTCACAGGCCCGAACGCAACCTACGGCGATCAATACTGGCATGGCGCTACGCAGGCGGCGGAAGACATTAACGCCGCCGGTGGGATCAACGGTGAGAAAATCAAACTGGTTCAGGGCGACGACGCCTGCGAGCCCAAACAGGCCGTCGCCGTTGCCAACCGCTTAGTCGATCAGGATAAGGTGAAAGCGGTCGTCGGCCACTTCTGCTCCTCGTCGACCATGCCCGCCTCCGAGGTCTACAGCGATGCCGGGATCCTCTCCATCACCCCCGGCTCAACGAACCCGCTGATTACCGAACGTGGCATGAGCGATATATTTCGCATGTGCGGACGTGACGACCAGCAGGGCCAGGTCGCCAGCGATTTCATTCTTGATAAGCTGAAAGCCAAACGGGTGGTCATCATCCACGATAAAGACACCTACGGTCAGGGGCTGGCGGACGCCACTAAGGCGGCGCTGGCGAAACGCGGCGTGAAGGAGGTGATGTACGAAGGGTTATCCCGCGGGGAGAAAGACTTTAACGCGCTGGTGACCAAAATCGGCGCACAAAAACCGGACGTGGTGTTCTTCGGGGGCTGTCACCCGGAAGCAGGCCCGCTGGTTCGCCAGATGCGTGAACAGGGCGTGCAGGCGAAGTTCTTCTCGGGAGACTGTATCGTCAATGAAGAGATGGTCACCGCCGCCGGTGGGGCGCAGTACACCAACGGTATTTACATGACCTTCGGTAAAGATCCGCGCCAGATCCCGGACGGAAAAGCCGTCATCGAGAAATTCCGCGCCGGTAAATTTGAACCCGAGGGATACACCCTCTACGCCTACGCGTCTGTGCAGGCTATCGCGACGGCATTTAAGGCCACAAAAGGGACGGATTCCGCAAAAGCCAGCGAGTGGCTGAAGGCCAACCCTGTCGACACGGTGATGGGTAAAAAAGCCTGGGACAGCAAAGGTGACCTCAAAGTCTCTGACTACGTGGTCTACCAGTGGGATGACAAAGGCAAATATAAAGAAGTGCCATAACGGGACGGAATCTGCTCAGCGCCGGCAGGTCTGACTGTCGGCGTAACCCTTTATTCAGGTGCGCGACCATGAGTACATTCTTCCTGCAACAATTAATTAATGGCTTAACGCTGGGTTCGGTCTACGGTCTTATCGCCATCGGCTACACCATGGTGTACGGCATCATCGGCATGATCAATTTCGCCCACGGCGAAGTGTATATGATCTCCGCCTATCTCTCGGCCATTGGTCTGGCTCTGCTGGCGTTTTTTGGACTCCACTCCTTTCCGCTGCTGATCCTGGGGACGCTGGTTTTCACCATCGTGGTCACCGGGGTTTACGGCTGGACGATTGAACGCATCGCCTATAAGCCGCTACGCAACTCGACGCGTCTGGCGCCGCTGATTTCGGCCATCGGGATGTCGTTGATACTGCAAAACTACGTCCAGCTCAGTCAGGGTCCGCGTCAGCAGGGCGTCCCGACCATGCTGGATGGCGTGCTGCGTTTTCACCTCGGCGAAGGGTTTGTCCAGATAACCTATACCAAAGTCTTTATTCTCATCGCCTCGTTCGCGGGCATGCTGGTGCTGACCTGGATTATCAACCGTACCCGCTTAGGACGCATGTGCCGTGCTGTGCAGCAGGATCGTAAGATGGCCTCCATTCTGGGTATCAATACCGACAGAATTATTTCGCTGGTGTTTGTTATCGGCGCAGCGATGGCCGGGCTGGCGGGCGTGCTGATCACCATGAATTACGGCACCTTTGATTTTTACGTCGGGTTCGTTATCGGCATTAAGGCCTTTACGGCGGCGGTGCTGGGCGGCATCGGCTCTCTGCCCGGCGCGATGCTTGGCGGGCTGATTCTGGGCGTCGCAGAAGCGCAATTCTCCGGGATGGTGAACTCGGATTATAAAGACGTGTTCTCGTTTGGATTGCTGGTCTTAATTCTGATCTTCCGTCCTCAGGGGCTGCTGGGCCGCCCTGTCGTGGCTAAAGTGTAAGGAACAACGCGATGACCTCTGACGGTTTTTCCCTGAAGCGCTGCATTCTGGACTCGATTTTTTCCGGAATGATCGCCCTGATTATTTTCGGCCCGATTGCGGGCGTGATACTGGATGGTTACAGCTTTACCTTTGACGGCCAGCGGCTGGCGTGGATTGTAGGCACGGTGATGATGGGACGCTTTTTACTGAGCGCCTTTTCAGCTACGGCGGCCGGAAGACGTTTACAGGCGCGGTTTGAATCCGACAATGCGGGCGTGTATGTCCGGCCACCGGCGTATAAAAGCCGCATGCGCTGGATCATTCCGCTGATTGTCACGCTGGCGATCTGCTTCCCGTTTGTGGCCACTAAATACGTTCTGACGGTTGCCATTCTCGGACTGATCTACGTCCTGCTCGGTCTTGGGCTGAACATTGTTGTTGGCCTGGCAGGGCTGCTGGATCTGGGTTATGTCGCCTTCTATGCCATCGGCGCTTACGGGCTGGCGCTCGGGTATCAGTATCTGGGGCTTGGGTTCTGGAGCATGCTGCCGCTGGCGGCGCTAATGGCCGCGGGCGCGGGCGCCCTGCTCGGCTTTCCGGTGCTGCGCATGCACGGGGATTATCTCGCCATCGTCACGCTTGGGTTTGGCGAGATCATCCGCCTGGTGCTGAACAACTGGCTCACCTTCACCGGCGGGCCTAACGGCGTTTCAGCCCCTGCCCCGACCTTTTTTGGCCTGGAGTTTGGCCGACGCGCCAAAGAAGGCGGCGTCCCCTTCCACGAGTTCTTCGGCCTGACCTATAACCCCAACATGAAGTTTATTTTCATCTATGCGGTACTTTTCCTGGTGGTGATGCTGGTGCTGTACATTAAACACCGGCTGACCCGAATGCCCATTGGACGGGCGTGGGAAGCGCTCCGTGAGGATGAGATTGCCTGTCGTTCCATTGGGCTGAATCACGTTCTGGTCAAACTCTCGGCCTTCACCCTGGGCGCATCGACGGCAGGTATCGCCGGGGTGTTTTTTGCCACCTACCAGGGGTTTGTTAACCCGACCTCTTTCACCTTTTTTGAATCGGCCCTGATCCTCGCCATTGTGGTCCTGGGCGGGATGGGCTCCACCGTCGGCGTCGTACTGGCCGCCTTTGTGCTGACCGTCACGCCGGAACTGCTGCGCAGCTTTGCGGAATACCGGGTGCTGCTGTTTGGCATGCTGATGGTGGTGATGATGATCTGGCGTCCTCGCGGTCTGATCCGCATCAACCGCAGCGGATTTGCCGTGCGTAAAGGAGTGGCGCCATGAACGCAACGATTTTACGTGTAGAACATCTGATGATGCACTTCGGCGGGATCAAGGCCTTAAACGACGTCAATCTTGAGGTGCAGCGCGGCTCCATTACCGCACTCATTGGGCCTAACGGCGCGGGAAAAACGACCGTCTTTAACTGCCTCACCGGTTTCTACCGGGCCTCCGGCGGCAACATTCTGTTCAATGCACGAAATAAAACCACCAATGTCATTCAGGTGCTCGGCCAGAAATTTCAGCCGGGCGACTGGCTTAACCCGGCGCAGCTTGGTCAACGCCTGTTCTATAAGATGTTTGGCGGCACGCATCTGGTGAACCGCGCGGGTCTTGCGCGCACGTTTCAGAACATCCGCCTGTTCCGCGAAATGTCCGTTGTGGAAAACCTGCTGGTGGCACAGCACATGCGCGTCAACCGCAATCTGCTGGCGGGGGTGCTGAACACCCCTGCGTATCGTCGGGCAGAAAACGATGCGCTGGACAGGGCGTTTTACTGGCTGGAGGTGGTGGATCTGGTGGAATGCGCGAACCGTCTGGCCGGGGAAATGTCCTATGGTCAGCAACGACGCCTCGAAATCGCCCGCGCCATGTGTACCGGCCCGGAGATGATTTGTCTCGATGAACCTGCTGCCGGCCTGAACCCGGTGGAGACGCACAAGCTGAGTGAGATCATCCGGTTCCTGCGCGACCACCATGACATCACGGTTTTGCTGATCGAGCATGATATGGGGATGGTAATGGGCATTTCAGATGACATCATTGTGCTCGATCACGGCGATGTGATTGCCAGAGGTAAACCGGCTGAGATCCAGCACAATGAAAAAGTGATTGCCGCGTATCTGGGCACCGACGAAAGTGAGGTAAACCTGTGAGCGAACCGATGCTTCAGTTTCAGGATGTGGATGTTTTCTACGGGGTGATCCAGGCGTTGAAGCAGGTTTCGCTTGAGGTTAATAAAGGGGAAACCGTAGCCCTGATTGGCGCTAACGGCGCGGGGAAGTCAACATTACTGATGTCTGTCTTTGGTCAGCCCCGGATCCGCAACGGGCAGATCCTCTTCTGCGGCGAGGATATCAGCCAGAAATCTACCCACTATGTTGCCACCGGCGGCATCGCGCAGGCACCTGAGGGACGACGCATTTTCCCGGATATGTCTGTAGAAGAGAACCTGCTGATGGGGACAATCCCCGTCGGCAATCAGCATGCAGCGGAAGATATGCAAAGCATGTTCGACCTCTTCCCTCGCCTCAAGGAGCGACGTAACCAGCGGGCGATGACGCTTTCCGGCGGTGAACAGCAGATGCTGGCTATCGCCCGCGCGCTGATGAGCCGTCCTAAACTTCTGCTGCTGGATGAACCCAGCCTCGGCCTCGCGCCAATCGTGGTTAAACAGATCTTCCAGACGCTGCGCGAGCTGGCCCGTAACGGAATGACAATTTTTCTGGTCGAGCAGAATGCGCACCACGCGCTGAAGTTGTCCGACCACGGTTATGTGATGGTTAACGGCCAGATTCGGTTAAGCGGCAGCGGCGAGGCGTTGCTGAAGGATCCGGAGGTGAGGAAGGCGTACCTGGGTGGCGTGTGAAACGAAAAGGCCATAGTGAGAAAAACTCACAGTGATTGCCATTATTAATCGTTTTTCTGATGCGACCGTATTCAAATATCATCCTCACGACCCGCCTTTGCGCGGGCCGAGAAACGTTCAGCCGCAAACTGAATAATAATGATAAGAGGATCCGGGGCAAACATGACACTTGATGCGTTATATCAGTTAATGAAAACTGTATTACCACCTGACAGCGATTCAGCCAATGATTTACAGGATTTTATGGCCATGCTTATGGCGACGAAACATCACTCAGAGGCTCTGTCACCGTTTTCGCAGCGCGTGTACATGCTGTCCGTTGCCCATCGCGACCCTAAGCAAGCGGCTGCGCTGATTTCAGCCTGTCATCCTGAAGCAGGAAAGCCCCTTCCTCTGCTCGACTTTTCCGGCTGGCCGCACGTGCGTTACGCCACGTCGGGTGAATTTCAGACGCCCGAGTCCGAGGCATATTTTCACAAGATTACGTCTGCCGCCACGATATTACGCGCGGCAATCATCGAGGCTGAGCAGCAAAAAAATACCCCTGCTTTTTATATTCTGGATAAGGTGCTCAGCCTGAACAGCGCTTTACCAGAACGCTATAAAAAGATGGCAAACATCTCTTACTCATAACGGTATTAATACACCCGGCTTTCATCGTATTCCAGATAAAGAATATCCAGAGCCGGAACGACCGGGGTATGGTTTTGCAGCCAGGCCAGAAGATGCTGAATGCTCTCTCTTTTGAGTGAATTTTTTGGCCAGACGAGGTAGTAGCCATCCCCCGTCGCGATAGCTTCCCTGAAAGGCAGGCCCAGCAGGCCACTTTTCAGGGCATCAAGCGTGAGATGCAGGTCGGCGATAGCGATGCCGTGCCCGTTCATCGCGGCAATACTCCCCTGTTCAAGGGTGTCAAACACCATACCGCTGCTCATATCGAGCCCCGGGAACAATCCTGTTCTTCGCAGCCAGCGTCGCCAGTCCCGTCTGTCCGGTGAAGGATGTATCAGATCGCATTGCGGAAGCCGCTGCCGTGCCGGTTCGATAAGTGATGGGGTACAAACCGGGATAAGCCATTCATGAAAAAGCAGCTGGCTTTCCGTTGTGTCACCAAAACGCCCATTGCCGAGAAGAATGGCGCAGTCGTAGGGCTCAAGATTGAAATCAACGGTGTCAATGTCCATCCAGACGCTGGCAATCTCAACCTGTGGTTTTGCATGGTTGTTGCGAAAAGATCGCAGCACGTCGAGAAGCCATCTCATGGTCAGGGTGCTGGGCGCTTTTAACCGCAGCAGGTGGTTTTCACTGCGAAATACCCGGCAGGCCCATTCAATGCTCGTGAAGCTTTCGTTCAGCTGCCCGGCAAGCACTCGCCCGGCTTCAGTGACCTCCACGCGAGGACCTTGCCTTTTGAAAAGCTCGCAGTCGAACCACAGTTCAAGGGTACGAACATGTCTGCTGACTGCGCCCGGTGTAATATTGAGCGTTTCAGCGGCTTTACTGAAGGAGTTCAACCGCGCAGCAACTTCAAACGCACGCAGTGCATACAATGGCGGTAAAGACATAGCGTCCCTTAAATGAGGTGATGGCATGGGGAATCAGGATCGCAAACCTGCAAATCTTCACACTGCAAATCGCGCCCGCTACACGATAGCATAATGGGTATCTGTTTAATTCCGTTGAAAAGGATCGTTGTTTTATTACGTGAGGGTCAGAAATGAAGGTTGTTGATTAGCAGAATGTCAGGCACAAAAAAACCACCTTTCGGTGGTTTCACGACACTGCTTATTGCTTTGATTATTCTGCTTTTTCCCATGGTAGCCGGAGTGGGACTTGAACCCACACAGCGCGAACGCCGAGGGATTTTAAATCCCTTGTGTCTACCGATTCCACCATCCGGCCAGGGAAGAAAGTGGAGGCGCGTTCCGGAGTCGAACCGGACTAGACGGATTTGCAATCCGCTACATAACCGCTTTGCTAACGCGCCTTAAATCTGTTGTCTTTCGACCTGCACCCGCAAACTGCCGATGCACTAATCTGGAGCGGGAAACGAGACTCGAACTCGCGACCCCGACCTTGGCAAGGTCGTGCTCTACCAACTGAGCTATTCCCGCATGTCATCAAGTAACTATTTAACCACTTCCTAACCACTTGATTTCATTGTCGTCCGGCTAACTGTGCCGCCGTTCGATGCGTTGCATTCTACTGATATGACGTTATGAGTCAACGTTATTTTTTGCATCTCAGGATCGTTTGCTGAAAATTAAGCCGAAACGATCACTGTTCAAGCAAATCACCACGCGCAGCGTTCAAATATTGCAGCATTGACCACAGCGTCAGCACCGCCGCAACCCACAGCAGACCAATGCCAGCCCACTCTACCCAGGCATTGGGACGCCACAGCATCCATACCAGCGCCGCCATCTGTGCGGTGGTTTTAACTTTACCGATCCAGGACACCGCCACGCTGCTGCGTTTACCCAGCTCCGCCATCCACTCGCGCAGGGCAGAGATAATAATCTCACGGCCAATCATGGTTGCGGCAGGCAGCGTCACCCACCAGGTATGATAATGTTCCGCCACCAGCACCATCGCGATTGCCACCATCACCTTATCGGCAACCGGATCGAGGAACGCGCCAAAGCGGGTACTCTGGTTCCAGCGACGCGCCAGATAACCGTCAAACCAGTCCGTCACGGCAGCGATCAGGAAAATAAGCGCACAGGCAAAAGGCGCCCAGACGACCGGCAGGTAAAATGCCAGGACGAAGAACGGAATGAGCACAACGCGAAAGAGAGTGAGCAACGTAGGGATATTAAATCGCATGATGACGGTAACTGTCTGTTGTCAGTAAAATTTAGCTCTATGTTGCTACAGAGCCCTCAATGTTTCAACGAGTAGTAGATCTTTTCTGCCAGCCCTTGCGAAATACCCGGCACTTTTGCAATTTCTTCCATACTGGCGTTGAGTAATCCTTGCAATCCGCCCATATACTTCAACAGCATCTGGCGACGTTTTGGCCCGACGCCTTCAATCGTCTCAAGGGTACTGGTATTTTTCACTTTCGCCCGTTTTTTACGGTGCCCACTGATGGCATGATCGTGCGACTCATCGCGGATATGCTGGATCACATGCAGCGCAGGGGAATCCGGCGGCAGGCTAAAGCCCTCGCCTTCCGGCTCAAAGAACAGCGTTTCCAGGCCAGCCTTACGGTCTGCCCCTTTCGCTACCCCCAGCAGCAGCGGATGATTCTTATCCCACTCCACGTCGAGCGATTCAAATACCGCCTTCGCCTGCCCCAACTGCCCTTTCCCGCCGTCGATAAGGATAACGTCCGGGATTTTGCTCTCTTCAATCGCTTTACCATAGCGACGGCGCAGCACCTGGTTCATGGCGGCATAATCGTCACCAGGCGTAATGCCGGTGATGTTATAGCGACGATACTCTGCCCGCAGCGGACCGTTGGCATCAAAGACCACACACGACGCCACGGTCTGCTCACCCATCGTATGGCTGATGTCGAAGCATTCCATGCGTTTCACTTCCGGCAGCTTAAGCAGCGTAGCAAGCGCGGTTAAACGCTGGCTCACAGTCGACTGCTGGGACAGTTTAGTGGTCAGCGCCGTGGCGGCATTGGTTCGCGCCAGCTTCAGATAACGCGCGCGATCGCCGCGCGGTTTCGTCTGAACATTCACCCGGCGGCCTGCCAGCTCTGAAAGCGACTCCGCCAGCAGGGTTTTATCATCGAGCGTGAAGTCGAGCAGGATCTCCGAGGGCAGCGTACGCATCTGGCTGCCCTGCAAATAAAACTGGCCGACAAAGGTCTCCACCACTTCACCCAGCTCAGTGCCGCCAGGCACTTTCGGGAAGTAGCTGCGGCTGCCGAGCACTTTGCCCTGACGAATAAACAGCACATGAACGCAGGCCAGACCGGCGTCAAAGGCTACGCCGATAACATCGAGGTCGTCGCCCGTATTGGAAACAAACTGCTTCTCGGTCACCCTGCGCACCGCCTGGATCTGGTCGCGGATGCGTGCGGCCTCCTCAAATTCCAGCGCCGCGCTGGCTTTTTCCATACGGGCAATCAGTTGCGTCAGCACCTGATCGTCTTTCCCGGCTAAAAACAGGCGGACATATTCCACCTGCTGCGCGTACTCTTCTTCGCTCACCAGCCCTTCTACGCACGGCCCCAGGCAGCGGCCAATCTGATATTGCAGGCATGGCCGCGAACGGTTGCGATAAACACTGTTTTCGCACTGGCGAACGGGAAAGATTTTTTGCAAAAGCGCCAGCGTTTCCCGCACGGCATAACCGTTCGGGAAGGGGCCGAAATATTCACCTTTCGCATGCTTAGCGCCACGATGCATCGCCAGCCGCGGGTGCGTGTCGCCGCTCAGAAAGATAAACGGATAGGACTTGTCATCGCGCAGCAGAACGTTGTAGCGCGGCTGATACAACTTAATGTAGTTGTGCTCAAGGAGCAGCGCTTCCGTTTCCGTATGCGTTACGGTGACATCAATGTTGTGTATAAGTGCGACCAGCGCTTCGGTTTTACGGGAGGCAAGGTTGCTGCGGAAATAGCTGGAAAGGCGTTTCTTCAGATCTTTCGCCTTACCGACATAGATAACCGTACCGCCAGCATCGTACATACGGTAGACGCCTGGCTGGCTGGTGACGGTTTTCAGAAATGCTTTTGAATCGAACGCTTCACTCACTGACTTATTAACGACTCCGCATTGCACAAACCATGGCGAATGGCCAGATGAGTCAGTTCGACATCACCGTGAATGTTCAGTTTACTGAACATTCGATAGCGATAGCTGTTGACCGTTTTCGGGCTGAGGTTCAGCTGCTCTGAAATCTCATTCACCTTCTGACCTTTAGTGATCATCAGCATAATCTGCAATTCGCGCTCAGACAAACTGGCAAACGGAGATTCCGTTTTTTCCGGTTCAATCTGACTCAGAGCCATCTGTTGAGCAATATCAGAAGCGATGTAGCGCTGCCCGGCGTGTACGGTGCGGATCGCATTGACAACTTCCTGCGGCGCGGCGCCTTTACTGAGATACCCGGCAGCACCCGCCTGCATAACCCTGGCAGGCAGCGGATTTTCGGTATGGACGGTCAGCATGATAACTTTGGTATCAACGAACATGCGCGCGATTTTGCGCGTGGCTTCAAGCCCGCCAATACCGGGCATGTTCATATCCATCAGCACCACGTCTGCGGAGTTAGCGCGACACCATTTGACGGCATCTTCGCCACAGCACGCCTCGCCGGCAACTTTAATACCCTTTATATCTTCAAGAATGCGTCGTATCCCTGCGCGCACCAGTTCGTGGTCATCAACAAGAAGGACGTTGATCAAAGGAAATGTCTCCAGAATAGGGATAACGCTACTGACTGCTAATTGGGTTTATATTAACGGTTTTCCATGCAAGATTAAAACGCTAAAAAATCGTCTATACGATTCTGGTCTCGTTTTTGGAAATTAGGCTGTACAGCAAGTGGAAAGAAAACCCTTGTCCGCTGGGCTTTTACCGCTATTTTTTAGCATCGACATTCAAAAAGTTACTAAAACAGTTGTTAACTCTGACGAAAAAGAGCGCGCGATTTTTTGTAACAACAATTAACGAATGGCGAACCGGGGATAAACATTTAATTGTCGCTAACATATTGGACAGAGTACCTTCATAATCCGCGCCGCCCAATAATCACGGCGTGATAAGTATAAAAAACAACCACTGCATTTTTTGCCGTAGCTTGTGGTATACTCCGCCGCCTTAACTTTCATCGTCGCGCTCATGCGCTGTTTTATAATGAGGAAAATAAATGAGCACACCTGAATTTGCCACTGCCGAGAATAACCAGGAACTGGCACAGGAAGTAAACTGCCTGAAGTCGCTGCTGACGCTTATGCTACAGGCGATGGGCCAGGCTGATGCTGGTCGTGTGATCATTAAAATGGAAAAACAGATCGCGCAGATGGAAGACCAGGCTGAATCCGCTGTTTTTGCCAATACGGTTAAGCAAATTAAACAAGCCTACCGCCAGTAACAAAAACGGCTGGATGCAAAGCATTCAGCCGTTTTCTCGTCTGACACGCAGAACGTGATATCAGTCAGATAAGCCCCGTCGCCGCGGCATAACACGCTATCTGGATCTTATTCGGTGCGTTGAATTTCTTCTGCATATTCTTTTGATGGAAATTGACGGTATTTTCCGAGATGGAGAGAATGATGGCGATTTCTGCCGACGTCTTCCCTTCTGCGGTCCACTTCAGAATTTCCCGCTCACGCTTGCTGAATTTCATTTCAGGCGGCATCACCGTCTCATGTTCAAAGCGCAGCAGCGTAGTGAGCGCCATCTGGACCAGCATTTGTAAACGCAGCTCAATTTCTTCACTGGATATCGAGTGTGCCTGTAAGCTGGTACATGACACGGAGAGGAAACCGAGCGCATGATTTGGCATCATCAGACACTGCGTTATTCCCTTGCGTAAACCGTGGTCCCGCGCGCCGTCCCATAATTGCTGGGCATCCGTGAATAATTCATCTGTCCAGGGCAAATGTCCCTGAATGAAATTCTCCGGCTTCAGCACCGGGTCAATGGCGAAATAATTCTCGGACTGATATTGCGCCATCCATTGTTGCGGATAACTGGAATGGACGGATGTTCGCGGGCGGGTAAATGGCACAGGGTGTCGAACACAAAGCGCATAATAATCGAATTCAAGCGCCTGCGTTTGTCGCTGAAGTTCCTGATATACCTCTTCGGCACAGGTCATTTCCTGAAACCGGAGGAAGCATTCCCGTCGCCAGGTGAAAAAGTCTATATCCCTCATACTTACTGAATGAAGCCTCTGATAAAGATAATCATTATTATGGTGAATATAACCTAACACATAAAGCATGATTATTTATATAAAATATCGGCCACAGGGAGATTATCTTTAATTTGGCGATGGCTTACCCACATCAGGCGGAATAAAAAAGCAACAGAACGGAGTTTAAGGGAGGATAATTTGCTCCAGAAGCGGCATCTGGAGCAAATTGAACGCTAAAATGCTACTGCATTAAGAATTTTTCAAGGAACTGACGGGTACGGGGCTGCTGCGGATTGGCAAACAGCGCTTTAGCCGGCCCCTGCTCAACTATTCTCCCCTGATCCATGAAAATAGCCCGATCGGCAACGTCGTGAGCGAAGCTCATTTCATGCGTCACAATCACCATCGTGCGTTTCTCCTGCGCCAGCTGTCGGATCGTGTTCAGTACTTCCCCGACCAGCTCAGGATCGAGCGCGGACGTGGGTTCGTCAAACAGGATCACATCCGGGCGCATCGCCAGCGCGCGCGCAATGGCGACACGCTGCTGCTGCCCGCCAGATAAGCGACGCGGATAGCTCGTCTCCTTCCCTGCCAGGCCAACCTTCGCCAGCAGCTCGCGGGCGCGGGCCGTCGCGTCTTCCTTTGATTCACCCTTGACGATGACCGGCCCTTCAATAATGTTTTCCAGCACCGTACGGTGCGGAAAAAGGTTAAAGCTCTGGAACACGAAGCCGACATGCTGGCGCAGGCGGCGAATCAACCCTTTTTGCTGGCTGATGGGTTTCCCGGTATCAATGGTGATATCACCCACGCGGATCGTCCCGCCTTCGGGCTGCTCCAGTAAATTGATGCTGCGCAGCAGCGTGGTTTTGCCTGACCCGCTCGGGCCGATAATGGCCACCACTTCGCCCTGCTCAACCTCAAGGTCAATGCCATGCAGCACCGTTTGCCCGTGGAATTTTTTCACCAGGTTTTTGACGTCAATTGCACTCATTTTGGATCACGCTCCTGGCGGTTAAGCTGGTTTTCAAAATAGTTTTGCAGAGCGGACAGTACCGTCGCCATCACCCAGTAAATCAGCGAGGCCGCCAGATACATGGTAAACACTTCCAGCGTGCGCGAGGTGATCAGCTGCGCCTGACGGAACAGCTCCGGCACCTGAATGGTCGCCGCAAGCGAGGTGTCTTTCACGAGGCTGATAAAGCTGTTGCTCAGCGGCGGCAGCGCCACGCGCGCCGCCTGGGGCAGGATCGCCCGGCGCAGCGTTTGCCACGGGGTCATCCCGATACTGGCCGCCGCTTCCCACTGCCCTTTATCGATGGAGGAGATCGCCGCACGCAGCGTTTCAGAGGTGTACGCCGCCGTATTCAGCGACAGGCCAATCATCGCCGCCGGGATCGGATCCAGCTCAATACCGAACTGTGGCAGACCGTAGTAAATCATAAACAGCTGGGCGATAAGCGGCGTTCCGCGGAACACGGAGATGTAAAACCGCGCCAGCCAACGCACCGGCCAGATGTTGGACATACGCATCAGTGCCAGCACAAACCCGAGCACCAGCCCGAAGAACATCCCGCCGATACTGAGCTGTAAAGTAAACACCGCGCCCTTAAGCAAGAACGGCAGCGAATCAATAACCAGTTGAATACTTTCTTGCATTATTATTTTTCTACCTGATTTTTAGACATGAGGATGATAGGCAAACAGCGCAGGCGCTCCGCCAGTATGAACAAACAAAATGGGTCCTTCATCCTTAAAGCGCTTGCGGGCGATGCCGTCGATCAGGCCCGCCATTGCCTTGCCGGTATAGACCGGGTCGAGCAGAATACCTTCGAGACGGGCCAACAGCTTAACCGCCTCCATCCCTTCATCATTGGGGGTGCCATAGCCCGGCGCGAAATAGTCATCCCACAGCACTATTTCCGCCTTCGCCTGAAGCGCAAGCTGTTCAGACACCGCCTGTTGCAGGGTGACGACTTTCGGCTTCTGGTCCGCAACGCTTCTGGAAACCGTCACGCCAATCAGTTCGACCTCCGGCATCAGCTGTTCAAGCCCGACCGCTAAACCGGCATGGGTCCCCGCACTGCCGGACGCCACCACCACCGAGGATAAACTTACCGCGCCTTCGCACTGCTGAGCGATTTCCAGCGCGCTCTCAACATAGCCGAGGGCACCCAGCGCATTCGAGCCGCCAACCGGGATCACGTACGGACGAAAACCCTGCGCTTCCAGCCGCGTCGCCAGCTCGTCGAGCTGTGCAGCCGGGTCGGTCAACGCGTCGACCATTTCAACCTGCACGTTGAACAGATCCAGCAGCAGACGGTTACCGTTAGTCAGGTAATTCTCTGCCTGCGTGCCGATCGGATTCTCCAGCAGGGCTACGCAGTGGAGTCCCAGCTTCGCCGCCACTGCCGCCGTCTGGCGAACGTGGTTAGACTGAATTGCCCCGGCGGTGATCAGCGTGTCCGCCCCCTCGCGCAGGGCATCGGCGGCGAGAAATTCCAGCTTGCGCAGCTTATTTCCGCCCATCGCCATGGGCGTCACATCGTCACGCTTAATGAAAATATCACGCCCCAGATAGTCAGAAAATCGCGGCAGGTACTCCAGCGGCGTGGGTGCGCCGATAAATTCAAGACGGGGAAAGCGCGTTAAATTCTGTAGTGACATGGTTCCTCCGGTCACGCAAACAATTGTTATTTCATTATGCACGCAGACGCGCGAGAAATAAAAAAGGCGCTTTTAAAAGCGCCTTTTTTTGTCAGTCAGAGACTTATTTCGTCACGTCTGCGCCGAACCACTTCTCAGAAAGCGCTTTAAGGCTGCCGTCTTTCTGCATCTCAGCAATGGCGCCGTCGATGGCTTTCAGCAGATCCTCGTTACCTTTACGCACCGCCACGCCGGACTCCTGACGGGAGAACGCATCACCCGCAACTGCCAGGGTATTGTTGGTTTTCTTCACCAGATCCAGCGCTGCCAGGCGGTCCACCAGAATGGCGTCAATACGGCCTACGCGCAGATCCTGGTATTTCGTCGGGTCATCATCGTAGGTACGGATGTCCACGCCCTGCACGTTCTGGCGCAGCCACTCTTCGTAGTTGGTGCCCAGACCGACGCCGACTTTCTTACCTTTCAGGTCCGCTGCGGACTTGATGCTGCCTTCGTTACCTTTCTTCACCAGCGCCTGAATACCGGACACGGTGTACGGCGTGGAGAAGTCATACTTCTTCTTACGCTCGTCAGAAATGGTTACCTGGTTAATCACCACGTCAATACGTCTGGAGTCCAGTGACGCCAGCATCCCGTCCCATTTGGTGGGTTTCAGGGAGGCTTTAACGCCGAGGTGTTTCGCCAACTCCTGCGCAAACTCCACTTCAAAACCGGTCAGTTTACCGTCGTCGCCCTGGAAGCTGAACGGAGGATAGGTTCCTTCCAGCCCAACCAGCAGCGTGCCGCGCTCTTTAACTTTGTTGAGCAGACTCTCTGCCGCGAACGTTTTCACGCTCATCCCCGCGACCAGCGCAACGGCCATCATCCCCATCAGCGCCTGACGACCCAGAAGTGCTAATTTCATAAGTACCCCGATACAGTGGAATTTTTGAGTAGTGTAGAGAAATCGCCTGCAACGTCAAAGGCGGCTGCGCTACATCTTATTCTTTTTTAATATATATCAGAAGTTGTTCCGGCGCGGACTTTCTGCTTTATGACGCCCGGCATCTGGACTTTAAATTGCGCGTACTTTCGCAACGCGATGCGGTAATTATTGGTACTTGTGGCGGGCAACCAGGGTTCCAGATTTTCATCCAGGTATCCGGTCGTCAGCAGATCGCGGGAGATATTTTGCATGGTCAAATGCTGACCCAGGCGGCGCAGGCGAACCACGTATTCACGCACGGTGCCGTGACTCATCTCCGTTTGTTCAAACAGGAATTGCTTGAAGCCGATAATATCGAAGAAGTCGCTTTGCTCTTTGCAATGGAGATCGCCACAGAAACGGCAAAGCGCTACCCACTCTTTTTGCTCTTCAAGCCAGGCGGCTTCATCCATCAGCGTGTCGAGGCGGGAAATCGCAATCTTGTTCACGATTTCACCGCGACGAACCAGCGTGATGCGGTCGAGTAATTTTTTACAGTGGGCGCAATGCGTCTGGCTGTGTTTAAAGTCTTTCAGGTAGCGGCTTAAAGGCCGTCTTTTAGATTGCTGCACCGTCATGATAACTCCTGGTTGTCAATACGTTGTGCGGCATTTCCAAGGCGAATAACTCACCTATAACTTACCCAGTTTTGTGCGCAGGCGTTTAATGGCCTGGCTGTGCAGCTGGCTCACCCGTGACTCGCCCACCTCCAGCACGGCGCCAATCTCTTTGAGATTGAGCTCTTCCTGGTAATAGAGGGTTAACACCAGTTGCTCACGTTCCGGTAAAGCTTCAATTGCTTCCATCACGCGCTGGCGTAAATTCCCTTCCAGTAAATGGTGTAACGGGTTTTCTTGCTGGTGTTCATCCGTCACCAGCTCGATGCTATCGCCATGCTCTTCGCGCCACTCATCATAAGAGAAGAGTTGGCTGTTATTGGTATCGAGCAACATCTGGCGATACTCTTCAACAGGAATGCCCAGACGTTCCGCCACTTCGGTTTCCGTCGCGTTGCGCCCCAGCTCCTGTTCCAGCTGCCCCATCGCATGCGCCACTTCGCGCGCGTTGCGGCGAACGCTGCGCGGCACCCAGTCGCGGCTGCGCAGCTCGTCCAGCATCGCACCACGAATACGCTGCACTGCGTAAGTCGTAAATGCCGTTCCTTGCAGAGCGTCGTACCGGTCAACTGCATTCAATAACCCGATACCGCCCGCCTGTAGCAGATCGTCCAGTTCCACGCTCGCCGGCAAACGCACCTGGAGGCGCAATGCTTCGTGACGCACCAGCGGAACATAACGCTGCCACAGCGAGTGTTTATCCATTACACCTTCAGCGGTATAGAGTGAATTCACGATAAACAGCCCTGCGTTAGTTGAGTTATCGGCATGATTATCCGATTCTGGAGGGGTTTTAATCGGGTGAATAGTGGGTGAAATGAGGGGTTATTTGGGGGGTTACGCTTATGCGTGGATAGAAAAAACCCCGCCGAAGCGGGGTTTGAGCGTAATCAGGCGATTAGCCTTGCAGCAGAGACAGAACCTGCTGAGGAACCTGGTTAGCTTTGGACAGCACGGAGTTACCGGCCTGCTGAACGATCTGCGCTTTAGACATGTTGGACACTTCGGTCGCATAGTCGGCGTCCTGGATACGGGACTGCGCTTCAGACAGGTTGGTGGTGGTGTTGTTCAGGTTGGTTACGGCAGAGCTCAGACGGTTCTGGACCGCACCCAGTGAAGAACGGAATTTGTCTACGGACGCGATAGCTTTGTCCAGCAGAGCCAGCGGATCGTTGGTAGATGCGCCTGCGAATTCTGCTGTTGCAGCAGTAGTACCATTTTGGCTAAGTTCAATTTTAGCCTGATTACCAGCAGCTGTATCTCCATCAATTGTTACTTTAGTAGCGGCAGCGCCAGCAGCGCCATTAGCATTCACTAATGAGCCATCAGCAACATAGTTTTTACCCTGCACGGTAACAAAACCAACTGCATTGTTTTTTGCATCAGCACCAACCTGAACCAGGCTACCAGCTTGGGTGGCATTAGCAACACCATTCGCTGCGTCATTATAAGTTACGTCGGCTTTGTTCAGTTTAACTGTGCCAGCCGCATCAACAGATGCTGCATAGCTCTTATCGCCATACTGAACAACATAAGTAGGCGTTGCTACGCCACCTTTAGTTACGTTGTGCAGAGAAACAGCTGAGGCATCAGTAATGTTAAGATCGGTCAGAACAGACGCATCCATCTTAACAGCGATTGGCGCATTAGCTCCGTTCGGCAGTTGAGTGATCGCTTCGCCAGTTTCGAGAGCATTTTTAGACACTGAGAAGCCGTTCAGGCCGAGAGTAGAAGAGTCGATTTTTTGCAGATCGATGGAAATAGTCTGACCATCATTCGCACCAACCTGAATCTTCATGGTACCGTCTTTAGCAAGTACGTTCACGCCGTTGAACTGAGTCTGACCAGATACGCGGTCGATTTCAGACAGACGGGATTTGATTTCGTCCTGGATTGAAGACAGGTCAGAATCAGAGTTAGTACCGGTCGTTGCCTGAACGGTCAGTTCACGAACACGCTGAAGGTTGTTGTTGATTTCAGACAGTGCGCCTTCAGTGGTCTGCGCCAGAGAGATACCGTCGTTAGCGTTACGTGCAGCCTGAGTCAGACCTTTGATGTTAGAGGTGAAGCGGTTAGCGATAGCCTGGCCCGCAGCGTCATCTTTCGCGCTGTTGATACGCAGACCAGAAGACAGGCGCTCGATAGAAGAAGACAGAGCGGACTGGTTCTTGTTGATGTTGTTCTGAGTGATCAGCGAGAGGCTGTTGGTATTAATGACTTGTGCCATGATTTCGATTCCTGTTGTTCATCAAATCTGTTTGGTTAGATTTGGGTTTCCACCCTTCGGCTTCATCGCCGTCAAAGGTGTTATCGTCTGGTCCAAAACAACCTTTAGATTTTTTTTCAGGATCGCGTTAATTTTTTTAGCCACGGAAAAGCTCTTCTCTATTACCGTTATTCCCGCCATTAAAAAAAAGAAATTAACCGTAAACTTTCCCCCATTAAGGCCGATAACCCCACTATTCGTTCTACGTGTCGATAGATTAAGGAATAAATATGGCAAGTATTTCATCATTGGGGATTGGATCGGGTCTTAAGTTAGCAGACATTCTGGATAGTCTGACCAAGGCCGAAAAAGAGCAGCTGACGCCGATTTCCAAACAACAGTCATCTTATACCGCCAAGCTGAGCGCTTACGGCACGTTGAAGAGTTCACTGGAAGCGTTTCAGACCGCCAACACCGCGCTGAATAAAGCCGACCTGTTTACGGCGACCAGCACGTCGAGCAGCTCCACGGCATTCAGCGCCACCACCACCGGCAGCGCGATTGCCGGTAAATACACCATCAGCGTGTCGCAGCTGGCGCAGGCGCAAACCCTGACGACCAAAAACGCGCAGCCGGATACCAAAACGGCCATTGCCACGGCTGACAGCAAGATCACCTTTACCGCCGGTAACGGTAAAGATCCGGTGACCGTCGATATCAGCGCGGCAAACTCTTCGCTGACCGGCATTCGCGATGCGATTAACAAAGCTGACGCCGGCGTGACCGCCAGTATTATTAACGTCGGTAATGGTCAGTATCGTCTGTCCATCACCTCCACCGAAACCGGGGCGGACAACGCGGTCAGCATCAGCGTGAGCGGCGACAGCGCCCTGCAATCCTTTATGGGTTACAACGGCACCAGCACTGACGCCAGCAACGGCATGACGGAAAGCGTCACCGCGCAGAACGCGAAGCTGAAGGTGAATAACGTTGATATCGAAAACAGCAGCAACACCATCAGCGATGCGCTGGAAGATATCACCCTGAACCTGAACGACGTCACCACCGGTAACCAGACGCTGACGATCGCTAAAGATACGTCGAAAGCGGAAACGGCGATGAAAGCCTGGGTGGATGCCTACAACACCCTTCAGGACAGCTTTGCATCATTAACCAAATATACGGCGGTTGATGCGGGTACAGATGCGCAGGACTCCAGCAACGGCGCCCTGCTCGGGGACAGCACGCTGCGTACTATTCAGACGCAGCTGAAAACCATGCTGGGCAACTCCGTCGGCGGAACCGCCTATAAAACGCTGTCTCAGGTCGGCATTACCTCAGACCCCAGCACGGGCAAGCTGGAGCTGGACAGCGACAAGCTGAAAAAAGCGCTGACGGATAACCCGTCTGCCGTGAAAGATTTGGTTGTGGGTGACGGTAAAACCACCGGGATCACTACCACCATGGCCACCCATCTGACTGACTGGCTTTCCAGCAAAGGCATTATCCAGGCGGCCAAAGATGGCGTCAGCAAAACGCTGAACAAGCTGACGGATCAATATAACTCAGTTAGCGAACGTATTGACGCAAGAGTGGCACAGTACAAAGCCCAGTTTACCCAGCTGGACGTACTGATGACCTCGCTGAACAACACCAGCAGCTACCTGACGCAGCAGTTCGAAAATACGTCCAGCAACAAGTAGTAAACGCTAATCAGACCCGAGGGGGATAACATGTACGGCGCAAAAGGCACGCAAGCCTACGCAAAGATAGAAGTTGAAAGCGCGGTGATGAGCGCCAGCCAGCAGCAGCTGGTTATCATGCTATTTGATGGAGCCCTCAGCGCGCTGGTACGCGCGCGTCTGTTCCTGGCAGACGGTAATATCCCGGCAAAAGGGCTGGCGCTTTCAAAAGCCATCAACATTATCGAAAACGGGCTGAAGGTTGGCCTGGTGGAAAATAACGGGGATGAGCTTACGCAAAACCTGATTGCCCTTTATGCCTATATGGTACGTCGCCTCCTGCACGCCAACGTGAATAACGACGCCAGCGCCATCGAAGAGGTGGAAACCTTGCTGCGCAATATCGCTGACGGGTGGAAGGAGGTTGCCGGTACGCCACAACTGATGCAGGACGCCGTCTAATGAGTAACGCACCGCAACTTTATGCCCTTTATCAGCAACTCCTTGAGCAGAGCCAGTTGATGTTGCGACTGGCCCGGCAGGGACTATGGGATGATCTGATCATCTGTGAAACCGACTATGTTAATGCGGTGCACTCACTGGCTCGTCTCACTCAGGAAAGTGAACCTTCGATGCAGATTCAGGAGCAGCTTCGCCCGACGCTGCGGGTGATCCTGGACAACGAAGGCCAGGTAAAAACGTTGCTGCAAGCCAGAATGGATGAGCTGGCGAAGCTGGTCGGGCAATCTTCCATCCAGAAAACCGTTCTCTCCACCTACGGTAACCAGGGCGGTCATGTCCTGGTTCCGCAAAGTAATAGCGATATCAATTAGCCATTTAACTGGCGGGCAAACGTTAACCGTTTCGTTCGCCAGGCATTTCTGCCAAACCTGCTCCATACTTGAGTTTCGCGACCTCATGGAGATGGTGCATGCGCAACCCAACACTTTTACAATGTTTTCACTGGTACTACCCCACCGGCGGTGAACTGTGGCGAGAAGTCACGGCATTAGCCCCCAACCTGAACGAAATCGGCATCAATATGGTCTGGTTACCGCCAGCCTACAAAGGGGCATCCGGCGGCTATTCCGTCGGGTATGACTCTTATGATCTTTTCGACCTCGGTGAGTTTGACCAGAAAGGCAGCGTCGCCACCAAATACGGCGATAAAGCCCAGCTGCTGGAGGCCATCAACGCCTTAAAAAGCAACCAGATTGCGGTGCTTCTGGACGTGGTGGTCAACCACAAAATGGGGGCCGATGAAAAGGAACCCGTCCGCGTGCAGCGCGTGGATGCTCAGGATCGCACCCAAATCAGCGATGAGATCATCGAATGTGAAGCCTGGACGCGCTACACCTTCCCCGTTCGGGCCGGGCAGTATTCACAGTTCATCTGGGATTACAAATGCTTCAGCGGTATCGACCACATTGAAAACCCCAATGAGGACGGTATCTTCAAAATCGTGAACGACTACACCGGCGAAGGCTGGAACGATCAGGTCGACGACGAGATGGGCAATTTCGATTACCTGATGGGTGAAAATATTGATTTTCGCAACCACGCGGTGACGGAGGAGATCAAATACTGGGCGCGCTGGGTGATGGAGCAAACCCACTGCGACGGCTTCCGCCTGGACGCGGTAAAACACATCCCGGCCTGGTTCTATAAAGAGTGGATTGAGCACGTTCAGGAGGTGGCCCCGCAGCCGCTGTTTATTGTGGCGGAATACTGGTCTCACGAAGTGGATAAATTGCAGCACTACATCAATCAGGTGGACGGCAAAACCATGCTGTTTGATGCGCCACTGCAAATAAAATTTCACGAAGCCTCACGCCAGGGACGCGACTACGATATGAGCCAGATTTTCACCGGTACGCTGGTGGAAGCCGATCCGTTCCATGCCGTGACGCTGGTAGCCAACCACGACACCCAACCCTTGCAGGCGCTGGAAGCCCCGGTTGAAGCCTGGTTCAAACCGTTGGCGTACGCGCTCATCCTGCTGCGTGAAAACGGCGTGCCGAGCGTGTTCTACCCGGATCTTTTTGGCGCCAGCTATGACGACACCGGCGGGGATGGCGAGACGTATCACATCGATATGCCGGTGATTGAACAACTCCACGAGCTGATCCTCGCCCGGCAGCGTTTTGCCCACGGCGTGCAGACGCTGTTTTTCGATCATCCAAACTGTATTGCGTTTAGCCGCAGCGGGACTGAGGAACACCCGGGCTGTGTGGTGGTGCTGTCGAATGGCGATGACGGCGAGAAGACGATCTGCCTCGGGGAGAATTACGGCAACAAGACCTGGCGTGATTTTTTAGGCAACCGCGAGGAAACCGTGACCACGGCGGCGGATGGCGAAGGGACGTTCTTCTGTAACGGGGGCAGCGTCAGCGTCTGGGTGATTGAGGACGCGCTGTAGTGCTGGAACAGTGCGGTCTGCGGACCCGCTCCCGAAGCGTACGCCATCCTCACAAAATAATGTCTGCACAGACGGCCCCCTCTCCCTTGAGGGAGAGGGCTGGGGTGAGGGGGAACATACGGCTCTGGTGGTCATTCCGTTCACTTTATGTTCCTTGCTACTCTGTCACGACATGACCGGTGAACGTGCCAGGGTGGCTCAGTCGCCACCACCCTGGCGACCCGGGCTTCCGGCGGAAAATCGCCGCTTCGCGGTGCCTTCGGCTTATTCCTTCCGGCTTATCGGGGACGGGCGGAGGTAACATCCCTGTAAAGCCCGCCCTCTCGGCGCATCCCTGCGCCTCGCCCCGGCCTACAGGAAACGCCTCAGCGATTTACAGCCGGACCAGAGCATCGCTGAAAGCCTTCAGTCGTTCTCAAACAAGTTTTTTGCTTCGGGTTAAAAGTTACGGAAGCTTACTCTCCAGCGAATTCTTGCTCAGGTAATCTGCGCATTCCACCGTTGGACGGTCAACCTTGTACAGTTCCATACCGTCATACTCCAGCGCCGCCCCATCACGCTCCAGCGGATAGACATCCAGCTTACGCGTCACGTTATAATAATCATCTGAACGCAGCATGATCTTACCCGGCACCGCGATAACGCGCTGCCACTGACGGCAATCCAGCGTATCCCCCTCTGGCGTCACCACCAGCGTGGCGATCGCTTCCGGGCTCACCATCGCGCTCTGCGGCCCTTTCGACTGCCAGTAACCTGCCAGTTGCGAAGGTACCGGGTGCTTAATTACTTCCTGATAGTTATCGACCTGAACACATCCCGCTAACGTCAGCATCGCAGCCACAATTGCTACTTTTTTCATCATCTTTCCTGCATGCGAAGAAAAAAATATTGTGGCATTAAAGCCATCAGGCTGCCAGCGTAAGATAGGTATTGATTAAACCTGCATCCCCATCACTTCCTGGTATGCCGACACCAGCTTGTTACGCACCTGCAACCCCATCTGCAATGACACCGACGCTTTTTGCAGATCGGCCATCACATCGTTGAGCGCCACGCCGGGTTCGCCAAGGGTAAATCTCTCAGCCTGGGTACGGGCCGCGTTTTGCTTGTCGCTGATCCGGTCCAGCGCCGCATGCAGTTGACCGGCGAAGCTAACGCCCGGCGGCTGGTCAGCCACGCTCTGGTTACGGGCGGTCATCGCCGTTGCCTGTAACTGACTGAGTACCCCTTCAATGCCCTGTATAGCCATGACTCTCCCCTGGATGGTTTTTTACGAGGTCAAGACTAACAGCTTGTCAATAAGATAATGGCGGTAAATAGCGTTAAAAAACCAGGTTATTTGACGCATAGAAAATCCCGAATCATCAAATAATGGCAGGGCCATCAGTATGGAACTTTTGTCGTGTTTGCCGACCCGGGAGTCAGTTTTGTTTCTCTACACGAATAACGTAAACCACCAGGATTTAAGAGGTGCGCAATGAGTGCGACAGCAGCATCGACAGCGCCGCAGAATAAATCACTCGAGTGGATGAACCGCCTTCGCGCCAACCCTAAGATCCCGTTGATTGTGGCAGGCGCTGCCGCCATTGCGATCGTTGTCGCGATGGTCTTATGGGCAAAAAGCCCGGATTACCGCACGCTCTACAGCAACCTTTCCGATCAGGATGGCGGCGCCATCGTCACCCAGCTGACCCAGATGAACATCCCGTATCGCTTTGCCGATAACGGCGGTGCGCTTGAAGTACCGGCAGATAAAGTGCACGAGCTTCGCCTGCGTCTCGCCCAGCAGGGGCTGCCAAAAGGCGGCGCGGTTGGGTTTGAGCTGCTGGATCAGGAAAAATTCGGCATCAGTCAGTTCAGCGAGCAGGTTAACTATCAGCGCGCACTGGAAGGTGAACTGGCCCGTACGATTGAAACCTTAGGCCCGGTGAAAAGTGCCCGTGTGCACCTGGCGATGCCTAAGCCGTCCCTGTTTGTCCGCGAACAAAAGTCCCCTTCTGCCTCTGTGACCGTTAACCTCGAACCTGGCCGTGCGCTGGATGAAGGGCAGATCAGCGCCGTCACGCACCTGGTCTCCAGTGCGGTGGCCGGTCTGCCGCCGGGTAACGTTACGCTGGTGGATCAGAGTGGTCATCTGCTGACGCAGTCCAACACCACCGGGCGCGATCTCAATGACGCTCAGCTGAAATACGCCGCCGATGTGGAAGGCCGTCTCCAGCGCCGCATCGAAGCGATTCTGGGCCCGGTGGTCGGCAGCAGCAACGTACACGCGCAGGTCACCGCGCAGATTGATTTCTCGAATAAAGAACAGACCGAAGAGCAGTACGCTCCGAACGGGGATGCCTCCCGTGCCGTGTTACGCTCGCGTCAAATCAATGAGACGGAACAGGTCGGCGGCCAGTATCCTGGCGGTGTGCCGGGCGCGCTCTCTAACCAGCCTGCGCCTGCCAACGCCGCGCCAATCTCCACCCCGCCGGCAAACCCGCAGAACGGTCAGCAAACGAATCAGCAGACGACCTCGACCGCGAACAGTACCGGCCCGCGTAACAGCAGCCGTAACGAAACGACCAACTACGAAGTCGACCGGACTATCCGCCATACCAAACTGAACACGGGCGATATTCAGCGTCTCTCTGTTGCCGTGGTGGTGAACTACAAAACGCTGCCGGACGGTAAACCGCTGCCGCTCACGGCGGAGCAGATGAAGCAGATCGAAGATTTGACCCGCGAAGCGATGGGCTTCTCTGAAAAACGTGGCGATACCCTCAACGTTGTGAACTCACCGTTCAACCCGGTGGATGAGTCCGGTGGCGAACTGCCGTTCTGGCAACAGCAGGCGTTCTTCGATCAGCTGATGTCCGCAGGCCGCTGGCTGCTGGTGCTGATTGTCGCGTGGCTGCTGTGGCGTAAGGGTGTCCGTCCTCAGCTACAGCGTCGTGCTGAAGCCGAGAAAGCCGCGCTGGAACAGAAGAACGCGCGTCCGGATGAGGAAGAAGCGGTTGAAGTTCGTCTCAGCAAAGATGAACAGATGCAGCAGCGTCGTGCTAACCAGCGCATGGGCGCAGAGGTGATGAGCCAGCGCATTCGCGAAATGTCAGATAACGATCCGCGCGTCGTCGCGCTGGTCATCCGCGGTTGGATGGGTAACGAACATGAGTAATACGCTTACAGGCACCGATAAGAGCGTCATCCTGCTGATGACTATTGGCGAAGATCGCGCGGCGGAGGTGTTTAAACACCTCTCCCAGCGAGAAGTGCAGATCCTCAGCGCGGCGATGGCCAACGTGCGCCAGATCTCCAACAAGCAGCTGACCGAAGTGCTGGCGGAGTTTGAGCAGGAAGCCGAGCAGTTTGCGGCGCTCAACGTCAACGCCAACGAATACCTGCGCTCCGTGCTGGTTAAGGCGCTCGGCGAAGAGCGCGCCGCCAGCCTGCTGGAAGATATTCTCGAAACGCGCGACACCGCCAGCGGGATCGAAACGCTCAACTTTATGGAGCCGCAAAGCGCCGCCGATCTTATTCGCGACGAGCACCCGCAGATTATCGCCACCATTCTGGTCCACCTCAAACGGGGTCAGGCAGCCGATATTCTGGCGCTGTTCGACGAGCGCCTGCGCCACGACGTAATGCTGCGTATCGCCACCTTCGGCGGCGTCCAGCCAGCCGCGCTGGCGGAGCTGACCGAAGTGCTGAACAACCTGCTCGACGGCCAGAACCTCAAGCGCAGCAAAATGGGCGGCGTGAGAACGGCAGCGGAAATCATCAACCTGATGAAAACGCAGCAGGAAGAGGCGGTTATTACGGCGGTACGCGAGTTCGACGGCGAACTGGCGCAGAAAATTATTGACGAGATGTTCCTGTTCGAAAACCTGGTCGAAGTGGACGATCGCAGCATCCAGCGCCTGCTCCAGGAGGTGGACTCCGAATCGCTGCTTATCGCCCTCAAAGGCGCCGAGCAGCCGCTGCGCGAGAAGTTCCTGCGCAACATGTCCCAGCGTGCGGCCGATATCCTGCGCGACGACCTGGCCAACCGTGGCCCGGTGCGTCTGTCTCAGGTGGAAAACGAACAGAAAGCGATCCTGCTTATTGTTCGTCGTCTGGCAGAAACCGGCGAGATGGTGATTGGCAGCGGAGACGACACCTATGTCTGATGAACTGTCGTGGAAGCGCTGGACGCCTGACGACCTCTCCCCTCCCACCGCAGAGTTCACCCCTGCCGTTGTGTCGTCCGACGAGGGCGACGCCGGGGCGGGTATCCCCGAGCTGAGTGAAGAGGAACAGCGCGCCCAGATGCTGGCCCAGATGCAAATGCAGGCGCACGAGCAGGGCTTCAACGCCGGGATGAACGAAGGCCGTCAGACCGGGCACGCACAGGGTTATCAGGAAGGGCTGGCGAAAGGTTTAGAGCAGGGCATCGAGCAGGCGCGCCAGCAGCAGGCGCCGCTGCATGCCCGCATGCAGCAGCTGGTGAGCGAGTTTCAGCACACGCTGGATGCGCTCGACAGCGTGATCGCCTCGCGCCTGATGCAGATGGCGCTGGAGGCGGCCCGTCAGGTGATCGGCCAGACGCCGGTAGTGGATAACGCCGCGCTGATTAAGCAGATCCAGGGGCTGCTCCAGCAGGAGCCGCTGTTCAGCGGCAAACCGCAGCTGCGCGTTCATCCTGATGATTTGCAGCGCGTGGAAGAGAGCCTCGGCGCGACGCTGAGCCTGCACGGCTGGCGGCTGCGCGGCGATCCGTCGCTCCATCACGGAGGCTGTAAGGTCTCGGCGGATGAGGGCGATCTGGATGCCAGCGTTGCGACCCGCTGGCAGGAACTGTGCCGCCTGGCGGCGCCGGGAGTCGTCTGATGACCGCTCGCCTTACGCGCTGGCTTAACACGCTCGATAATTTTGAAACGAAGATGGCGCAGCTGCCATCCGTTCGTCGTTATGGACGCCTGACGCGCGCCACCGGTCTGGTCCTGGAAGCCACGGGGCTGCAACTTCCGCTCGGCGCCACCTGCGTGATTGAGCGGCAGGACGGGGGGGAGACGCGTGAAGTGGAAAGCGAAGTGGTCGGGTTCAACGGTCAGCGCCTGTTTCTGATGCCCCTTGAAGAAGTGGAAGGGATTTTGCCCGGCGCCCGCGTCTACGCGAAAAACATCAGCGGCGACGGCCTGCAAAGCGGCAAACAGCTCCCGCTCGGTCCGGCGCTGCTGGGCCGCGTGCTGGACGGAAGCGGCAAACCGCTCGATGGCCTGCCCTCCCCTGATACCACCGAAACCGGCGCGCTGATCACCCAACCCTTCAACCCGCTGCAACGCACCCCAATCGAGCACGTACTGGATACCGGCGTGCGGCCGATTAACGCTCTGCTCACCGTGGGACGCGGCCAGCGTATGGGGCTGTTTGCCGGCTCCGGCGTGGGTAAATCGGTCCTGCTCGGCATGATGGCGCGTTATACCCAGGCGGACGTTATCGTGGTTGGCCTGATTGGTGAGCGTGGTCGCGAAGTCAAAGATTTTATCGAAAACATTCTGGGTGCGGAGGGCCGCGCCCGCTCGGTGGTGATCGCCGCGCCTGCGGACGTGTCGCCGCTGCTGCGTATGCAGGGTGCCGCCTACGCCACGCGTATTGCGGAAGATTTCCGCGACCGGGGCCAGCACGTACTGCTGATTATGGACTCCCTGACCCGCTACGCGATGGCGCAGCGTGAGATTGCGCTGGCCATCGGCGAGCCGCCCGCGACCAAAGGTTACCCGCCGTCGGTCTTCGCCAAGCTCCCGGCGTTGGTTGAGCGCGCGGGGAACGGCATCAGCGGCGGCGGCTCCATCACCGCGTTCTATACGGTACTGACCGAAGGCGATGACCAGCAGGACCCAATTGCCGACTCCGCGCGCGCGATCCTCGACGGCCATATCGTGCTGTCGCGCCGTCTGGCCGAAGCCGGGCACTACCCGGCGATTGATATTGAAGCGTCGATCAGCCGTGCGATGACGGCCCTGATCACCGAGCAACACTACGCCCGCGTGCGTAACTTCAAACAACTGCTCTCCAGCTTCCAGCGCAACCGCGATCTGGTCAGCGTCGGGGCGTACGCCAAAGGCAGCGACCCGATGCTCGATAAAGCGATTGCCCTGTGGCCGCAGCTGGAGGCATTTCTGCAACAGGGTATTTTTGAACGCGCCGACTGGGAAGATTCCCTCCAGGCACTGGAGCTGATTTTCCCGCAGGTGTAACACAGGTGGAGGGCGAAGGTCATGGCGCAGAACAGCGCGTTATCAACGCTGAAAGATCTGGCTGAAAAAGAAGTTGATGATGCCGCATTGCAGCTTGGCGCAATGCGACGCGGGTGCCAGCAGGCTGAAGAACAGTTGAAGATGTTAATCGACTATCAGCATGAATATCGCACCAACCTTAACACCGACATGACGCAGGGCATTGGTAGCCAGCGCTGGATTAACTATCAGCAGTTTATCCAGACGCTGGAAAAGGCGATTGAGCAGCATCGCCAGCAGCTTAACCAGTGGACGCAAAAAGTCGATACCGCGCTGAATTTCTGGCGCGAGAAAAAACAGCGGTTGCAGGCCTGGCAAACCTTACAGGACCGGCAGATTGCAGCCTCGACCCTGGCGGAAAACCGTCTGGATCAGAAAAAAATGGATGAGTTTGCCCAGCGCGCATCAATGAGGAAACCAGAATGATCACACTGCAACAACTGCTGATGACCGACAGCGACCCGTCCGGCGGCACGCTGACCGGGAAAGGCGCTGAGGGCGCGCAAGATTTTCTCTCTCTGCTGGCGGGCGCGCTGACCGAGACCACCGGCAAAGGCAAAGATGCCCCGCTGACGCTGGCGGACCTGAAAGCGGCGGGCAGCAAGCTGTCGACAGCGGCAAAGGAAAAAAACGGTGATACCACGCTCCAGGCCAAAATTGCCGAGCTGCTCTCCCGTCAGGAGACCCTGACTGGTGAAGATACCGCCGTCTCCCTGCAAAGCCTCGTCTCCGGCCTGAAACCCGCAGCGAATACCGATGCGCTGAAGACGCTGACCCAGCCGGAGGCGAAAACAAACAGCGAGACCACGACTGAAGAAGAGGAGCTGGCCGGGTTAAGCGCGCTGATGGCGATGTTACCGCACCAGCAGACCACCACCCCGGTAGCGACGCAGCCTGCGAGCACCGGGGAGATCGCCCCCCGTGCCGCCCTCCCCTCTGCGCTAGCCCAGACGGACAACGGCCAGCATCAGCCGCTTAGCCAGGCGTTAACGGGTCAGGAAAAAATGCCGGTTCAGGACAGCGACACATCGCTGCCCGCCACGGCAGCCGTTACGCCAGCCGTCGCCGCCGTCGCGGAGAAGCAGGACGTAGCGAGCGCGGCGTCGTCTGCCGCCAGCCCAACCGCGACGCTGGCCCCGATCGTCAGTCACCTGGCGCCCTCCCAGCCTGCCGCTACCGTTGCGACAGCGCCGGTGTTAAGCCAGCCGCTGGGCACGCACGAATGGCAGCAGAATCTGAGCCAGCACATCACCCTGTTCACAAAGCAGGGACAGCAGACCGCAGAGCTGCGTCTGCACCCGGAAGATCTGGGTCAGGTGCAAATTTCGCTTAAGCTGGATGACAACCAGGCGCAGTTGCAGATGGTTTCGCCCCACAGCCACGTTCGCGCGGCGCTGGAAGCGGCCCTGCCGATCCTGCGCACGCAGCTTGCGGAAAACGGCATTCAGCTTTCCCAAAGCAGCGTCAGCAGCGAGGGCTTTGCCGGGCAACAGCAGTCCTCATCCGGGCAGCAACAGCACGCTTCGCGTTCCGGCCAGCATGGCGGGTTTAACGATGAGAGTGAAGAGTTATTGCCTGCCCCTGCCGCCCTGCAATCCGCCGCGCGCGGCAGCCGTGCCGTAGACATCTTTGCCTAAACGCCAGAGGTAACGTGATTATCCCCGTCTTTTCCACGCTTTGACCTAAGCCGGACACGGGATAATCACCGTATTAAGCTGTACCGAAACAGGAAGCTCGTATCAGATGACAGACTCCGCTATCACCAAAAAAAGCAAGCGTTCCATCTGGATCCCGCTGCTGGTGTTGATTACCCTCGCGGCCTGCGCCACCGCAGGCTACAGTTACTGGCGTATGCAGCAGGAACCCTCCAGCGCGGCCGCCAAAGCTGAAGCGCCGCCTCCACCGGCGCCGGTCTTCTACCCGCTGGATACGTTCACCGTCAATCTGGGCGATGCGGATCGCGTGCTTTACGTGGGCATTACGCTGCGTCTGAAAGATGAAGCGACCCGTGCACGTCTGAACGACTACCTGCCAGAAGTGCGTAGCCGTCTGCTGCTGCTGTTTTCTCGTCAGGATGCCTCCGCGCTCGCCACCGATGTGGGCAAGCAAAAGCTGGTCGATGCCATAAAACAGACGCTGGCGACCCCGCTGGTAAACGGCCAACCTAAGCAGGAAGTCACTGACGTTCTGTATACAGCCTTCATTCTGCGGTAACGACATGGGCGACAGTATTCTTTCTCAGGCAGAAATCGATGCGCTGCTCAACGGCGACAGCGATAAAAGTGACGAACCGAAACCGGGTCTGACCGGCGACGATAATATTCGTCCCTACGATCCCAATACCCAGCGTCGCGTGGTGCGCGAGCGTTTACAGGCGCTGGAGATCATCAACGAACGTTTCGCACGTCAGTTCCGTATGGGGCTGTTTAACCTGCTGCGTCGTAGCCCGGATATCACCGTCGGTGCGATCCGCATTCAGCCGTATCATGAGTTTGCCCGCAACCTGCCGGTGCCAACCAACCTTAACCTGATCCATCTGAAACCGCTGCGCGGTACCGGCCTGGTTGTGTTCTCGCCAAGCCTGGTGTTCATCGCGGTGGATAACCTGTTCGGTGGCGATGGCCGTTTCCCGACCAAAGTGGAAGGCCGCGAGTTTACCCATACCGAACAGCGCGTGATTAACCGCATGCTGAAGCTGGCGCTGGAGTCCTACAGCGACGCGTGGAAAGCGATTAACCCGCTGGAAGTGGAGTACGTACGTTCCGAGATGCAGGTGAAGTTTACCAACATCACCACCTCCCCGAATGACATCGTCGTGAACACCCCGTTCCACGTCGAGATCGGCAACCTGACGGGCGAGTTCAACATCTGTCTGCCGTTCAGCATGATTGAACCGCTGCGCGAACTGCTGGTGAACCCGCCGCTGGAGAACTCACGTCACGAAGATCAGAACTGGCGTGAAAACCTGGTGCGTCAGGTGCAGCATTCGCAGCTGGAGCTGGTAGCCAACTTCGCCGACATCTCCATGCGGTTATCGCAGATCCTGAAATTACAACCCGGCGACGTTTTGCCGATAGATAAACCCGACCGCATTATTGCCCATGTGGATGGCGTACCCGTGCTGACAAGCCAGTACGGCACGATTAACGGCCAGTATGCGTTACGCGTTGAGCACTTGATCAACCCGATTTTGAATTCGCTGAATGAGGAACAGCCCAAATGAGTGACATGAACAATCCGTCCGATGAAAACAGCGGAGCACTGGACGATCTGTGGGCTGACGCGTTAAACGAGCAGAAAACGACGCCGACGAAAAGCGCGGCAGACGCGGTCTTTCAGCAGTTAGGCGGCGGCGACGTCAGCGGCACGTTGCAGGACATCGACCTGATTATGGACATTCCGGTCAAGCTCACCGTTGAGCTGGGTCGCACCCGCATGACCATTAAAGAGCTGCTGCGCCTGACGCAGGGTTCCGTGGTGGCGCTTGACGGTTTAGCGGGTGAGCCGCTGGATATTCTGATCAACGGCTACCTGATTGCACAGGGCGAAGTAGTGGTGGTGGCCGATAAATACGGCGTACGTATCACCGACATCATTACCCCTTCCGAACGCATGCGTCGTCTGAGCCGTTAAGTATGAAAACCCAGGCAACACTGTCCGCGCCCTCCGCCGTACCCGGCTCACCGCTGCTCCAGGTGAGCGGCGCGCTGTTCGGTATTATTGCCTTTATCCTTATCGCCGCCTGGCTGGCAAAGCGTTTCGGTCTGGCGGGGAAAACGGCCGGTACCCGCGGGTTGAAGGTCAGCGCCAGCACCCCGCTCGGGCCGCGCGAACGCGTGGTCATTGTGGAGGTGGAAGATGCGCGACTGGTGCTGGGCGTGACCGCCTCCAGCATTAACGTTCTTCACACGCTTCCCCCTGCGCCTGCCACGGTGGAGGCTAACGCCCAGGCCCCTGCGGATTTCCAGTCCGTTATGAAGAGTTTGCTCAAGCGTCCCGGGAGATCCTGATGCGCCGTTTGTTATTCCTTACGCTGGCAGGCCTGGGCCTGTTCGCGCCCTCTGTGTATGCGCAACTGCCGGGGCTGGTTTCCACGCCGCTGGCGAACGGGGGGCAAAGCTGGTCCCTGTCCGTGCAGACGCTGGTGTTCATCACCTCGCTGACCTTTATCCCGGCGATCCTGCTGATGATGACCAGCTTCACCCGCATCATCATTGTGTTTGGCCTGCTGCGCAACGCGCTCGGCACGCCGTCCGCGCCGCCCAATCAGGTGCTGCTGGGTTTAGCCCTGTTCCTGACCTTTTTCATTATGTCGCCGGTGATCGACAAGATTTACACCGAGGCCTACCAGCCGTTCAGCGAAGATAAAATTTCCATGCAGGTTGCCCTGGAAAAAGGCGCGCAGCCATTACGTGAATTTATGCTTCGCCAGACGCGCGAAGCGGATCTGGCCCTGTTTGCCCGTCTCGCTAACACCGGTGAGTTACAGGGACCGGAAGCGGTGCCGATGCGCATTCTGCTCCCGGCGTATGTGACCAGTGAACTGAAAACGGCGTTCCAGATTGGCTTCACCATTTTCATTCCGTTCCTGATTATTGACCTGGTGATCGCCAGCGTCCTGATGGCGCTCGGGATGATGATGGTCCCGCCCGCAACCATTGCCCTGCCCTTTAAGATCATGCTGTTCGTGCTGGTCGACGGCTGGCAGCTGCTGGTCAGCTCGCTGGCGCAGAGTTTCTACAGTTGAGGAGCGCGCAATGACGCCTGAGTCGGTCATGATGATGGGCACGGAGGCGATGAAAGTCGCGATTGCCGTCGCCGCGCCCCTGCTGCTGGTTGCGCTGGTCACCGGTCTGATTATCAGTATTCTCCAGGCCGCCACGCAGATTAACGAAATGACCCTGTCGTTCATCCCGAAGATCATTGCCGTCTTCGTGGCGATTATCGTTGCCGGGCCATGGATGCTCAATTTGCTGCTGGACTATATGCGCAACCTGTTCACCAATCTGCCTTACATCATCGGCTGACGGACGATGCTGCATTTCACCAGCGATCAGTTTGTTCAGTGGCTCGGGATCTATTTCTGGCCGATGCTGCGCATCATGGCGCTGATCTCCACCGCCCCCATACTCAGTGAAAAGTCGGTGCCTAAACGCGTCAAAATTGGGCTGGGCATGGTTATCACCCTTATCGTTGCCCCTACCCTGCCAGCGGTGGATATCCCGATCTTTTCCCCGAATGCGATCTGGATTGCCCTGCAACAGGTGATGATTGGCGTGGCGGTCGGGTTTACGATGCAGCTCGCCTTCGCTGCGGTACGAACGGCGGGCGAACTGATCGGTTTGCAGATGGGACTGTCTTTCGCGACGTTCGTTGACCCGGGCAGCCACCTGAATATGCCCGTGCTGGCGCGTATTATCGACCTGCTGGCGATGCTGTTGTTTCTCTCGTTCAACGGCCACCTGTGGCTCATCTCGATGCTGGTGGACACCTTCCACACGCTGCCGATTGGCGACAACCCGGTAAACAGCAACGCGTTTCTGGCGCTGGTGCGGGCTGCCGGGCTGATCTTCCTCAACGGGCTGATGCTGGCGCTGCCGATCATTACCCTGCTGCTCACCGTTAACCTCGCATTAGGTTTACTCAACCGAATGGCTCCGCAGCTGTCGGTATTCGTCATCGGCTTTCCGGTGACGTTGACGGTTGGCCTTTTATTAATGTCATTATTGATGCCACTTATCGCCCCCTTCTGCGAGCATTTATTCAGTGAGATATTCAATCTGTTAGCGGATATTGTCAGCGAACTTCCACGCAAATAATAACCCGCAGTGTTTGCAATGCCTTTCTGAGGATATTCCTAAAAATAATCTCGAAAAACATCTACCAGGATATATCTGACGCGGTTTAAATGTTTCTAACCACCTCACAATACTTAATATTTACTTTACTTTAAGATGATTCCTGGCAAATTATACGTAACTTTACGGGATAGTGAGTTCGCCTGAAAGTCTTTGTCATGCTCACAGGTTTTATTAGATTTTTTCCATCCCGTATGGCTGTTTATGAGCTCTCAGGCAGGTGGTGAATTATCGTTACGCATTGAGTGAGGGTATGCCATGTCAACGATCATTATGGATTTATGCAGCTACACCCGGCTAGGGTTAACCGGGTACTTAGCAAGCAGAGGGGTAAGAAAGAGAGACATCAACGATGCACACACCGTTGAAGAACTCGCAGCCGCTTGTGACGCCCACAAGCCCGGCGTGGTGTTTATTAATGAGGACTGTTTCATTCACGACCCCGCTAACAGTCAGCACATTAAGCAGATCATTAATCAGCATCCTAAGACCCTGTTTATTGTTTTTATGGCGATCGCCAATATTCATTTCGATGAGTATTTGTTGGTGCGTAAAAACTTATTAATCAGTTCGAAATCGATTAAACCAGAGTCGCTTGATGATATCCTGGGCGATTATTTGAATAAAGAAGTTAAGAATGTAGGGGCGGTTAACTTACCCACCCTATCATTAAGCAGAACTGAATCAAGTATGCTAAGAATGTGGATGGCTGGACAAGGGACAATTCAGATCTCAGACCAGATGAATATCAAGGCAAAAACAGTATCGTCACACAAAGGAAATATTAAAAGGAAAATTAAAACGCATAATAAGCAAGTCATATACCATGTCGTACGCCTGACAGATAATGTGACGAATGGGATTTTCGTTAATATGCGCTAATTTGCACGGCCATGTTGTACCCTACCTTGATCTCTGGCCTGGCCAGAGATTTTGCTTTTCAGCAGCCGGAGCCGGGGAGAAGACGCCCCCGACGCCGCCCTATTCCGCCGTTTCCACAAAGATCCCATCCGGGTGGCCCAGTTCGTTGAAGAACCAGATGCCGAGCGGGTAATCTTCCAGCGACACCAGATACATTGTGCCTTCATTAAACTCTTCTATTGCCAGCACCACGCCCGGGCGGCGCGGCCCACCGTCCGTTTTGACGGTTACCCGATCGTTGACCTTCATACATTCCTCCTGTGGTTTTGAGCCAGTGTAGAACAAATTACATTGCCTGGCATCGCCGCCTGGCGCGAATGGCGTTTTTGTGTGCGGTCTATACTTAGCTGTTGAGACGGTTAAATGAGGAACCCGCCATGAAGACTGACAAAGAGTACAGCGACACCATTAAGCGTGAGGTTGAAGTGGATGTCGATGCCCTGCTTGCCGCCATCAATGAAATTAGTGAGTCCGAAGTTCATCGCGCGGAGGATAATTCAGACCGTGTCGTGGTCAATGGTCGGGATTACCATACCTACCGTGAACTGGCTGAGGCATTCGAGCTGGACATCCATGATTTTAGCGTCTCGGAGACGAATCGCTAAGACGAAAAAAATCCCGGTCATGGGGATGACCGGGATCAAACTTGCTTATGCAAGAAGCACTTGTAAATTCGTTACACCAGGAAATCTGATGCAGGTAAGACATTATCCCCAACAGAATTGTCTTACAAGCATATATTCTCTTAGCGAATATTATGTTTTATACATGTGAATTTTGGTTATGAGTATAAACATGCGCCGCGTGTGGGTTTGTCGGGATCGTTACCACTTCAACGGCGCGTCAATGTCTATTTTTTTTAAGATTTTTCTTAGGCAAAATTATCATCCGGGAGACATTATGCCTTCGCTTGAGGAGACTCTGCTTGTCTTTACCGACCTCGACGGCACGCTGTTGGATTTTCACACTCTCGACTGGCAGCCTGCGGCCCCCTGGCTGGAAAAGTTAATGGATGAACAGATACCGGTCATTTTATGCAGCAGCAAAACCGCGTCCGAGATGGATGACATCCAGCAGGAGCTGGGGCTTGGCGGGCTGCCCTATATTGCGGAAAACGGCGCGGTGATCCAGCCTGACGTACGGTGGGAAAACGCCGCACGGTTCATCTCAGAAAAGAAGCATGACGAGATCCGGCAGTGTATTGCCCGGGTACGCCAGGCCATGCATCTGAAATTCACCACCTTCGATGATGTGGACGAGCGCGTGGTCGCCGAATGGACCGGGCTGAGCCGTCCCCGTTCGGTGCTTGCGCGTAAACACGAGGCTTCCGTGACGCTGATCTGGCGTGACAGTGATGAACAAATGAAACGCTTTGCCGCCGAACTCGCCCGGCAGGGGCTGAAGATCGTCCAGGGAGCACGCTTCTGGCATATTCTGGACACCTGCTGCGGCAAAGACGTGGCGGTTCACTGGCTTGTGGACCAGTATCGCCTGCACGAGGGCTACGAACCGACGACCCTGGGCCTGGGCGACGGCCCCAATGATGCCCCGCTGCTGGACAGCGTAGGCTTCGCCGTGGTGGTGAAAGGCTTCAACCGGGAGGGTGTCAGCCTAAAGAACAACGATCCCGCCCGGGTTTATCACACTCAGCACACCGGGCCAGCCGGCTGGCGCGAGGGGCTTGATTACTTTTTGACGTGATCCTGCCAGATGACCCGGTTACGCCCGCGCTGTTTCGCCTCATACAGACGCGCATCGGCGGTGGATTGCAGATTTTCGAAGTGGTAATTGCCCTTCTCCTGCGCGCCAGAGACGCCAAACGACGCACTCACGCGCAGGGTGGTACTTTTCTTAATCAGGATCTCTTTGCTGTCGATACGCTCGCGGATCTGCTCTGCGACTTCCGCCGCCTCTTCAAGCGTCATGCCGGGCAGCACCACACAGAACTCTTCCCCCCCGACGCGTCCGGCAATATCTTTATCACGTAGGGTGCTGGCAATCAGCCCCGCGGCATGGGACAACACCTTATCACCCGCCTGATGCCCGAACCGATCATTGATGCTCTTGAAGCAGTCAAGATCGATCTGGATGACCGAGAAAGGCAGCGACTGCTGTTCACACTGCTTCGCCAGTATTTTCGCCTGCTCGAACAGTGACCCACGATTATTCAGCCGGGTCAGAGGATCATGCCAGGCCTGCCATTGCAGCGAGTTCTGCATCGAATACATATTACTGACCATGCGCCGGATCACCAGCCAGGAGATGAGCAGCATCGCGGTGAACAGCGCCCAAAGCAGTGCCAGCACAATGCTGATGCTGCCGAAATCGCCGCGCACCCCTTCATCCAGGGTGTGCACGCGCAGGATGACGCCATCAAAATGGTCGAGACGCTCCCAGCTGACAAAACGACTCCCCAGGCGAATGCCGCCTTCGGAATCCGATTCTGTCGCGTGCGCTATCTGGGCTAATTCGCGCGCGTCAAAATGATTAACGTCCGCAGCCGGTGATTCAGACGTCGCAAGCAGGGTAAGCCGACTGTCATACAGCTGGTATTCCCCCTCCGGGTTATCGCCGACGGCTTCCACCAGCAGGCGACGCAGGGTGGCAAAGGTGAAATCCATCGCCACCACGCCATACCAGACGTGATTGTAGTAAACCGGCACGCTGGCGGTAATCAGCGGCTTTTTGCCCACAAAGGAGGAAGGCGGCGAGATAAACCAGCGCACGGCACGCGCACGGTTTTCACGCTCGGACTGTTGGGTAAACCAGGGCTGAGTGACCAGATGGTAATAGCGCTGCACGATATCGCTGGAATTTCCCGGCGTATCCGTTTCCAGAAAGAATCCGGCGCGAGAGACATAAATCACGCGCTCTTCGTTGCGGGAAGGGCTGGATGCCAGACGCAGCAAATACCCCACTTCAAGCGCGGCGGACAGTTCATTATCAAGGTACTCATCATCACGGTTCAGAAGGGTTGTCTTTTCAACGAAAGCATCCGAAACACCGTTGATCGGTAACGTGCGCCGTTTATCAACCGCAATTTGCCAGGTGGGGGACGTGCGCAAATGCGCAAAACGCTTTACCGCATCATGCAGCGCGCCAAACGCTAGCGGCGTTTCCAGCGCATCACGCATGCTGTGGCGAAAAAACAGCATTTTATCGACGCTGAACTGAAGCTGTCTGTCCAGCGCACTGGCAACTGTTTCCAGATGGTTACGCTGGCTGGAGATATAAGCATCTTCCAGTACCACGACTTCGCGCCAGGTCAGGAGGGTGGAAAAGATCAGGACAACGATAAAACAGAGGTTAACAATCAAACGGGGATTGCTACGCTTATGCAGCCACTGCAAAAAAGATTGTTTTACAACAAAGGTATCGTGCTGCACACACACTCCCTGATTGTCGCTCACCATCCGATATGATAAGTCTTCTGCCAGTAAAAACGCCCGGCAAGGCCGGGCGTTGTGTGATTAAGCCTTGTCGCGTTTTTGCCTTTTATTCGCAGGCTGAAGCTCGTCTTCACGAAAAGCCTCCCGCTTAATGCCGTATCCATCATGCCACCGACACTCCACCATTCCGCTGGAATACCCGGTGACGATCATGCCTGGACCACCATTTTTAGGCTTAACTTCATCACTGATCAAAAAGACCATACCTGCCTCCTGTATCAGGGTGAAACGTTTTCAATTTAGACGAGGAACGGTCTTTTTGCATCCGGGGTCAGCAATAATTAATGCGATTTCCCGCGTACTTTTTCAACCAGCTTAACAACGGCTACCACAATCAGACCGACGATAAAGCCCAGTACGAGATTAAGCAGTGTGGGCAGGATCGCAGCGACTACCGCTCCCTGGCCTGACGCAAAATGTTCAATCATGTGATGCAGCGAAGCAACACCGTGCACGATAATGCCGCCGCCGACCAGGAACATCGCCAGGGTTCCCACCACCGACAAGGTTTTCATCAGCCACGGCGCCAGCACCAGCAGGCTTTTCCCGATGCCGCGCGCAATTGCGCTGGATTTTTTTTCCAGCCAGAAGCCGATATCGTCCAGCTTGACGATCAGCCCGACCAGGCCATAAACCCCTATCGTCACGAGGATCGCAATGCCGGACAGGATCAGCACCTGGTTCATCAGAGGGGCATCTGAGACGATCCCCAGCGTAATCGCCACAATCTCGGCCGAGAGGATGAAGTCCGTGCGGATCGCGCCTTTGACCTTATCGCGCTCGAACGTTTTTGGATCCTGCGCGGCCAGCGCTTCCAGACGCTGCTGACGCATTTCCGGGGTGTCTTTCTCTTTGCGTGCAGCGAACATATGCAACACTTTTTCGGCACCCTCGAAGCACAGGAACGCCCCGCCAATCATCAGCAGGGGCGTAATGGCCCAGGGTATAAAGGCGCTAATCAGCAGCGCCAGCGGAACGAGGATCACCTTGTTAATAAAGGACCCTTTCGCTACGCCCCACACCACCGGCAACTCACGGTTCGCCCGCACGCCGCTGACCTGCTGCGCGTTAAGCGACAAATCATCTCCCAGTACCCCGGCGGTTTTTTTCGCCGCCAGTTTTCCCATAACCGAAATGTCATCCAGCAAGGTGGCGATATCATCCAGCAATGTTAATAAGCTACTTCCTGCCAAAATCTCTATCCTTCTTTTTTTGCTAATTAAGTGAATAGTATGGAACAAAACTCACCGCCCGGAAACAGGCACCTCACGTCAACAAAAATTTCACATTAACTACACAATTAAAGCACTCGCCAGCCCGATAGTTTTGGCGTTAACTATGAGCGAACTTTTTATTTCGTCGTGAGGGACTATGCGTTTTCGGCATTTATTACCGCTCATTGGAGCACTCTTTTCCCTGTATATCATCTGGGGATCCACCTATTTTGTCATTCGTATAGGCGTGGAAAGCTGGCCCCCGCTGATGATGGCCGGTATTCGTTTCCTTACGGCTGGCGTGCTGCTGATGGCGTTTTTATTGCTGCGCGGCCACCAGCTACCGCCGCTGCGTCCCTTGCTTAACGCCGCCCTGATTGGCCTGCTGCTGCTGGCGGTGGGCAATGGCGCGGTAACCGTCGCCGAACACCAGAACGTGCCGTCGGGCATCGCCGCGGTGGTTGTCGCGACCGTGCCGCTGTTTACGCTCTGCTTTAGTCGTCTCTTCGGGATCCGCACCCGTAAGCTCGAATGGCTGGGCATCGCAATTGGGCTTGTGGGTATCATCCTGCTGAACAGCGGCGGTAACCTGAGCGGGAACCCCTGGGCTGCCGTTCTGATCATGATCGGCTCCATGAGCTGGGCCTTCGGCTCGGTCTACGGTTCCCGCATCGAGCTGCCCTCCGGGATGATGGCGGGTGCCATTGAGATGCTCGCGGCAGGCATTGTGCTGCTGCTTGCCTCCGCGTTGACGGGGGAAAAACTGACGGCGATGCCAGACCTTTCAGGTTTCCTGGCCGTTGGGTATCTGGCGCTGTTTGGCTCCATTATCGCCATTAACGCCTATATGTACCTGATCCGCAACGTCTCACCGGCGGTTGCCACCAGCTACGCCTACGTTAACCCGGTGGTAGCCGTGCTGCTGGGTACCGGTTTTGCGGGCGAAGTGCTGTCGACGATTGAATGGCTGGCGCTGGGTGTGATTGTCTTTGCCGTGGTGCTGGTCACGCTGGGTAAATATTTGCTGCCCGCGAAACCGATTATTACGACGTGTGAGGTGGAGAAACCGTGATCGGGTGAATGCCCTGGGTATCGATCTGCGCGGCCTGACCGCCGCCGCAGATCCACTCTTCCAGCCGCTCCGTCAGTTCCACGTCATTCAGCTTCATTCTTCCGCGCAGCGCGCACTCCCAGACAATCAGCACCCGCCAGCCCTGAGCGTAAAGCTGCGAAACATCGCGTTTATCACGCTCGACGTTCCTGCCAATCTTCTCCAGCCAGAAGTCGGTGCGTGTCGCCGGGACTTTAAACAGATAGCAGTCATGATGATGCCAGAAACAGCCGTGGGTAAAGATGATGCACTGGTACGCGTCGATGACGAAATCAGGACGCCCGGCAAGCGTGGCATCCTGAACCCTGAATTCAAACCCGACGGCGGTCAGGAGGCCCGCGATCCGTTTTTCAATCGCGGTATCACGCGTGCCGATGGCACGCATGTTTTTACTGCGCGTGGCCTTATTGTGAACGTCCGCCATTGACGGCCTCGCTCTGACGAAGCTGAACGGCCTTGCTGATGCGTGAGGCCAGCAGTTTTGCTACCGCGGCAAAGGCGGGTACCACCACCGAGTTGCCAAACTGACGATAGGCCTGGGTATCCGACACCGGGATGCGAAAACTGTAGCCCTGCGGCGTCTCAAAGCCCATTAAGCGGGCGCACTCGCGCGGCGTTAAGCGCCGTGGCCGGTGCTGTTGGTTCTGTGGATCGTCAAAATCTTTTTCGCCCAGCGCCTTATCCCAGCCCCGATCGATAAGAATTTCCGCGCCATCTTTGTAATAGCGCGCCGACAGCGTACGCGTCACGCTGTCAGGATTAAGCGGATTGACCATGCCAAACCCAAAGCCATTGCCTTTGGCCTGATGCTTTTTGGCATAGCGATAGAGGTATTTCCACAGCACCGGGGTCAGAATGAATTTCGCATCGACGGCGGGCTCCAGCAGATCGGCCACCGTCGGTCGGCGCGCCGGGTACAGCGAGGGTAAATCACGCAGCGTAAAATCGCCTTTCAGATTGAGATCGCGGCGAAAGCCCACCAGCACGATGCGTTCGCGATGCTGTGGCAGGAAGTGTTTGCCGTCGATAATTTTCGGATCGTCCGGCCCCATGTCCTCTGCATCCGCCACGTCGTAACCCAGTTCATCCAGCGTTTGCATGATAATGCGGAAGGTTTTACCGCCGTCATGACTCTTTAAATTCTTGACGTTCTCCAGCACAAAAATTGCCGGGCGGCGGGCATCAATAATCCGGGCAACGTCAAAGAAGAGTGTTCCTTGCGTATCACAGGCAAAGCCGTGTGCGCGTCCCAGCGCGTTCTTCTTCGACACGCCAGCCAGCGAGAACGGCTGACACGGAAAACCTGCCAGCAGCACGTCATGCGCCGGAATGGTATTGCGAATGTGTTCGGCGGCCTCTTCATCGCTGACGCCGGTTTTGTGGCTCAGCGTGACATCACGAATATCCGCGTTGAACTGGTGCGCATCGGGATCGCAGTACCAGTTGGCTTTATAGGTACGGACGGCATGTTTATTCCATTCACTGGTGAACACACACTGCCCGCCAATAGCTTCAAAGCCATGGCGAATGCCGCCGATACCGGCAAAGAGATCGATAAAGCGAAAGGCATAATTTGGATGCGCAGCAGGAGGACGCGGCAGCAAATTTTGCAGATAGCGGAACTCACCGTCGCTCAGGCGGTGCCCTGCCCTGTCGCTTATCAGCAGCCGCTTGAGTATCGCCGGGCTCCAGTGGCTCTCGCCATGGGCCACCAGCTGGTTTGCCAGCGTTTTAGCATCATACATTTCCAGCAGCTGACGCAGGAGTGCCTGCACGGCTGCCGTTGATTTCTCAACCCGCTCAGGCGCGGGCACAGTCACTGATCGATTTTCCTGCATTCTCTTAACCGGACAATAAAGACAGAAAACAGAGTACCACAGTTCAGGATCGCACACTGCGACGGAAATGGGTCAATATCTGACTGTCGGTTCCGAGGTAATCGCCCTGTAATTCGGCACTCAGCTTCGCCATAAACTGGATCAGAAAATCGGCATTGTGACGCGCAAGTTCGCGCCCCCGCGCAGTTTGCATGGTGTCCGGCAGGCGCAGGAGTTTGGTCTGAAAGTGGTCGAGCGCGAAGGCTTTATCATCCAGCGCTCGTGTTCCGGCAAACGGGTCGTCGGCATCAAACAGCGCGGCGCCCAGCGCACCGGAGACGGCAAAGACGCGCGCCAGGCCGATAGCGCCTAACGCCTCCAGCCGGTCGGCATCCTGCACAATTTTGGCCTCCAGGCTTTGCGGCGCGATACCGGCACTGAAGCTGTGCGCTTCAATGGCATGTTCAACGGCTGCATAACGATCGGGCGGAAAATCAGGAAAATCGCGACTGAGGATCTCGCGCGTTTCTCGCGCTGCCAGCCGCGAGGAGTGGCTGCGTTGCGGGTGATTTTTCGGCAGGCTGACAATGTCATGGAAGTAGCATGCGGTCAGCACAACCAGCGGATCGCTATCCTCGTCAGCCATTATGGCCTGCGCGGTAATCCAGACGCGGCGAAAATGGGCGATATCGTGCGCCGCATCATCAGTAAAATGATTTTCGTCGAGCCAGCGCTCAAAACGGTGCTGCCACTGCGCAAGTTCCATCATCCCATCCTGTTGCTCAAAAGAGAGTGAATTATAATACACCCGAATCAAAATCTTTAATAAATAGAATTACGAAATACTTAATAATAATTACCCGCTATATTTTCAATGAATTAATTCATATGAAAAATAAAGAGATAAAAAGAAATATTTTGTAATATTTTTACCACTTTAATTACATTTATTTTTGAACCTAAATAATAATCCATAGAATAGTATCAGCCATGTAGTTACGGAGGGTAATTACATATATTCAGAAAATTTATATTTAAAGGGAATATATAATGAAAAGAAAAGTTCTGGCAATTCTCGTACCCGCGTTATTAATGGCTGGCGCAGCAAATGCGGCGGAAATGTATAACAAGAATGGCAACAAAGTTGACCTGTACGGTAAGGTTGATGCGCGTCATACCTTCTCCGACAACCCAGGCGACGACGGCGATGAAACCTATGTACAGGTGGGTTTCAAAGGCGAAACGCAGATCACGAACGAACTGACAGGTTATGGCCAGTGGGAATATAAAACCTACGCTAACAACACCGAAAGCGCAGGGGATAAATCTTTCAACCGTCTGGCATACGCTGGCCTGAAATTTGGCGACTACGGCTCATTTGATTACGGCCGTAATTACGGCGTCGTGTATGACGTAGAAGCCTGGACCGATATGCTGCCTGTATTTGGTGGAGATTCTTACACCTGGACCGATAACTTCATGAACGGTCGTGCTAACGGTCTGGCAACTTACCGTAATAACGATTTCTTCGGTCTGGTCGACGGCCTGCACTTTGCGCTGCAATATCAGGGTGCTAACGAAGGTGCTAACGCAAATGAAAACCAGGAAGGCACCAAAAACGGCCATAACGACGTACGTTTCCAGAACGGCGACGGCTTCGGTATGTCCACCTCCTATGACTTCGATTTCGGCCTGACGCTGGGTGCGGCTTATTCTTCCTCTGACCGTACTAACGACCAGGTCGCTTACGGCGCTGGCACCTATAACCGCTTCAGCAAATATGCTGGCGGTGAACGTGCGGAAGCGTGGACAATCGGCGCTAAATACGATGCTAATGATGTCTACCTGGCCATGATGTATGCGGAAACCCGTAACATGACTCCGTACGGCAACGATGGCATAGCCAACAAAACCCAGAACTTTGAAGCCGTAGCGCAGTACCAGTTTGACTTCGGTCTGCGTCCATCCCTGGCGTGGGTCTATTCTAAAGGCATCGATTTGGGCGGTAACGATTATCACCCAGGCAATGGCTATGACTATGTAGACCAGGATCTGGTTAACTACATCGACGTGGGCATGACCTACAGCTTCAACAAAAACTTCTCCACCTATGTTGACTACAAAATCAACATGCTGGACAACGATGAACGCTTCTACGAAGCAAACGGTATTTCTACCGATGACATCGTTGGCGTAGGCATGACCTACCAGTTCTAATCTCCCTCAATATTAAAGCCCGCGATGCGGGCTTTTTTTATTTGACGCTGAAATATTACGGCGCTTCCTGCAAGGCCAGGCGAACAAACCCGTTATTCTGCGCCAGCAATTCATGCGCTTTCCAGGCATCCAGCCCCGTCAGCACCATCAGTACCGCCGTTTTGCACTGGTGGTTACAGCTTTCCAGCGCGGCCTTCGCCTGCGCCCGGCTACATCCCCCTGCTTCCATCACAATGGCAATTTGACGTTCGGCCCATCTGGTGTTGCTTGCCTCCAGATCAACGCGCAGGTTGCTGTACACCCGTCCGGAACGTACCGCCAGACCGGTGGTGATCATATGCAGGATCATGCTTTGCGCAATGCCTGCTTTAGCGTTGGTATACCCGGCCACCACATCCGCGCCCAGTTCGGGGGCAATGACCATACTCGCCAGCTGCGCCGCTTCACTTTGCGCATCCTCCGTAATGAGCGCAACCGTTGAGCCCAGGGACCACGCATGACGCATCGCGCCCCATACCCATGGGGTTTTGCCGCTGACGGACAGCGCCAGCATCATGTCATGCTCGCCAAATTCTATCGTCTGAAGGTCGGCAACGCCGCTCGCGTAGCTTCCGGCGTTATCACCTGCTGTTAACGCAATGACGGGGTGTTTGCCCGGCGCAAACGCTTCTGCCGCCTGCTCCGCCACGCGTCCGGACGCGCCCGCGCCGGTCAGCACCAGACGTCCGCCGTGGCTAAGCGTCGCCGCCGCGTTATCCACCACGCGGGCCAGCATACTTAAGTGAGGGGTAAGTGCAGAAGAGATTTGCGCGTCATCCTGGTGTATGACGTTAAGCATATCCAGCGTCGATAATCTGTCGATGTTCATCGTGCTGGCGTGCCGTCTTTCCCTGGCCGTACCGGTAAGCATAATGCTCATAAACTGCCTCCTTATTATGAGTACCCTCACACTATAAAGTGTTTTATATAGGTCACCTGAGAGGAGGCTCACGAAACGCCTCTCTTTACATGGCTTTATGAAACGCCCGTCATCAGCGATAATTAGCCCTTTCTTTTTCATCGCGGAGTGTTAATGAGCGATTTGCAGCCCTTCCCCCCGACGCGCAAGCGCCCTATGAAGCTGAATACGCTGGTTACGCTGATGGTGTGCGCGATTATCGGCTCGGTGCTGCTGGTGGTTTTCGCGCTTTACTCTGTGCAGATCACCCGCGCCACGCGCGATGACGTGAAAGATACCGCGCTGGGTATCGCCCGGACGCTGGCCGACAGCCCGGAAATCAAGCGTGGCCTGATGGAATCGCCGCAGGCTGGCATCATCCAGCCGATTGCCCAGGCGGTGACGAAGCGCAACGACCTGCTGTTTACCGTGGTCACCGACCTGCGTGGGATCCGCTATTCCCATCCAAACGAAGCGCTGTTAGGTTTGCATTTTATTGGCGACGATCTGACGCCCGCCCTGGAAGGGAAAGAGAATGTCTCCGTTAACCGCGGCGCGCTCGCGGAAGCGCTGCGCGTCTTTACGCCCGTGTATGACGACCAGCACGACCAGATCGGCGTGGTGGTGGTGGGTATCTCGCTGAATAAAGTTGAAGATCAGATTGCCCGCGGGCGGCTCAACGCCGTGTGGACCATCTTATTCAGCGTTCTGATGAGTTCAGTGGCGATATGGGGTCTGGTCCGGGTTCTGAAACGTATCCTCTTCGGGCTGGAGCCTTACGAGATCTCCGCCCTCTTTGAGCAGCGCCAGGCCATGTTGCAGTCCCTGCGCGAAGGCGTGATGGCCGTGGATATGCACGGGCGCGTGACGATGATTAACCACACCGCCAGAGAAATATTACTCCTGACCTCGGGCCAGCACTCCGAAAGCAGCAGTGAACCGCTGCTGGCCAGCCTGCGCGAAGTATCCAGGACCGGCATTGCCCGCCAGGATCAGGAGATCGGCTGTAACGGGCGGCTGCTGCTGTGCAACATGGTCCCCGTGAAAAGCCAGAATCAGGTGATCGGGGCGATCAGCACGTTCCGCGATAAGACCGAAATCAGCCAGTTAATGCAGCGTATCGATGGCATGGTCAGCTACGTTGATGCCCTGCGCGCTCATACGCACGAATTTATGAACAAGCTGCACGTGATCCTCGGCCTGCTGCACATGAAGCGCTACGATAAGCTGGAGGAGTACATCATCCAGACTGCGCAGAATTATCAGACGGATATCGGCGCGATACAGCGCAAAGTTAAATCCCCGGTCATTGCGGGCTTCCTGCTGGGTAAAATTAACCGCGCCAAAGAGGTCGGGGTGACCCTGACGCTGGCGGAGGAGAGTCAGCTTCCTGACACCGCCAATGAAGAGCAGGTTGCGGTGCTGATCACCGTACTGGGCAATTTAATCGAAAATGCCCTGGATGCGATGGAAGGTCAGCCGGAAGGCGAGATCGGCCTGCTGCTGCATTATCAGAACGGCTGGCTGAGCGGTGAGGTCAGCGATGACGGTCCCGGCATTGATCCCGAGCGGCTGGAGGCTATTTTTACAAAGGGCTACTCAACAAAAGGTGAAAACCGCGGCGTTGGGCTGTTCCTTGCGCGTCAGCAGATCCAGAATCTGGGCGGAGATATTACCGTCGAGTCGGAGCCTGGCGTATTTACCCAATTTTTTGTTCAGATCCCCTGGGATAGCGAGAGGAATATCGCGTGATAAATGTGTTAATTGTCGATGATGACGCCATGGTAGCCGACCTCAACCGTCTGTATGTTAACCGCGTTGAGGGTTTTAGCTGCTGCGGCGTCGCTTCCACGCTCAACCAGGCCGAGGCGTTGATCGCCAACCCAGGCCAGCCGATCGATCTGGTGCTGCTGGATGTCTATATGCAGCAGGATAACGGGCTGGATCTGCTGCCCATCATCCGCGCATCGGGCCGCCCGATTGACGTCATCATGATCTCATCGGCCTCCGACGCCGCAACGATCCAGACCTCGATGCACTATGGCGTGGTGGATTACCTGATTAAACCGTTCCAGTTCCCGCGTTTTGAAGAGGCGCTGAACGGCTGGAAGGCAAAGCGCAGCCTGATGGGATCGCATCAGTATTATGAACAGGCCGACGTCGACAGGCTGATCCACGGTGGCGCGCCGGAGCTGGCCGACAGCAAAAAATTACCGAAAGGCCTAACGCCGCAGACGCTGCGCACCATTTGCCAGTGGATCGACAGCCATCCGGAGATAGAATTTTCCACCGACGATCTGGCGAATGCGGTCAACATTTCCCGCGTGTCATGCCGCAAGTACCTGATCTGGCTGGCGCAAATAAATATCCTGTTCACCAGCATTCACTACGGCGCCACCGGCCGGCCGGTATATCGCTACCGTTTGCAGCCGGAACAGGTCGGACTGCTCAAACAGTACTGCCAGTAATTCGGTAGCTGTCGTCCAGAAGGGTAAAACGGAAGTGGTGCATCGAGGAGATCACCACTTCTTTTGTTTTGGTGACAAAGATAGCTTCAATATCGGGGCGCGAACGCAGCGCGGCGCAGCCCTTTTCCACGCCCATGCCGTAGATCAGCGTGGTCCAGATATCGCCGTCGAGAGAGTCCTGCGAAATAATCGTCACGCTGTCCAGTTCGTTATCCAGCGGGTAGCCGGTGCGTGGGTCAAGTATGTGGTGATAGCGTTTGCCGTTCTGCTCGAAATAGCGCTCATAGGTGCCAGACGTCACCACCGACCGGTTTTCGACCGTCATGGCGCCAATCAGCGCATCACCGGCGAACGGTTTTTTCAGGCCGACGCGCCAGCCGCCCTCCGGCGAGCCTAACGTCTGAACGTTGCCGCCAAGGTTGATCAGCCCGAGTTCAACGCCCTCTTTATGCAGGTAATCCCGCACCCTGTCGGCGATATAGCCTTTAGCAATGGCCCCCAGATCGATCTCCATTCCCTGGCGTGTAAGAAACACGCTGCTGTTGGCTTCATCCAGCACCACGTCCGCAGGATCCGTGATGCCCAGCAAAGCGGCGATCTCGTCCGCGGGCGGTACAGCGTCCCCCTTAAAGCCAATTTTCCAGCGCTTCACCAGCGGGCCGATCGCCAGGTTAAAGGCGCTGTCTTTAAGCAGGCTTGCCGCTTTCGCGCAGCGGATCAGCTCAAACACCGGACGACTGACGGCAACTGGATGCTGACCGGCCGCATGGTTGACGTCCATTACCTGGGAATGCGCGCGGTTAACGGTAAGCAGATCTTCGTACTGTTTGATCAGGCGAAACACGCGGGAGGCGAGCGCTTCGTCATGGGAAAAGAGTTTCAGGAGGATGGGCGATCCCATCAGAACGGCGGAGTAGCTGTAAACGCGATGGCTATCAGGCATTGCATGAGTCCTCAGATGTAGCCCCGGCAGGCACCGCGCCGCCGGGGAAACAGGAGCCTTACCGTGTTTTCGAACGCATAGCCGCCTGATGTCCTGCAAGCGTACCAAAAATAATGATATCTGCCACCGCGTTACCGCCGATACGGTTACCGCCGTGGATGCCCCCGACAACCTCACCCGCAGCAAACGCTCCTGGCAATACGTTGTGGTTGCTGTCCAGCACGCAGGTTTCTGTGTTAATGGTCACGCCGCCCATGGTGTGGTGAACGCCCGGTGCAATCTGAATGGCGTAGAACGGCCCTTCGTTGATTGGCGCACGCAGCGCGGTGGTGCGGCCGAAATCATCGTCGTGCTGTTTCTCCACAAAGCCGTTGTAGCGTTCCAGCGTTGCCAGGAACTGATGGTGATCCATCCCCAGCGCTTCCGCCAGGGCTTTTGGCGAGCTGGCGCTGGTAACAAACCCTTTCGCGATGTACTCATCCGCGGCTTTGTTTTTGGCGCGAACATGCTCGTCAAAGACGATATAAGCGTATTTCTCCGGCAGCGCGATGATTGACGCCGAGACTTTATCGCGGGTCTCCATTTCGTTAAAGAATCGGTTCCCCTGTTGATTGACCAGAATCGCCCCGCCGCCGCGGATGGATTCGGAAATCAGATACGACGTTTTCTGCTCAACGGTTGGGTGGATCTGAATTTCGCCCATATCCACGGTGCCCGCACCGATACGCTCCAGCAGCGCGATGCCGCCCCCGGTCGCCCCTTTGTGGTTGGTGGTAACGAACCCTGCCAGATCCGGACGGTATTTCACCACCATCTGGCTGTTGGCGCTGAAGCCGCCCGTTGCCACAATCACGCTTTTGGTTGCCACGGTGAGGGTTTCGTTCTCTTCGGTGGTCAGACGCACACCGGTCACTTCGCCGTTCTCGAAGATGATGTCGCTCACGGAGGTATCCAGCATCACCTCGATGTTACGCTTGTTGACGTTACGCACCAGGCCGCTGATCAGATACCCGCCCACTGCGGAACCGTCTTTCGGACGGTGCGTACGGTCGATGCTCATCCCGCCGGTGGTGGTAATGTCGTTCAGCATAATGCCGCGCGTGGCCAGCCATTCGATGGCCTGTGGCGCGTTCTCGACAAAGCGACGCAGCAGTTCAGGGTTGTTCTTGTTGCCACCGCCTTTCAGACTTTCCTGGTAGAACAGCTCTTTGCTGTCCTGAATACCCTTCACGCGCTGGAAGCGGGTCTCTGCCGCGTTCATCCCGGCCGAGGCTTTAATGGTGTTCCCGCCGATGGTGGGCATTTTCTCGACGATCAGTACGCTCGCGCCTTCGTCGTGCGCCTGGATCGCCGCCGCCAGCCCTGCACCGCCGCTGCCGACCACTACCACGTCCACGCTTTTAGTCTCATTCGGGTCAGCGCCCTCTTCTGCCGCCAGCGCTTTACTGGATTTCAGCATCGCCTTCGAGACCGCTTTTTTCACCGCCTCGCTCTGGCTGGTCGCGCCCGTAATCGCGTCCACGTGCGGGGTGTTGGCATCCAGAATACGGGTACGGATCTCTTCGAAGCTGGTGACAAACTCGACGTCTTCACTCGGGCCGGAGGCCAGTTCGATATCGGCGATGCGGTCGGTTTCGAGGCTGACGTTAATCACCAGTTCGTTGGCATCGTCCTGCACTTTTTCAATAAAGGTGCCTGGTTTGAATTTGGATTCACCCATGCTCATGTCGCGGATCATCGCCTCCACCAGCGAGAAGCGCCACAGCGGTTCCGGAATGCTCAGTTCTTCCCGTTTGGTGCTGTCCATAAACAGCTCCAGGCTTTCGCCCGCCGCGATGCGATCGGTCCAGTCCGGATAGGCGATGGTGGCGCGGCCAACGGCAATCAGGTCGTAACCGTGATCCAGCGCTTCATTCACATCCGTGGCATTCACCACGCCGCCAACGCCCATCACCGGCACCTGCGCCAGCGTGTCAGAGCGCATAGCGCAGTATTTTTCGATAAGTGGCGTCGGGTCCTGAGTATCGACAATAGAAGGACGCAGGGCGGCGCCAAGGGAGAAGTGGAGATAATCCACCCCGCGCGCGGCCAGTTTTTCCAGCAGATACAGGGTGTCCTCAAAGCGGATGCCCGGGACTTCCAGCTCTTCCGGAGAGAAACGGTAGCCAATGATAAACGCGTCGTCCGCGTACTGGCGCACCATCTTATGGGTAATGTCCAGCACCGCCAGCGGGAATTTCGCGCGGTTTTCGCGGCTACCGCCCCACTCGTCGTCGCGCTGGTTGGAGTTCGGGGAAAAGAACTGCTGGATCAGATAGGTATTCGCCCCGTGGATTTCGACGCCGTCGAACCCGGCCTGGATTGCGCGGCGCACGGCTTCGCCGAACTTGCCGATCATGCCTTCCACCTCTTCCGCGGTCAGGGCAACCGGCGTGGCGGCACCGTCACGCGGCGCGGCAACGGCGCTTGGGCCAACCGGCGTGCGGCCCCCGATCAGTTTTGGGTCGACCATGCGGCCGCCGTGGTAGATTTGCAGCAGGGCTTTGGAGCCTTTTGACTTGATGGCGTCAGCGATTTTTGCCAGCCCGGCGATTTTCTCGTCGTTATCAATACCAATTGCGCCCGGGAACGCCAGGCCGAGATCGTCAACAAAACAGCACTCAACGATAATCGTGCCGATGCTGCCCGCGCGGGCGCGGTAGTACTCCACCAGCTCGCTGGTCACGGTGCCATCGTAATAACCTGTACAGGTTGTCATCGGGGCCATTAACAAACGGTTTTTCAGTTCAGTACCATTCGGTAATGTGAAGGGGCTTAAAATACGTTCGTTAGTGCTCATAATAGAAACTCCAAACTTTAAAAATTAAGAATTCGTTATCGGGATGATTTTTTATTTCGTATTTTTTGCCGATGTCATGATAGTAATATAAAGCTTTTTTTAGTTTCTAAAGCCATTACGTTAGTTAATAAACTATTTAATTCCTTCGATAACATTAATAACACATTGGTGTTAGCGGGAATGTTTCACCTGTTCACAATAATTTAAAAAAAGTTAAATTATAAAAGGTCAAACCAATACACCATGATTAATATAAAACCTTATAAAACAAGAGCAAACAAAAACACCAAAATTTAAATGTTATAGCTTTGATACATAAAATGCGTAAAATCAGCGAATAACCACACTACCCAGAGTGGTTATTATAAAAAGTATAAAAATAGCCATTCAGTTCCGTTTTTTTGATCGCGATCAATAGTTATGGCATTCAAAAGAGCAATATAAAAACATCATCATTTTTTATTTAGCGCAAACCAAAATGCGTTAAATCGCTATTAGTGAAAACACAAAACCGCACCTTAAATAACTAAAAAAAGCAAAAAGGATATTTCAATCGAATTTGTGTTTTCGCCGGGCGACGAATTTTTGACAACTTAAGACGTGAAACTATGAATACAAAAACTGCTGTAACGCCTCCTGCGGCGAATCTGGCATCAAATGGAACAGCAAAACGACTGCTGATGATGGCTCTGCCCGTCATTGTTGCCGTCCTGCTGTTGTTTGTCCCCGTTCCGGAAGGGCTGCCGCCATATGCGTGGCACTACTTCGCCATCTTTGTCGGCGTCATCGTCGGGTTAATTTTCGAACCGCTGCCGGGCGCCGTAATCGGTCTTACCGGCGTCGTGGCGATTGCGCTGTGCAGCCAGTGGGTGCTCTTTAGCCCGGAACAGCTGGCTGACCCAAAATTCAAGCTGGCGGGCGCCTCCTTTAAATGGGCGGTCAGCGGGTTTGGTAACTCCACCGTCTGGCTGATTTTCGGTGCCTTTATGTTCGCCGCAGGCTACGACAAAACCCGCTTCGGCCGCCGTCTGGCGCTGATTCTGGTGAAGTACCTGGGCCGTCGCAGCCTGACGCTCGGCTACGCGATTACCTTCGCAGACCTGCTGCTCGCACCGTTCACCCCGTCCAACACCGCGCGCAGCGGTGGGACCATCTACCCGATCATCGCCAACCTGCCGCCGCTGTACGGTTCAAAACCCAATGACCCAAGCGCGCGCAAAATCGGTTCGTATCTGATGTGGGTAGCCATCACCGCGGCCTGTATCACCAGCTCGATGTTCCTTTCCGCTCTGGCACCTAACCTGCTGGCGCTGGCGCTGGTAAAAAGCACGGTCGGAATTGATATCTCCTGGGGGACCTGGTTCCTCGCCTTCCTGCCACTGGGCATCCTGCTGATCCTGACCATGCCGCTGCTGGCCTACTGGTTCTACCCGCCGGAAGTGAAAGTGAATAACGAAGTCCCGCTGTGGGCGACCCGTGAGCTGGAAAAACTGGGCAAACTGTCGCGCAATGAGATCCTGCTGCTGGTGTTCGTGTGCTGTGCGCTGTTGATGTGGATCTTCGCCGCGGCGTGGATTGAACCGGCCATGGCTGCCCTGCTGATCGTTGGCCTGATGCTGTGGACCGGCGTGCTGGAGTGGAACGATATCACCGGTAACAAAGCCGCGTGGAATACCTTCGTCTGGTTCGCTACCCTGGTGGCGCTGGCGGATGGCCTCTCCTCCACCGGTTTTATCAGCTGGCTGGGTAAAGAAGGCGGCCTGCTGATGAGCGGTATCTCTCCGGGTGTCGCCACCATCGTGCTGCTGCTGGCGTTCTACCTGCTGCACTACCTGTTCGCCAGCACCACTGCGCACACCACGGCGCTGCTGCCTGCGATGCTGACCATCGCCTCCACCATTCCGGGCATGAATATGGAAGTGTTCGTTCTGCTGATGGTAACCTCGCTGGGCGTGATGGGGATCATCACCCCCTACGGTACCGGTCCAAGCCCGATTTACTACGGTAGCGGCTACCTGCCAACCAAAGACTACTGGCGCCTCGGCACCATCTTCGGCGCCATCTTCCTGGCAGCTCTGCTGCTGATTGGCTACCCGTGGATGTCCATGATGTTCTGATTCCTGACCGCCGGACATTTCCTCCGGCGGTTAAATTTTTGTGGAGCAAGCTATGTCAAACAAACCCTTTATCTACCAGACCCCCTTCCCCCTCGCGCATGACGATACCGAATATTATCTGCTGACCAAAGAGCACGTTTCCGTTGCCGAGTTCGACGGTCAGGAAGTGCTGAAAGTCGAGCCAGAGGCGCTGACCCTGCTGGCACAGCAGGCCTTCCACGACGCGGCATTTATGCTGCGCACCTCTCACCAGAAGCAGGTTGCGGCTATTCTGAGCGACCCGGAAGCCAGCGAGAACGATAAGTACGTTGCCCTGCAATTCCTGCGCAACTCCGAGATTGCGGCGAAAGGCGTGCTGCCCACCTGTCAGGATACCGGCACGGCAATCATTATGGGTAAGAAAGGCCAGCGCGTCTGGACCGGCGGCGGCGACGAAGCGGCGCTGAGTCAGGGCGTGTATAACACCTATATTGAAGACAACCTGCGCTACTCGCAGAATGCGGCGCTGGATATGTATAAAGAGGTGAACACCGGCACCAACCTGCCCGCGCAGATCGACCTCTACAGCGTTGATGGTGACGAGTATAAATTCCTGTGCATGGCGAAAGGCGGCGGTTCCGCCAACAAAACTTATCTGTATCAGGAAACCAAAGCGCTGATCACCCCGGCGAAGCTGAAAAATTATCTGGTTGAGAAGATGCGGACCCTGGGCACCGCGGCCTGCCCGCCTTACCATATCGCCTTCGTTATCGGCGGCACCTCAGCGGAAGCCACGCTGAAAACCGTCAAGCTCGCCTCTGCGCGCTATTACGATGGCCTGCCAACCGAAGGCAACGCGCACGGCCAGGCGTTCCGCGACGTCCAGCTTGAGCAGGAACTGCTTCAGGAAGCGCAAAACCTCGGCCTTGGCGCGCAGTTTGGCGGGAAATACTTCGCGCACGATATTCGCGTGATCCGTCTGCCGCGCCACGGCGCCTCCTGCCCGATCGGCATGGGCGTCTCCTGCTCCGCTGACCGCAACATCAAGGCGAAGATTAACCGCGAGGGGATCTGGATTGAGAAGCTGGAGCACAATCCGGGCCAGTATATTCCTGAATCCCTGCGCCAGCAGGGAGAAGGCGACGTGGTAAGCATTGATCTGAACAAGCCGATGCCCGACATTCTGGCGCAGCTTTCCGCGCACCCGGTATCCACCCGCCTGTCGCTGAGCGGCACCATCATCGTGGCGCGCGATATCGCCCACGCGAAGCTGAAAGAGCTGCTCGATAACGGGGAAGAACTGCCGCAGTACGTTAAAGATCACCCGATTTACTACGCAGGCCCGGCGAAAACGCCAGAAGGCTACGCGTCTGGCTCCTTAGGCCCAACCACCGCCGGGCGTATGGACTCCTACGTGGACTTACTGCAATCCCACGGTGCGAGCATGATCATGCTGGCCAAAGGTAACCGTAGCCAGCAGGTCACCGACGCCTGCCATAAGCACGGCGGCTTCTACCTCGGCAGCATCGGCGGCCCGGCGGCGGTGCTGGCGCAAAACAGCATCAAGAGCCTGGAGTGCGTGGCGTATCCTGAACTGGGAATGGAAGCGATCTGGAAAATTGAAGTGGAGAACTTCCCGGCGTTTATCCTGGTGGATGACAAAGGCAACGACTTCTTCCAGCAGATCCAGAATAAACAGTGCAAAGGGTGCTCACAGCGCTGAGCGTTTCCATAACGCCGGAAGCAGCGACAGCGTATCGTTGATCAACCCGCGCTTGTCGCTGCCCGGCTTCCAGATAGTGACCATCGTCTGGCTTATCCCCAGGCTGCCCACTTCGGTGGGCAGCCTTTTTACATTTTTCCACTGCGTTGCCTGAAGATGGGTCGGCAAAAACCCCCAGCCGCAGCCCTGCTCCAGCAGGCCGCGCAGCATCTCCAGTTCGTTAGTGAAAAGGGTGTGCCCTGAAATTTGCAGGCGACGGGCGACCGGCTCGTCTGATGCGGCATGCATAATCACCTGTGGCACCAGAGAGAGATCGAGCAGCGACACCGGCGATGCCACCTCCGCAAAAAGCGCCGTTGCGGCGTAAAAATCCATTTCGATCGCCCCCAGCGCCCGCCACTCCATCTCATTGCCCACGCTGCGGTTGCGCGCCTGGCAGATGCCCAGATCGGCCTGACCGCTCGCCAGCATGGCTTCCGCCTCATCGCGTGACGCGCTGGTCAGGCTCAGGCGGATCTTTTTCGCCGCCAGTGTGATAATCAGCGCCTGTAAAAAAGCTCTGGGGGTGAACGGATCGTAAACGAGGGCAATGTCCTGCGTCGCGCTGTACGGTACCGATCTGGCAAACGCCTCAAACGCTTTGACCTGCCGCATCAGCAGGTGCGCCTGCCGCTGAAGCTGCTCCCCCTCCGGCGTCAGGCGCAGGCTGCGCCCCTCCCGCAGGAACAGAGCGTAGCCCAGCCCATCCTCAAGGAAATCGATCAGATCCCGCAGGGTAGTACGATCTTTGCCGAGTTTACTCGCCGCCTTCATCAGGCTGCCGTGTTCAGCGACGGCAGTGAACGCTTCAAGCTGGGCAAAGGAATAGATCAGTGATGCCACGTCATTCTCCACGCGATTTTTCCGGGGGATTTTCCCCCATTACGCGTTTTTTATTATAGGCCGCAGGTTCTTAAACTGAAGTCCTTCCTGAGCCAAACGAGATAAATATGAAAATCAAAACAAACCGCACACTGCTCGCGGCGCTGGTTGTCAGCAGCCTGCTCTCGCCCGCCGTCATGGCGGCCTGCAAGGGTACCGACCTCACCACCTGTCCGGCGCCTTTCGACGCCAGACTCCCGGACGCCCATACCATGCTCACCTGGAGCCAGGCCGATCGCGTGGTGGGCTTTCGCAATGACTACCGCAACTACGCGGGGGACGTGTTCCGCCACGGCAACGCTACGCCGCTGCTGCCCGCAGAAAAACCGCTCACCGATGCCCGCTATCAGGTGAAGGGTAAGAGTTACACTCTTCAGGATTACCTGAAACGCCAGAACGTCAGCGGCATGCTGGTGCTGAAAAACGGCAAAGTGGCCTATAAATACCTGGGAGAAGGCAATACCGACTCCACGTTCTGGACGTCGCGCTCCGTGGGCAAATCGGTGGTCTCCGCGCTGGTGGGTGTTGCAATTAAAGAAGGGAAAATCCACTCCCTGGACGACCTTGTCACCCAATACGAACCGGATTTAAAAGGCACCGCCTGGGAGGGCGTAACGCTGAAACAGCTCATCACCCACACCTCTGGCGTGGCGTGGAACGAAGATTACACCAACCCGCAATCTGACTTCGCCCGGCTTACCGAATGCGAAGCGAAGCCGGGCACCTACGACTGCGTGCGCACCCTGGTCAAGGGGTTACACCGTGAACACCCGGCGGGCGAAAACTGGTCGTATTCCTCGGGTGGCGCCTGGCTGTTAGGCGATGTGCTTGAGCGCGCCACCGGCATGACGCTCGCGGCGTATCTGGAGAAAAGCATCTGGCAGCCGTACGGCATGGCGAGCGACGGCGTGTGGCATGCCTACAGCAAAGGCCAGCACGACGTGGGTGCGCATGGGTTTAACGCCACGCTGGAAGACTGGGGGCGTTTCGGGGAGTTTATCCTGCATAACGGTACGCTGCCGGACGGGAAGCAGATCCTCCCCGAGGGCTGGGTGAAACAGTCCTCAGCCTGGACACAGGCCAAAGGATCGGTGTCCGAGGCGCATCCGAAGGGGTTGTACGGCTACCAGTGGTGGAACAACGAAGTGCCAGTCACCGCCACACACGTGGAGCCGAAAGTCGAAAATTCGCTGAAAGATTCCCTGTGGGCGCTGGGTATTTTTGGTCAGATGATCATGGTTAATCAGAAAGAAAATCTGGTTATCGTCCAGTGGTCCACCTGGCCGCAGGCAGAGCCGTCATTCAGCGCCCAGCCGCTGGAAGCGTCGCTGATGTTTAGCGCGATTGCGAACGCGCTGCGCTGATATTCCCAAGCCAGGCCCCGCTTGGCTTCTCACCTGCGCGATGTCACAAAACTGATATATCAGCAACTTAGCGAAATCGAGTAAATAAAAGATCATCGAAATGTTAAGTTATTGTTGAGTATGTAAATACTGGTCAATGCATTGTCATTAATGCACCACACGCATCGGTTCATGCACTATTTGCGCTTATTAATTTCCACTTCCTGATCCAGTTTTCAGAAACAGACGAGCATAACGTCACTATAAAACTGGAGATAATCATGGTTTCCTCAACCTCACCTGCAACGGTTCGTGCCAAAGCGGGCGCGATTTTCCGCGTCACGTCGGGCAACTTTCTTGAGCAATTCGACTTCTTTCTGTTCGGCTTTTATGCCACCTACATCGCCCATACTTTTTTCCCGGCAAGCAGTGAATTTGCGTCCCTGATGATGACCTTCGCCGTCTTTGGCGCGGGCTTTCTGATGCGTCCGATCGGGGCCATTGTGCTGGGGGCTTACATTGATAAAGTGGGTCGCCGTAAAGGGCTGATCGTCACCCTGTCGATTATGGCCGCCGGAACCTTTCTGATTGTGCTGATCCCTTCTTATCAGAGCATTGGCCTGTGGGCGCCGCTGCTGGTGCTGACCGGCCGCCTGTTGCAGGGTTTTTCGGCAGGCGCCGAGCTGGGCGGGGTTTCGGTTTATCTGGCGGAGATCGCCACGCCGGGCCGCAAGGGTTTCTACACCAGCTGGCAGTCGGGTAGCCAGCAGGTCGCCATTATGATCGCGGCGGCGATGGGCTTTGCGCTGAATGTGGTGCTGGAAGAGAGTGCCATTCGCGAATGGGGGTGGCGTATTCCGTTCCTGTTTGGCTGTCTGATCGTGCCGTTTATCTTTTTCCTGCGCCGCAAGCTCGAAGAGACCGAGGAATTCAGCGCCCGTCGCCACCATCTGGCGATGCGTCAGGTCTTCACAACGCTGCTCGCCAACTGGCCGGTAGTCGTCGCGGGCATGCTGATGGTGGCGATGACCACCACCGCGTTTTACCTGATCACCGTTTACGCCCCGACCTTCGGTAAAAAAGTCCTGATGCTCAGCGCGTCGGACAGTCTTCTGGTCACGCTGCTGGTGGCGGTGTCCAACTTTATCTGGCTGCCGGTGGGCGGCGCGCTGTCGGATCGCTTCGGGCGTAAACCGGTGCTGATCGCCATGACGCTGCTGGCGCTGGCGACCAGCTATCCGGCGCTGACGATGCTGGCCGCAGCCCCGAGCTTCTCCATGATGCTGACCGTGCTGCTGTGGCTCTCTTTCCTCTACGGCCTGTATAACGGCGCGATGATCCCGGCCCTGACGGAGATCATGCCAGCAGAGGTGCGCGTGGCGGGCTTCTCACTGGCTTACAGCCTGGCAACGGCGGTCTTTGGCGGTTTCACGCCGGTGATTTCGACCGCCTTAATTGAGTACACCGGCGACAAAGCCTCCCCGGGCTACTGGATGAGCTTTGCCGCCGTTTGCGCCCTGCTGGCAACGCTTTATCTCTATCGTCGTCGCACGTTAATCCTGCAAACCGCCGTTAAGGAGTGATCCCTCATGCTTACATTCAGAACGGTGATTGCCGCCCTGACCTTCGTCACCCTCAGCGCGGGCGCGCTTGCGCAGGATGTGACGGTGATGATTTCTGGCGGCTTCAAAGCGGCGCTGGAGAAGCTGACGCCGCAGTACGAAGCGCAAAGCGGCGACAGGCTCATTGTGATCTCCGGCCCGTCAATGGGCAAAACGCCGCAGGCCATTCCGGCCCGGCTCGCCCGGGGCGAAAAAGCGGACGTGGTGATTATGGTGGGCGATGCGCTGGCGAAACTGGAACAGGATCGCAGGACCGCGCCAGGCTCCCGCGTGGAGCTGGCGGATTCGCCCGTCGGGATGGTCGTCAAAGCGGGCGCGCCGGTGCCGGATATCAGTACGGTGCCTGCCCTGCGGCAAACGCTGCTGAAGGCGCACTCCATGGCTTATTCCGACAGCGCCAGCGGCCGGTATGTTGAGAGCCAGCTGTTCCGTAAGCTGGGCATCGACGGCCAGGTTCACGATAAAGCGCACCGGGTTGAGCGCATCCCGGTGGCATCCGAAGTGGCAAAAGGGAAATACGATCTCGGCTTTCAGCAGGTGAGCGAGCTTCTGCCGGTCCCGGGGGTGACGTTTGTCGGTAAGTTGCCTGACGACATGCAGTACATTACCCGTTTCGCCGGCGCCGTAACGCAGAAGGCTGACCATCCCGAACAGGGAAAAGCGCTGCTGACTTTTCTCTCTTCGCCACAGGCCGCCAGCGTCATTACGTCAACGGGCTTAACGCCCGTCAGCGCACCTCGCGATACTGCTCGGTGATCAGCGTTTCGAGTTCGGCAGCAATATAGGACTGGATCCGCCCGCGGCGGCGGATCAGCCCCACGGTTCGCCTGACTTCAGGCTCGGTTAAAGGCACCGACGTCAGCAGCGAATGCTCGGCGCGGGGCATTGACATGGCGGGAACGGCCGCAATACCGATCCCGGCTTCAACCATCCCCAGCATGGTCGTCACGTGCCGCGTTTCGCAGATGCTGGGGCGCTCAGGCCGAATATGCCCGACCCGCTGGTCGAGAAGATTGCGGTTGCCGGAGGTCTTATCCAGACCGATATAATCCTGCTGATAAAAAGCCTGCCACGTCAGGCTTTTTCTTTTTGCAAGCGGGCTGTCGCGTCGGCAGGCGGCCACGTAGACATCCTCCACCAGCGGGACAAACTCGATGTCGGGCTGCAAGCTCCGGGCAAAGCAGATACCAAAATCCGCCTGTCCGCGGGTGACGGCCTCGATAACATTTCCGGCGCTGCTGTCGATCAGTTTTATGCGCACGCGGGGGTAACGGGACTGAAAGCGGCGGATCACATCCGGCATAAAGTAACAGGCGGCGGACGGCACCGTCGCCACGGTGATTAGCCCCGTGCGCTCCTCGCTGGCCTTATCGATATCCGAAAGCATGGACTCCACATCAGCAAGCAGTTGCCCGCACCGGTCGGCAAAGGTCTGTCCATACAGGGTCAGCGTGACGCGACGGGTGGTTCTGTCGAACAGTTTTGTCCCCAGTGCCGCCTCCAGCTTTTCAATCCTGCGACTCAACGCCGACTGGGAAAGGCAGATAGACTCCGCCGCAAGACGGAAATTGCCGTATTCCAGTAAAGCGCGGAAAGCATAGAGATCGTTGAGGTCAAAATTGACGGGCATACTGACGGGATCCTTAAGCACGGTAGGGTAAGAAGAGATTTATCATAGCCGCGCACGACATACTTCACAAAATGAAGGGGATACCCCTAAAGCGCTATCAACCTGACGGCACATAGTGATAGTTTATGCGGGCTGGATCCCTCTTAAACAGGCTGCCACTCTACATGCAGCCGAAGAGGAGTGTCATACTGCTTAACAGAGTATGTTGGCATGCTAACAGCCCCTGACCTTTCCATTTTGTTCACGTGCGAGTAACGAGCAAAGCGATGATTAAGTGGCCCTGGAAAACGAACGACGCTGGTCGAAATATGGCGCTGCCCTGGGATGAGGCTCTGGCGATCCCCGTGCTGGCGAATCTCTTGCCTGAAGAGCAATCAAAGCTGATTCAGCTGGCCGAGCGTTTTTTACAGCAAAAACGGCTGGTGCCGCTACAGGGCTTCGAACTGGATCCGCTTAAAAATTCCCGCATCGCCCTGCTCTTCTGCTTGCCGGTGCTGGAGCTGGGTATCGAATGGCTGGATGGCTTCCACGAAGTGCTGATCTACCCGGCGCCGTTTATCGTCGATGATGAGTGGGAGGATGACATCGGGCTGGTGCACAACCAGCGTATGGTGCAGTCCGGGCAGAGCTGGCAGCAAGGGCCAATCATCCTCAACTGGCTGGATATTCAGGACTCGTTCGATGCCTCGGGCTTCAACCTGATCATTCACGAAGTGGCGCATAAGCTGGATACCCGCAACGGCGATCGCGCCAGCGGCGTGCCGCTGATCCCGCTGCGTGAAGTCGCGGGATGGGAGCACGACCTGCACGCGGCGATGGAAAACATTCAGGATGAGATAGACCTGGTGGGTGAAAGCGCGGCCAGCATTGATGCCTATGCCGCGACCGATCCCGCCGAGTGCTTTGCGGTGCTGTCCGAGTATTTCTTTAGCGCACCTGAGCTTTTCGCTCCGCGCTTCCCGGCGCTGTGGCAGCGTTTTTGCCAGTTTTATCAGCAGGATCCGCTCCAGCGTCTGCGGCAAAGTGAGGACGCAGCCAGCACCTCCCCTCATCCGTTCCACTAATGTTTAAGGGGTACGATCGGTCGATCGTACCCACACGCTCACCGCGAGAAACAGCAGCGCCATTCCCCATGCGGCAGTAATCAAAAACTGCTCACCGTAAACGCGCGTCACCACGGGTACCAGCAGCGCGCTGGCCCCGTACCCCAGCGTATGGCTGGTGGCGATCACCCCTGCGCCTTTGCCCGTCGTCAGCCGATCGTTGAGCAAAAGCTGGTATCCCGGCGTTGCCATGGCGGCCCCCAGCGAAGTGATGACAATGCCCACGTAGAACAGGGCTAAACTGGCGAGACACATCAGCCCAAGACCCGCCACCATCAAGACCGCGGCAAGTAAGAGTAAAACTCTCGGGGTAAAATGCTGCGGGCGTACCACCAGAAACTGCGCCGCCAGGGTCGCCAGCGCGGCCAGGCTCAGCAGCAGCGCGACATGATGGCTGATTTGCACGGCATCGCCATTAAATAACGGATGAAGATGCGGCGATAAACCAAGCTGCATCAGGCTGACCAGCGCCGCCAGCAGCAGTGCCAGCACCAGGAAAGGCAGCATGGAGGCCTGTAACCGCGTCGACTGGTGCGCCACCGGCGGCAGCGGGGGATCGGCGGCTTCGCGCAGCACCAGCAGCAGCGCGATCAACGGCGCCAGCGCCATCAGCCAGAGCGGGGCGACCGGGCTGACGCTGAGCATCAGCGCGGCCAGAGGCGGTCCCAGCAGACGCCCGCAGCTCAGGCCAGAGCTTATCGTCGCCAGCGCCGCCATTCTTTTATCCAGCCCCGCGCGTTGAATGGCCCACGTCTGGGCCGCAGGCACCAGCCCTGATACCGTCAGGCCGTACAGCATGCGCGACAGCACCAGGCCCACCATTCCCCAGAGGGCATTCAGCGCGCCGTTCGCCATCGCCCAGACCACCAGCGCCATCACGACGAAGCTCGCCAGATAGCCGCCCAGCGAGGCCAGCATAACGATCTTACAGCCGTGCCGCTCGCTCTGGCGTCCCCACCAGGGCGAGGCGGGTAAAAAGAGCATCGAGCCGAACATCAGCAGCCCGGCCCAGACGGAGAGCGACAGTCCGGTCAGGGAGACCAGCTGCGGCAGCATGACCAGCAAACCGTTTTGCCCAATACCTAATAAACCGGCGCCCAGTGCCAGGGGCCAGTTAGCTTTGGGGGCCACAACGTCAGTGAGATTCTCGGTACGGGTGCGCATAAAATTGTGAAGATAATGTCAATAAATGTGTGGAAATTATGAAGTTTATGAAAACAAATATTGCAAAAATAGTTGCCACTGTAAACAGAATGAATATCATAACGAGAATTATTATCAGTCATGGAATGAGGTACAACTATGCGTACTCTGCCCCGCTCCGCCGGTACAGATGTTGCGGCCCAGTGTTTTTTGAACGCGCTGCTGCGCGAAACGAAGGACTGGCACTATCTTCCCGCAACCCGTGCGGATGAGTTATCGCAGATTCATATCCCACTCTCCCCAACCCAGGCCATTCGGGTTCCGGTACGCTATTTCTCCCCCACGCAGCATCACCAGTATCGTTTTCCGGCAACGCTGATTCAGGCCGACAGCGACGGCGGTGACACGGTCACATTCCATCAACTGATTGATTTTATTCTTGAAAAAGAGACGGTAAAAGGCGCGCTGGATCCCGATACGCTGGCTCGCTTTAAGCAGCGCGTCCTGGAAAGCCATACGCACACCTGGCAGGCCATTGATTTACGCCACAACTGGGCAAACCTGCGCGATAAGCCGCTGACCTTTGCCGAAGCGGAACAGGCGCTGCTGGTCGGCCATGCTTTTCATCCTGCCCCAAAGTCGCACGAGCCGTTTAACGAGGCCGAGGCACGTCGCTATCTGCCGGATTTCGCCTCCCGCTTCCCGCTGCGCTGGTTTGCGGTTGAGCATGAGCTGATTACCGGCGACAGCCTGAATGTCTCCCTGCGGGAACGTCTGCTGCGCTTTGCAGCGCAGAGCGCTCCGGCCCTTCTCGGTCACTTCACCGACACCTGCTGGCTGCTGCCGATGCACCCGTGGCAGGCCGACTATCTGCTGGAGCAGGACTGGTGCCAGCGTCTGGTAGAAAAAGGCGCCCTGCGCGATCTGGGCGAAGCCGGTGCACAATGGCTGCCCACCAGCTCTTCCCGCTCGCTGTACAGCGAAACCAACAGCGACATGATTAAGTTTTCCCTGAGCGTGCGGCTGACCAACTCCGTGCGCACGCTGTCGGTGAAAGAGGTTAAGCGCGGCATGCGCCTGGCACGCCTGGCGAAAACGGCACGCTGGCAGGAACTTCAGGCGCGCTACCCGACCATGCGCGTGATGCAGGAGGACGGCTGGGCGGGGCTGCGCGATGAGCACGGCGTCGTTCAGGAAGAAAGCCTGATGGCCCTGCGCGTCAACCTGCTGTTCGATACCCCTGATACGCAAACCAACGTGCTGGTGAGCCTGACCCAGGCCGCACCGGACGGCGGCGACAGCCTGCTCGCCGCGGCGGTCCGCCGTCTGAGCCAGCGTCTGGATCTCCCGCTCGCCCAGGCCGCCCGCTGCTGGCTGGACGCCTACTGCGACCGCGTCTTGCTGCCGCTGTTCAGCGCCGAGGCGGACTACGGTCTGGTCCTGCTGGCGCACCAGCAAAATATCCTCGTTGAGATGCAGCAGGATTTCCCCGTCGGGCTGATCTACCGCGACTGCCAGGGCAGCGCCTGGACCGAAGGGGCCGACGCGTGGCTGAAAGAGGCAGGTGAAACCGAGGTGGAAAACCGCTTCGGTGAGAGCCAGCTGCTGCGCTACTTCCCTTATTACCTGCTGCTGAACTCTACCCTTGCCGTCACCGCCGCGCTCGCCGCTGCCGGTTTCGACAGCGAAGAGAACCTGATGTCCCGCGTGCGTGACGCGCTGGCCGAACTGCGCACGACGGCGAAGCAGACCCGCTGCCTTGATTACGTGCTCGACAGCCCGACCTGGAACTGCAAAGGCAACTTCTTCTGCTACCTGCACGATCGCAACGAAAACACCATCGTCGATCCGGCGGTGATCTATTTCGACTTTAGCAACCCGTTTTATAAGGAGAAGGCGTGATGGCAAACGCGAATATCGTCCATTCCGGCTACGGCTTTCGCTGCACCGCCACGGAACAAAACCTGCCGCTGACGCTGGGTCTCGACGGCAGCGCGGTGCTGGAGCGGCTGACCGGGCTCCCGGACGGCTGGCTGGTGGACGCCCTCGACCAGCTGTTTGTTGCCGCGCCCGCCCTGACCGGCATTACCCTGCCGTGGGCCGCCTGGCAGGATGAACCTCAGGCGCAGGCGCTGTTTAGCCTCGTTCACGGGGATTATCTGGCGCGTGAAATTTTCTGGCAGCTGCCGCTGTGGCTGAAAGGCGAACGTCCGCAGGCGAGCGGCGGAATGCAGTTTGACGAAAGCCGTCAGCTGTACTTCCCGCTGCGCCCTCGCCGCCCGCAGGGCGAGGTGTATCGCCGTTACGATCCACAGATTAAGCGCACCCTGAGCTTCCGCGTGGCGGACGTGGCGCTGGACGGCGAGCGTTTTACCCGCTGGATGAACAACCCACGCGTGAATGCCTTCTGGGAGATGGCCGGTCCGCAGGCCGAGCAGGAGAACTACCTGCGTCGCCAGCTCGACTCGACTTATTGCTATCCGGTGATCGGCTGCTTTGACGATCAGCCGTTCGGCTATTTTGAACTCTACTGGGCGGCAGAAGACCGCATTGGCCGCCACTATCGCTGGCAGCCGTTTGACCGTGGGCTGCACATGCTGGTGGGCGAAGAGAACTGGCGCGGGGCGCAGTATATCCGCAGCTGGCTGCGCGGCCTCAGCCACTATCTGTATCTCGATGAACCGCGCACGGCGCGCATTGTGGCGGAACCGCGTTTCGACAACCAGCGTCTGTTCCGCCATCTGGCGTCCGCTGGTTTCGACACGGTGAAAGAGTTCGACTTCCCGCACAAACGCTCCCGTCTGATCATGAGCGAGCGTCATCGCTTCTTCCACGAGGTGGAACTGTGAACGCACTCTGGCAGAAAGTGAACCGCGAGATGGTGGCGAAGATCCTCGCCGAACTGGAATATGAACGCACCCTGCGCGCCGAGCCGGTTTCGGCGGACAACTGGCGCATCAGTATGGGCAACGCGTGCTGGCAGTTTCGCGCCACGCGTGGGATATGGGGCTGGCTGCATATTGACCCTGATACCCTGACCACCACCAGCGGCGCGGCGGTCGAAGCGGAAAACGCGCTGCTGCAACTGGCCACCGTGCTGGAGATGAGCGACGCGCAAACGGCGGAGCACATGGAAGATCTCTACGCCACGCTGCGGGGTGACATGCAGCTGTTGCAGGCGCGTGAAACGCTGGATGCCGATGCGCTGATCCACCTCGACCCGGACGAACTACAGTGCCTGATGCGCGGTCACCCGAAGTTTATTTTCAACAAGGGACGCCGCGGCTGGGGGCTGGATGCCCTGCGCCTGTACGCGCCGGAATATCGCGGGCGTTTCCGCCTGCACTGGGTCGCCGTGCAGCGCGAGCGTCTGGTCTGGAGCAGCGACGCCGATTGCGATATTAACGCCCTGCTCTCCAGCGCCATGGACGATGCCGAGCGCGAGCGGTTCGACGCCCGTTGGCAGGAGCTGGGTCTGAACGACAGCTGGCTGCCGGTGCCGCTGCACCCGTGGCAGTGGCAGCAAAAAATTGCCATTCATTTCCTGGCGCAACTCGCGCGCGGTGAGATGGTAGAGCTGGGTGAGTTCGGCGATGAGTATCTGGCGCAGCAGTCCCTGCGCACGCTGACCAACGCCAGCCGTCGCGCGCCGTATGACATCAAGCTGCCGCTGACCATCTACAACACCTCCTGCTATCGCGGTATTCCGGGCAAGTATATCGCCGCCGGTCCGCTGGCCTCGCGCTGGCTACAGCAGCAGTTCGCCAGCGATGCCACGCTGATTCACTCCGGGGCGCAGGTGCTTGGCGAACCCGCAGCCGGATATCTGTCGCATCCGGGTTATGCCGCATTGCCTGAGGCGCCGTACCGCTATCAGGAGATGCTGGGGGTGATTTGGCGCGAGAACCCATCCTGCTATTTACAGGATGGCGAACAGGCGGTGCTGATGGCGGCGCTGATGGAAACCGATAACCAGGGGCGCCCGCTGATTGACGCGTGGATCAAACGCTCGGGGTTAACCGCTGACGCATGGCTGGAAAAGCTGTTTGAGGCGACGGTGATCCCCTTCTATCACCTGCTCTGTCGCTACGGGGTGGCGCTCATCGCCCACGGCCAGAACGTCACGCTGGTGATGAAAGATTACGTTCCGCAGCGCATTTTGCTGAAGGATTTCCAGGGCGACATGCGCCTGGTGGATGAAGATTTCCCGCAGGCGCAGAGCCTGCCGGAGCAGGTAAAAGCGGTGACGGCGCGCCTCAGCGCGGATTACATCATCCACGACCTGCAAACCGGCAACTTTGTCACGGTGCTGCGCTTTATATCCCGCCTCACCCTGCAATGCGGCGTGAGCGAAACCCGCTTCTATCAGATCCTGGCGCTGGTATTACGTCGCTATATGGCCGCCCATCCGGATCTTGCGGCGCGCTTCGCTAAATTCGACCTGTTTAAGCCGCAGATTATTCGCGTGATCCTCAACCCGGTCAAACTGACCTTCTCTGAACACGACGGCGGTAGCCGCATGCTGCCGAACTACGTCTGCGATCTTGATAACCCTCTTTTTGTGGTCTCCCAGGAGTCAGCGCAATGAAAACCTATGATTTCATCGGCATTGGTATCGGTCCGTTCAACCTCAGTATTGCCGCGCTGGCAGAGGGGCTGGATGGTTTTAGCTCGCTGTTTCTTGAACGCAAGCCGCACTTCTCCTGGCACCCGGGGATGATGGTGCCGGACTGCCATATGCAGACCAGCTTCCTGAAGGATCTGGTCAGCGCCGTGGAGCCTACCAACCGCCACAGCTTCCTGAACTACCTGGTACAGCGCAAAAAGTTCTACCGTTTCCTCACCACCGAGCAGCGCACCGTCTCGCGCGAGGAGTTTGCCGACTACCTGTGCTGGGCGGCGGATAACCTCACGAACCTGGCCTTCAGCCAGCAGGTACAGCAGGTCCGCTTTGATGAGCAAAACGGTCTGTTTGAAGTCGTGACCCAGCGGGATCGCTTCCTGGCGCGCCACGTCTGCGTGGGGATTGGGAAGCAGATCAATCTCCCAGACTGCGTCACCGTGCAGGACGATACCTGCTTCCACGCCAGCGAAATGATGCTGCGCACGCCGGATTTAGCGGGCAAGCGCGTCACCGTCGTCGGCGGCGGCCAGAGCGGTGCGGATCTGTTTTTAAATATCTTCCGTGGGGAATGGGGCCAGCCGCTGAGCCTCAACTGGGTGTCGCGCCGCAACAACTACAACGCGCTGGATGAAGCCGCGTTTGCTAATGAGTATTTCACGCCGGAGTATGTGGACAGCTTCTCGACCCTCGGTGACGACGCCCGACGTCAGATGTTGCAGGAGCAGAAGATGACCTCCGACGGGATCACCACGGAGTCGCTGCTGGCCATCTATCGCGCCATCTATCACCGCTTCGAAGTGCTGCGCGAAAAACCCTGGGCGCACCTGATGCCGTCCCGCTCGGTGACGGCGCTGACGCGCCAGGAAACCGGACATCGCCTCAGCATCCAGCATCACCTGGACGGCGGGCGCGAACAGCTGGAAAGCGACGTGGTGATTTTCGCCACCGGCTACCGCGCCGTACAGCCCGCGTTTCTCGCCCCGCTCTCTTCCCGACTGCGTCTGGATGAGGATGAAGCCTTCTGCATCAACAACGATTTTACCCTTGAATGGGACGGCCCGCAGAGCAACCGCCTGTTTGCCGTCAATGCCGGGATGCACCGTCTCGGTATTGCCGAACCCCAGCTCAGCCTGATGGCCTGGCGCGCGGCGCGAATTTTGAATCGCGCTCACGATGACGAGCCGTTTGAGCTGGCAACCACCCCCGGCGTGATCCACTGGCGGAGCACCACCAGCCCGGAGAGCAGCCAGGTTTTTAAATCATTAATAAAGACCACCGAGTACTGACACACACATTCAGGATCAACATAACAATGAAACGTTCTCATCTTTGGGTTTTAAATCCGTGCTTGCTTGCCATGCTTTCTACCTCTGCGTGGGCGGAAGAACAAAAGGAAGAAGATATTGTGGTCTCCGCCAGCCGGGCACATCGCAGCGTGGCAGAGATGGCGCAAACCACCTGGGTTATTGAGCGGGCGGAAATTGAGCAGCAGGTTCAGGGCGGGAAAGAGATTAAAGACGTGCTGGCCCAGCTGATCCCCGGCATGGACGTCAGCAGCCAGGGACGTACCAACTACGGCATGAACCTGCGCGGCCGCTCCATGATGGTGATGGTGGACGGCGTACGTCTGAACTCGTCCCGCAGCGACAGCCGCCAGCTCGACTCTATCGATCCGTTCAACATTGACCGTATCGAAGTCATTTCCGGCGCCACCTCGCTGTACGGCGGCGGCAGTACCGGCGGTCTGGTGAACATCGTCACCAAAAAAGGCCAGCCGGAGACCGAAGTGGAGTTCCAGACCGGGGCAAAAAGCGGGTTTAACAGCCATAACGACCATGATGAGAACGTATCGGCAGCGGTCAGCGGCGGCAATGACAACGCCTCTGGTCGTCTGTCGGTCTCCTATCAGCGCTACGGCGGCTGGTATGACGGCAACGGCGACGAGGTGATTATCGATAACACCCAGACCGGCTTGCAGTATTCCGACCGTATCGACGTGATGGGGACAGGCACCATTAACATCGACGATCATCAGCAGCTCCAGTTAACCACGCAGTACTACAAGAGCGAATCCGACGGCAAGCACGGCCTGTTCCTTGGGGAGAATTTCGCTGCGGTCACGGGCGATGCCAAAGCCTACAACAAAGATAACCTGAACTCTGACCGTATCCCGGGCACAGAGCGTCACCTGATTAACCTGCAATACTCGAACACCGACTTCTGGGGTCAGGATCTGGTTGCGCAGATTTACTACCGTGACGAGAGCCTGACCTACTACCCGTTCCCGACGCTGAGCAAAGGCGCGGTGACCAGCATTGGCGCATCCCAGCAGAAAACCGATTTTTACGGCGGCAAGCTGACGCTGAACAGCAAGCCGATGGACGACCTGACCCTCACCTGGGGTGTAGACGCCGACCATGAAACGTTCGATGCCAACCAGCAGTTCTTCGACTTAAGCAAAGCGGCGGCGAGCGGCGGCATGGAGCTGGACAATGCCTACAACGTGGGCCGTTATCCGGGTTACAGCATTACCAACCTCGCGCCGTTCCTGCAAGCCAGCTATGACATTGACGCCATCACCCTGAGCGGCGGCGTGCGTTACCAGTACACCGAAAACAAGGTGGACGATTTTGTCGGCTACGCCCAGCAGCAGGCAATCGCCACGGGCAAAGCGACCTCCGCTGACGCGGTGCCGGGCGGGAAAACCGACTACAACAACTTCCTGTTTAACGCCGGGATCCTTGGACGTCTGACCGAACAGCAGCAGCTGTGGTTTAACTTCTCCCAGGGCTTCGAAATTCCGGATCTGGCGAAGTACTACGGCTCCGGCACCTATCAGCTGGTCGATGGTCACTATCGCCTGCAAAACAGCGTCAACGTGAACGACTCAACGCTGGACGGTATTAAGGTCAATGCTTACGAGCTGGGCTGGCGCTTCACCGGCGATAACCTGCGTACCCAGGTGGCGGCCTACTACTCGCTCTCGGATAAAACCATCACCATCAACAAGAGCGACATGACCATCAACCTGGAGGACGACAAACGTCGTATCTATGGGGTTGAAGGCCAGGTGGACTATTTCTTCACCGACAGCGACTGGAGCACCGGGGCGAACTTTAACGCCATCAAGTCCGAAACGCGTGAAAACGGGAAATGGGAGAAGCTGACGGTCGACAGCGCCAGCCCGTCGAAAGCCAGCGCATGGGTTAACTGGGCGCCAGGCGACTGGACGCTGCGCGTGCAGAGCACACAAACCTTTGACGTGTCTGACGCCGATGGTAAGAAGATCGATGGCTATAACACCGTTGATTTCCTGGGCAGCTACGCCCTGCCGGTGGGCAAAGTCAGCTTCAGCGTGGAAAACCTGCTGGACAAAGACTACACCACCGCCTGGGGCCAGCGCGCACCGGGGCTGTATAGCCCAACCTACGGCGCACCGGGTCTTTATACGTATAAAGGCCGTGGACGTACGTTTGGTCTGAACTACTCCGTACTGTTCTGATCCTGCACGCCGCCTGCCTGCGGGCGGCGCATTTTGCTGTGCAATTTGAAAGCAAATTTGCTATTAAATCATCGGTTTGCTGAAATTGTCGGCAAACGAACAAAAACGGTGTTTTCCCCTTTGACAAGGCGCACGCAGGTCGATAATATGCGCCTCGTTCACACGATTCCTCTGTAGTTCAGTCGGTAGAACGGCGGACTGTTAATCCGTATGTCACTGGTTCGAGTCCAGTCAGAGGAGCCAAATTTGAAAAGCCTGCTTTTAAAGCAGGCTTTTTGCTTTTGTAGGTTCGGTAAATTTGCCGGGTGGCGACTGCGCCTTACCCGGCCTAATGATTAACGACTAAATCTGATAATCAATCGCCACTTCTTCCGGCTCCATCACCTGGCGTTTGATCTCATCCACGGAAAGCCCCGCGTTGCATAGCTCAATAAAACGCCACACGTAGTTACGCTGAAGCTGCCCGCGCTTTAGCCCTAGCCAGACGGTATTCGCATCGAACAGGTGACGCGTATCCAGACGCACCAGATTTCCGGCTTCATATTCGCCGCCAGACTGCTCGGCCACCAGGCCAATCCCCAGCCCTAACTCGACGTAGGTTTTGATCACGTCGGAGTCCTGCGCACTCAGCACCACGTCCGGGGTGAGCCCTTTACGCTTGAATGCTTCATCGATGCGCGAGCGTCCGGTAATGCCCTGCCGGTAGGTGATAAGCGGCCATTTGACGATCTCTTCCAGCGTCAACGGCGAAACCTGATTCAGCGGGTGATCGGCGGGTAACAGCAGGCTGTGGTGCCAGCGGAACCACGGGAACGCCACCAGCAGCGGGTCGTTGCTCAGCCGTTCACTGGCGATACCGATATCGGCCCCGCCGTTATGCAGCAGCACTTCAATTTCCTGAGGCGTGCCCTGGATCAGTTCGAGACGTACGTCCGGGAAGATCTCACGAAATGCTTTGATAACCGTCGGAAGGCTGTAACGCGCCTGCGTATGGGTGGTGGCGATAGTCAGCACACCCGAAGCGTCGTTGGTAAAGAGATCCGCCAGCCGACGAACGTTGCTGGCCTCGTTGAGAATGCGCTCAGCGATGGTCAGCAATGCCTTGCCTGGCTCGGTCATACCCAGCAGGCGCTTGCCGCGACGGATAAAAATCTCAATGCCTAACTCCTCCTCCAGCTCGCGGATATGTCGGCTGACGCCCGACTGAGAGGTGTAAAGCATATTGGCGACTTCGGTCAGGTTGTAATCCCGCCTGGCCGCCTCACGAATAATTTTAAGTTGCTGGAAATTCACAATTCACTCCGGCGCATCTGACATAAGACTATTGTTAGAGTCAGCCGGGCTGGAGAACAAATAATAAAAACCAGCATCTTATGCTTATTTGGAATATCAGCTGACGAGTTGCAGCTCGCGATTTTCCAGCGACGGCTTACTGACCAGAGACATCAGGATCTCTTTCACCGCCTGCGCCTGCGGTGACAGGGAGCCGCGCGCAGACATATTCAACGACAGCGGTAAGCTCATGGATGGCGTGGTGATGCGGGCCATCCAGCCATTCGCCGCGCTGCACAGTGAACGTGCGGCAGACTCGGGCAGAACCGTTACCCCCATGCCGCTGGCAATGGCGGCAGTCAGCGTGGAAATAGAATCAATCTCACCGATAATCTTGGCCGTCAGACGGCGCAGCGAGAACGCTTCGTCAACGCGCACGCGCACGGCACTGTAGTCACGCGGCAGGAACAGGTTCATCTCTGCCACAGCGGTTAAATCAATGCTCTGGCCGGGGCAATCACGGGTACCGACCAGGTAAAGATCTTCCTTCAGCAGCGGCTGGCTGGTGATCCCGGCAACCGGGGAGCGATCGTACAGCACCGCCATATCCAGCTGACCGTTGAGCAGTTTGTCATTGAGTACGGAACCACTGTTCTCATGCAGATAAACCAGCACTTCCGGTAGCTCCGCGCGCACCGCCTGTAGCAGCGGCATGGTTACCGACGATGCAGCCGTTCCCGGCGCCAGGCCGATGGAGACATGGCCACTCAGGGTCTGCCCCACATTGTGCACGGCCAGCTGCGCCTGTTCACACTGACGCAGGATCGTGCGGGCATGGGTATATAAAATTTTTCCCGCTTCGGTAGGCGTTACGCCGCGCTTGGTGCGGATCAACAGTTGCTGGTCCATTTCGCCTTCCAGAGTCGCGACCTGCTGGCTCAGCGCAGGCTGCGCGATATGCAGCACTTCAGCCGCCTGGGTCAGGCTGCCGATATCGACGATTTTTACGAAGTATTTCAGTCGTCTTAAGTTCATGTTGCCCCCTGTTCGAAAATAGCGTGCCGGTAACGGCTGTGTTGTTAAACAGGTTTTGCAATATGGATGCCAGTTTTTTGCAGCGGGTGTATGTCTCTGCTAAGCGGCTGAAAATAAGGAAAGCCAATCACTGGTGCCTGTTTTGAGACGGGGACAACGGTTTCCGATCTGCCCCATTCGGGGTATATCTGCACAATTATGGTGCATTCCGTTGGCAAAAACGTCACTTTGCTGGTTTTGTCAGCAAACAGTGCAAAGTCGGCGATCCATCCTTTGACAAGGCGTACGCAGGTCGATAATATGCGCCCCGTTCACACGATTCCTCTGTAGTTCAGTCGGTAGAACGGCGGACTGTTAATCCGTATGTCACTGGTTCGAGTCCAGTCAGAGGAGCCAAATTTGAAAAGCCTGCTTTTAAAGCAGGCTTTTTGCTTTTCTGCGTTCGGTCAGTTTGTCGGGTGGCGCTGCGCTTACCCGACCTACGGTACTCAAGGCCCGGTAAGCGAGGCACTACCAGACATAGCAAGTTTCACCGGCATCCCCGACCGCCGTTCCAGTTCAGCGCCCGCCCCTTCACTTATCAGCTGCGTCCTTTGTGTGGCTGAAATGGGCAGCGGCACCTTATTTGTCGATTCAAATTCCGCGCGATTGCGTGAAAGCGGCTCATGAATCTCTACCCAGCGGCTACCGTCCGGCTCGGTGGTCACTTTTACGGGCTGATCGATAAGCTGTACCCGCGTCCCCACCGAAACGTTATCGAACAGGTATTTGATATCGTTATTACGCAGGCGAATGCAGCCCTGACTGACGCGCAGACCAATGCCGAAATTTGAGTTGGTGCCGTGGATCGCGTACAGCCTGCCGATATAGAGGGCATACAGCCCCATCGGGTTATCCGGCCCGGCGGGAACGAACGCGGGCAACGTTTTACCCTCTTTCGCGTAAGCACGTCGCGTATTTGGCGTGGGTGACCAGGTCGGGCCTTCCTGTTTGCGCTCAACGGCGGTTACCCAGTTACGCGGCGTTTCGCGCCCGGCCTGACCGATGCCAATAGGCAGCACCTCAACCGTGTTGCTGCCGGGTGGATAATAGTAAAGTCGCATTTCCGCGACGTTCACCACAATCCCCTCGCGCACCGTTGGCGGCAGAATAAGCTGCTGCGGCACCACCAGCTGTGTTCCGGCTCGCGGTAAAAACGGATCCACCCCCGGGTTGGCTTCCAGCATATTGCTCAACCCCTGCCCGTGCTGCGCTGCAAACGCTTCGAGCGGCAGGGTATTGCCCTCAGGCACGGTGATGGTGACTGGCGCCCCCACCAGACGGCTGCCCTCGGGAGGGAGGGGGTAGGTTACAGCAGATGCAGCGGGAACCAGAATACCAAGCGTAAAAACGAACGAGGCAAATCGAATCATAGTGTTCTGTACTCAGTCAAAGAGAAAGCCTGCCGGTGGGCAGACTTAGCCTGCTCATTCAGTCATCTTTTCGTCGTGCGCCATCTCCGGGTAAGGACTTTTTCTGCTTCAACAATCATGAACATCGCAAACCCAATCAGGAAGGTAATGATCCAGTAGCGGAACGGTAGCGCTTCGGTACCGAACAGCATTTGCATGAACGGCGCATAGATGATCAGAAGCTGAAGGGCCAGCAGTACGCCGCTCACGATCCATATCCCCTTGTTAGCCAGCAGACCTTTACTCAGGGAGAAGCCGTCGGTGACGCGGCAGTTGAGCATGTAAAACCACTGGGCGGTGACCAGCGTTTGCAGCAACACGGTGCGGATGAACTCCGGAGAGTAGCCGCGAGGTTGCAGCCAGGCCTCCAGCACAAAGGCGCTGATGGCAATCATCAGGCCGACAAACACTACTCGCCAGATGGCATAACCGTCCATCACATGCAGGTTAGACTTACGCGGCGGCCGGTTCATGATGTCCTTCTCACCCGCTTCAAACGCCAGGCCAAACGACAGCGTTGCCGAGGTTGCCATGTTCATCCACAGGATCAGTACCGGTGTTAATGGGATCAGGTTTCCCGCCAGCAGGGCAATTATGATCAGCAAGGCCTGGGCGATGTTGCTCGGGATAACGAACAAAATGGTCTTTTTCAGGTTGTCGTAGACCCGACGCCCTTCATGGACCGCCCGGGCAATGGTGGCAAAGTTATCATCCGTTAACACCATATCGGCGGCTTCTTTGGTGACTTCAGTACCTTTGATCCCCATCGCGATGCCGACATCCGCCCGCTTCAGCGCCGGCGCATCGTTCACCCCGTCCCCGGTCATCCCGACCACTTCCTGCTTACTTTGCAGCGCCTGCACCAGGCGGAATTTATCTTCCGGGCTGGTTCGGGCAAAGATATCGTATTTTTGCGCCGCCTCGCTCAGCTGATGGTCGTCCATCGCCTCCAGCTCGCGCCCGGTAATGGCGCTCGCCGCGTTGCCAATACCCAGCATCTGTCCAATGCTCATCGCCGTTTGTGGATGATCCCCGGTAATCATTTTCACGCGAATGCCCGCCTGCAAGCAGTCGGCAATGGCCGAAATGGCTTCCGGGCGCGGGGGATCCATCATGCCCGCAATGCCGAGCAGGATGACCCCCTCTTGCAGATCCGCATGCGTCAGCTCGCGCTGCCCGCTGGCGGCCGGTTTCCAGGCCGCAGCCACCATGCGCAATCCTTCGCGCGCATACTCTTCAATCTTCTCTTCCCAGTAGTGCAGGTTGAACGGCTCCAGCCCGTTTTGGGTCTGCTGGTGCTGGCAAAGACGGAAAAGGACGTCCGGCGCACCGGTGATTAACATCACCTCTTCGTCGCCCAGGCGATAGAGGGTGGACATGTATTTATATTGCGAATCGAATGGGATTTTACTGCGCAGTTCGGCGTCAATTGCCGGAAGCGGGATTTTGGCGGCCAGCACCTTCAGCGCGCCTTCAGTTGGCCCACCGGTGATTTTCCACAGCCCCTGCTCATCTTTGATCAGCTGGCTGTCATTACAGAGATCGACGGTGCGCAGATAGCGCTCCAGCACAGATCCCTGGGTCACGGTGACCGGTGTCGTATCGTCAACAGGGTGAATCGCGCCCACCGGCTCATAGCTGTCTCCCTCCACGCGGTAGGTGGTGTCCGCGGTAATCACCGCTTTTACCGTCATCTCATTCATGGTCAGGGTGCCGGTTTTATCCGAGCAGATAACCGTCATCGCCCCCAGCGTTTCCACGGTAGGCAGCTTGCGAATAATCGCCTTGCGACGCGCCATCGCCTGCACGCCCAGCGAGAGGATGATCGAGATAATGGCCGGTAATCCTTCCGGCACCGCCGCTACCGCAAGGCTAATCAAGGAGAGCACCAGCTCTGATACGGGCATATCACGGAAGATAAGACTGAAAACGAACAGCGCCAGCATCATTACCAGAATGGTGATAAAAATGGTCTTGCCGAGCTTGTCCATTTGCACCATCAACGGGGTACGGTGTTTTTCAATGTCTGACATCATCTGGTTGATATGGCCGAGTTCAGTCTCCCCACCGGTCGCCACCACCAACCCTTTTCCCCCGCCGGAGCTGACGGTGGTGCCAGAATAAAGCAGGTTGTAACGGTCGCCTAACGGCAACTCCCCATGGAGCGCATCGCTGCTTTTCTCCACTACCGTGGATTCGCCGGTGAGAATAGCTTCTTCCACCCGCAGGTTGTGCGCCTCTGTCACACGAAGATCGGCAGGAATGCGATCCCCGGCGCGTATCACGACGATATCTCCGGGCACCAGCGCTGTCGTCGGGATAGTTTCATGGTTGCCCTGCCGGATGACCACAGCCTCGCTGGAGAGCATATTGCGAATGCTTTGCAGCGATTTCTCCGCATTGCTCTCCTGAATATGGCCAATCAGGGCGTTAATGATGGCTACCCCAAGAATGACAAACATATCCACCCAGTGTCCCATTATCAGCTTCAGCAGCGCCGCCGCCAGAAGAACGTAAATAAGGACATCGTTGAAATGGGCCAGAAAGCGCAGCCAGCCAGGTTTACCCGGTTTTTGCGGTAAGGCATTTTCGCCGTATTTTTCCAGCCTGGCGGTCGCTTCTGTACTGCTGAGTCCGTCGAGGCTGGATTGGATATTTGTCAGGGTTTCATCAACGGTCTGTTGATAATACGGGCGGTGAGGCTTTTCTGTTATCATCGTTCCTTCCTCGGGTTCTTTTCAGAAATCACCTTGCTTTCATGTCATTAACGAATAACGAAAACAGGAACATGCGCGTAACGAACGATACTCGCCGCCTCTGACCCTAATAAATGAGTTTGAATATTGGGATTACGCGATCCCACAATAATCGCACCGACGTTAAGTTCATCCGCCAGTTTGATTACCTCATCACGTATATTCCCGCTGCGAACATGTAGATGGACATTTGCTTCCGGCAGGTTGATTTTTTTTACCAGCGCAGCCAGTTTTTCTTTAGCATTATTAATCATATATTCATCCATCTTTCTCGCGTCTGCAATAAAACCGCGGGTCAGTTCTGCCGAGAACTTTGGCATAACGTACAGCAGATGGACATCACCCGATGCGCTTTGCGCCAGGAATTGGGCATGCTGTAGGGCTTTATCAGACAACGCTGTTTCGTATACATCCACCGGCACCAGAATCGTTTTATACATATCAAGCATCCTTTTTATAACCAACACAACAGTGAGTGAATCAGGAGAGATCGCATCAACCCCATGGGTACAGGCGTGAATGCCTTTTACGGAAAAAAAGGAATGGATGCTATTAAACGTAGCACAGGAATATCAGGATGTTATTCAAAGGAGATACGCTATCGTAACGCTTGTTTCGCCTGAGTATGTCACGCCACTAATAATGGTTATTTAACATTTATTTATTCACCGACTATGCTCATAGTCAGGCATGCAACACGTTCATTCTCTTTATCCCGCGCCACCTTCAACCTCATGGAGGAATGCATGTACGGTTTAAGCCTGATTCGCCTTGGTTTGTTTATTGCGCTCGCCATTATCGCCAGCACAGCAATCGGTTTATTTACCTATGTGGTCGTCTCGGCCCTGGCAGAATAGCGCCACCCCAGCATTGATGACGAAATAAATAAAACAATTATTATCAGGGGAATACTGTGAAGCGCTACCTCTCTCTTCTGCCTGCTGTTTTATTGCTGCTGACGGCGTGCGATCCGAAACCCGACCGCGCCACGCCCCTGCCGAAAATGGTAAAAGTCGCAGAGGTGGTGAAGGCTGGCAACGCGCAGCAGCGCGTGTTTCCCGCCCGTATTGAATCCGGCGATGCCACGAATCTCGCGTTCAAACGAGCCGGGCAGATTGAGACCCTGGACATTCGCCAGGGTGCCGTTGTCAAACAGGGGCAACGGCTCGCCAGTCTTAACGATCGCGAAGCCCGGCAGCGTCTGAACGACAGGCAAACGGCGGCGACCCTGGCGCAGAGGCAATTCGACCGCTTCCAGACGCTGGCGGGACGCCAGGCCGTGTCGAAAGCCGAGATGGATGTCCAGCGCGCAAACCGCGATTCTGCAAACGCCGCGCTACAGATTGCGCGCGAAGAATTAAGCCAGATGACGCTCGTCGCCCCCTTTAGCGGGACAGCGGCCAGTGTCCATGTGCGAAATCATCAGGTCGTCTCCGCCGGCCAGCCCGTCGTCACATTGACCCGTACCGATCTGCTGGACGTGGTGTTCAGTCTTCCAGAGAATCTGTTTAACACCTTCGATATCCGCAATGCGCAGTACAAACCGGTAGTGAGGATCAACGCCCTGCCCGGTCGCGAGTTTACCGCTGTGTACAAAGAGCACTCAGGCAGTAGCGACAGCAACACATTGACCTGGCAGGTGATTTTAACCATGCCCCGCCCGGATGATTTTCCCGTCGTGGGCGGCGTCAGCGGAACGGTCACCATCAATTTAACCAACCTTCCGGCGGGCGTGGGCAGTGAGGTGCTGGTGGTGCCGGTTGAAGCGGTCTTTAACCCGGATAACCGCCCGCGTAATGAGCCACACGTCTGGGTGGTGACGGGCGAAGGCGATACGTTGCACCTTGAAGATCGTAAGGTCAGCGTGGGGCAAGTCAGCGCTGAGGGCGTCGTCATCGTCGGTGGGCTTAAGGCGGGTGAACGCGTGGTGGCCGCAGGCGTTGGGGAGCTACATCCCAACCAGCCGGTACGTATCTGGACGCGTGAACGGGGACTGTAATGGATATCTCTCGTCAGTTTATCAGCAACCCGGTTCGCGTCTGGCTGACGATTTTGCTGCTGGGCGTAGGCGGCATTATTGCCCTGTTGAACATCGGCAGACTGGAAGATCCGGCGTTTACCATCAAAACGGCGGTAGTGATCACCCATTATCCGGGCGCGTCGGCACAGCAGGTTGAGGAAGAGGTCACCCTGCCGCTGGAAAACGCGCTTCAGCAGTTACCTTACCTGGATAACGTCAGCTCCATCTCCTCCAACGGCCTGTCGCAGATCACCGTCAACATAGCCTCGCGCTACCACTCAAATGCACTGCCGCAAATCTGGGATGAACTGCGTCGCCGGGTGGGAGATGCCGCCAGACAGTTTCCACCCGGCGTAGTGACCCCGTTTGTGAATGACGATTTTGGCGATGTGTTCGGCTTTTTCTTTGCCATTTCCGGAGATGAATTCAGCAATCCGGAACTGGTTCGCTATGCCGAGCAGTTGCGCCGGGAGTTGGTCCTCGTGCCAGGCGTGGGCAAAGTGGCCATAGGCGGAGCCCTCACTCAGCAGATTAACGTGGACATTTCTCTGAGCAAAATGGCCGCGCGCGGGATAACGCTGAACCAGCTTTCTGCCCAGCTCAGCAGGCTGAACGTGGTCTCCAGCGCGGGAGAGATCCCCTCCGGTACTGAGTCAATTCGCCTGCATCCTACCGGTGAATTCGAGAGTATTGACGAGCTGGCCGATCTCATCGTGACCCCGCCGGGCGTTGGGGCGGCTACCCGCTTACGGGATATTGCCACCCTGTCACGCGGGCTGGATGCCTCCCCTGCCAGCATCTACCATGCCAACGGCAGAAAAGCCGTCACCATGGGCGTCTCCTTTATCCCCGGCGTTAACGTGATCGACGTGGGACATGCCCTGGAGGCGAAGCTAGAGCAGATGTCAGCCGAGAAACCGGCAGGTATCCACATCGACCTGTTTTACGATCAGGCGGCGGAGGTTGGGCATTCCGTTAACGGATTTATCATTAACTTCCTGATGGCGCTGGCGATTGTCATCGGCGTGTTGTTGATCTTTATGGGCTTACGCAGCGGGATCATTATCGCCTTTTCCCTCGCCCTCAACGTGCTGGGCACGCTGCTGATCATGTATCTCTGGGGTATTGAACTACAGCGCATTTCACTGGGCGCGCTGATCATCGCCCTCAGCATGCTGGTCGACAATGCCATTGTTATTGTCGAAGGGGTACTGATAGCCCGACAGCAGGGCTCGTCCCTGATGAACGCCATTAGCGACATTATTCGCCGTTCTGCGCTGCCGCTGCTGGGTGCAACGGTCATCGCCATCTTGGCCTTTGCGCCCGTCGGGCTGTCGCAGGATTCCACTGGCGAATACTGTAAGTCGCTGTTTCAGGTTCTGCTGATTTCGCTCATGTTGAGCTGGTTCTCAGCCCTCACCATTACGCCAGTGCTGATTAAGTGGTGGCTGTTTAAACAAGACGCTGCACCGTCGAAGGCCGACGAAACGGATCCCTATGACAAACGCATCTATCGGATCTATCAGGGGGTACTCAACGCGCTGTTACGGCGTAAAGCGCCAACGCTGGTAGTGATGGCCGCACTGCTGGCCGCCGCCATCTGGGGCTTTGGCTCGGTGCGGCAGAACTTCTTCCCCTCCTCCAGTACGCCAATTTTCTTTGTCGACCTCTGGCTTCCTTACGGTACCGACATTAACTGGACCGAGAAGATGACCGATGATATCGAGAAAACCATTAACGGCCAGCCTGGCGTGGAAACCACGGTCTCGACGATTGGTCAGGGAAGTATGCGATTTATTTTGACCTACAGCGGACAACGGCAGTACAGCAACTATGCGCAAATCATGGTGAGAATGGACGACCAGCGTAACATCCCCGCCCTGACCCGCCACGTTGATGAGTACATCGCACGAAACTATCCGCAGGTTAACGCCAGCACGAAACGGGTGATGTTTGGCCCCTCCGGCGACAGCGCCATTGAAATACGTATTAAAGGCCCCGATCCCGACAGGCTGCGTCTGATCGCCAGCCAGGTAGACAACATTCTTACGCGCGATCCGGCGACGGACAGCGTCAGGAACGACTGGCAAAACCGCAGCAAAGTGATCCGCCCGCAGTACGTCACCGCGCTCGGACGTGAGCTTGGCGTGGATAAGCAGGACGTCGATAACGCACTGGAGATGAATTTCTCCGGCAGCCGGGCAGGACTGTACCGTGAAGGAAGCGATCTGCTGCCCGTGGTAGTGCGCCCGCCGGAAAGCGAGCGGCTGGACGCCAACCACCTGAACAACGTCCTGGTCTGGAGCCAGACCCGGCAGCAGTATATTCCGCTGAGCAACGTCGTCAGCGGCTTCGCGCTGGAGTGGGAAGATCCGCTGATCCTGCGCCGTGACCGCTCGCGCGTGCTGACCGTGCAGACCGACCCTGACCCGTTGAGCCAGCAAACCTCCGGCGATATTCTCGCCCGCGTGAAGCCGCAAATAGATGCCCTGCCCCTGCCTCACGGCTACAGCATTGAGTGGGGCGGGGACGCGGAGAACTCCAGCGAAGCGCAGCAGGGGCTATTTACCACGCTGCCGCTCGGGTATCTGGTGATGTTTGTGATCACGGTGCTGATGTTCAGTTCGGTGAAAAACGCCGTCGCTATCTGGCTGACCGTGCCGCTGGCGCTGATCGGCGTGACGCCGGGGTTTTTAATTACCGGCATCCCCTTTGGCTTTATGGCGTTGATTGGCCTGTTGAGCCTGAGCGGGATGCTGATCCGCAACGGCATTGTGTTGGTGGAAGAGATAGAACAGCAGAAAGCGCAGCAGGATCAGCACAGTGCTATCGTGTACGCCGCCACGTCGCGCCTGCGTCCCATCCTGCTCACCGCCTTTACGACCGTACTCGGCCTCGCCCCTCTGCTGCTGGATGTGTTCTTCCAGAGCATGGCCGTTGTGATTATGTTTGGGCTTGGGTTTGCTACAATCCTGACGCTGCTGGTACTCCCCGTAATTTACGCGTGTTTCCATCGTAAGGACAAAGCTGAACAACAATGAATGCGACAGGGCTGAATATCATCAAGACGCTGGGCTGTATGACGGCGGTCACCTTTTTCACCATCTACAACACCTGGGATCATTACGATTATGACTATCACTGGATCCTCGGTTTTTTAACCTTCATTTCGACCATCGCCACGCCGTTATTTTTTGTGGTTGCAGGGTATCTGGACGGGCAATCCCGACACGGCACGCGCTGGCAGCTGGATAAGATCAAAAGCCTGGTGATCGTCTTTCTGTTCTGGGTAACGATTTACTACCTGTGGGAGCCCTATCAGCGCGGATATCTGATCCAGCCCTGGTTCGTGTTCGCGTTTATCGTGATTTACACGTTTCACCCGGTGGTGGAGTGGCTCAGCCAGCGACGAACGCTCTTTTGCGGGGTTATTGCCGCCCTGCTGCTTTTCTCATACGGGTACGATTTGCTGTCAGCCCTCTATCCTGATGCCCACGTCCTTTCATTGTCGCCGCAGTATCGCCTGTGGACGTGGCTGCTGTTTTATCTGACGGGGCAGCTCTTTTGCGATCCGCAGATCGCGGCGTGGATCGGCCGCAAAAATGTGGTCAGGACCGCGGTGATTGCCATACCGTTTATTTATCTCTTCACGTGGTTTTACGAGCGGCACTTCTTTTTTGCGCTATTTAAAGCAGACAGAAACGCCTTTATTCTCACCGGATCGCAAATCTACATTCTGATTATCGCGCTGGTGATTGCGGCAAATGGCGTACGCTTTCGCCGCAATGCGGAGTTTAAGGAGTCCGTGCTGGCCGCCATCAGCAAAACGATGACCGGGGTATATATTATGCACTACTCGGTGTTTCACCTGCTGACGGCCCTTATTCCGGTGACCTCGCTGAGCATCAAGCTTGCCCTGATCGTGCTCACCTTTATAACGTCGGTCCTGTTTTCTCTGCTGATCCTCTCCAACGCGGTGGCTAAAAAAGTGATCACCCTTTAAAAGCCCAGCCGCAGCCAGGCAAACAGCACGTTGCCGTTGTTGTAGGTTCCGGGAATATAGGTGAACTGAACGGTAACGCGCTTGTACCCGGCGGAGAACAGGGGAAAGATAAACGGAAGCGGAACATAGTTAGCAAAGTCGTCGCGGGCCGTGATGCCCGCCGCGGCGCCCAGCCCCAGGCGGAAATCTTTCGCGTTATCGAGATACCACCCTTTTTCCCAGCCGTAGCCCATCGCGGGCTGCCACTCGTTGTGGGAATCTTTAAACATCATGGCAAAGAGCGCGCTCCAGTTGCCCTCGTCGCTGTAGCGAGATATGCCCAGCCCCCCGCCCCACGGCATTTCGTTGTAATTGTCCGTTTTTTCTTTATCGTACATAAAGCGAGCGTGCCAGCTCAGAAACGGCAGATAGAGATCGTAACGCTCCGGCTGCTCCCAGGTCTGAGAAATATCGTCCGTCAGCGCGTCCCACCAGCGGTGAATGCGCTGCTCGCCATAAACTTTAGGCTCCGCATGCAGCGGCGAAACCACTAAAAACAGAACGACCCAGAGTGCAGGAAAGAGGCGTTGCATGGTTATTCCCTCAGCTTACGTCACGTTGCGATCGTTATTACTGTAAACCATCCAGACCTAACCGGAGCCAAACAGGCTGATTTATGTTGGGGCGGGGTAAGATGAAATATATTTATTTAGCGCTTTCAGGAAAGATAAAAACGTTTTCTCAGGCCGCCTGTCGCGGTAGTCTCATACATTCCGTCAATATGACGGCCGCGATGTGAGTGACCTTTTCTTATACCAATAATTAAAAATCAGTACAGACAGGACAACTATGGACTCCACCCTTATCTCCGCTCGCCGCAACGAGGAGACACCTTCGCTTAACCGCGCCCGCCGCGCCGCTTTAGGTAGCTTCGCAGGCGCCGTCGTCGACTGGTATGACTTTCTGCTCTACGGTATAACCGCTGCGCTGGTCTTTAACCGTGAATTCTTTCCACAGATCAGCCCCGCCATGGGCACGCTTGCTGCGTTTGCCACCTTCGGCGTCGGTTTTCTGTTTCGTCCGCTGGGTGGGGTAATTTTCGGCCACTTCGGTGACCGCCTTGGCCGGAAACGTATGCTGATGCTCACCGTCTGGATGATGGGCATTGCCACCGCGCTGATCGGTATTTTGCCCTCCTTTGCCTCGATTGGCTGGTGGGCTCCGGTGTTGCTGGTGACGCTGCGCGCCATTCAGGGCTTTGCCGTCGGCGGTGAATGGGGCGGTGCGGCATTGCTGTCCGTGGAAAGCGCGCCGAAGAACAAGAAAGCGTTTTACAGCAGCGGCGTGCAGGTGGGTTATGGCGTGGGTCTGCTGCTCTCCACGGGCCTGGTGTCGCTAATAAGCCAGCTCACGACAGACGAGCAGTTCCTGAGCTGGGGCTGGCGTATTCCGTTTATCTTCAGCATTGTGCTGGTCGTGGTGGCCCAGTGGATCCGTAACGGCATGGAAGAGTCAGCTGAGTTTGAACGACAGCAGCGCGAAAAACCGGTCGCGAAAAAACGGCTGCCGGTGATGGAAGCGCTGGTGCAGCACCCTGGCGCTTTTCTGAAAATCATCGCCCTGCGCCTGTGCGAACTGCTGACGATGTATATCGTCACCGCCTTTGCCCTGAACTATTCCACGCAAAACCTCGGCCTGCCGCGGGAATTGTTCCTGAATATTGGCCTGGTAGTGGGCGGGATCAGCTGCCTGACCATCCCCTGCTTCGCCTGGCTGGCGGATCGCTTTGGCCGTCGACGGGTGTATATCACCGGGGCGCTCATCGGCACACTCAGCGCCTGGCCGTTCTTTATGGCGCTGGAGGCACAGTCGGTCTTCTGGATTGTCTTCTTCGCGATCATGCTTGCGAACATCGCTCACGATATGGTGGTCTGCGTGCAGCAGCCAATGTTCACCGAGCTGTTTGGCGCAAGCTACCGCTACAGCGGCGCGGGCGTGGGATATCAGGTGGCGAGCGTGGTCGGCGGCGGGTTTACGCCGTTTATCGCCGCCGCGCTGGTGACGTTCTCGGGCGGTAACTGGCACAGCGTGGCGATTTATCTGCTGGCGGGTTGCCTGCTTTCTGCCGCCACCGCCCTGTTGATGAAGGAAACCGCGCACAGCTGATCTCCTCACTTTTGTTTCACAGGCGTGTGACATACTATCGGGTATAGCCGCACACCTGTGGAACAAGGAGACAGACATGAATAATAAGGGCTCCAGCCTGACCCCGGCTCAGGCGCTGGAAAAACTCGACGCGCTGTATGAACAGTCCGTCAATGCACTGCGCAGCGCCATCAGTGACTATATCGAAACAGGGAAACTTCCCGATGAAAAGGCCAGAACCCAGGGCCTTTTTGTTTATCCATCGCTCTCTGTCACCTGGGACGGCAGCGCCAGCAGCAATCCAAAAACCCGCGCCTATGCGCGTTTCACCCACTCCGGCTGTTACAGCACGACCATCACGCGACCTGCGCTGTTCCGCCCCTATCTGGAAGAGCAGCTTACCCTGCTGTATCAGGATTACGGCGCGCATATCAGCGTTGAGCCGTCCCTGCATGAGATCCCTTATCCGTACGTGATAGACGGCTCGGCGCTGACGCTGGATCGCTCCATGAGCGCGGGACTGACCCGCCATTTCCCGACCACTGAGCTGTCGCAGATTGGCGATGAGACGGCGGACGGGATCTATCACCCGGCAGAGTTTTCACCGCTGTCGCACTTTGATGCCCGCCGTGTCGATTTCTCGCTGGCACGCCTGCGTCACTACACCGGCACCCCTGCCGAACATTTCCAGCCGTTCGTGCTGTTTACCAATTACACCCGCTACGTAGACGAATTTGTCCGCTGGGGCTGTAGCCAGATCCTCGATCCGGACAGCCCTTACATCGCCCTCTCCTGCGCGGGCGGGATCTGGATCACCGCCGAAACCGAAGCACCGGAAGAAGCCATCTCCGACCTGGCGTGGAAAAAGCACCAGATGCCAGCCTGGCACCTGATCACCGCCGACGGTCAGGGCATTACGCTGATTAACATCGGCGTTGGCCCGTCGAATGCGAAAACCATCTGCGACCATCTGGCGGTACTGCGCCCGGACGTCTGGCTGATGATCGGCCACTGCGGCGGCCTTCGTGAAAGCCAGCTGATTGGCGATTACGTCCTCGCCCACGCTTATCTGCGTGACGACCATGTCCTTGACGCGGTTCTGCCGCCGGATATTCCTATCCCGAGTATCGCGGAAGTGCAGCGCGCTCTGTACGACGCCACTAAAGAGGTGAGCGGCATGCCGGGTGAAGAGGTGAAGCAGCGCCTGCGTACCGGTACGGTCGTCACCACCGACGATCGTAACTGGGAGCTGCGCTATTCCGCCTCCGCCCTGCGTTTCAATCTCAGCCGTGCGGTCGCAATCGATATGGAAAGCGCCACCATTGCCGCCCAGGGCTACCGCTTCCGCGTCCCTTACGGCACGCTGCTGTGCGTGTCCGATAAACCGCTGCACGGCGAGATCAAACTGCCGGGCCAGGCGAACCGTTTTTACGAAGGGGCGATCTCAGAGCATCTTCAGATTGGTATTCGCGCCATCGATTTACTGCGTGCAGAGGGCGACAAACTGCATTCCCGCAAGCTGCGCACCTTTAATGAGCCACCGTTCCGCTGATAACAAGGACACATCACGCACACCACTCACCCGGCCTGGGATTCCGTAGGTCGGGTAAGCGGAGCGCCACCCGACAATTTCACGAACGCAGAAAAGCAAAAAGCCTGCTTTAAAAGCAGGCTTTTTAAATTTGGCTCCTCTGACTGGACTCGAACCAGTGACATACGGATTAACAGTCCGCCGTTCTACCGACTGAACTACAGAGGAATCGTGTGAACGGGGCGCATATTATCGATGCGCCCTGAGGATGTCAAAGGGTGAATGCAGATTTTCAATCGTTTGCCGATTTATTCTCCACTTCGCACATTTGTCAGGCACTTGCCGTTTCCGAAACCTCCTGCTCCGGTTTTTTCCGCGGATATTTCCACAGCCAGCGCCCGCTCACCATGCGCCAGTAGAACAGCGCCCCGCGCACGGCCCAGTCAAGGAACATCCCCAGCCAGACGCCGACAACGCCCATACCTAACATTACCCCCAGCGTGTAGCCCGCCACGACGCGACAGCCCCACATGCCGAGCATGGAGACCCACATCGCAAACCGGGCATCGCGCGCCCCTTTCAATCCGGCAGGAAGTACCCAGGACGCGGCCCAAATTGGCATAAACGCCGCGTTGAGCCAAATGAGCACCTTCACGACCTCTTTCACGTCATTTTCATGCGTATAAAACGAGGCCATCAGCCCGGCAAAAGGCGCAGTTCCCCACGCAATCGCCGTCAGCCCAATGGTTGAAAGCCAGAAGACATGCCGAAGCTGCCGTTCCGCCTGCCCTATCTGCCCCTTTCCGAGACGTCTGCCGGTGATGATCGTCGACGCCGACCCCAGCGCGTTTCCCGGCAGGTTAATGAGTGAGGCGATGGAGAAGGCAATAAAGTTGCCGGCGATGACGTCTGTTCCCATCCCGGCAACAAACATCTGCGTCAGCAGTTTCCCACCGTTAAACAACACGGATTCGATGCTGGCCGGGATCCCAATCCCCATCACTTCCCAGATAATGGCGAAGTTAAGCGGACGGAAATAGCTTTTCAGCGTCAGGCGCAGCGATGGCGTAATTCCCGCCATCAGTACGCCGATTATCGCCGCCGCACCAATATAGCGGGAAATGGTCAGCCCTAAACCCGCGCCGACAAAGCCCAGCCCCTCCCAGGAAAAGACGCCGTAAATCAAAACGCTGCTGATAATGATGTTCAGGATGTTCATGCCGCCGTTGATCAGCAGCGGGATTTTGGTATTCCCTGCACCACGAAGCGCACCGCTACCAATCAGCGCGATGGCAGCCGCCGGATAACTCAGCACCGTCATTTCCAGGTAGGTGAGAGCCAGATCCTTCACTTCACTGGTCGCTTCTCCCGCGACAAAATCGATAATTTCTTTGCCGTAATAATGGATAACCGCCGCAAGGATGATCGAAAAGAGGGTCATGATCATCAGCGACTGTCTGGCCGCTTCGCGGGCACGCTTCGGATCGAGCTTGCCCAGGCTAAACGCCACCACCACCGTCGTACCGAGATCGATAGCGGCAAAGAAGGACATCACCACCATATTGAAACTGTCCGCCAGCCCTACCCCGGCCATGGCTTCTTTACCGAGCCAGCTCACCAGAAAGGTGCTCAGCACGCCCATCAACAGGACACAGGTATTCTCCAGGAAAATAGGCACGGCAAGGGGGGTGATTTCACGCCAGAAGAGAACTCGATAACTCTTACGTTTTGCATACCAGGGCGTGCGCATAATCGCCTGGCGTAGGGGTGCGGTGACGTTCAAAATGGACCTTAGCGAGAAAGTTGAAACTCCATTTCAAATGATGGGGCAGAAATGCGTATCCTGCAAAGTATTTTCCATAAAATTATGTTTGGATTTACAACAAAATGACGACAGAATCATCAAACAAACGCTTTTGCCTGAGATCAGGTTTGACAAAAGTTTTTTCGCCGCTAAGATAAGCCTCCACAATGATTCCTCTGTAGTTCAGTCGGTAGAACGGCGGACTGTTAATCCGTATGTCACTGGTTCGAGTCCAGTCAGAGGAGCCAAATTTAAAAAGCCTGCTTTTAGAGCAGGCTTTTTGCTTTTCTGCGTTCGGTAAAATTGTCGGGTGGCGGCTTCGCCTTACCCGACCTACGTGATAACAGTCCTGTAGACCCGGTAAGCGCAGCGCCACCGGGCAACAGAGTGTGCGATTACTCGCCTTTAGCGTCGACGTTTTTGATTTCGCCCATCACTTTCAGCTTCTTGGAGATGTCGCGACGCTCTTTGGACAGCTCAGCGTTTTTGATGATGTAGTCATCAACGCGATCTTCATAATCGCTCTTCATGCTGGCGATGATGCCCTGAATAGCTTCAACGCTCATGCCAGGCTTGATGTAGTCGCTCAGGTTGTCCAGCAGCAGGACACGTTTCTGGTTGTCACGGATCTTCTTCTCTACGTCCTGGATTTCGCGCTGTAGCTTGTTTTTGCGGCGGAACAGGCGGACGAACTCCAGAACATCCTGGAACGAAGGCTTGGTAGTTTCCATTTTTACACCCCTGATAATGTGAGATTCGGATTCGTTAAAGCAACCGTTTTAACAGACAGCGGCTGCGAATGACAATGAGTATATCGTTTAAAACCATCATAACCCTAATTGTTGCTGAATCGAAGCAGCAGGCATCACATACGCTTTTTATTTGCGCAGTGCCCGGCAAATCAGCTGCGATAACAACTCCAGCTGTCGCGCCAGCTCCATACTCAGCCAGACATAACCGTGGATGGGCGTTTCCGCCACATTGTCGCCCTGGCGCTCATTCATCAGCTGTTTGAGCTCGGCGACGATTTCGTTCAGCCGCTCGCTGTTCGCCCGTATCGGCTGCGGGTTACCTTCATAGAGCGCATGAGCGATGGTCAGCAGGGTCTGTTGCGTCATCTGCTGCGTCTCTTTCAGCGTATGCGCGTTGAGCATCAGAAGATGGCTGGGACGTGAGGCCCAGTGGGCATTGATTTGCAGTTCAAGCATACAGACCAGATTACGGCTGACCGTCTGAATAGCTTCAAAAATGGCTTTCTGGATATGGGTTTCTTTGCTTGCTGGCGTAATTAACCCACGCATTTTGACCACATCATTGAGGATTTTTTGCAGGTGCTTTTCCAGCCGCGGGCGCTCAATCAGATTCGGCGAAAACCCGGCCTGGTAGACCCGATTAAATGCCGTGACGTAGTTTGCCATCTGAATGCGCCAGTGCAGGAAGGCACGCTGCGGCCAGATGCCGGTAAACAGCATGGCGAGCAACGAGCCGAGGATCACGTCCCCGCTTCGCCACAATGCGGTGGTCATATCGCCCGCCGGTGCGCCGACCACAACCGCGAGCGTAATGCCAATCAGCAGCGCCTGATACGGTTTCTTGCCGAGGGCCAGCCACCCGCAAAGAAACATCGCCACCGCGCACCACAGCAACATGACCGGAAACGAGATCAGCTCCAGCTTCAGGGCGATAAGCCCAAGCGCTGAGCCTAAAACGGTGCCGCCTATGCGTTCGAAAGCGCGCGGGACCACGTTCCCCCAGAATGAGATCGGCCCCATCACCACCACCAGCGTGATCAGCGGCCACGTCCCTTCCGGGATATCCAGCAGACGAACCAGTACGAAGGTCAACACAAACGCCAGCGCAATGCGGCAACCGTGCACCACGCGATAATGTTTGTATAACCGAATTTCAAAAGGGGTTAATGACTTGTCGGGGCGCACACCCGTCTCCAGCTCTACGGCAAACCACAATTGTACTGTGTTTTCAGCCGGGTGGATCGCGCCCGGCTGAAAAACCCTGCATTCCGCAGGATTATCTCACTTTGTGCTCTACCGGTACAAACATCTCAATATCCCAGTAGCCGTCAGCATTGCCATCGTTCAGATAGCGTTCGAAGCAGGGTTTTGCCGCGATCTGGAATTTGCTGTCTTCCAGCAGGGAGTTGAAGAACTGATACCACGGAGTGGCGAAATCATGATTTTCAACGCGCGCGGCGGCAATAGCGTACTCTCCGGCAGCAATTTCGGTTATCATCACCCCTTCACTGTTCTCAGGGATAGTGAAATCGTCCGCTACCGTTACGGCGGTAACGCAGCGGAGCTTTTCTGCCGGAACGTCATCCGGATTGTCATAATAAACGGCCACCCACTCCTGCGGCTGAATATGACGCCCGTCTACCCACATGACCAGCTGTTCGAATCCCTGCTTGACCGTCTTTTCCCACGGCCCCACGAGATGAAAGCCAGCGATCGTACGTTTCTGTTGCTGCCTGATGCTGTAGTCCATGCTGCCTCCGTTCATTACTGTATATATATACACTATAAAGCAGAATCGAGATTATCGGCAAACCAGGAGTGTTTATTATGTGAGCAGACTCGCAACACTGCCAGTCTGCCCAAAAAGGTCAGAGCTTATGATGCAGATAATCGCCGAGGCGGGAGAAAAGGCCGCCCTTTTCAACGCTTTCCAGCGTAACCAATGGCCAGTGCGCGACCACCTTGTCACGATCGTACAGCTGGATCTCCCCTACCCGCTGATGCGCGGCGATCGGCGCTTCCAGCTCTTTTTTATCCATCACGTATTTCGCCTTGATGTTCGGCACTTCCGATTTGGGTAATGCCAGCCAGAAGTCCTGATCCGTGCCCAGCGCGATCTGCTCTTTATCGCCGTACCAGATGCGCTCGGTTCCCACTTTTTTACCGTTATGCAGGATCTGCACCGTATCAAAATTTTGCTGTCCCCAGTGCAGCAGCTTGCGCGCCTGATCTTCACGTCCTTTCGGGCTGTCTGCCCCCATCACCACCGCAATCAGTCGACGCTGACCGTCCACCGCAGAGGCAATCAGGTTAAAGCCCGCGCCCGAGGTGTGTCCCGTTTTCAGGCCATCCACGTTCATGGTCTTATCCCACAGCAGGCCGTTGCGGTTCTGCTGGGTGATGCCGTTCCAGGTCAGGCTCTTTTCGCTGTACATGTGGTAGAACTCAGGCTCGCCGTGAATGATGGCTCGGGAAAGTACGGCGAGATCGTAAGCGGAGCTGTGCTGACCCGGTGCATCCAGCCCGTGTACGGTTTCGAAGTGGGTATCGCGCAGGTTCAGCTTTTCAACGTAGTCATTCATCATCCTGACGAACTGCGGCTGACCGCCCGCCACGTGATCCGCCAGCGCCACGCAGGCGTCATTGCCGGAATCAACAATCAGGCCGCGGCTGAGATCGCGCACGGAAACCCGATCGCCCTCCTTCAGAAACATCAGCGACGAACCGTCAAAGACCGGATTGCCTTTTGCCCAGGCGTCACGTCCGACCGTCACAATGTCATCGGGGCTGATGCGGTGGCTATCAATGGCGCGATCGACAACGTACCCCGTCATCAGTTTGGTCAGGCTCGCCGGATTGCGCTGCTGATGTTCGTTGCCCGCCGTTAAGATTTGACCCGTGGTGTAATCCATCAATACCCAGGAGCCAGCCTGGATGGCAGGCGGCTGAGGTGAAAAATCCAGCGGCTCGGCAGCCAGCGCGGATGAAATACTCGAAGCGAGTAAAGAAACAGCAATAAACAGACGGCGTTTCAACGGTATATCCTCAGGTCAGTAAAAATCGATGACCTTTTTACGGGAGTTCTGATGTCGTTACCTGCCTTAATTGCAAAAAAATGTGACAACGCGCAGATTTTTTCGGAACAAATCTCGCAAATTTCTTGCCTGACGGTGCTTTTTATTCGGACTGCTCACCCCAATCGTTTACCATAGAGACGTCAATTTTTAACAGGATGAGATTACTGGTGTCTGACTCTGCCGCGCGCCCGACTTTTTTGTTCCACGATTACGCGCAGCAGCCACGAAACCCGCGCAATTAAAGCCACCTCTCTCATCACACTTTTATTTGGTACGCAATTTGGTACACAACGCAATTTTCACATCACCGGGCAGTCGTCGAACTCGCCAGAGCGAGCATCGTTGATGCTGTACGTGATCACCCCAAATACCGGCCGCGATGTATCCGATGCCTCATCCTTCGATGGTAACGGCTCCCTCCTCCCATTTTCAGGGTTTTCCAGGTAAGGATGCGGATGAGTCCTGTAGCGCATGATCCTGAACTCACCATCAACAGCGCAGACGAGCAGAGAACCGTCTTTCGGTGTCAGCGATGAATCGACGATGAGCATGGCCCCTTTCATAATCCCAGCACGCAGGTATGTAGTGCCGGCTATCATCATGTACGTGGCTGAAGGATGCGCGATAAGGCGCTTGTCGAGTGATATGCGTTCTTCAACGTAGTCTGCTGCCGGGCTCGGGAATCCCATAACCACCTCCAATTAACTGTATGCATATACAGTATTTCAGCTTTAGGAATTGATCAAGTGCTGATCAGATTGGTCTTAGGTGGTAAACTTCGCTAAATTCTAAAACAACCAAACTACTCATATGCTTAAGCTATTCTCAAAATATTTGACTGTTGGCGTGTTCAACACCGCCATTCATTGGTTAGTATTTGCGGTAGGTGTCTATGTGTTCTCTGTGAACCAGGCAGCGGCTAACCTTCTGGCATTCGCAACTGCAGTAACATTTTCATTCTTCGCAAATGCCGCGTTTACCTTCAAGTCAAAGCCAAAGGTTAGAGGGTATTTCTTGTTTGTTTCCTTCATGGGGATTATGAGCGTGCTGGTAGGCAAGTTGTCTGACTATTATCAGATCGCCCCTATTATTACCCTTGTTGAATTCTCGTTGATAAGCCTGATTTGCGGGTTCTTTTATTCAAAACACATTGTCTTTAGGGAAGAAAAATGAAGATTTCTCTGGTTGTTCCCGTCTTCAATGAAGAGGACGCGATACCGATTTTTTACAAAACCGTCAGAGAGTTTGAAGACCTTCAACAATACGAAGTAGAGATAGTATTCATCAATGACGGAAGTAAGGACGCAACGGAAGCGATCATAAATTCAATTGCTATATCAGATCCTCTCGTCAAGCCTCTTTCCTTCACTCGTAATTTCGGCAAAGAGCCTGCGCTATTCGCCGGGCTTGACCATGCAACCGGTGACGCAGTCATTCCAATTGACGTAGACCTACAGGATCCTATTGAAGTTATCCCTCACCTCATAGAGAAGTGGCAGGCTGGTGCTGACATGGTTCTGGCTAAGCGCGCAGACAGATCCACCGATGGCCGTTTAAAACGCAAGACGGCCGAATGGTTCTACAAGCTGCATAACAAAATCAGCAATCCGCAAATTGAAGAAAACGTTGGCGATTTCCGTCTGATGTCTCGCGAAGTTGTGGAAAATATCAAGCTCATGCCAGAGCGGAACCTCTTCATGAAGGGGGTATTGAGCTGGGTAGGCGGCCGAACTGATGTCGTTGAGTATGCCCGTGCTGAGCGCGTGGCCGGCAATACTAAATTCAACGGCTGGAAGCTATGGAATCTGGCGCTTGAGGGTATCACAAGTTTTTCCACATTCCCGCTTCGCATGTGGACGTATATCGGCCTGGCCGTAGCAGGAATGGCTTTCCTGTATGGTGCATGGATGATTATCGACACAATGGCGTTCGGCAACCCGGTGCGCGGGTATCCATCTCTTCTGGTTTCTGTTCTGTTCCTTGGTGGCGTTCAGCTTATTGGGATTGGAGTTCTTGGGGAGTATGTGGGAAGGATATACACAGAGGTCAAGCAGAGACCAAGATATATAATCAAGAAGGGATAATTTGATGAGTTACCTGCAAACAAACAAAGTGATTTACTTTCTGTTTATATTTTTGTTTTGTTTTTTAGTCTTTGTGTTTAGACGTCCTGAGATTATAACCAATGCTCAGTTCTGGGCAGAGGATGGGGCGATATGGTACCATCAGGCAAACACTATCGGCCCGCTGAATTCTCTGATACTTCCCCAGCAGGGATACTACCAGACAATATCTAAGCTGGTTGCTTCGTTGTCTCTTGCTGTGCCTGTCTACTATGCCCCGCTGCTATACAATGTCATCGGGATATCCATAAGATGCTTTATGGTTATGTTCCTGCTGTCGAACAGACTCAGTATGTATAGTCTTCCATCGCGGGTTTTGATCGCGTTATTTGTTGTGCTGATGCCTCATCTTGAAGAGGTACATGCAAACATAACCAATACCCATTGGTACTTGTCAATGTGGCTGTTCATGGTGCTCATAGCCAACAAGCCAGCCAGCAGAATTGATAAAACACATGATATTTTTGTGCTTGTGATTGCAGGCCTAAGCGGGCCATTTATTGTATTTATGGCTCCTGTTCTGGCACTCAAAATGATTGCCAATGCATCCGGTAAAAACATTTTCATAAAGACCATAAATGCCATCAAGTCCGTAGACTGGTTCGCTTTTGTGTTCATTGCTCTATGCGTGGTCCAACTCTTGACCATCGCGATGTCATTTAATGAATCAAGAAACCATACCGAGCTTGGAGCTACATTTCAGTTATTTATAAACATACTCTCTACGAGAGTGTTTGCTGGGTTTGCGTTAAGCGATAGCGGTATACAGATGCTATGGACCATGGATAAAGCAAATGACGTCATCGTCATAATCTCATGCTGCTTACTTGTTCTGGCTTTGTATAAAGCTAACTGGAGGGCATGGGCGATTGTGATTTATCCGTTCACAATGCTGTTCCTCGCGCTGGCGAAACCAATGATCAGCCAGACCATTCCGCAATGGCATGGGTTTGAATTCACCGCTGCAGGGCAAAGATATTTTGTTATTACCAGTATATTCTGGTTCGCTATCATTCTGCTGGCATTCTCAAGGCTTGGTAACGCTATGAAGTATGTTGGTTACGCATGCGCGGCGATGGTGTTGATAAAAGTGGCTGTTTACGATTTCAGGATTGAACCATTGCCTGATGCTGGATGGTCTGAGCAAGTTGAAAAGTACAACTCATCAGCCAAGGGAGAGCCTGTCAGGATGAGCATAAACCCTCCTGGATGGGTTATGGAAGTGATCAAGTGATAATAATGCCCCATGCAGTGCATGGGGCATTATTTTACGATTTGTACGCGAAGGCCCGGAAAGAAACAGTAGTTGCGCCTGATGGCGATGATGACCTGTTTATTACGATGTTAGTCCCTGATGCACCAGCAGTTATTATGTCAGCACCGGATGCCGGGGTTGCTACCACTCCAATTTGCTTCCCTGTCTCAAGAGGTTTTATTGTCATTGGAACGCTTACTGTATTACTTCCACCTGGTATAGTAGCAATTCCCTCCTGAACTTCTGGATGCGTAGGACTATTGATATTAGTCAATTTACAACCAGTTGCAACGAAGGCTCCACCAACTACAGGACATCGATCAAGGAATATAGAAGCTCCACCGCCTAAGTCATCAACCAGGCTGATACTTCCAGATCTGTTGCTGTCCAGATTGCAGGCTATAAGGGTCACATCAGGAACTGAGTTTATTATAATGTCTCCAGTCTGGGCTGCATTGATGTCATTATTCTGAAGTGTAACGCCGATAAGTCTGCAGTTCTTCGGATAGGCAGTCCCTTTCTTAGTGATCTCAACGCTAAACGAACGGCTATCAGAAACACAAGTACCCTCCATAAGGAAGTTATGGCATGCGCCAACAATCTTGATGCATGGCGCGCTGGTTGACTGGTTTGACGAGTAATAACCCAGCGATACTTTGACGTCTTTAGCATCTTCAAAGTATGCAGCGATACCTCCTGCCAGATCGCTCATACAGTTCTCAAACCACGTCCACCGAGTGCCGTTTACCTCAATAGCTCTTCTTCCTGATGAATCCTTACCACCCACATATAATAATTCGTTAGAGAATACGAGCCCCTCTGTTGTCCCACTCAGTCCAAGTGACAGATCCTCATCCACATGAATATGCGTGTAGTTATCAGCATAGGTGTTGTGCGATAGGTGGGAGTTAATCTGTCCTCCACCGAAGAATACAGCGTAGTTGCTTGCAGCGAAGCGATTCCCCTTAATGATAAGCTCAGCTGATGCATAACCCTTTTCAGCCATAACGCACGCGTCGAAGAACGCGAAAGAGTTGCCGGTAACAGTAACGAGAGCTTCACGAATACGAACAGCCGTCGTATTGCCAGCATCTTTACCACCACCTTCAAAGTTAAGACCTTTAACCGCTGCGAAACGTGCCAGAAGTGTAACGCAGGTGCCGCTTCTGTTTTTAATCTTGGCACCATACTTACCATCGCCGTAAAGCGTCACCGCCGAGTTAACATTTACACCATCAACCATATACTGGCCATTGGTTGTTGGAACGTATACTGCAGCTCCGCGCCCTCCGCTTCTCCCAGCCGTATCGATTGCTGCCTGGAATCCAGCATAGTCTTGCGTTTGACTGAGTGATGTCACGAATGGATAAACCATCTGCGCGGCGGTAAGCGTTGTAAATTTTTCGCTTAACGGATGATCTGCCCCATCACCAACCGCGCCAAAATCAGTCACAGAAATAAACTCAGCATTCTTTTGATGCTGAGTTCTCGCTACAGCTCCTGCATATGGTTGTTTGACAGCGACTAAAGCATCACCATTGCCATCATCATCCGAAGCAAGAGAGGCTCTAAGAGATGAGTCACCAACACCGAGCCACGCACCAGGACCGATTCCACCGGTTTCAGATGGCGTTGAGTTCGCAGGAACAACCTTCCCACCAGAAGCAAACGAGCCTGTCCATTTGTAATATTCGCCGTCGGCAGTATTGAGCAGTACTTCGTTAGGGTTGTTGATGGTCGCTCCGGTGGTAAATGTCTTACCGGTCAGGATCACGTAACCATAGGCAGCCATTGCCTGCTGAGACAGATAGTTGATGCCCTCAATGGTGTAGTGCTTTTGTCCAAAGCGATCGGTATAGGTCCACCCCATAGAGGTAGCGAATTCGTCAATTTTACCCGCGTTAAATTTCAGGTCGCGAGGTGACTCACTTGGAACAGGAAGATTGGTAGGTTGCGTAGCCATATTGATTCCATAAAAAAACCCGGCGCTGTGGCCGGGTTGTGGTGATCGGGATGTGTCTTATTGGTAAATCAGATCGCTATACTCAGCGAGGGTTAATGCAGTGCTACCCTTGCCGTCTGGTTGTTTCGCCGTGATAGTCCACTGCCCTGCATCGAGCTCCTGTGAGGTGGCGATAACGTACCGCGACGGAGACTGAACGTCGATCCCATCAAACAGGTTGAGATCGATATTCGGGATAGCAGCGGTAAAGCCGAACGCAGTATCAGCACGAGGAGACGCAGGGTATCTTGCTGTGGTGGCGCCGGATGAATCCGTGACCTGCACAAACATGGTTCCGGAGAAGTTGATGCGTTCACTCGTCTCGAAATCATTCCCGACCCGCGACACGATATAACCGGCCTGTTGGTTGGTATCGTATGTATCCGGCACCTGAACCATATCCCCGATATTCACCCACTCGCCGTCTGCCATGGCCGTTACCTTCATGGTCATGCGGGAGTAGATAAGCCGCTTGCACTCGCGCAGCGCGCGCTCATCGGCCTGGAAGCGATTCCTGACGTACAGCATTTCGAACTTCTTCGCTTTGGCCGGCGATCCTTCAATGATGGAATTGCCGGATATCCGGTACCGGACAAAGTCCTGCTTATTAGTGTCCGGGTTGCGATACTGCACTTCAACGCCGTCATAGCCGCCTGGAAGCGTCATGTCGTAGGAGAGCGAGTAACCATCGGGCCTGGTGTTTGAGCGGTTGAATATCGTGGCCGCAGAGGTCTTTTTGCTGTCTCTGGTGAATGACAGCACGCCGTTGTCGTCGTAAACCGATACGCTGGCGGCGTCGCAGATAGTCTCCATGCGCGAACCAAGCGACACATCCTCATCGTCAAATGTGAAATCGAAATAACCCAGCCGCGGGTCGATAGCGTCGATTTCAGCCTGGATCTGGTACAGGCCATAAATATCAATGCTCGACTCCGGCTGCTGCCCTACCACAAGCCAGTTAAACAGCGCAATATCTGCAAACTTGCGCGATGGCCTGAGCGTGTAGTCGACCTGCTGCGTCGTCATGTTGTAGCTGATGACGTGGCGGGTGATCAGCGCGTTGTACTTCCTGTCGCGCCCGCTTGTGGCGTTTTCGGTAGCCCTGACCTTCACCATTACCAGAGAATCTTCAGCGTGAACGACGTTCGTCCTGACGTTTACCGCATGAATCTCTTCTACCTGCAGCTTGCTCGCGTCGCTGCTGTTATCGGTCCTCTGGAAGGTGATCGCATAGCGCCCGAATCCACCCGCCGGGTTAAGTTTGTCAGTCCGGTTAAACGTCTCCGACATGTAATCGTGTGGCGTTGTCTGCCGGTACGTGAACGTCTGCTCTGTTCCGGGGATCAGGTTGTTGTCATTGTCCACTTTCCAGATGTTTACAACCCAGTTCGTTTCGCTGTTCCCACCGAGCCCGGATTGCGTATGCAGCCACAGCTGGCTTGATGGTATAGGCGAGAAGAACGGGCCGACGATCAGCGCGGCGTTATCGTTCAGGATGAACTTTGTTGTGTTGATTGTGGCGTCCTGGATGGGGATAGAAGGACCATTCAGGTTGTCGAACGTAAACGTGTAATAGTAAACAGGGCTGACGACTGATCCATCGTTTGTCTCCGCAAAGCTGATAAGTCGCCCGGAAAGGGTGACATCTTCCGTTCGAGTGCCGCCGGTGATCGGATACGTCACGTTGATAGTGAACGTGACCGGGTGCGGGAAAGTCAGGTCAGCGAAGTAGTCGAAATCCGCCTGTTTAACGATTTTCATCGCTATCTGGCCGCCAGCGTATACGCCGCTGATGACGGTGTTTGCCGTCGCCGTCTCGATCGGGAAATCATCGCTTTCGTTAAGGCCTGGCACTTCCTGTCCGTCGACATCATCGAACTGATAGCCCTCATTCACGACCGGGATGACATCGCCTGGCTGGTAAATGGTATAGCTGGCACCGGCCATCGATCCAAGGTTCGACTCAGAGAAACGTACTGACGTTACGTCATATTTCCCCAGGCCGAACACCATCAGCTCAGTGATGTATTTCAGGTTGCTGATATATTCAAAGAGCGACTCCTGAGCCAAATCCGGGAAAGAGCGGACCTGGCCGAAATTATCCGGCTTGGCCTCGCCATTGCGCGCGATGTTAGTCTGCCCCTTCAGGCTGTTATTAGGTGAGGTCTTGCTGTTTCCGGCACCGGCATTAGTGTTTGGCTTCGGCATCAGCGAAGACAACACCTTTTGGGTGAACTTGATCGGATTCAGGTGCTCGAGAGGGTTTAGCAACGTGCCGACAAGACCGCCGTTCTTCGGCTGGTCGAAAATGATTACCCTGTCGTCGTCCTGAAGTGCAAACTCCAGCTCATCATCGGGCTGCAGTTCTTTGCCGTTAACGTTGATGCGGATATCGCGGTGAAAACTTTCCTGCTCAAGCCACTCGGAAAATACCGTGCCGGCTTTAACAATCGCCCGGTCCTTCGGCATCCCCGGAATGCGCTGAATCTCGATTACCGGCATAGGTGTAAAACTCCACTCTGGTGAATAGCTTCTGAATTGTCCGGATGGCGTCGAACCGGACGTGTCCATTTTCCCCGCGGCTGTGCAGCGCGCGACCGTCAACAATCAGGCCGACATGCACAGGCTGGCTACCAACCCAGGCGACGAAGATCCCGCCCTCAGTGAACGTGGCGCCCGGCTGCCAGAACACGACATCAGCGTCATAGCACGTCATGAAGTCGCGCCCGGATTCGTAATCCACCGTCTGGTGAATTTCGATCCCCAGAACGTGGCGGTAATAGAGGACCACCAGGCCCCAGCAGTCAGCAGCGTCAAAGGTGCAGGCGCGGTTACTCCAGGGGATACCCTCAACCCGCGAGATGAAGTCGTCTTTAAGCATTCTGGAGCCCAGGATATTCTTCGACGGTGTACAGCCGCCCGACGTTGCGATTGAGGGGGTTAACGCGCGTCAGGCTGCACGTCACGTCCTTGTCGTCCATTGAGCAGTCGCTGACGTAGAGTGTCCATGACTTGATGGCCGTGGACATATCGGCTGCGTCAAATTGCTGGTATGTCGCAGAGATAGGCGTGATGCGCGAGTAGGCTTTCCACTGCTTGAGCTGTTGCTTGAAGTCCTGCGCCAGCCGGCCAAACTTGACCGTGCTGTCGAGGATCGGCGTGTTGCTCTGCTGGCTTTCGGTTAACTCCATGCGGCATGGTGTGTAGACCTGACCGCCGAGCGTTTTGGGGAAAATCTGGTTATTAACGAGCCTGATATAGCCAAAGACCGGGCTGTAAAACGTGATGGTTTCGTACAGGATTCGGTTTGGCCTTCGGCTCTGAAATTCTCTGAGCGTCGGCATTATGGCACCTTCGGTAAGCTCTCCGGGTCGCGCCCGTCAGGATAGCCCGTGACAATGATGTCCAGCCATGAGGCCCATGGCGGCGGAAGCTCAACGATAATGTCGTCAAACTCGTCATCTGAGTTAACTAGCTCGCGCGCAACAACATCACCGCTCCACGTGAAAATAGACCCGGACTGTGACCACGACGGCCAGGAGAGAAAGTGCAATTCCTGCACCTCGACGCCAGTATCACCCGTCCCGGTACCAAGGGGCATCGTGAACCACTGATTGCAGTTGTCGAGGTAGTTCGGGCTGCGTAACCACTGCATGAATGCCCGGTGCTGGTCCTGCGTGAAGATCCACGTTAACGAGAATGACGTCTTCAGGTCGTCGGTTAATTTCTGAAACACCGGCGCGCCGACCGTAGGCTGGTCGACGCGAAACCCGGTATCAGTGGTTGGTGTTTTCCCCTTCTGCGCCAGCGGCAGCCAGTCAGGGTAAGGAATTGGCATAGTTAGCCCCTTGCTTTACGTGGCGCCTGGTGATTTCGCTGTATGGCCTGACTCGCAGGGCCGCCGTTATCGAGGTCATAAACGAATGCATCCACCGTCCAGCCTCCATTTCCATCAGGTGTAGCCTGAGCGTCAACGCTGGACGAAGTGTAGTTATTGATATTGACCACCACACCTCCGCCTCCACCGCTATTCAACTCCTTGTTGCTGATCACCTTGCCGTTGTCGCCGGGGATCATGTACTGGCTGCCATTACTGGCACGGTAGATTTCGGGCATACCACCCTCGCCTACCTGGTACATTGAACCGGCCGAAACCGGGCCGCCGTTTTTGCGCTTACCCGCCAGTGAACTGGACATCGCCATGGCGGCAATTACCGCACCGATACCGATCGCCGCGGCGCCACCAAACGAGCCGATGGAGGCGACGATTGCAGCGGGTGTCCACGCCGCGGTTGTGGCCGCCGCAGAGGAAACGCTCGCCGCGGTAGTCGTTGCTGTGCCGGCCACTGCTGCCGAGGTTGTTGCTGAGGTAGCAGCGATTTGGGCAGCACTGCCGGTGATCGCGGATTTAACCCACTCCACCCCCATCTGCACAAAGCCATTGATAAGGCTATTCAGCGCGTTGCTTGCGAGAGACTGCATTGCCTCCTGAGCAGACATGCTTCCGGTTAGGATCCCCGTGAAAGCGTTGGAAGCGTTGCCAGCAAGGGATTCGAAGCTTGCAGCAAGCATCTCATTACCCAGGCTCTGGTTACGCCATATCTGCCACTGCGCTGAAATTCGAGCCTGCTCATACTCCTTGTCAGCGTTAGCACGAAGCATAAGTGCATTCTGGTGAGTGATAAGCCCCTGCTGCTCATACGCCTGAATAAGCGCAAGTTTTCGGGCGTTTTCATTCGCCAGTTGCTGAACAGGATCAATGCCGCCCACCGCATCCTGCTGTGGCGTTACAGCCTGATCAGCACGGATTTTCGCAAGGTTCGCCTGGTGGGTGGCTTCCAGTCTCTCGGATGTCTGATTGAACTGCTCCTGGCTTATTTTCTTCGCAGCCAGCGCGGTATTCAGATCCTCTACATCCTGTCTGTAACTGGCATTCTCGCGTGCTTCAGGAAGAAGCTTCTCTGCTGCTGCCTGCGCCTTAATCGCGTTGGCAGTGTCCCATTTTTTTGCGGCGTACTGACCCGCCAGCGCGATCTGCTCTTTGGTGGCGCCTTTACCTAGCGACTGCTGAGCATTCAGGATCGCCTGCTCGCGGCTCAGCTTATTGGTTGAGTCGGCGGCAAGTTCTGATTGCTGTTTCAGATTCGCCAGCTTCTGAGCTATAGACTCAGCCTGGGAGGCGCCTTTCTTCTGTTCAGACTTGAGGGCCTTCTGCGCCTCTGTATTTTTGTACGTGGCGGCAGCGTCATCCTCCATCTGCTTGGCATGCGGATCCTCCTTCGCAAAACCTGCATCTTCAGCAGCATATTGCGCCTGCAACCGCGCGCGGGCCTCGCCCTGGAGCCTAGACAGTGCCAGATTTCGTTCTGACTGCTTTATTAGGTTCTTCTGTCCTGAGGTAAGGTTGTCGACCTCTTTTTTCATTCCAGAGAGGTTAATCTGAGCCTCGCCAGCCACTCGAACGAGTTCAGTAAGCGGGCCAAGGAACGTTCTTATTGCATCAGCGCCAGACTTTGTCGAACTTTCAGTGCTCTGAAGTTCAAGAACCAGTCGCTGTAGCGCTTCAGGCGTAGGATTATTCGCCACATCGGAGAGTTGCTTGCTTAGCTCGAATGCGCGCTGTTCCGATACGCCAAATTTATCCGCAAGCGTGGTAACAGTGTTCTGAATCGCATTAGCGTTTACTGTGAACTTCGCTCCTGCGTTTCTTGCCTGCTCCATGGCTACTGAGTATGTGTCAGCCGTTACGCCGACGGTCGAAAGGTTTTTGTTGAATTCATCAATAGACGCAATACCGCCAACGAAAGAGGTTCTCAGCTTGTCGGTAAAGCCAACAATGGAGCTGGAGGCGTCGTTGATTGATTTAGGGATCTTCGCTATAGCAGCGTTGTATTCAATCATCGCCTGATTTCTCAGGATTGTAGCTGCTTCTGCGTTGGTTCTTGCAAGGTTGGCGTACTTATCTGACAGTGCGGCCACACCATTCTGAGAGATGGTAATGACCTTATCCATTGCCTCAGCTGCATCCTTCAACGCGTCCATGGCGTTTTTACCGCCATTAAGCGAGGTGATAAGAACGCCAGCGAGAACCGAGCTCAGTGCAATGATTGAACCGACGATCGCTCCACCAGGGCCGAACGCACCAGCAAGTTGTGACCCCTGTTGCGCGAAGGCCACCAGCGCCGACTGACCACCCTGGACCTGTACGATAAAGTCCTGCACCTGGTAACCGGCCTGCTGCATGCTGGACTTCCAGCCTTTATTGCTGCCCATCGAAGTATCAGCAGCACCTTTCATGTCGAAGAGTCGCCCGGTTAATTCGCCGATCTTCTGTTTCTCTTCGTCCGTCGCTTTCGACCCGGCGCGGAGTTGCGCGGCCAAAACAGCAGCACTGCGCGCACCATTTTCCTGCGCTTCATCCAGCACAGCTAACTGGTTACCTAGCGCCTCGATGATTGATTCCGCGCGATTAAACTCGCTGTTAGCGCCGCCAGTACCGCTGCGTGCCTCCTCCATAGCGCGGGCAATGCCGCTCACGTTGGTGTTCAGCTTCCGCAGCTGGTTATCCATCGAGTTGGCATAACCAGCCAGTTCAGTAAACGCGGATCCGGTTTGTGATGTGCTCTGATCGAGGTTATCCATTCCCTTACCGGACTGCTGGGCGGCAGCATCCAGTTTATCCAGAGCATCAATGGCCTGTTTGCCGCCCTGCAGCAGCGGCTCAACGTCGGCGCTGATTTCATAAACGATGCTACCGGCGTTCTTCTCACCTGCCATGTCATTCTCCGGTTATTGCTTTGCTTTTGCCCTGCGTGCGGCCTGTTTAGCCAGGTATTCGTCGGCGATGCTGTCGTACTCTTCTCGAGTGAAGCCTTTCTGGTCCGGGTATTTCGCCGCCAGCAGCATCTGGAACTCGGTCATCGTTAACTGAGAGGCTTCAGCGCGGTTCATTTCAAAGTGACTGCGCGCTGCACTGATATAGTCGAAGGCTTTAAATTCGTTCGTTCTCGCGCCCGTTTCGTGGCGCTGAAGCTGGCGGACCTTAGCTTTGCCGACGACTCCGTGCTGCATGAGGTGCTGCGCCAGAACGATGATGTCGTTCTTCGGCACCTGGCCCGGGCGGTAAACGATACAATGCCGCCACCCTTTCCACTCACCGATCATTGGCGTCAGATCGTCTTGGCAGCACGCCTGCAGCACCAGCATGCTAGTTGATAACAGCTTTTCAGCAGCGCGGTAGAATGATGGAGATAACCAGGCAGGGAAACGCCCCATCGTGCCTGCGCACACCTCAATGAGTTGAGCGACGTCATTGCCGTGGATGGTGGCGTATGCCTGCACAATTTCTTCCGGAGTGCCGATCCTCGTCATTGCCTCGAATGAAGGTCGCAGCAGGTAATCTTTCCCGCCTTCGCGGCTGTCGCTGATGGAGAGTTCGCCAATATCGGTTAAAGCGGTCATAGGCCTTCCAGTAAACGGTCATTATCAAGGGCAGCACGCCGCCCTTTGGAATGTCCGTTAGGTAACGGTAACCGTATGCACGGCCACAAAGTTGCCATCTACGGTGTTGATGATGATCTGCGCGCTGCCGGTGGCGACGCGCGTCACGGTAACGGTGTTGCCGGATGCGGTGGCCGTTGCTTTGGTCGCATCGGTAGTCGCTACAGTGAAGTCTTTATTGGTTGCGCCGGTTGGTGCGATGTTCACCGTGAAGGTGCTGGTACCGCCTGCCGCGCCGGTGCTGGTAGTCGGGGTTACCGTCACGCCAGTCACTGCTACATCGCTGATCTCGTTCACCTCGATGGTGCTGGCATCACCGACTTTGAACTCAGTAGAGAACGTGACGATATCGTTGGTACCACCGTCAGAGCTCAGTGCAGTGATGTTCATGTAGCCGATAAATTCGACGGGGCCATATTCCATTCGTACCCAGATACCTGTCTGACGCTTGGCCTTCAACTCACCCGAGAAATACTTGATGAACTTGCCTACACCGTACTGATCCAGCTTATCTTTTTTGCGCACTTCACCTTCAAAGCTGAAGGTGAGATCACTGTTGGTGATGATGGTTTCGACATAACCGCCGCCGTCATCCGCATCAGAGGTAACCGTGTTAGGGTTGAAGTCGAAGCCTTTAGACGTTCCTGCAGCCAGAGACTTCCACTCAGACTCAAGTGGTTTGACATCCGGGCAGCCATCGGCGACTTCCAGCACGACCGCACCGCCGAACAGGCGCTCGTTCGAGTTCTGGCAATTAGCCATGTGAAACTCCTCTTTGACGTATAAAAGAAAACCCGCCGGAGCGGGTTATTTGGTTGGGATGGCTATTCGCCGTAAGTGCAGGCGAACTGGAGTCGGAAGACTATTCGCCCTTCTTCTGTGAGCACCGGCGCGGGAATTGCGCCCATGTTCTGGATGTAGCCGACACACTCGTCAGCCATGGGGTTAGCCTGGACGTAATCGACGATGCGCTGCACGGCATTGAGCGCGTCTTTGCGCTTATCTTTCGCGCCGACGATGTCAACCAGGACATGATACTCAGAGCCGAGGTCTGTGCGGATATTCGAACCTCCGTTAGGCCTGAACACCATGATCGCCTTCGACAGATCTCCCGGGTCGTCGTACATCAGCTGCTGCACCGTGAAACCGGTAGTTAGCCCGGCGTCGCCGAACATGTTGCGCACCCGCTCATGCATCATGGGTGTCATAGCGAAAGCTCCTTGCGCATCACCGCGTCAACGTTATCGCGCTCGTCATTCGCGCCTTTGGTCAGGAATTGCGGTTCACCATGCGGATCCCAGTAGCTGCCCTTTCCGGTGCCGCCGCCGAACTCTTTCGGTTTCTGCGGGCCGAACTCAGATCGGTTGCTGGTCACGCCGAAGTGTGCGCGCGGCTGGCCTTTCAGCTTACCTGACGCCTCATGGACGTAGGCAGCATAGTTGGCTGAGTAGCCGATTCGCCCGGTAATGAACACGCCGCCTGCGTCGATTTCCCGAAACTGGCTGTTAATCAGCGTAGAGGTGTCGATCGGAGTGTAATAGGCTGCCCGCGCACCGATGAGAATCATCGCTGACTGCAGCGCGCGGATTACCTTTCGCCCCTTCACGTCGTTGATGACATCGTTCAGGTGCTTTTTCGCCTGGCTGATGCCCTTCACTTTGATGCCCATGGCTACACTCCCGTCAGGATGGCGTAATCATCCGCCAGGCGCTCGAACGTGTCGGCGTAGCGGATAACCTGCCGCACCTCGTCGGCGCCGGCCACCACCGGGTCGGGCTCGGTCGATACGCCAATCAGCAGGTAATCACCGGCGGACGCGAGAGCGAACTCCGTCCAGACGGTGTTTTTTACAACGATTTCAGCGCCCAGGCTGGCTAACTTCTTACTGAGCCCGCCCTCATAATCGCAGAGGATTTGCTCAGGAGCTGCATAACCCAGCGGGTCGCCTATCTCATCGTTTCCGCCAACCTTGCGCCAGATAGTCGCCGTCGCGGTATAGCTCCAGTTCGCTACCGATGACATCAGCCCTCCTTCCAGCACAGCACCTTCGCGCCTGTCGCCCGGATGCGCGGGCAGTTGATGAACCACTCGCCGTCCGATTTAACGTAGCCGGTAGTCTCCCGCCCGGTGTCAGTCATCACCCAGACGCGGACGAATGAACGAGGCAGGCCGTGCTTAACTGATTTGTACGTCATCACTTGCCCCCGCACATGCAGCCGCCCTTCCCGATCCAGATACCAGCGAATGCCGGGGCGGCTGTAGGGTCGGCAGGAATCAGAGAGGTCGCGCAACCGTATTTATCCAGCCCCCGCAACAGGTTTACTGAAGCTTTCCAGCGGTCAGTAAACGACTGATACCGGAACGAGCGAGACGCCCCGCTTGGAGCTGTCTGGCTGGAGATGTATTTATCCCCCTGCCCGAGCCCCATAAGCGCCAGCAGATAAAGTTGAATCAGCAGCGCGGTAGATGCCGGATAATGCGCATCAAGACACTCCTGAATACTGTTGGCCTGGTCGACGAGAGCCTGAAGAACAAAATCGGGAATGGTAATTCCCTGGCTCTCCAGATATTCCTTCGCCTGTTCGAGAGTTACCATTATCGACTCCGTGAAATACCCCGCCGGAGCGGGGCATAAAAAAACCGCCTTAGCGGCGGCTGTTATTCAGCAGGGAAAAGCTTTTCGAGTTCGCCATCCGGCAACAGCTCACTGAGCTTTTCAGCGCCCAGGGTGCCTTTAAACTCAATCCCCAGCTCAGTAAGGCGGTCCTGAATAATCTCCTTGCGAGATTTCTCGCCAGTACCAGCACCAGGTGTCGACGGGGTAAGTTCTCCGCCTGCCTCACCATTCATGAGACGGACGTTGGACTTCAGCGCCGGGTGCAGTTCTTTCAACTCCACCACCTGCCCTACCTTCACGCCGAACCACGCGCGCACAACTTCGTATTTAGCCATGCTGTTTCCTTACGCCAGGTTAGCGCCGTAGACAACACCAGACAGGCCCTGATCGTCTGCGGTGATTTGCAGACCCTCAGCAGACATGATCTGGAAGTTGTAGTTAACGTTAGGGAGTGGACGAGGCAGCGGCACAACGCCGACAGCCATACCAACCAGCGGGGAGATCACGTCACGACGACGAACGTACGCGATAAACTCGTTACCGGTCAGCGCGAAGCTCATGCGGATTTCTTTCACCGGTGCGAACGGCAGAACCGCCTGCAGTACAGTGCCGCTTACAACGCCGTTTACCACATACGGCTGAGCCAGGTTTGCCCAAATTTCTGGAGAAACCCACATCACATCGTATGCGGCGACTTTGTTAGTGCGTGCGGTGGTGCCGAATGCGCCTTTACCGAAGAACGCAAAGATCGCGGTCATGTCAGCGGTGGTCAGGTCGATGTTCGCGCCACCAGCACCAGATCCGAGGTTAATCTTCTTGGTGTTGCGGTGGTTCTTGATGCCCTGCGCCGGATAGGACTGAACCTGAATTTTTGAATCGCCGTTCAGGTAGTAGTTGACGCGCTTCTGGTTGAACTTGCGCATCTTCGCCATCTGCGAGTCCAGCACCAAGTCAATGCCAACAGAGTTCAGACCAGCAGCATGACGCCAGTTAACACCGTAACCAGCAGTGAACACCGGAATCGGGTCACCGTCGCTCGCGTAGTCGGTGTGATCGAAGGAGAACGGCGCCTGACCATCGATGCTTACTGACACGTCGTCAGCGATGTCGCCAACCACGTTATACAGCTTGGCGGTTTTACCGACCGGCAGCACCGTCTGAACTCCGATCAGGTCGTTCACGATTTCCATGCCAACTTCCTGATCGCGCAGTTGCAGCACCTGGTTGTCAATCTCAGCCCAGAAGTCACGGGAGAAACCGCCAACAGCGTTACAAGCCAGCATGTCAGGCGTCATGATTGCGCGGTTAGCCGCAATGATGGAATCGTTCTGCAGGTTCCACATGTCGCGGTTTGCCCACAGTTCGCTCCAGTGCCCGCCGAGGCGGGAGTTAGTCGCCAGCGTCTCTTTAGAGAAGTACATATGTGTTTGTCCTTTTGTTACGCGCCAGCTGCGGCGACAGTGCCAACGCGCATGCGCACGCGAATGAAGTCGGTGGTGCTGGCCGCGATGGTGTATTCATCCTGGCTGTAGCCGATCACTGAATCAGTGTCGGAGGTGGCAAGGGTGAACTGACCGGCAGTTCCCAGCTTGATCGGGCTGTCTTTCTTATAGGCACCAGGCAGGCAACGCAGCGCCAGCTCGCGGCCTTCTTCGACGTAGTTGCCGACAGCCGAATCACCGGCAGGGATTGATTCAGTGATAGTCAGGCCCTGGTGATAACCGACATCGATGATGTACAGGCGGCCGGTTAGCGCGGTGGCCTGAGCGAATTTATCGGATGAGTTGATGGTTGCGGCGGTGCCAGGAAGCAACGCGGCGGCCGTTGTGCGGGTTTCGGTCTTGTACAGAGACTGACCGTCGATATTAACGCGACGATAACGTGGCATTATTCCGGCTCCTTACTTGAAGTGTTCGTCTGCGGCTGGTGCGCCGGTTTCTTTGTGCTGCTGAGCATTGTTGGTGCCCAGCGGCGCAGCTTCGCCCAGCGACTTGAACATCGCGTCCAGAGCTTCGCCTGACAGAGCGTTCGCGACGATATCGCCATGGACCTTCGCAACCGCTTCGCGCTTTGCTTTCTCTTCGGCACGGGAGTTCGCGGTCAGGGTTTCCGCGAGTTGCTTCTGATTGGCCTGCAGCGCATCAACCTTTTCCGCGAGAGGCTTAATAGCCGCTTCAGTATTGGTCGCAACAGCCTGGCCGATCATGCTGCCGATTTGTTCCAGTTCTTCTTTGGTTAAAGGCATGTCGCCCTCCGTTTTGTGGTTTGGTGCAGGCTGTTCCTGCGGTGTGAATAGAGCTTTAAATTTGTTGGCGACGACGGCCACCCATGACTCCTGGCGCGCCACTGCGGTGCCGGTATCGTCGATTGTGATCTTCCCGCCATCAGCGGAATAACCGTAAACCTGCGCATCTCCGCCATTTCGCACGATAACCACCTGCGAGTCGGTAAAGTCAGCAACCCAGGCGTATTCATCCGCGCCCGCATCAAACTTCGCTTTCGCTGCGCGATCGAGACGCTGTTCGCGCTCCCGGTAGGATTCGCCCACCAGTGCGCCAGAGTTGGCCTTAAGCGGCTGCGCCAGATCGGCATTGACCATCAGGCCAACACCTTGCTCGGGTGTTGCAGCTCCTACTTCGTGCAGCAGGATCGCGTCGTGGTCCATGCCGTGGATATCTGCCACCCACTCCGCACCTGTTGCGCGCTGCTGCTCGTTCGGTTCAAGCTGATCGAGGAATGCGGCAACACTGGTATGAATCGGCGGAACGTCTTCGCCGCGCTCAATGGCAGCGACACGCTCAAGAAGCTCCCTTCCACCTTCCGACTCATTAGCGCGAGCCACATCAACCCACTTTTCGAGGTAGATGCGATTACCGGACTTCTTAACGTTGCGGTTCCAGGCGCCGATATGGCCTGCGTTAATCCCCTCTGGGGAGAAAGCAGACACGAACTGCCCGTTAACCTGAGGGTGGCCCAGCGGCGCCAGGGTGCCTTCCAGCCCCTTATAGTGGGCGTCGATTTGCTCTTGCGTGTACAGCCCGCCATTCATGACGACGTTCGCCGGAAGTGTGTAACTCGGCAGCACCAGATGCTCGCGACCGTTGTATGTTTCGCGCCGGATAGACTGGCTGTTCACCTTCGTGGTGATGTTGACCTGCATAGGCATAGTTATTTCTCCGCCCAGGCGTAACCGCGCGCCTGCATCGATTTATATTCCTGTTTGAGTTTCGTGATGGTGTCCGGGTATTCCGGCTTACCGCCCGCATCCACCAGCACCGACTGCTGGCTGCATTTGCAGTTGATGGAGTTGCCATCCTTGCTGTACCAGTCACGGACCTCTTCATTGGTGTAGAGGTGAGCATGGCGCACTGCGTGTGTATGTCGCGTTGTCGGTGACAGAGCCGAGATGTGAACCAGTAGAGTTTTCAGGCCGAAGAGGTCATTCGCCTCCTGGTCTTCATCCCACTTGGCCCGGCGCAGCGCGGTAGTCACTTCAGTGCGTGCTATCCGGTTTGCCCTGCGCTTCTCGATTCCGGTCTGGTCAGTCAGATTGCGGGCAATGTCCAGCGGATTGAGACCACGCCCAACACCATCAGTCAGTACTCGCGCCATGTCGCGCTTAACGTCAGCCGTCAGCCCCTTCATTTCCTCAAACACTCGCGCATGCACCAGCGCCATACGTTGCTGGTACGGTTCGCTTGCGAGGATGGACGCCAGCGACTCACGCCCTGCTGCATATACCGGGGATTGCTGGCTGAGGTTGTAGAACGACTGCCCGGTTCCTTTCTCCGACGCCAGATCGATGTACTCGTAAAACCACATGTCGTAATCGCCACCTTCAAGCAGCACCTGATCAACTAGGTAACTGGCATCGTTCAGGATGATGGAGAGCAGCGTTGGGTTTAGCTGGTATTCGTATCTGGCGTTTACTGCGATGGAGGAAGGTATTTTGTCGAGTGCTGATTTGTACGCCTTGCCAATCTTATTCATCCGCCTGGCGAAGTCTTTCATTGCCCGGCGTTCCAGCGCATCGGCTCCGGTCGGATCTTGATAGTTACGCGGTAGAATTGGTGGCTTTGTCTTCTTCGTCGCCATCCTCTTCTCCTAACGGGAATTCATCGACGTTTTCATAACCGGCTGCTGTGCGAATTTCTTCACGGCTAAAGGCCGGATTCTCTCCGCTGCCCTGGGAAGTCTGGTTAATCTCAGCCATTGTTTTGGCATTGGCGAGTTTCTCAGTGCCAGTCTGCTCGTTAAGGTCATCCCAGATAACCGTCTTCTCGCTGACAGCATCAATTATTTTCAGGTCGATTAACTTGTCACTGAAGTCTTCTATTTCGAATGACAGGTCACCTCGCCGTGACTGGCAGCGACCGTTGAAATACTTCTGATCTTCAGTGCTTGAACGCTCAGCTTGCTGATTGCCGACAAGAATACGCGCCGGAATATCCACCCCAGCCGAGGCTGTCTGAAGGTTGACATTGTATGTAGGCGACGGGTCTGAAACAGCAGAGACCATCGACGTGACCTGCGCACCCTGGGTGATCAGGAGTACATCATTACCAACGTTCAACTCTCTGGCAGCTTCGTTATAGCGCTCCTGAAGTTCATCTACCGAGACGCCATACAGAGAAGCCAAATTCGCAAAGTCGATGTCTTTCTCAAAGTTGATGGCCTGCTTGTTTGACGCATTTTTCAGGAACGATTCGCCAGACCCGCCCTCTACCTTTTCGAGACTGACAAAGGCGTTATAAGGTGGTTCAAGGAAGCCAATGGCATCATTCGAGTAGTCACCCAAGATGAAGACGCGATCAGGATGCACAAAGCGCTGATTAGTTCCGCCGTTTGGCAAGCTCTCAACGTATTTCCACTGCTTTGGTTGCCCGTAGTCTGCCGATTTCTGGTCAGTTACCCACTCGCTGACAGTTAACGAACCAGCCCATGCGATCGTTACCTTTTTAAGTGACTTACCGCGAACAACCGGCTGATCCCATGTTCTGGAATCATTAATGTGCAGCAGGATGCCAGCATAGCGACCGACCAGGCGGCGGCGGTCAGCTTCAGCAAAGGCTCGCCAGAGGCGCTTAGTGAATACCTTTTTGGACTTCTTCTCCCAAGCAGTCTCATCCTTGCTCTTGTCGGCATCGTCACCCTCGATGATTTCCGGGTTGGTCTGCCAGCACTTGCCAACCAGCTTCTCAACGGCACCGTGAGCGATACCACCGCGCCTATACAGGGCATAAAGGTTTTCGTAGGTTACCTGCTCAGGGAAGCCATACTCGCACCATGCAGAATGGCGCTTATTGTCCAGCCCCATCGTTGGCGCCATCAGCCCCATACGGGCGCGCGCCATACGCGCATCGTTCAACGCATGGTTGACGGCGAGAGTTAATTTGTCAGTCATGGTTTGTCCGTTTGGTTAGCGAAGGCGTTTCGGAATCATCATCCCCACAGGTTGCGATCCATTCAGTTCAGTCAGTGCGTAAACCATCGCATCGAGGCGGTCAGGTGATTTCTTCGCGGTGGCGGGGATGTATTCCATCAGCTGGTTCTCCAACACGTAGAGATTGCCGTGATTTGCCACTCTCCCCTGTTCGTAGAGCGCCGATATCGGCTCCGCGCGGGCATACTTACCTTTGCTGGCATGGACACGAATGATACGGCCTTTGAACCCGGCGTTGCGGAGTGTCTCCTCCGCCATATCTCCGCCCTGGTTCGTCTCAATAATTATCGCGTCAGCTTCGTGTTGCTCATAAGCCGATATGGCTTTCTTGGCCCATCCAGCAGGTGAATATTTACCGCTGTAATCGCCATCCACAGAGAACTGCTTTTTATCACCAGCACCATATGAGCTGGCAGCGACAATGCCTGTTTCATCGCTTTCGTCGCTGTTTGTTGCCTGCGGGTCAATGGCTACGACAGTGCGAACCTTATCGTGATAAATTTGCAGTTCGCGTGCCGCGCTGATCATCGCCTCTGTCCACAGAGCGCCTTCTGCATTAAACCTGCGAGGCTTCTGCATATACTGCGCTTCGGCAGTGCGTCTGTGAGAGAACAGCGATACGCGGTGCGATTCATTGTGCTTGAACGGCCACAGCCAGCCATCAGGCAGTCCGTGGTCAATCGGTATGGCGTGGGTATTTTCAGGGTACTGAGCAGCGTATGGCTGACTATTGTCGATAATCACCGGCAGATTCAGGTGATGCCATTTCTCACCACTACCGCCACGCAGCAGATAGCCGCTCAGGTCGTGGTAGTGAATGCGCTGCATGATGACAATCATCGGCGTCGTCTCGATCGCCAGTCGTGATTTGATTGTCTCGTTAAAGCGGTTGTTTACTCCGTCGCGGACGATCTCGGAGTAAGCGTCATCTGGCTTAACCGGGTCATCGATAATCAGCGCGCCCTGCCAGCCTGGCTCCATGTGTCCGGCACGAAAGCCGGTAACCTGCCCGGCAGCTGACGACGCGTAGACGCCGCCACCGTGTTCGGTCCACCACATCGCTTTGCTGTCTGCGTCATCGCGCAGCGCCATCGGCCACATCGACTGATATGCCTGCGACTTAATCATGCCGCGCGCAGTGGATGAGTTCAGCAGCGCCAGGTTATGCGAATAGGACAGGTGCATGAAACGGGCCCGGCAGTTCAGCGCCAGCCCTCGGCCCATCATATTGATGGTCGCCAGTTCCGTTTTTGTGTAGCCAGGCGGAACGTTGATGATCAGGCGTTGAATCTCACCATCAATGACGCGGTCCAGCGTTTGCTGAATCACCTTGTGGTGAGGCGCTACTATCATCTTTCCGCCGGTGCGCTGCTTGAAGAAGTAGCGAGCGTAATAGAGTCCGTCCTCTTCGCATTCAACCTTACGGGCAAACGCCTTTTGCTCAGCAGTCGTCATCCTCCATCATCTCCTGCCGTGCGGATTTGTATTCCTCTTTGCTCATGGTGATCGTCTGGATGGCACCACCATTCGGGCCGGAATGTTCAAACTTGTGCTTATTGGTGTAGGCATCGCCGCATTCCTTCGCCGCCTGCTCGATGATCTCTGCCGTAAGCGCGAGGTTCTTCATGCCCTCTGCGCGCGTTGCCATGCGGTCGAGAACTCGAAGGCGGTACGCCTTGTTGGCGATCGGAATATCGGAGATTTCATTCTGGAAGCGTTCGCGGGTGGCATTGAACATGTCCACCCATTTCTGCGCCAGCCCCCTGCCGTTTGCTTTCGTCGGGTCGTGGGATTCGACCTGCTGACGAGTGATGCTCAGGCCAAATTCTTTTTTGACCAGCTCCACCACCTGGGATGGTGTATCGAAGCAGGCAAGGGACTGAACGATGAAGGCTTTGACCTCACCTTTCAGTGTCGCCATGGATTACCTGCCTGTCATAATCAGTCATATTGTTAGGCCAGCTTTAACATGCATGTCCCGCATGACCTGGCTATATCGATGTGAGCCACTTCTGCTGGTGCATTGGCCGCATCAACGAGCTCCTGTACTTCTTTGCTGGCACCGTATCGACGTACGACACCAGTGAATTCTTCGACGTCGTGGCCGCGCAGTGTAAGCACTGGCTGCCCCGTCTCTTTGTTGAACTTTGGCGCGCCGAAATCATCAGTGGCCTGTGCGATGTGGTAAAGCTCATGCTCTACCAGTGCGCAGAATTCGAGATCGCTGCATTGTGAGCAGTAATCGGCCGCCAGCGTGATGATGAACTTCGGGATTCGACCGAACCATTCATGCATCTGCTGTTCCATTCTGGCTTTCTGCCAACCGCCTGCGCGGAGCATTACCTGCTCGGCCTGACCGAGGACTAAGCGCCCTTTCTTCGCGAAAGAGTCAGACGCCCACATAAAGCAGAGGTCAGCCTCTAACAGGTGTTCGTGGTCAGGGTTATGGATGCTGCCGGTATCGCTGAGGATTTGGCGGCTTACCCACTCATGCACTTCATTGGCGGGAATGAGCCGGGTGTATTGCTGCCAGCTCTCGGAGTTAATGAAGTTAACTGGCGGATATGGCCTGCGCTCGTTATCGTTAGTCATGGGTTATTCCAGCAGCGCCAAATGATGTTTTTTATTAACTTGTCCGATGTGATAAACCGGATTTAGGCCGTAGAATTCCTAACCATTTATTTTCAGGAATCACGACATGGAGAAGGCGATCGTAGTTAATCGACAGGTGCTAACCTCTCGGCCCCAGGCTGTGTTGATGGTTCATAGCTTGAACGGATATACCGTTTGCGTTATTCCTGCCGCTTTCTCTCTGGTTGTCGGACAGGAACTGTACAGGCCAGAGCATCACCGCGGGGTCTGGAGAGTATCAGGGAGCAATGATCTATTCCCTGCAAATGTCACTGGATCAATGACACTTGATGAGGCGCAGCGCGCTTTCAATCAAATACTTAGTCAGTAGTGTTTTCAATATCTGTCTGTTCTGCCGGCACTGGCGTGAAATGCACACGCTTAACGTCGGCAGGAGCGAAATACAGCCCTCGCCCGTTTCCGTAGCCAGCGGAACAAAGCCGTTTACCAGCTCAGGCTGACGTCGTGACATCTTGCCCGTGAAGGTTTCGCCTGTTTGAGTGGTTAGCGTGATTTGGTAGATGTCGGACATGGTTACCTCTTTGCCTTGTCGCAGCTGTTGCCCTGCTTCTCAGAAGTGCTTAGCCACTTACGGCTTACCCGTCAGCAAGATGCAGATCACCGCCTTATTGGGGTTGAGCATTCTTTCCTTGTCGGGAGGATTCGATTTTGCGGATTGCCGCCTTATCCAGATTGCACTGCCCCAGCGCCGTGTAGAGCTGAGCGTTTAACTCCAGACTTGCCTGCCATGTGAATGGAACCACCATCCCGGGGACCGGTGTGTCTGCTGTCAGGTCAGCGCTTATCGGCACCACTGGGGCCGGAACGTAAACTGTCTGCGTATTCCCGCAGGCTGTCAGCAGCGGCAGAAGGAACAAGCTGGTTAGCGCACGGATCGCCTTCAAGCGCCTGCCTGATGTAGACAATGCGCGTCTCGCCTTTTTTTGCCAGTTCGTTCTTTGCATTCTGGGTAGCCTGTGAGATATCGCGAATGAGGTTCATCGTGGTGATCACGTTGTTGGTGATCGCCTCTGATATGTCTGCCCTGACCGTTGCTTTATCGCGCTGGTCTTTGTAGGTGATGGCGTTGTCGCGGTAGTGGTTAATGGCCCAGGCCATGGAAACCAGCAGGCAGATAACGACAGCGCAGATGATTGCGGTTAATCGGCTCATTTCACACCATCCAGGCAGAGCGCCTTTTCTTTCCCGGCGCGAGTGACCAGACCAGGCAGAACCTTGCCTCCACCCCATACCCAGCGAGGGAACTGGTTGCATGCCGCCGTGATGTCTCCACTTCTGAGAAGAGAGAACATCGTGGAGGTGCGCATGTTTCCGCAGCCAGCACGAAACGTTACCGATACAGCTGCTGAAAAAGTATCGTCAGATAGCTTTCGGCCATTTCCGTAGCGGTTAACGCAGGACTCAGCATCAAGGATGTTGCGCTCCCACTCGGCTGCGATCTGCTGGTCAGACTTAACGGTGCCAAGCTTCACGCCATGCGTGTTCCCCATACCGTCAGTCAGCACACCGGCCGGGCAGACATATGGATCTCGCCGGCAAGACTCAGCGTTACCGATTAACTCCAGCCCGCGCTCGTTAGTCCTGACATGGCCCGCATTCATCACAATGGCGATGATCGTTCCTACGGAGCAGACAATGCCCGCCGCGCCGCTTTTCTTACTCAGTTTCAACTGTGCCACCGGAAATTCTCCGCATTGCCTCCGTAACCACCTCGGCGGCAGCCGGACGATCGGAGTGAGGTTTTTTACCTACATCAGATAAGTAGTTTTCCAGCAGCTGGGTTCGTTTCCTTTCCTCAGCCATACGCTCACGCTCTTCTTTCCGTTTTGCGTAATAGGTTTTTATCGTGAAGAACGCTGATACCAGCGCGCCGATAATAAACACGTAATCCTGCAGGCTAAGCAAAGAGAACAGACCCAAGGCCGCCGACCACCAGTACGGCAGATCGTGTCCATTTGTTGGGTTCATACGTTGCATTCCACACCTCCGGGTCCGGGGTGCTGTGTGGTAGTTGGGAAAAGGCCGTCAGACACGATAGCTACGGGGCATCTGTGATTGATTGTCTGCGGCCGAAATAAAAAAGCCCGCGACAGGCGGGCAATATGGGGGTAAGGCAATGTCGGCTCGTTGGCCGAATGGTCCCAGGCAGTGGGTTCTGGTGCCGGGCAAAGGAATCGAACCTCTGACGCGCAGCTTACAAGGCTGCCGTTCTGCCACTGAACTAGACCGGCGAATTTGGCGGGACAGGAAGGATTCGAACCTTCGACCATTCGGTTAACAGCCGAACGCACAACCGCTGTGCTTCTGACCCTGAAACGAAAAAGCCCCGGCGGGATGCCAGGGCTCATTTTACAAACTGGATAGTGACTATCATCTTCATGCCGCCGATGTAATTTAGGCAGCATATCAAAGTAGAATCAAATATGGCTCATTTAATTGACTTTTGCAATACCCTGCTGCGAAAAAGTCGCCTTTTGTTGTGATCGTGTTCTCACAGCACAGAGAAGAGAATCGCCATCAAGCCGCTTAAAGATGGTGCACATGGCCCGCCAGTAGTCGGCGTAGTTATGGCACCAGTTATCAGGCTTAACGCCACACATGGCCGCCAGGTCCTGGTGCTGATACACATCCTTGCCAGCCAGCTCCGCTTTGACGTCCTGTGCCGCCAGCCAGATCAGCTTCTTCAGGCGCTCTATCGTCTTGCCGGCCACCTTCTTCGCGCCGAGCTGATCCCGGAACTCTGCCCACGCCCACTGGGTGATCGCTACCTGGTACTCGAAGCGGATATTCTCGCTGTAGTTCCACAGCAGCCAAGCTTTCTGGTGGTCCTCCAGCGACAGGACAGCGCGGCGCCACGATGCGGTCACGAACTCAACCGGGCCCACCAGCGCGATAGACGAGCCCTTGGCGCGGGACTGGCTTCCGCTCATTGGTGGGCCATCCGGGTTGACCATGCGCTGCTTATCCTTGTCGAAGACCTTTTTTCGCCCCCGGCTGCGCGCCGTCGCGGTGAATTGCGCGTTTTCTGCGAAAGCTACCAGTTGCCCTTTCGTCGCCCCGCTCAGATCTGCGGTCGCCACAATGAGCTGCTGACGTACGTATTCCAGTTGCTGACTGTTCATGCGGCTTCCTTCTGTGGCTGGTTGTTTTTTGTCTGGCTGTGCTTTGCTATTGGCGGCAGACTGGCACGCTTAACGCTTTCGGCCTGGTACCGGAGGAAGTCGGAATAGTTCATGCTGCCTCCCGCTGTTTCAGTGCCTTGAGCTTGTCGCGGTACTCATCCCGGATCCGGATGAAGTCTTCACGGCGGTAGTTGGTCATTTCGTGGGGACCATTGAGCCAGTCGACGTATTCCTGGCCGTAACGAGCGACCAATCCAGCTTCGTATTGCTGCGCGACCGTCGCCTCTTTGGCGGTGTACTTGCCGGCCCCGGCATTGCAGGATTTGCACTGCTTATGCGCGTTGCGTTCTTCAAATCGCAGCTCAGGGTTAGCACCGACCGTCTTGAAGTGGCCGCAGTCCCACTGGCCGCCGTGCAGATCGGGAGGATTAGTCTCACCGCAGCTGATGCATGGTAAATCGGCATCACGCGCGCGGATGTAGGCATTGAATGCCTGCTGAGCCTGCGCTTTGTAGTAACCGGCAGGCCGTAGCTCTGCCAGGCGTTCCTTGCGGCGTTTGCGCCAGGCCTTCTCTGCCTCTTTCTGCTCCTTGATGCGCTTAGCGGCGGCTTTCACCTTCTCCTTCTCGCGTTCTTCCATTGCGAGGATTGCGCCGTGTTCCGGGCTGCACCAGCGGATCCGAATATCGTGGAATTTCGGCACGAAGTATTCACCGCATACTTTGCACTTACGGCGGGATGGTTTACGCATGGTTCCTCCGTGCCGCGAGACGCAGCCATTTCTGATCCACCAGGCGGGCGGTGTACCCCTTCAGTGTCGGGATGTCGGAAGGTTTAAGCGCTGGCTTACGCTGACGGCGAGTCGGAACGCGGAAGATTTCGTTTTTGATGACGCGTGCGAGAGGATTATTCATGCAAGCCTCCCAAAATAATCTCCACGATAACGGACATCGCGAAGTTGGATGTTCTGGCTGACGGCGAAAGCCTGGGTGTACTCAATCAGGCTGTTCATCCGCTTGATCCCCATCGATGAGGTGCTTTCGCGAATTGCCACCAATTCCCCCTCAAGCCCGGCAATAACCTTCCCCTGCCCTCCAGTGGCAATGGAGTGACCGGAGACCAAAATTGATTTCCACGACGGAAGCGACCAAGCAGAGCCAGCCCATTGAATGCGATGCTTTGCCAGATCGCCGCAAAGCGCGTGGAACAGTGAATTCTGAGGAAGAGTGCGCTTAGGGTCGGCAAAACTCACCACGAGCGGGAAATCTGCGTTTACAGGCTGCTTGTTGATGTAGTCGATGAGGTTGCGGCGAACCTGCTCATCACGCAGGTAGAATTTGATACTCATGCGCCACCTCCGAGAGGTAACGCAGAATGCAGAAAATCGCAGGTGCATTTCTGCATCTGTGACAAGGTGAGGAGTTCAGATTGTGGTCGCATTTAAGTCCCCTTAAATGCGCAGAAGTCACCGTCGGGCGTTCAACTCCGACGGCGGTTAAATTATGACTGGTTGATTATGAAAAATCAATAATGCTTGTTTTAGTTATCAAGATCTTCATTTGTAACAACGAGGAAGTTAAAAAATGAAATAATCTTTATCCAGGATAAATATAGTTCGTTAGTCATACTGGTTACTTCCCTTGTCGCAAACAGGGCGTCTGGCCCAACTTGATAGTTTAACTCTTCAAAAAGCTCCATGTTCAGTTGACTTATGAAGAATTGTTTTAACTCCCTGATATCAAGACCGTCATTAGTTTCAGTGTGATTTTTTATGTTCTCCATTGCCATGCTAAGGCATCTCACTATGTTAGCTGCGTCATAAAAATTCCACTCGGCACCTTTTTTCCCCTTTGAGTGCGAGTTAGCTTTTTCGGCTATGGATTTTAGAAGCTCATACAGGCTCATTCTGCTTTGGATTTTTAGTGCTTTTGCTGCCGTCTGCCTGCTAGCAATAGCAGCCCAGGCAGAGGCGACGGCCGCGGCGACTGAAAATCCGGAAATGATTACCTCTGAATGTTGTTTTATATATTCGAATATCATATCTGTGCGCTCAGAAGCTGATCCACGTTTTTATGGCGGAGCTCAGCTTTTTTTGACTAACAATGAAAATAAAAATACTAAATTTAAATTATCTCGTCGAATGTGTTCTGCATCACTTCACCTCCTGCTGCGGTGCTGCTGCGAGCATGGCCACATACGCACATTCCATCGGCCCCGGCGCAGGGCTGTCATGAATCTGAATTTGGTTGCGCTCGAAATGAGCGGTAATACCTGAAGAAATCATTTCCGCTGTCGGCTCAACCGGCACCATCACCCAACCATCCGGAATCACCGGAGATTTGCCATCAGCTAATTTCCTGTTCAGCTCAAGCGCCACCATAGCGATAGTCGATGTTGTTGGTGAATGCATGTGCGGATTGCTTGCAACAGCCTCCAGCCACACGACATCGTTAAAGCGGTCGAAGTCGAAATCATCTGGCAACTTGTTAGCCGCCTTTACAAGTTCGGCACCATGAAGCATGGCTGCGCGATAGGCGTTCCAGCCGACAGCTTTTCCGTGTTCAAACGCGCTGTCAAAGTCATCATCCATTTCCATCGCAGCGGGCACAGATACCGGCGCTGGATGGGCGGTGTAAAGCGGCGTTACTTCTCGCAGCGGGTCGGCATAAGCATTGCCACTATCGAAGCTGACGTTGTTTTTTGCGCCGCCGCCTGACAGTAGCCACGCCACAGGCTCCGCTTCGAGCGATGCCAGCGCGATACGCGCCAGCGAAGAAGCCTCACCGCATTGAACGTGGTCAGTTTCGATAATTTGCTGTAACTGCTCTTTGGTGAATGTCATGGGTTAGACCTCCCCGTTGATGCGGATGCCAGCGTCGTGCAGCGCCTCAAGCACTTGATGCTGCTTATAAACCATTTCCGCTTGATACGGCTCGTCGAAATCAGTTCGATGAAGCATGCTGTAGCGCTGCGGGAGCTTCACCTCGCGCGCCTCCAGCTCGGCCACGCGCTCCTCTGCGGCTTCTGCTTTTTTTCTTAACTTCTCGCTACAACCCTCAGCTTTTCGGATTGCTAACTCCAAATGTTTATTCAGCGCATCTGCGGTTTCCAGCTCATCCAGCAGCGCCAGCACGGTGGACGGGGTTAGAGCCTCATTGAATTCATCGCGATCATAACCCCAACTATCGGATTCTGCTCTCTCCGCCGCTTCACGCAGCTCCTGTTTGTTGATGTTGCTCATTGGGCGGCCTCCTGAACTGGCATCAGCGCTTCACGCACGCATGGCTTGTAGTAGTGATGGAAAGCGAACGTCAGCCCGAGCTTAGTTGCACTCTGGTTCTTCGAGCTCAGCAAGCCAAGCCCCATGCAGATGTTTGTTGCAGTCCAGCCAGAGTGATACCCAGCGGCGCGCTTCATAACTGTTTCGGCCAGGATGGTGCGGAAATCAGTGCGCCCGAAATTCGTGTTTTCGAATGCTGCATTGATCACCTCATCGGTAAGGTGCGCGTCGATCGAGTTGCTCATGACTGCACTCCTTTGCGAAGCTGGACGGCGAAGTGTTCGGCAGTAGATACGACGCTATCTGCATACAGCATTCCAGTACACTTCTTGAATTGAGTGTTTAGCATCTCCACACCCTGCGCACGCACTTCAGCCAGGAAGGCGTCGGTGGCCGGGGTGTTAAGCGTAAAATCATGTCGGCCTGATTTTAGGTATGCAATGGCGATCTTTGTGGCTGCGCACTCGACAGCGAATTTCTCTTTTTCAGCAGCCAGCGCCGCGCACATGGCATCTGCTTCGGCAAATTTACGCACAAGATACTCGGCGTTGGTTTCGTTAACCTTCAGATCGCGTGGAATGCACTTGCCACGCAGAAAACCTTCCATCTCAAATAATTTCATACCCCTACCCTCCCCCAAACCATCAAAATTCGTTTCATCGCCGGACTGTTGCGGCACTCTTGGCAGATCACGTTCGTCTCTGTACGCTTCACCAGCTTCGAATTTCCCTTCGGCATGGCCGGTATGGTTTCCGGTGCGTATTTCATGCCGTAGCTGGTCAGACGATACAGCCGCTGGCCATGCTTACCTTCGAACTCGATCAGGCCGTCTGCAAACAACGTGCTTAACGGGCCGGAAATCTTTTTGGTGGTCATGCCGATCATGCTGGCAATGCGAGCACTATTCAGGCCCGGGTTATTACGCAGGGCTGCAAGAATCTGCCCACGAATTGTTATGGTCATCAGAACCCCCCTTTCTTTTTCGGCTGCTGCTCTCGCCCGCGGCGTTCTGCGGCGGCGGCCTGCTGGTCTGTGTCGTAAATTGCCCCGTTGAACTGATTGCAATAAACCGTTCCGGTACTGCCGTGGCGGTTGAGTCGCAGGATTAACTCGGTTTCTCCCGGCGGCACGCTGTCATCGAAAGCACCTTCCCGGTGGATGCCAACCCAGTAGTCGCAGTCCTGCTCAATCTGTCCTGTGTCGCGGGAATCGCTCGGCAACGGGCGTTTATTCACTCGCTTCTCCAGTTCGCGGTTGAGCTGGGTCAGCAGCACGACGACGCAGCCAAGCTCTTTGGCGAGGTTCTTCAGACCTTTGGTGATCATCCCGTAGGCCAGGTCATTACGGTCGGCCTTTTCGGCGGTCATCAGCGTCAGGTAGTCAACAAGAATCATGCCTACGCAGCCCTTCTCGCGTTTTATTCGGCGGCTTTCTCTAACGATGTGCGCCAGTGACAGGCCCGGGGTATCGTCGATGTACAGCATGTCGATTTCACTCAGCCGCCCGGCTGTTGCTATCGCCTTCTTAAAGTCTCCGTCGTAGTCGCCCTGGTACTGGTCATCGGCGTCATCCGTGGCGGGCATGTAAAAAATGCTCGGATTTACGCCGGATTTCTGACCAACCAGTTTTTCGAGGATCTGGTCACTCGGCATTTCAAGGCTGAACATCAGCGCTGGCTTTTTCTCACGAACCGCGCAGTTGATCGCCATCTGCCCGTATAGGGTTGTCTTGCCCATCTTTGGCCTTGCGCCAATCACGAACAGAGATCCTTTAACCAGACCTTTCGGTGCCAGCAGTCGATCGAGCGACGGGATACCGGTACTCATGCCGCGCTGTTCGCCTGAAGGGTCAAAGCGTTTCTCCAGATCTGCTACCCAGTCATCCATAACCTCGCCAAACGATCTCAACCCACGGCGACTGCCGGTTTTTGAATGGTCAGCGAGCTGGGTGAAAATACCCTGAATGGCCTCGTACTTCTGCGTAGCGCTCATGCCGTTACGGGAATACAGCAGCTCGGTAGCTTCGGTCAGGCGGTTGATACCGTAGCGCTCCATTGCGGCTTCCCGGACTGATGCTGCGTATGCCACGATGTTTGCAGCGCTTGGAGTGTTCTTGGCGATCTCAGCCAAGTAAGCAAAGCCACCTACCTGCTCCGCGAGCCCTTTGCCTTCAAGCGCGTCGAACAGTGTCAGACCATCGACTGGCTTGTTGTCGCGGAACATCTGGCGCATCTCGGCAAAGATCAGCTGGTGAGGTCGGCTGTAGAACGACTCAGGCTTGAGCATCGCCAGAACCTTCTGGACTCGATCGCTGTTGTCATCGTCCAGCAGCAGGCCACCGATAACGCTCTGCTCTGCTTCGAGGTTTTGTGGTACAGCCATGAAATCAGCGGTCATCACGATCCCCCTCGCGCACTTCGATGTAGAGCTTTTCGGTCAGGAACTTATCGAATTTCATGCGGCGCCAGGTCTTCCCGGATTTCTGGTCTGGTCTGTCTTCAAGCATCCAGCGGCAGTTCTGAGCGATGTAGCGCAGATAACTTCTGAAACCGTCCATATCCATCGGCTTGCCGTCCAGGTTGCGGGCAATCTTGTTAGCCTTACCCCAGAAGGTGCGGATGAGATTGCGTCGCTCATCAGTTAGGCATCTCCATCCCCGAGCTTCAGGCAGTTCGTCTTTCAGGCATTGCCATACTTCATCGCATGACAAACGGGACTTTTTCTCTTCAGCGGGTTTCTGGTCATTTGCGACATACTTACTACCGTTAGGTAGTAAGTTATTTAATATATTGTTATCTGTGGACACTGGCTGGACATCGGCTGGACACTCCGCCTCCGCAGGCATTGTTATAACTGCGTTTGCGCTGGACACCGGCTGGACATCGGCTGGACAAAAATTTGACTGATATTCGTCATATTTGACCACTTTTAGAACAGTAAAACGGTTGTTCGATTTGGTGGTGATCATGCCCAGGTTCTGGAATTTACGGAGCAGTGATTTAACGCGATCAGCGGTCAAACCCGTTTCCATTGCCAGTGTGTTACGACCGGTAATGAACTCTCCGCGTTCGCAGATCACATCGCCAACATCAGTCGAAACCATTGTCTGTTCGTGATTGGCGCGCAGGAGCAGGTGAACCCATAAATGAGCCGCCTCAGCGTCCTTGTAGAACGGCACATCCATAATTTTACGGTGCAGCAAGGCAAACCCCTTACCGTCATTCGTGCGCGGTTTCTGGAGCCTTCTGGCCTCTCTGGCTTCGGCTAAATTAGATACGTTACCCACGGCCACTCTCCTTACGTTTCAGTTCTTCCAGGATGGCGCGCATCTTCTCTGCCACAATCGGATTAACCGAGCGGATGAAGCGGTCGCGGGTTATGTTTTTATGTACAGCGGTATGGTAATAGCGTGGATTTTTTGCCATTATTCCTCCTGCAATGAGTGCACACGATTTGCATCTGAAGGCCAGTTCTGTTCGCGCAGACTGGCTTTCGCCATTTTTGATACTTCCCATCACATAACCCCCAGCATCGACGTGACCATCGTCATCAGTGGGCCTACCTGCTCCGGCATGAGACGGAACAGCGACGCTATACCCTCGCTTACCTCTTTCAGCTTCTGATGCTCTGGAGCGTCCAGCAGGACAGCCTGCTTAGCCTCGGCACACTCTTTCATCGCAGAGGCGATAAGCGACATCGTGTCGTTCTGCGGTGTCAGGCGGTTGCGATACTCCAGCGGCAGGACGGACATGATTGCCGGCGCCAGCTGGCGAATGTTGTTGGTCGCATATTCGGTGTCTCCGTCGATCCAGCGGAACACCTTCTGCATCTGGCGGTGTGAGTCAGTCGGGATATCCAGCCCGGTGCCGCCGGTTGCCCGCCACTCTTCAACAATCAGAGCGGCGACAAATTCACGGCTGCGGCAATCAGCTGCCCAGGCGCGTACGGCTGCGCGGATCCCATCGATGTTTAACGCCGAGGAATCAGGTTCCCGGCGATTCTGGTAAATCATCGCCGTTGGCGAAAATTTGTTACCTTGTTGATACGCAAGTGAATGCATTGCTTTCCCTTTCGTGGTTAGAGCCGCCGTTAAGCGGCTGTTGTTTTATTCGGCTCATCGCCAAAAAGAAGCCATTCAGGTTCACATTTGAGAGCCCGAGCCAGCTCAACCAAATAACGTGGACGCTTAGTAGTCCCGGCCTCGATGGCCTGAAGTGATTGCTGTTTCATGCCAGCCAGTTTTGCTAACTGGTCCTGAGACAGATTCATCTCTTCACGTTTTTGCTTGAGGCGTTGAGAAATTGTTTCCATATCACCTCCACAGTTTTATCTGTATTCTGTGACAGTTATTTCTGTTTGTCAATTACAGTTTTAACTGTGACTATCAAGGCATACAGAGAGAGGGATTTATGAGCCTTGCGGATCGCGTTAAACAAAAAAGAATTGAGCTGGGATTAACCCAGACAGAAGCTGCTGAGAAGGCCGGTATTCGGCAGCAGTCATGGCAGAGCATTGAAGATGGGAAAACTCTCAAGCCACGTAATATAATTGGAATAGCCAAGGCGCTTAAATGCGACGCCGATTGGCTAATGAACGGCGGCGCGTTTATGCCGATGGCAGAGATCAACAGCAGGAGAGTTCCGTTGATAAGCTACGTACAGGCAGGAGCCTTGGCTGAGAAAAACCCTATCGAGGCTTTCGATGGCAGCCTTGAATACATACTTACTGATCTGGATGTGTCCCAGCACACCTTTGCGTTGCGTATTGAAGGCGACTCAATGGAACCAGATTTTAAGGCTGGTGACGTTATTATTGTCGACCCTGAGGTAGAACCCACGCCTGGGGAATTTGTTGTTGCGAAGAACGGCGGAACACAGGCAACCTTCAAAAAATACCGCCCGACATGGGTAGACCCTCTCGGCTGCCAGCACTTTGAACTGGTCCCACTCAATGACGACTACCCTGTCATTAACAGCGATCACCAACCTTTAACCATTATCGGTGTAATGATTGAGCACCGTATTTACCGCCGCAAACGCTAAAACCCCCTCTCAAACGTCTAATCAAACCGGCTAACGCCGGTTTTTTTTCGTCCTTACAAAATAAATTACTCATAAATACAGAAACATATGTTTCGCACGCTATTAAATACAGTTTTGTCTGTTGACGATAATACAGTTTTATCTGTATCCTTAATCCATCGAAACGAAACATCGACAGCTGAGCGAAGTTAGCCAGCGGCGAAGTGGAGATTCGGTCAGTCGAACGGCGCGACAGTAAACCATGCGTCGGACGCCCGGCGGGCTCAGGGAGAGCGGCAATGGTGCGTAACTGGAATGTTTTGGGGTGTGGTGGGCAGCTGATTCGTGATGCTCACGGATCAATCCGGTCCACGAATCCACCACACCGACCAAAGCATTTCTCCCGCATCAGCGGGTAACTACAGAGCCAACCTCAAGCACCGGGCGCCGATGCTTGGTGATGGTAATACTGCCATCTCAACCGCACAGGAGACGATGATCCTGTTCTGGTTGGATTGGAAAAGTCTTCTTGGCCCGCCAGCGCGCGGGCATTTTTTTGGAGGTTGCATGTTTGCTACTGACATCTCACTGAAATACGGCACTCATCAGCCAGAGACGATTCTGGAAACAATGCCGATTGAAGAAGCCTCCGAAATCATCAAGGAGAAGCTTCGTGATGAAGTGCGCCAGGAACTCGAGTGCGAGTATGGCGATCGCCTTTATGAGGCTGAAGAAGAGGCATCAAACTGGGAAAGCAGAGCTGATGACTATGAAAGCGATGCGACTTGCCTGGCTAAGGCCATAAGAGAGGCTTTTGAATCTGCCAACTTCGAAGATGCAAAGGTGATCCTCCAGCGAGCGATGCACGACCACAAAGACTATTTCTGAAGACCCGCTACGGCGGGTTTTTTCATACCTCAGTCGCTTCACCGAGGCGGCTTAGTTATGACAACCGGCGGCCATCCACCGCCCATTAGCGCAGAAGTCTTGTATTAACCGTTCCGTTCGCCGCGATAAGGCCAAGAGGATTTATGAGAAAAGAACAGCCAATATCACGCCTGACTGAGCCAGAAATGGCAAAACTCGCAGTTAAGACGGTTCAGGAATTTGTTAATGCCTGCCACTGCCAAAACGAAGATGACGTTCTTCTGGCATTAAGCTTCTGGCTGAATGTGGGCATGGAAGCGGGTGAGCTTGTCCAGCATGGGCATAAGGTTGTCCTGCAATGATGACAGTCACCCACAACGGCAAGCAGTACACCGCCAAAAAGCTCAACGATAACGAGTGGCAGCTGACGTCGCTATCGGCACCGCGGGAAAAACTGGTGCTGAACCGCTGGCAGATGCATATCGCTGGCCTCCTGGAACAGCTTGAGGTGAAGGTATGATTGGAATGCACTACGGCACCGCATCAGTGCCACGTGGCGAGGTTTTACCGGGCACAATGCTGCAACACCACGGTAAAACTTATCGCGCCTCTGCGAACGTTGAGAAAGGCCTGTACGCCTTCAACATCTTCGAAAAAACCATCATCAAAAGTGATTCCGTCGTTGTGCTGCTGAATGAGCGCGGCGAGCCGATGGTTCACTGATATTAACCACCCTATTCAACCGATCGGCCTGGCTTTTTGCGGGCGGGATCTGCACATCCAAATTTCAGGAGTTCAGCCATGAACGCATATCTCACTTACGACCGCATCGAAGATCGGCGCTGGGTTGAGCAGCAGCTCACCGACGAGAAAGAGAAGTGGGTCGACGACCGGGCGCAGCAAATCATCGACATGATGCCAAAAGAGCCGTCCGGCCTCTTCCACTTCACGATCCCGATTGACTCCAGACCATACGAAGGACTTCGCAGCGATAAAGTTGGCGAGGCCTACAACGATTTCATTTCGGCAGTTGCTTACGCCCAGGCGGAATACGACTGGGAACACCGGACCGGCTGCCCGTTCTAAGGAGGGATTATGAGCTTAACCCTTGTTGATTTCGTCAAACAACAGGAGCCGCTTTTCATTAAGGCGGCAACTGACGAGCGGATGGTATGGGCGAAGGAAAGCCAGTTCGCCATTCAACTATTTCAGAACAACGACTACCTAGCCAAAGTTGCATTCCAGAACCAGACCAGCACGCAGAACGCAATCATCAACGTTGCGGCCATCGGCATTTCGCTAAACCCGGCTCAGAAGCTGGCTTACTTGGTACCGCGTAAAGGAGCTATTTGCCTCGACATCAGTTACATGGGCCTGATGCACATTGCGCAGCAGTCTGGCGCCATTAAATGGTGTCAGTCGGCAATTGTTCGCAGAAACGACCAGTTCCGGCGCGAAGGGCTCGATAAGCCGCCGATCCACATCTACAACGACTTCGATACCGAAGAGCAGCGCGGGGACATCGTAGGGGCGTATGTAACGGTAAAAACTGACGATGGTGATTACCTCACCCATACGATGCGCATTGATGCCATCTACTCCATCCGTGACCGGTCTGAAGCATGGAAGAAGTACAAATCTGACAACAGCAAGAAGTGTCCATGGGTCACCGATGAAGAGCAGATGATCCTCAAGACGGTCGTGAAGCAGGCAGCAAAATACTGGCCTCGACGTGAGCGCCTGGATGCCGCCATCGACCATGTTAATACCGAGGGTGAGGAAGGTATCAACTTCTCAGCAGAACGCCAGCCAGAACGCGATGTAACCCCAGCAGCGGACGAAATTATCAAGGAGATTAACGACGTCCTTATCGCAATGGATAAGACATGGGAAGAAAACCTGCTCCCAGTCTGTTCGCAAATTTTCCGTCGTGATATTCGCGATTCATCCGAGCTTACCCAAGCCGAGGCAGTTAAGGCCCTAGGCTTCCTCAAGAAGAAGGCGGCAGCATGAACGCCAATCCACTTATGCCCGGTGAAAAATACGGGCACTTAACCGTCAAAGAATACTCGCACATGCTGAGAGGTAGAAGGATGTATCTATGCCTTTGTGTGTGCGGTAATTCCTGCCATAGAGCCGCGAATCAGCTTAAAAGCAACTCAATGAGCAGCTGCGGATGCATGACAGGAAAAAACACCACTCACGGCCAGCGCAATACCCGCGTTTACAGGATTTGGAGCGGGATGAAAAATCGCTGCACGAACCCAAACAACAAAGACTTCGAAAAATACAGTCAGCGCGGTATCTGCGAAAGATGGCTGACGTTCGAGCTATTTCTTGAAGATATGGGTCTCCCTCCTACGCCCAAGCATCAGCTTGATCGGAAGAACAATGAAGGTCCGTATTCTAAAGATAATTGCAGATGGGCAACCGTTACCAAGCAGGCCGAAAACAGATGTACATCGTTTTACTGGTTTGTTGATGGATTGCGTTTTGAAAGCGTCGGAGCCGCGGCGAATCATTTTGGCGTGAAACCAGCAACCATCCACAAATGGTGTCATGGCTACAACAATAGAGGGATTAACATCCCGCCAAGAGCCAACTGCCGTAAGGAGAGGAAATATGGATAACAGGTGGCTCATTAAATTTGAGCAAATATTTGGGCCAATCGCACAAATTGAGCAAGGTAGCGAGACATGGGCAAGAGCGAGACTCGGAGTTATTACTGCCTCTGAAGTGCACAACGTCATTTCCAAGCCAAGATCGGGGAAGAAGTGGACAGACATGAAAATGTCCTACTTCCACACGCTGCTCGCCGAGGTATGCACTGGCGTGGCGCCAGAAGTTAACGCCAAGGCGCTGGCCTGGGGAAAGCAATACGAGGAAGACGCTCGCACCCTCTTCGAGTTCACCACGGACGTGAAAGTCACGGAGTCTCCGATCCTGTTCCGTGACGAGAGCATGCGCACCGCGTGCTCCCCTGACGGCCTGTGCAGTAACGGGTTCGGACTTGAGCTTAAATGCCCTTTCACCTCCCGTGACTTCATGAAATTCCGCCTTGGCGGTTTCGAAGCAATCAAGTCTGCGTACATGGCCCAGGTGCAGTACAGCATGTGGGTGACCGGAAAAGAGGCCTGGTTCTTTGCCAACTACGACCCGCGCATGAAACGCGAAGGCATTCACCACGTCGTCGTTGAGCGGGATCCGCAGTACATGACCGACTTCAACGAAATGGTACCGGAGTTCATCGAGAAGATGGACGAGGCCCTGGCTGAAATAGGCTTCAAGTTTGGCGAGCAATGGAGGTAACAATGGGTGCCATTCACTGGCAGCCTTGGGAAAACCTGTTCCTGCATGAAGTTGCAGGACAGATGCCCGTCTCATTGATTGCCGAAAAACTGGAAAGAACAGAGCGCGCCGTTTACACACAGGCCGCTCGCCTCGACGTGAAATTTCCGGGCAATACCAACTGCAGGAAATGGACCAAAGCAGAATTATTTCTGTTTGGCCGATTCACTCCCGAAGAAATAGCCGCGGCAACCGGTCGCTCAATCCACTCCGTGCGCAGCAAGCGCAACTCACTTGCCCGATCGTCAGGAGGAAAAGTCATGCCTGAATGGACTACCGAAGAGCTGGCGCTGCTGTGGCGATACTCAAACGCCGAAGTCGCAGAGATTACCGGCCGCAGCATTGAAGAGGTCGGAGATAAGCGCCTGCAAACGAATATTGAACGTAATGGCTGGGATGTTAACGATCCGGAGCGGGAGGATGTATGACCGAAAAATACTCTCTTATCTACGCTGATCCTCCCTGGTCTTACGGCAACACCATCAGCAACGGCGCTGCCGCCGATCACTACTCCACCATGAAGCTCATCGACATCAAGCGCCTGCCAGTGTGGGAACTTGCCGCCGAAAACTCGGTGCTGGCGATGTGGTACACCGGCACGCATAACCAGGAGGCTATCGAACTGGCCGAGGCCTGGGGATTTACAGTTCGCACGATGAAGGGCTTTACCTGGGTGAAGCTGAATCAGAACGCCGAGTTGCGCATCAACAAGGCGCTGGCCGAGGGTGGAGTCACCGACTTTTACGACTTCCTCTATCTGCTTAACGCCGAGACGCGCATGAACGGCGGCAATCACACCCGGGCCAATACAGAAGACCTGTTGATTGCCACCCGCGGCGCCGGGCTGGAACGAAAGCACGCAGGGATTAAGCAGGTGGTATACAGCCCGCTCGGCGCGCACAGCGAAAAGCCGTGGGAAGTTCGGCACCGGCTGGAGTTGCTTTACGGTGATGTGCCACGCATTGAATTATTCAGTCGCAGCGCAGCGCCAGGCTGGCATCACTGGGGAAATCAGTGCGCCACCGCCGCGGTGGAACTGCTGCCCGGCTGCGCCATCGATGTTGTGAAAACGGGGGCAGCATGACGCCAGAAAATGACAACGCCATACGCGCCGCCTGCCGCCGCCGCACCGAGGAAATCCAGCAGGCCATGCGCAAGAAGCCAAAGCCAAACTGGAACGAAACGGTGCCTCCCATCATCAACAAGCACCACAAGAAAATTGAAGCTCTGGGAGTTAGCCTCCTGGAGTTCGTCGTATACACAGGCAGGCTTAATCGCCGCTTCGGAGTGGAATCGTGAAAGTTTATATTGCCGGGCCCATGAGCGGCCTACCTAATTTTAACCGCGCCGCTTTTAACCATGCGCATTTTCATCTCTGGTCGAAAGGCCATATTGTTCTGAATCCCGCCCGTCTACCAGATGGATTAACCCAGGCCGAGTACATGGACATCTGTCTGTCTATGCTTCGCTGTGCTGATGCTATCTACATGCTTGAAGGCTGGGAGCACTCCGCTGGTGCCCGAGCGGAGAATGCGCTGGCCGAGAAGCTTGAAATGGAAATTATCTTCCAGGAAGAGGATCGCGCCGCATGAACCGAGCCTCCCCCGTTGATTTGAGGAAAAGCCTCGAAATTGCCAACAACCTCGCACACATCGGGATTCGCTTCGTGCCGATCCCGGTGGCCACCGAGGAAGAATTCCAGGCTCTGGCCGCCGAGCTATCGCGACGGCTTGAGCAGATGGCGGTCGAAGCCGAAAAGAATGAAGGCGGCGCAGCATGAAAGCACTAATCACCAGGTCGCTCCGGCGGCCTTTTTTATTGCTGGCATTCACCTTCAACCGAATTAACCGACAGTTCCGGGAGCATTGACCATGAGCAAGGTCGTTATCGATTTATTAGTAATGGATGATTTCTCCGACCCTTTTATTTGCGGAGTCCGCGGGGCCTGCACCATTGAAGACCTGCAAGCAATTGAGAAGGAAATTATTGAAAACCGCGATGAACGCCTTCCAAAAGATGGAACCTACACCATCGAAACCAGCTTGTTTAAAGGCCAATATGGCGAATATGGTCGCTGCGAGCTTGCACCAGGCTGGGAGTGGGAAATTGTTGAGTTTTCACCTTTAGAAATTCCTGAGGAATAGCCATGGACATCATCGACACAGCAGCAGAGATTGAAGAGCTTCAGCGTAACGCTGCCCTTTCCGCTCACCGGATCAACCGCAACGCCGTATCAGCTGAACGTTGTGAAGAATGCGGATCAAAAATTCCTGATAGTAGAAGGAAGGCCATTCCAGGCGTCAAGTTATGTGTTGATTGTGCAGAGTTATCCGAAAGACAGGCCAAGATATTTAGGGGGTAATATGCCTACAGAATTAAAACCGGGAGATAAGAAGAACCGTCTGACTTTTTTAGAGGAATTGCCATCACAAAGGAAACACAAAATGGGTTTGTTTCAGTGTGAGTGCGGAACTAAAAAAGCCATCCGCCTATGTAGCTTCAAAAACGGATCAGTTAAATCATGTGGGTGCCTTCATCGAGAAACCGTCTCAAAAATTAGCAGAAAGCATGGAATGACAGGAAGTCGCGAGTACCACAGTTGGGACTCAATGATGCAGCGGTGCAACAATATAAATAACAAGAGATATGAGGATTACGGAGGCCGGGGAATATTCGTATGCGATAGGTGGAGGGAATTCTCAGCATTTTATGAAGATATGGGACCGAGACCAAAAGGAACAACTCTCGATCGAATAGACAACTCCTCTGGTTATTGTCCTGAAAATTGCAGATGGTCGACATTGTCTGAACAGCAGTCAAACCAAAGAAAACGAAGAGGAAGTGCATCAAAATTTGTTGGGGTATCAAAAAGACCTTCAGGTCGGTGGACTGCGCACATAACAAAAAATGGGAAGACTAAATATCTCGGTGACTATGCAACCGAAGAAGAAGCCTCAGCAGCTTATCAAAGCGCTAAATCTCAACTAGGTTCATCCATCAATAACGGTGAGGTGCGTGATGTTTGCACTCATTCAACGGGGTCAGATTTACGCTGACCAGCACGGTTGGCCTGTCATCATCCACAGCTGCACATCACAGATAGTCCGCTACTGGCGACAGGGCCGGATCAACACCGCTTCAATCGACCGTTTTAACAATGATTTTGAGCACCTCGATCACCGTGAGGCGGCACAGATACGCGCCGAACTGGAGACGAGCGAGCACATTAAAAAATTAAGGAGCATGAGAAGTGATCGGAATACTCAAACCGGTACCGGAATCGCAGTGGCCGGCACGATGCCACGACCCCAAGCGGAGCAACGTGTGGGCTAACTCTTATTTTCTGGTTCAGGAGTTTCAGGAAGACGACGGCGTCATCCGCCTGACGGTGAATACCACCAGCATTGGCAGCTCAGGTCGGTGGAAGGATGGCATCAGTTGGGATGCATTGCAGGAGATAAAGTCAGCCGTTGGTTATGGGGATCGGGATGCTGTGGAGATTTACCCGCGGGATTCTGATGTGGTGAACGTGGCGAACATGCGCCACCTGTGGATTACGCCGGAGCCGATTGCCTTCGCCTGGCGGAAGTAATTTTACGCTGCGCGCCCAGCGTGCGGAATGAGGAGAAATTATGGGAAAGATGACGTTCGTATTTGAGTATGAGGACGGTAAAGAGCCACCGGTTAGCGCTGGCATGGAGTTTTTGGGCGGGAAGATTGTAGCGGCTGCCTTTCGTGATGCTCTCGAAGAGCCTGAAGTATGTGACGAGATTGCCCCTGACCCTGAATATCTGGAAAAAATCCGCAGTCAGTTATGACGCAACTGATAGCCAGTTATGAGCTGGCTATTGGGTGCGAAAGCACTGCCACGTAATCCATTTTGCCCGGCCCCGCGCCGGGCTTCTTTTTACAGGTGACAAAATGAAAAAAGGTTTACTGCTACTGGCTGTCCTGGCGCTGTCAGCGTGTGATGTGAATGATGCGGATGTGGCCAGCCGTAACGTCAGCAAAGCCGCTGACAATTTCGAAGCTCAGCGTCGCTTTGTTTTTTATAACGGCATCACCGGCGAATTCATGCTGGAGATCACCGGGCTTTGCTCCAAAGACAACACCAGCACCGATCGTACCCTGGGCGTCATCTGCAAGACCGGTCCTGGCATCTACAAGAAGCACATGCTCGGCCTGTCAGATAACGTGACCTGGTTCATGGAAGATCTGAGCGGCACGAACGCCAGCGTGAACCATTATCGAGTCACCTTCAAACCTTCAGTAATCATCCCCGATATCGATATCCGCTAACCGCTTAACAGCAGGAGCGCCCTATGCATTCAAACCCCATGAACTGGCTCATCGCCGCACTTATGGCGCTGGGCGCTCTCATCTCATTTCTTCACGAACCGGAAGGTGTGCAATGGCTGCTTTTAATGTGGGCGCATTAGTCCAGAAGAAGACCGGAGGCATTCATGGTGTGGTGGATAGCCTACAGGATCCGGACGGCGACCATCCGCAGTTCTGGGTACGGTGGGACGACAGAGAATATTCAGTGCATCCGGAAAACGAATTACGCGCGGCCACAATCGATGGGCCACGCCTGTATAAAGAAATGGCGTAAGGAGATCACAATGACCGACACCAGCCTGATTCCCGAAAAAGAAGTGATGAACAAGCTTGGCGTTTCATCACGCCAGACAATCTGGAATTACACCAACCGGCACGGGTTTCCGAAGCCAGTCAGGACCCACCCTAAAGCGTACCTGCGGGAAGCTGTTGATGGATGGATCCTCAATGGCGGCGTTAACCAGAAATGTTCCTGATGTGCCAGAACAGCTTATCAGCGTGAAGCTCATACGCTTTGCGCTGAGCCTCAATCCAGTCGTGTTTGTTGTACACGGCCATTACCCCGCCAAGTTCATGCCCGAGCATCCTCTCAGTAACATGGGGCTCGACATCAATTTCAGACAGCCTTGTTACCAGCGTCCTCCTGAAATCGTGCGTTCGCCAGTATCCAAGGCCCATTCCTCCCCTTATTCGATTTACGAACCGGTTGGCGGCCGCAATGCTGATCGGTTCATTTATGTCCTCCCCGGGGAAAAGCACATCATTGTAAGTTGTCATGGCCTTTTCGAGGAAAGGCATAATCTGTTCGAAGATGGGGCGGCGGATGACGTTGCCCATTTTGCTGTGCTCTTTCGGCACGGTCCAGACGTTGTCCAGCAGGTCAAATTCGTTCTTGGTTGCCAGCCTCAGTTCTGAGAGCCTTGCACCCCACAGTATCAGCATCTGGTGAAGAAGCTTGTTTGAGGTCGACGCCCGGCTTCTTTCAATAGCCATCCAAATCTGAGCCAGCTCGTTATACGACAGAACGCGGTCGCCCACAGCGGCACGCGAGCCAAAGTCTCTTGGCTGGATGCTCATAATTGCGCAGCTATCTATCACCTGACGCCGCATGCACCAGCTTATCGCCGATCTAAGCTGGCTGAGCACCTGGCGCGCGCGGCGTGGATTATCCCTTTCCTCTTCGGTGAGGAGATCAACCCACTGCTTAACGGTGATTGAGGATGCCGCCCTGTTTGGGAATGCGCCATGCATCCGCTTCATAACCGTTGATCGGTATAGTGCCTGGGTCTTTTCTCGGAGTGTTGTAGAGACGTAATTGTCGAACCAGTAGTCGAGGCACTGAGCGACCGTAAGAGAGCTTTGCGTCTTCTCCTCAAAGTAGGAGCGCGGATCTGTGCCGGAGAAATAAAGGCTACGTAAATCAGACGTGATCTGCCTGGCATCCTTTAACGACACCGACGGGTAACGGCCAATGCCAAGACGATGAGGTTTACCATGCCAGCGATACCGGTACTGGAACTGGATGACCCCCTTTGGAGAAATGCGCACGCTGAGGCCATCAGCATCAGCCACTTCTTGTGGGCCAGAATATGGTTTACCATGAATGGTACGCAGTTTTGTGTCGCTGATAGCCATAAATAATATTTGGTACGCTCAGAAATAGTGGTTTGGTACACTTCTGGTACGCAATATCACATGGACATCGAGACACAGTAAACAACTATATTTAACGTTCGTGGACAAACTCAGGTGAGAAAAGGGTTGTTTTTCGAGTGATAACAGGCAGTTAATTAAGTATTGTGGACAATATTGAACAATGGCAGACACAGATAAACAACCTACCTTCCTCTTCCACGATTACGAAACCTTTGGCACCCATCCGGCGCTGGACCGACCGGCGCAGTTTGCGGCTATCCGAACCGATGACGAATTTAACGTCATCGGTGAACCCGAGGTGTTTTACTGTAAACCCGCCGATGACTATCTGCCGCAGCCGGGCGCGGTAATGGTGACGGGCATCACGCCTCAGGAAGCGCGGGATAAAGGCGTTAGCGAGGCAGAATTTGCCCGTCGCATCCACGACCTGTTCACGGTGCCCAATACCTGCGTGGTGGGTTACAACAACATCCGTTTTGACGATGAAGTGACGCGCAATATCTTCTACCGCAACTTCTACGATCCGTATGCATGGAGCTGGCAGAACCGTAATTCACGCTGGGATTTGCTGGATATCATGCGCGCCTGCTATGCGCTGCGCCCGGAGGGGATTAACTGGCCGGAGAACGACGACGGCATGCCGAGCTTCAGGCTCGAGCACCTGACGCGGGCCAACGGCATCGAGCACAGCAACGCCCACGACGCGATGGCAGACGTTTACGCAACCATCGCAATGGCGAAACTTGTAAAAACCGCGCAGCCGCGCCTGTTTGAGTATCTGTTGAGCCATCGCAGCAAGCAAAAGCTGATGACGCTGATTGACGTGCCGCAGATGAAACCGCTGGTGCATATTTCAGGGATGTTCGGCGCGTGGCGCGGGAACACAAGCTGGGTGGCGCCGCTTGCCTGGCATCCGGACAACCGTAACGCCGTCATCATGGTGGATCTCGCCGGGGATATCTCGCCGCTGCTTGAGCTTGACAGCGACACCTTACGTGAACGGCTCTATACCCCGAAAGAGGCGCTGGGTGACCTGCCAGCCGTACCGGTAAAACTGGTGCATATCAATAAGTGCCCGGTGCTGGCGCAGGCCAACACGCTGCGCCCGGAAGACGCCGACCGGCTGGGGATAAACCGTCAGCACTGCCTCGACAACCTGAAAGTGCTGCGCGACAACCCGCAGGTGCGCGAGAAAGTCGTCGCCATTTTTGCCGAAGCAGAGCCGTTCGTGCCGTCTGAGAATGTGGATGCGCAGCTTTATAACGGCTTCTTCAGCGACGCCGATCGCGCGGCGATGAACATCGTGCTGCAAACCGACCCGCGTAACCTGCCCGCGCTGGATATCACCTTCGCAGATAAGCGCATTGAGAAGTTGATGTTTAATTATCGCGCGCGCAACTATCCCGGCACGCTGGATGAAGCAGAGCAGGAACGCTGGTTACAGCATCGGCGCAACGTGTTTACGCCGGAGTTTCTTAATAGCTACGCCCAGGAGCTGGAGATGCTTTACGGTCAGTATGAAGGGAATGCTGAGAAGCAGGCGCTGCTGAAAGCGCTGTTCCAGTATGCGCAAGAGATTGTCTGAATAGCGGGTACAAAAAAGCCGGAGGCGATGTCTCCGGCTTTTTTTGCCGGGTGGCGCTAACGCTTACCCGGCCTACGAAACTGTTGGTCGGGTTGAGCATAGCCGCCACCCGACACAGTCTTACGCGACGTCTTCGTACTGAGGAACCGGGTTGCGGAAGCTTCTGGTCACGCAAGCCAGGTAAATCAGGCCGATTGCACCCCAGATCAGACCCAGAACCATTGAGCTCTCTTCCAGGTTGATCCACAGGGCGCCCACCGTCAGGGCACCACACACTGGCAGCACCAGATAGTTGATGTGGTCCTTCAGCGTCTTGTTGCGCTTCTCACGGATCCAGAACTGCGAAATCACGGAGAGGTTAACGAAGGTGAACGCCACCAGCGCACCAAAGTTAATCAGCGCAGTGGCCGTTACCAGGTCGAATTTAATCGCCAGCAGGGCAATAGCACCCACCAGCAGCACGTTCCACGCCGGGGTACGCCATTTAGGATGCACGTAACCGAAGAAGCGGGTTGGGAACACACCGTCACGGCCCATCACGTACATCAGACGAGAAACGCCCGCGTGCGCTGCCATACCGGAAGCCAGTACGGTGACGCTGGAGAAGATCAGCACGCCCCACTGGAAGGTTTTACCCGCCACGTACAGCATAATTTCAGGCTGTGATGCATCCGGATCTTTAAAGCGAGAGATATCCGGGAAGTACAGCTGTAAGAAGTAAGACGCACCGATGAAGATCAGGCCGCCAATCAGCGCGGTCAGGAAAATCGCTTTCGGGATCACGCGCTCAGCGTCTTTGGTCTCTTCAGACAGAGAAGAGATACCGTCGAAGCCCAGGAACGAGAAGCAAAGGATAGTCGCACCGGTGATCATCGGCACTACGTGCGCGCCTTCAGACCAGAACGGACGGGTGCTGGTCAGCGTACCTGCGCCTTCACCGTGGGAAACGCCGTAGATGATCAGGCCAACGATAACCGCAACAATCCCCATCTGAAGGATCACAATCAGGGTGTTGAAGTTAGCCACGGTCTTGATGCTGCGCAGGTTAGAGATGGTCATAAAGGCCACCAGCGCCACAACGAAGATCCACGACGGCACGGAAGGTACCAGCGCTTCGAAGTAAATTTTTGCCAGCAGAATGTTGATCATCGGCATGAACAGGTAGTCCAGCAGTGATGACCAGCCCACCATAAAGCCAACCGCCGGGCTAATGGATTTCTGAGCATAGGTATACGCAGAGCCTGCGGACGGGAAACGGCGAACCAGTTTACCGTAGCTCAGCGCTGTAAAGAGGATGGCGACCAGCGCAAAGGCGTACGCCGTTGCAACGTGACCGTCAGTAAGGCCTGATACGATACCGAATGTATCGAACAGCGTCATCGGTTGCATATAGGCAAGGCCCATCATAACAACCGGAATCAACGTAAGCGTTTTACGTAATTCCACGCGAGAGGTGTTTGGAGTTGCGTTATGCGACATAGTTATTCTCCTTTACGGTAATAACCGCCACGTAAGCGAAAAATTGCCCCATTTCTTTCTTCCTCAGCGACAACAACTGTCGGATTTTAGTAAATATCTATCCGGTACGAAGCCCGGCCTCTTGGTTTTTAGTTTCGTTTCGTACATGCAAAAAAAAATAACCGACGCCTTTTATATCGTCGATTATTCATTTGTTTGCAGCGGCGGCATTTTGCCCTATTCCAGATACAAAAGGCAATACATTGAGAAACCTGCCCATAAATTAATTTTACTAACTGATTGATTTCCCATCACCTGCCTGAGTGTAAACTGTAGCGATAGCACTATTTGCTAAAATTTCGTCTCGCCACCAGGCGCTGGCAAGCCCGGCGGTCTGTTCATTCCAGCCCACCCATACCGATTCGTTACTGCTCTGCGCTAAAACCTGTTTTTCCACCAGCGCTCCGCTGTCAATAAACCGCTGCGCTAAATAACGGGGAAGGTAACCGCACCCCAGGCCGCTTATTTGCAGCTCCAGCTTGGTTTTAAAATCAAAAACGGTGATGGCCTCCTGCTCATCCAGCAGCTGCGATGAAATGCCGCATTCGGGGCGAGAACTGTCTCCAACCACAATGGCACGATAGTTTTTAATGACGCGTCGGGTAACAGGCTCCGGTTCATTCGCCAGCGGGTGATGAGGCGCAACGGCAAAAACCTGCTCCAGAACGCCCAGCCGCGCAAAACCAAATTCACTTAACTGGGGAGGCTCATGCAGCGCCCCAACGATGATATCCGCCCTGCCCTGCGTCAGGGCCTCCCAGGAACCGCCCAGCACGCCATTAATAAAAACCAGCCGCGTGACGCTATGGCGCTGATAGAACGCCTCAATAAGCGGAGTAAGCAGGGAGAAAGGGAAAGTATCATCAACCCCAATCACCAGCTCATTTTCCCAGCCCTGGTGAAGTTTGACGGCCTGTTTTTCCAGCTCGCGAACCGTATGCAGCACGTCACGCCCTTTTTCCAGCAGCATCTGCCCTGTGCGGGTGAAACGCGCGCGATGCCCGGTGCGGTCAAGGATTTGGATATTAAGATCGCTCTCGAGCTTTTGCACGGTGTAGCTCAGAGCCGAAGGGGTTTTATAGAGCTTCGCCGAGGCGGCGGCAAAGCTCCCCTCTTTTTCCAGCGCATCCAGAATAACAAGAACATCCAGCAGCGGTTTCATCTTCGCCCCCTTGCGGTGTGCGATTGTCTCCGCCGGCGCAATTATTCCATGGGCATAACCAGCGGATCGGGATACTGATATTCAAATCCCAGTTCATGGCAAATACGATTGCCATCAATAATTTTGCCTTTGCGTTCCCCCTGCGCCTCACTGAATACCGGCGGCGCCAGACCCAGCTGGCGCGCCATCAGCGGATAAAAGGTACTGCGCGGCGGATGCGAAGGCGCACATATATTATAGATGTGCCCCCCTTTCGGAGCCTGCAAAAGCAGTTCTATGGCGCCGATAACATCCTCAAGATGCACAAGATTAACCCCGTGCTGGCCATCCGGCGCGGATTTACCGGCAAAGAAGCGCCCCGGATGACGGCCCGGCCCCACCAGCCCGGCCAGACGTAAGATATCCACCTGCGTACCAGGCAGATTGTGCAGCCAGTCTTCCAGCTCTTTCAGCACCCGGCCGCTGGCGGTCACCGGACGGCGCTCGGTGTTTTCTTTCGCCGTACCGTCGATATCGCCATAGACGGAGGTGGAGCTGGTGAAAATGATACGCGGGATATGGTGCGCCAGGGCGCTGTCGACGATCTCCTGCACCGCCTGCAAGTAAAAAGACTCACCCGGGCCGCTGCGCCGCGCCGGTAAGGTAATGACCAGCGCGTCCACATTCATCAGTTCATCCAGCTCGTCGGTATCGCAGATAAGCTCGGGTTCGAGACGCAGCTCGACACCATCAATGCCGCACATGCGTGCCGCTTCAACCCCATCCCGGGTGGTCTTACTCCCTGTCACCTGCCAGCCTTTCGCGGCTAATGACATCGCCAGTGGCATTCCTAACCACCCTAACCCGACAATCGCGACCTTTTTCATGACATTCTCCGCTTAACGACGCTTGTTATAAGGCTACGCCAGCCTGGTGGAACGCACAATTCATACCATCAATATGAAATGAATTAATGATCAAAAAAAGCCCTTGCTTTATGGCGTACAACTGGTTTAGGTTAAAAGACATCAAATGCATAAGCATTCAACGAGAATTTATATGACCCGCGTTCCTTTTAAAAACCACCATCATCACCATCATCCTGACTAGTCTTTCAGGCGATGTGTGCTGGAAGACGTTTGGATCTTCCAGTGGTGCATGAACGCATGAAAAAGCCCCCGGAAGATCTTCTTCCGGGGGCTTTTTTTTGGACCGCATTCAGACAGGTTAAAACAGGTTAACGAGGAACACAGAATGTTAGATAACTCACGTTTACGCATAGCTATTCAAAAATCAGGGCGTTTAAGCGACGATTCACGCGAACTGCTGGCCCGCTGCGGGATTAAAATCAACCTGCACACCCAACGCCTGATCGCCCTGGCTGAAAATATGCCGATCGACATTCTGCGCGTACGTGATGACGATATCCCGGGCCTGGTGATGGATGGCGTCGTTGACCTTGGCATCATCGGCGAAAACGTACTGGAAGAAGAGTTGTTAACCCGCCGCGCGCAGGGCGAAGATCCGCGCTACTTTACCCTGCGTCGTCTGGACTTCGGCGGCTGCCGCCTGTCGCTGGCCACGCCGGTCGATGAAGCCTGGGACGGCCCGGCCGCGCTGAACGGCAAACGTATCGCCACCTCTTACCCTCACCTGCTGAAGCGTTACCTCGATCAAAAAGGCGTGCAGTTTAAATCCTGTCTGCTGAATGGCTCTGTTGAAGTGGCGCCGCGTGCGGGCCTGGCCGATGCCATCTGTGACCTCGTCTCCACCGGCGCCACGCTGGAAGCGAACGGCCTGCGCGAAGTGGAGGTGATCTACCGCTCCAAAGCGTGCCTTATCCAGCGCGACGGCGAGATGGCCGACGCCAAACAGCAGCTCATCGACAAACTGCTGACCCGCATTCAGGGCGTGATTCAGGCGCGTGAATCCAAATACATCATGATGCATGCGCCAACCGAGCGTCTGGACGAAGTGATTGCCCTGCTGCCGGGCGCTGAGCGCCCAACCATTCTGCCGCTGGCGGGCGACCAGCAGCGCGTGGCGATGCACATGGTCAGCAGCGAAACCCTGTTCTGGGAAACGATGGAAAAACTGAAGGCGCTGGGCGCAAGCTCCATTCTGGTGCTGCCAATTGAGAAGATGATGGAGTAACGACCATGAGCTTTAACACAATCATCGACTGGAATACCTGTAGCGACGCGCAACAGCGTGAGCTGCTGATGCGCCCGGCAATTTCCGCCTCGGAGAGCATCACCCGCACCGTGGCGGAGATCCTCGATAACGTCAAAGCCCGCGGGGACGACGCGCTGCGCGAGTACAGCGCGAAGTTTGACAAGACGGAAGTCGGCGCTTTACAGGTTACCGGGCAGGAAATTATTGATGCCAGCAATCGTCTGGGTGATGACATCAAACAGGCGATGGCCGTCGCGGTGAAGAATATTGATACCTTCCACACCGCGCAGAAATTGCAGGCGGTGGATGTGGAAACCCTGCCCGGCGTACGCTGCCAGCAGGTGACGCGCCCGGTGGCGTCCGTCGGCCTCTATATTCCTGGCGGCTCTGCCCCGCTGTTTTCGACCGTCCTGATGCTGGCCACCCCGGCGCGTATTGCCGGTTGTCAGAAGGTGGTGCTCTGCTCTCCGCCACCGATCGCCGACGAGATCCTGTATGCGGCGAAGCTGTGCGGCGTGCAGGCGATCTATAAAGTGGGCGGTGCGCAGGCGATTTCTGCCCTGGCGTTCGGGACGGGATCCATTCCGAAGGTCGACAAAATCTTTGGCCCGGGCAATGCCTACGTGACCGAGGCGAAACGCCAGGTCAGCCAGCGTCTGGACGGCGCGGCGATTGATATGCCTGCCGGTCCGTCTGAAGTGCTGGTGATTGCCGACAGCGGCGCTACCCCGGATTTCGTGGCCTCTGACCTGCTATCGCAGGCCGAACACGGCCCTGATTCGCAGGTGATTTTACTGACGCCAGATGCCGACATGGCAAAACGCGTGGGCGACGCCGTTGAGCGTCAGCTGGCTGACCTGCCGCGTGCGGAAACGGCGCGTCAGGCGCTATCCGCCAGCCGCCTGATTGTGGCCCGCGATCTTGACCAGTGCATCGCCATCTCCAACCAGTACGGTCCTGAGCACCTGATTATTCAGACCCGCAATGCGCGCGATCTGGTCGACAGCATAACCAACGCAGGTTCGGTGTTCCTCGGCGACTGGTCACCGGAATCCGCCGGGGATTACGCCTCCGGCACCAACCACGTGCTGCCGACGTATGGCTATACCTCAACCTGCTCCAGCCTGGGGCTGGCGGATTTCCAGAAGCGCATGACCGTGCAGGAACTCTCCCGCGAGGGATTTGCCTCGCTGGCGTCGACCATTGAAACCCTTGCCGCCGCCGAGCGCCTGACTGCCCACAAAAATGCCGTGACGCTGCGCGTTGCCGCCCTGAAGGAGCAAGCATGAACATCGAAGAATTAGCCCGCGAAAATGTCCGTCGCCTGACGCCCTATCAGTCTGCGCGTCGTCTGGGCGGGAACGGCGACGTCTGGCTGAATGCCAACGAATATCCCACGGCGGTGGCCTTTGAGCTTTTGCAGCAGACGCTGAACCGCTACCCGGAGTGTCAGCCGAAAGCGGTGATCGAGAACTATGCCCAGTATGCAGGCGTGAAGCCTGAGCAGGTGCTGGTCAGCCGTGGGGCGGATGAAGGGATTGAGCTGCTGATCCGCGCGTTCTGCGAACCGGGTAAAGACGCGGTGATGTACTGCCAGCCCACCTACGGGATGTACAGCGTGAGCGCCGAAACCTTTGGCGTGGCCTGCCGCAACGTGCAGGCGCTCGACAACTGGCAGCTGGATTTGCAGGGCATCGCCGATAACCTAGACGGCGTGAAGGTGGTGTTTGTCTGTAGCCCGAATAACCCCACCGGGCAGATTATTCATCCGCAGGATATCCGCACCCTGCTGGAGATGACGCGCGGCAAGGCGCTGGTCGTCGCTGATGAAGCCTACATTGAGTTCTGCCCGCAGGCGACGCTGACAGGCTGGCTTGAGGAGTATCCGCATCTCGTTGTGCTGCGTACCCTTTCCAAAGCCTTCGCCCTCGCTGGCCTTCGCTGTGGATTTACGCTGGCGAATAAAGCGGTTATCGACCTGCTGCTGAAAGTGATTGCCCCGTATCCGCTCTCAACGCCGGTTGCCGATATTGCGGCACAGGCGCTGGCCCCGCAGGGCATCAGCGCGATGCGCGAGCGTGTGGCGCAGATCCTGGAAGAGCGTCAGTATCTTGTTGATGCCCTTAAAACGATTCCGTGCGTGGAGCAGGTGTTCGACTCGGAAACCAACTACATCCTGGTGCGCTTCACCGCCTCAAGCGCGATATTTAAATCGTTGTGGGATCAGGGCATTATCTTACGAGACCAGAATAAACAACCTACCCTGAGCGGCTGCCTGCGTATTACCGTCGGCACCCGTGCAGAGAGCCAGCGCGTGATTGACGCCCTGAAAGCGGAGAAAGTATGAGTCAGAAGTATCTCTTTATCGATCGTGACGGCACCATCATCTCGGAGCCACCCAGCGATTTTCAGGTCGATCGTTTCGACAAGCTGGCGTTTGAACCCGACGTGGTCCCGGTGCTGCTGAAGCTTCAGAAAGCAGGCTATAAGCTGGTGATGATCACCAACCAGGACGGTCTGGGCACCGACAGCTTCCCGCAGGTAGACTTTGACGGCCCGCACAACCTGATGATGCAGGTGCTGACCTCGCAGGGCATCGCCTTCGACGAAGTGCTGATCTGCCCGCATATGCCTGCCGACGAGTGCGACTGCCGCAAGCCAAAAGTGAAGCTTGTTGAACGTTATCTGGCGGAAGAGGCGCTGGATAAAGCCAACAGCTATGTGATCGGCGATCGCGTCACGGATATCACGTTGGCGGACAACATGGGCATTGCGGGCCTGCGCTATAACCGCGACACGCTAAACTGGGAGATGATTGGCGAGCAGCTCACCCGACGCGACCGCTATTCCCACGTTGAACGCAACACCAAAGAGACGCAGATCGACGTGAAGGTCTGGCTCGACCGCGAAGGCGGCAGCAAGATCCACACCGGTGTCGGTTTCTTTGACCACATGCTGGATCAAATCGCCACGCACGGCGGCTTCCGCATGGAGATCACCGTTAAGGGCGACCTGTATATCGACGATCACCACACCGTGGAAGATACCGGCCTGGCGCTGGGCGAAGCCCTGAAGCTGGCGCTCGGCGACAAGCGCGGCATCAACCGCTTCGGCTTTGTTCTGCCTATGGACGAGTGCCTGGCGCGCTGCGCGATGGATATCTCCGGGCGTCCGCACCTGGAATACAAAGCCGACTTTACCTACCAGCGCGTGGGCGATCTCAGCACCGAGATGGTGGAACACTTCTTCCGCTCGCTTTCTTACACCATGGGCCTGACGCTGCACCTGAAAACCAAAGGCAAAAACGATCACCACCGCGTCGAGAGCCTGTTCAAAGCCTTTGGCCGTACCCTGCGCCAGGCGATCCGCGTGGAAGGTGACGCCCTGCCCTCGTCGAAAGGAGTGCTGTAATGAACGTGGTGATTCTGGACACCGGATGCGCCAACCTGAACTCCGTACAGTCGGCGATTATGCGCCACGGCTACGAGCCGGTAGTGAGCCGCGACCCGGACGTGGTGCTGCGTGCGGATAAACTCTTTCTGCCGGGCGTTGGCACCGCCCAGGCGGCGATGGATCAGATCCATGAGCGCGAGCTGGTAGATCTCATCAAAGCCTGTACTCAGCCGGTGCTGGGCATTTGCCTCGGCATGCAGCTGCTTGGCCGCCGCAGCGAAGAGAGCAACGGCGTTGATCTGCTGGGCATTATTGAAGAAGACGTGCCGAAAATGACCGACCACGGCCTGCCGCTGCCGCACATGGGCTGGAACCGCGTTTATCCGAAGGCGGGCAACAGGCTGTTCCAGGGTATTGAAGACGGCGCGTACTTCTATTTCGTCCACAGCTACGCCATGCCCGTGAATGCCTACACCATCGCCCAGTGCAATTACGGCGAGGCGTTCACCGCCGCCGTGCAGAAAGATAACTTTTACGGCGTGCAGTTTCACCCGGAACGCTCCGGCGCCGCCGGTGCGCAACTGCTGAAAAATTTCCTGGAGATGTGATGATAATTCCCGCTTTAGATTTAATTGACGGCACGGTTGTTCGTCTCCACCAGGGCGATTACGGACAGCAGCGCGACTACGGCAACGACCCGCTGCCGCGGTTACAGGCTTACGCCGCCGAGGGCGCTGAGGTGTTGCATCTGGTCGATCTGACCGGCGCGAAAGATCCGGCCAAACGCCAGATCCCGCTGCTTAAAACACTGGTGGCTGGCGTGGACGTCCCGGTGCAGGTGGGCGGCGGCGTGCGTACGGAAGCCGATGTTGCCGCCTTACTGGACGCGGGCGTGGCGCGCGTGGTAGTCGGTTCGACCGCTGTGAAAGATCCTGAGAGTGTCAAGGGCTGGTTCCGCCGCTTCGGTGCGGATGCGCTGGTGCTGGCGCTGGATGTGCGCATTGACGCGCAAGGTAACAAGCAGGTCGCGGTCAGCGGCTGGCAGGAAAACTCCGGCGTAACGCTGGAAGAGCTGGTCGGGATGTATCTCCCCGTAGGGCTGAAGCATGTGCTGTGCACGGATATTTCACGCGATGGTACGCTCGCAGGCTCTAACGTCTCGCTGTATGAAGAGGTTTGCGCGCGTTATCCGCAGGTGGCGTTTCAGTCCTCTGGCGGTATCGGCGACCTGGCGGATATCGCCGCTCTGCGCGGAACCGGTGTACGCGGCGTGATCGTGGGTCGCGCGCTGCTTGAAGGCAAATTTACGGTGAAGGAGGCGATTCAATGCTGGCAAAACGGATAATTCCCTGCCTGGACGTGCGTGATGGTCAGGTTGTAAAAGGCGTGCAGTTCCGCAACCACGAGATCATTGGCGACATCGTTCCCCTGGCTAAACGCTATGCCGAAGAAGGCGCAGACGAACTGGTATTTTACGATATCACCGCCTCCAGCGATGGCCGCGTGGTGGACAAAAGCTGGGTGGCGCGCGTGGCAGAGGTGATTGATATTCCCTTCTGCGTGGCGGGCGGGATTAAATCTGCTGACGATGCGGCGAAAATTCTCTCTTTCGGTGCGGACAAAATTTCGATTAACTCCCCTGCACTCGCAGATCCGGAGCTGATTACGCGTCTGGCGGACCGCTTTGGCGTGCAGTGCATTGTGGTGGGGATCGACACCTGGTTTGATACCGCGACGGGCAAATATCACGTTAACCAGTACACCGGCGATGAAAGCCGCACGCGCGTCACCCAATGGGAGACGCTGGACTGGGTGCAGGAAGTACAAAAACGCGGTGCAGGTGAAATCGTGCTGAACATGATGAACCAGGACGGCGTACGCAACGGTTACGACCTCGAGCAGCTGAAAAAAGTGCGCGCGGTGTGCCAGGTTCCGCTGATTGCCTCCGGCGGCGCAGGCACCATGGAACACTTCCTTGAAGCCTTCCGCGATGCGAACGTAGACGGCGCGCTGGCCGCTTCCGTGTTCCACAAACAGATTATCAATATTGGTGAGTTAAAAACGTACCTGGCCGACCAGGGCGTGGAGATCAGGGTATGTTAACAGAGCAACAACAGGCGCAGCTGGACTGGGAAAAAACTGACGGATTACTGCCGGTGGTTGTACAGCATGCCGTTTCAGGCGAAGTGCTGATGCTGGGATACATGAACCAAGAGGCACTGGCAAAAACTCTCGACAGCGGCAAGGTGACGTTTTTCTCGCGCACCAAACAGCGCCTGTGGACGAAAGGGGAAACCTCGGGTCACTTCCTGAATGTGGTCAGCATTACGCCAGACTGCGACAACGACACCCTGCTGGTGCTGGTCAACCCGATTGGGCCGACCTGTCACAAAGGCACCAGCAGCTGCTTCGGCGAGGCGAGCCACCAGTGGCTGTTCCTCTATCAGCTGGAACAGCTGCTGGCAGAGCGTAAATCAGCGGATCCCAAGAGCTCGTACACGGCGAAACTGTATGCCAGCGGCACCAAGCGTATTGCGCAGAAAGTGGGTGAGGAAGGCGTTGAAACGGCGCTGGCGGCCACCGTGCATGACCGTGAGGAGCTGACGAACGAAGCGTCGGATTTGATGTATCACCTGCTGGTGCTGCTTCAGGATCAGGAGCTGGATTTAACGACGGTGATTGAGAATTTGCGGAAACGGCATAAATAAAAAAAGACCGGGGAGACCCTAATGCTGGTCACTTAAGATGACCAGCAGTTTTTTTATCCGGGTATTTCTTGCCCTTCACCCTGAGCTCTCTCGGGTAACTTCGCTCCCGTCTTCCCGGTAATACCAGCCATCTCGCCTGTTCGTACGGTGACGGTACAGCTCGCTCACCGCACCCGCCGGATAACGACAGGGGTCTTCCAGAGACGTGAGGACTTTCCTCTCCTTTCCGTCCACTTTCCGGCTCAGAAGTCTGGCAGCGACCTCTTCCGGCAGTCCAGGCCATTGTTTCCGGGCCTGCGGGCTCGTTTTTAGCTTCACCCGCTCGTCACCCCGCCCCAGACGGCACACGACCTTATACTCCGTATTCTTTATCAGGGGCAGCAGCCAGTGCCGGTTCTATTCGGCGTGCTGCCAGTGATGCAGCAGCCCCGGGGAGTAATATCCCTTGTCGAACAGGGGGATACTGTTGTCCGGTACCCGGTCCGTTAACTGTGCCGCCAGACGCATTTCGCTGACGCTCTCACTGTCGAAAGCGCTGGCGTTAATCAGATGGCTGCTGAGCTCCATCAGACAGACCATGCGCACCTGCGGATAGTTGCCTTCGCTGTGCTGGTTGCCGTGTTTGCTGAACGCTTCGCTGTTCTCCCGCATATCAGGCGTTCTCCAGACCACACCATCCACCGCAAACAGGTTCAGTCCGTGCCATTGCGGGTGTGACGCCTGCTGCTTCCAGTATTGCTGTGATATCAAAAAGCTCCCGGACAGCCCCCTCGCCGAGCTTTTTGCCGCGCTGGATAATGGCGCTTCGTGCGGTGAATGGCGCGCCCGAACGGTCAGTGATATCCATGAGATTAACAATATTGGTCATCGGCCTGTCACAGAAAACAGATATGCCGACAATAAGCCATGTCATTGATTCAAGGGTGGTTTACGTTTACGGAGCGTCACGGTATCGGTCAGCCTGAAGGCTTACCGGATAAGTTCTGCGTGGATGAGTTCGGAAAGGGAACAGGCATGTTCCGGTGCGCTGAGATGAATAATGCCGGGAGCCTGAGAAAGTTCCATTTAAAAAGGGTCCATGAAGAGACATGAACCCTTTTTACACCAGCCACTGGATCGGTCAACCGATCCTTAAATGATCGGTATTAGGGACGACCCGGTCTTTTTTTTGTAAATCAGGCTCTTGGTTTGTAGTTTCTCAGCGCGTTGCGGCCAAGGACGACAGCAGAACCGATAACACCACCAAGCAGTATCGCGAGGATGAGGGTTACGGCCTTTTTAGGACTATCACGGCGGAAAGGAAGGTCCGGTTTCATAACGTAACGATAGACATGAATGGTATCAGGATTAACGTTGAGGTTCTGAATATCCAGTAAATTCTTTTTGGTCTGATAGTAAGAGCCCGAGAACACCAGCGGGCGAGATGCTTCGTTATCAACCATTGATTTGAGGGCAACAGTACCTAACAGAAACATCGTTTCCTGGGTCACATCCTGAGTTTGCTGAAGCTGCGGTGTGCTAATTTTTGCGGCTTCTGCGTTTTTAAGCGCCTCTGAAATCTGCTTGATACGCAGATCTTTTTGCTCCTGTACGACTTTCTCCTCATTTTTGAGGGAATCGTTCAATGTAATAATCTGCTGCTTGAGGTTGTCTCTGAGGTCAAGCGCCAGTTCTTTAGCCGTTTGCTCATCGATCTGCTGAATATACTGCGCCAGCTGCTTCTGTGCTGCCTCAGCCGATTCACCCTGATAGCTAACGGTTAAGGGTAATGCCTGGCCTTTCACGGTCGGTTCGATAGTAAGTTTCTCCGGATCTTCCTGATTATCAAGCGCCTGCGCTAATGCGGAGAAGGAAGAGTTGAAACGGCCAATGGCGCGATTCTGAATGTCCAGCATAGAAGGTGCGGCACCGCCATAAAGGATGTTCAACGCGTTTGCATAGGTGGCAATTTGCGCCGCATCAGGCTGGGAAATGATGGCGGATGAAGTCCATTTTTCTTTAGCAACGGTAATGTATGCAACAGCGAGAACAATAAAAGCAGCAATAAACGCTCCAATTACCCACTTACCGCGCCATAGTTGTACTACTAAATCCAGTAAATCAATTTGCTCCGGGTCATTGCTGCGATTGACCAGGCTATCGTTGTTCTGCGTCATACAATCCCTAACAGATGAAAAAGGGCAAAAATAATCTTGTTTCCATAGTGTATCTCTTGTTGTAGAAAATTCTATAAGAATACGATGAGTTATATCGGAAAGATGGGTTATGTATGTGAAGAGCAACGCGCTATCATAGTCGGAATCTGATGTCCTGGGACATCAACAAGAACACTGTGAATGAGGGAAGCTATGAAATTTCTGGTAACGGGCGCGGCGGGCTTTATCGGTTCTCATGTCAGCAAGCGCCTGCTTGATGCAGGGCATGAAGTTGTTGGGATTGATAATCTGAATGATTACTATGACCCTAACCTCAAGCTCGCTCGCCTCGAACTGCTCAAATCCGAGAGTTTTACCTTCCACAAGCTGGACTTAGCGGACCGCGAGGGCATGACTGCGCTCTTCGCCAATGAAAAATTTGACCGCGTGATCCATCTTGCCGCACAAGCGGGCGTGCGTTACTCGCTGGAAAACCCGCATGCCTATGCAGATGCTAACTTGGTAGGTCACCTGAACGTGCTGGAAGGCTGTCGCCACAATAAGGTTCAGCATCTTCTGTATGCGTCATCCAGTTCTGTTTACGGCCTCAACCGTAAGATGCCGTTTTCAACTGACGACACCGTAGACCATCCGGTATCCCTGTATGCGGCAACCAAAAAAGCCAATGAGTTGATGTCGCATACCTATTCGCATCTGTATAACCTACCGACCACTGGCCTGCGCTTCTTTACCGTCTATGGCCCGTGGGGACGCCCGGACATGGCGCTGTTTAAATTCACCAAAGCCATGATTGAAGGCAACAGCATCGACGTATACAACTACGGCAAGATGAAGCGCGACTTCACCTATATCGATGATATTGCGGAGGCGATTATTCGCCTACAGGACGTTATTCCTCAGGCCGATGCCGACTGGACAGTCGAAACCGGTTCGCCAGCAACCAGCTCTGCCCCGTATCGCGTGTATAACATCGGCAACAGTTCACCTGTCGAACTGATGGATTACATCAACGCGCTTGAAGAGGCGCTGGGCAAGGAAGCGGTAAAAAATATGATGCCGATCCAGCCGGGTGACGTGCTGGAGACCAGTGCGGACACCAAAGCGCTGTATGACGTTATTGGGTTTAAACCACAAACCTCAGTCAAAGAAGGCGTGAAAAACTTCGTCGACTGGTACCGCAACTTCTATAACGTTTAAAAACAAAAAACCCGGCAGAGCGCCGGGTTTTTTTATATCACGATATTAATCAGTCGCTGCCGAACAAATCGCGGGTATAGACTTTATCTTTAACGTCCGCCAGCTCTTCCGCCATACGGTTGGAGATAATTACGTCCGCTTCTTTTTTGAATGCATCCAGATCGCGGATCACACGCGAATGGAAGAACTCGTCTTCCTGCATGGCCGGTTCATAAATAATGACCTGCACGCCCTTCGCCTTAATACGCTTCATGATCCCCTGAATGGAAGAAGCGCGGAAGTTATCGGAACCGCTCTTCATGATCAGACGGTACACGCCGACCACTTTCGGCTGGCGCGCAAGAATAGAATCGGAGATGAAATCTTTACGCGTCCGGTTAGCGTCAACAATCGCCGATATCAGGTTATTCGGCACAGCCTGGTAGTTTGCCAGCAGCTGCTTGGTATCTTTTGGCAGGCAATAGCCACCGTAGCCAAATGACGGGTTGTTATAGTGGTTGCCAATACGCGGGTCGAGGCAAACCCCTTCAATAATCTGGCGGGTGTTCAGCCCAAGACTTTCTGCGTAGCTGTCGAGCTCATTGAAGTACGCGACTCGCATTGCCAGATAGGTGTTTGCGAAAAGCTTAATCGCCTCCGCTTCGGTGGAGTCCGTAAACAGCACCGGAATATCTTTCTTCACTGCGCCTTCCTGCAGCAGTGCGGCAAAGCGTTCAGCGCGCTCAGAACGTTCGCCAATAACGATACGGGAAGGATGCAGGTTATCGTAAAGCGCTCTCCCCTCACGCAGGAACTCTGGCGAGAAGAAGATATTATCAATACCAAACTTTTCTTTGATGGATTTGGTAAAGCCGACAGGAATGGTCGATTTAATAACCATCACCGCATCAGGATTAATCGCAATAACATCTTTGATAACCGCTTCTACGGTTGAGGTGTTGAAGTAATTGGTTTTTGGATCGTAGTCAGTAGGCGTCGCAATGATGACGTAATCCGCATCGCGGTATGCATCTTCTTTATCTGTCGTGGCGCGGAAATTCAGCGGTTTGTTGCTGAGATAGTCCTGGATTTCTTTGTCGACAATCGGCGATTTCTTCTGATTGAGCATATCCACTTTGGCCTGCACGATATCCAGCGCAACCACTTCATGGTTCTGAGCAATCAGAATGCCGTTAGAAAGACCGACATACCCTGTTCCGGAAATTGTTATTTTCATTCGCTAATGACTTCTTTTAGTTAACTGTATTGATGGCCGGCAGACCATCGCGATAAACATAACTGTTGGGCTTTGTACCTCCTGGCAAACAGCACTGTCAAGGCAAACCAGGAGTAATCATTACGAGGGGGATGAGATTCAGACTACTTCGAATAATGCGCGGCATTTTTTGCATAAAAAAAACCCGGAGACATGCTCCGGGTTGGTGTTATTGCGAAGGTTTTAACTCACTCCATCCATTCGGTATGGAACACACCTTCTTTATCCGTGCGCTTGTAAGTATGCGCGCCGAAATAGTCACGCTGTGCCTGGATCAGGTTGGCAGGCAGAACAGCAGCACGATAGCTGTCGTAGTATGCCACCGCAGCAGAGAAGGTTGGAACCGGGATACCGTTCTGTACAGCGTAGGCAACCACGTCACGCAGCGCCTGCTGGTACTCGTCTGCAATCTTCTTAAAGTACGGTGCCAGCAGAAGGTTAGCGATACCTGCATTTTCAGCATAGGCATCGGTGATTTTCTGCAGGAACTGCGCACGAATGATGCAACCCGCGCGGAAGATCTTCGCGATCTCGCCGTAGTTCAGGTCCCAGTTATTCTCGTCAGACGCCGCACGCAGCTGTGAGAAGCCCTGCGCGTAGGAGACGATTTTACCCAAGTACAGGGCGCGACGAACTTTCTCGACGAATTCAGCTTTGTCACCTGCTGGTTTAGCCTGTGGGCCTGACAGCACTTTAGAAGCCGCAACGCGCTGCTCTTTCAGAGAAGAGATATAACGCGCAAAGACGGATTCGGTGATCAGAGACAGCGGCTCGCCCAGATCCAGAGAGCTCTGGCTGGTCCATTTACCGGTACCTTTGTTCGCTGCTTCATCCAGAATCACATCAACCAGGTATTTACCTTCTTCATCTTTCTTCGTGAAGATATCTTTGGTGATGTCGATCAGGTAGCTGTTCAGCTCGCCTTTGTTCCACTCGGTAAAGGTTTCAGCCAGCTCTTCATTAGAGAGATTCAGGCCGCCTTTCAGCAGGGAGTATGCTTCTGCGATCAGCTGCATATCGCCGTATTCGATGCCGTTGTGCACCATTTTTACATAGTGACCCGCACCGTCCGGACCGATATAAGTCACACACGGCTCGCCATCTTCCGCAACAGCAGCGATTTTAGTCAGAATAGGCGCAACCAGTTCGTACGCTTCTTTCTGGCCACCAGGCATGATAGATGGGCCTTTCAGCGCGCCCTCTTCACCGCCGGAAACGCCGGTACCGATGAAGTTGAAGCCTTCAGCGGACAGCTCACGGTTACGACGAATGGTGTCCTGGAAGAAGGTGTTACCGCCATCAATGATGATATCGCCTTTTTCAAGGTAAGGCTTTAGGGAGTCAATTGCAGCATCGGTACCCGCGCCTGCTTTGACCATTAACAGGATACGACGGGGCGTTTCCAGAGACTCAACAAATTCTTTTACCGTATAGAAAGGAACGAGTTTCTTGCCTGGGTTTTCGGCAATCACTTCTTCAGTCTTATCACGGGAGCGGTTGAAAACGGAGACGGTATAACCACGGCTTTCGATGTTGAGCGCCAGGTTGCGCCCCATCACAGCCATACCGACAACGCCGATCTGTTGCTTGGACATTACATACTCCTGTCAGGTGTGGTCACTGTCGGGTAACCCCGACAGATATAATTTGCAAGAATCTTAACTCATAAATCAGGGACAGAGGTAGGCATTTGTGGCCTTGATCACGCCAGACGACACAAAACGGGATATATCAAATCCCCACAAAAGGTGCAGGTATATTTTATTTATAAATGAACTAAATCACAACAGATAATAAATTCTCTTATTTATTATGTTTTTTATTAATTGCTTTTTGATAAAGTTCAACCGTTTTATTATACATTGCGTTGAATGAGAAGTTTTCAAGGAAAAATTCATTTCCTGACTTGCCTAATTCAACACGTAAAGCACTATCACTAATTAAGTCAGCGAGTCTGTTTTTAATGGCATCAATATCTGCACGAGGAACGAGATATCCCGTTTTGCCATCAATGACAGATTCAGAAACGCCACCAACGTCTGATGCTAAAACAGGCAAGCCTGCACGCATAGCCTCGAGAATACTGATAGGGAAACCTTCCCAGTTAGAAATTAACAGGAAAATATCACTGTCTGCCAGCAAGGCATCAACGTCTAAACGTTAGCCTGTGAACAGTACATTTTCGCTAATTCCAAGATCCTGTGAAAGCTGTTTCATCTCATCTAACCTGGGACCTTTTCCTACCAGCGTCAACGCCCAGTTTCTTGTTTCTAATCGACTCAGCGCTTTCAATAGGCTTTCATGATCTTTTTGTTCTGAAAAACGAGCTACCGAAATCAACTTCACTACGTCATGAGTATGGTAAACATGAGGAGCAGCACTTTTTAACGGCACGCCATTATGGATCACCGTTTGCTGACTGGCAGACGCAACGTTATGTTCGATTGCAAGTTGTTTATCTTGAGCAGAGACTGTGATTATTTCATCAGTAATTTTACTGAATAATCGTTCAATAGCAATGTACAACCGACGTTTCTTATCATTAACACCATTTGCGAATGACCAACCGTGTACGGTGAAAACAACAGGAATATTCAGGAAAAGAGCTGCCAATCTCCCTACAATTCCAGCTTTAGAAGAATGAAGCGCAATAACATCCGGAGAAAATTTTTTTATAATTTTGCGTATAATTAAAGCACATTTAATATCTTTATAAGGCGATATTTCCCTTACCAGCTCAGGGATAATATGAATCTTCACATTTAATGCGCGAACTTCATCAACCAGAGCGCCTTGCTCTCCAACGATTAACTCAACTTGATGACCATCCTTTACTAAACCAGATGTCATATCACGCAAATGAGTCTGAGCCCCACCGATTTCATTCGCGCGTGTAATTATATAAAGAATTTTCATAGTTTTTGAAACAGTCCGATAAGTATATCGTTACAAACGCTCATTAACTTGCAACGAGACAGCCACAGGGAAATTAACTTCTATTAAACGGTCCAAATTTTCCTGTAAGACCATCAGAAATACCATAAAATATCATCATCAACGTTTTCTTTTTTTCTTTGTTAAGAACTAGTGATATTCCTGCACGAGCAAAATTCAAGAAAACCTCACGTATTTTATATCCAACAGGAATATACGGCTTCCTAATCATAAAGAAACTATTTCTTACCAGGAAGTAACGTCGCATAGGACTATGGATAGATATTTTACGCCCTAATAGATTCAGCCTTGAATCACCTATCGTGTGAGCCATTGAGGCTCGATTAGTCATTGCCACACGATACCCTAATTTTTTCGCACGCAGAGCCCACTCCACATCAATATAATCCACGAATAATGCTTCTTCCATCTTGCCAACTTTCTTAAAAACTTCAGAAGAAAAGAAGGAACCAGATGCAATAACATACGTTACATCGGTTATTTCCTGTATCGGCGTTCTTTTGATAAATGGTCCGATATAATTAGTACCCCAATAAAATTCGTTTGTGTTTGGATCATAAAAAGAAGGGCCAAGGATACCAACATTGTACTGAGCATACATCTTACTCATAGCCATTATAAAATCCTCGCCTAGCACACTGTCCTGATCAAGCAGTAATAAATAATTGGCGCCGCGGGAAATTGCATCTTCGATACCAATATTTTGTGCATAGGAAAGTCCACGATTTGTATTCAATTTAATTAAATCGTATTGGTACTGTTGGCACAGACCTTCAATCTCCGCTACATTTTTTGAACCATTGTCAACAATCACGCAATCATCTAGTTGATATTGAAGAGATTGCAACTGTGCTTTAAAACAATCAATGTCTGGATTATAAGTTACAGTGACTGAACTAATCAATTAAAACTCCTTTGAAAAAAATGTTGCAGTTGCAATGCATTTAACCTAAAACTTCCCATATTTCCCCAGAATGCCATCTTTCCAGCCACGAAGAATATATTTAATATACATTCTTTTTTTATCCACGCAGGCAACAAACATTATTGTACGAATCGTTGAAAAAATGGCCTCTCTAAATTTATATCCAATAGGGACATATGATAATCTCATCATGTAAATTGAGTTTCTTGCAAGATAGTAGCGTCTTAATGGGCTATGTATGCTTACTTCTCTTCCCATAAAAAGCTTCCGCTCATCTCCAATCGTATGACTCATTTGGGCATCCGGTATTGCATAGAAAGAATACCCATTGCTGGCTGTTCTCAAACACCATTCGATATCAATATAATCAATAAATAATTCATCCCGCATTAAACCGACTTTTTTTATTACTTCAACAGGAACTAACATTCCTGAATTTATAAGAAAAGAAACTCTTAGTGGTTCATGTGATTGTGGATGAATGCTTCTAATACGACATCCATCAATTAATGAAAAAGGAGTATTTGTTCCTGTTCTGGGATCATAAAAAACAGGTCCAACAGCACCGACTTTATGACCTTTGGCGTTAAGTTCTATCAAACCTTGTGATAAAGAACCAATAAATTCATCAGTCGGTTCTGAATCCTGATCAAAGAAAAGTACTGCATCTGAATCAGAATCCATGATTTTTTTAAGTAGAATGTTTTGAGCTCCCGCCAACCCTACATTTTCTTGAAGAAAAATAAAATCATGCTCTGGCAAATACTTCTTTTTTAAAACATGAGCATTTTCACTTGCATTATCGATCAAATATATTTTTAAACTCAGTTTAGAAGCTTTCAGACGCTCAATTAGCCTAGCAAGGATTTTTACATCAGGATTAAACGTTACTATTAATGCTGCGATTTCTAACATTTCTCTTCCCATGCATCATAAGATAGCCAACAAAAACTAGCAAGATCCAATTCGATAACCACGTCATGTATTGATCATCAAAAAGCTGCATTAAAATTGCGTAAAGTACTATCGGATAAATAACATAATAAGCCTTTAAGTTCTTATATTTCCAAGTATAAACTCGCCCTGAAAGGAAACCAAAAAACGCTGGAAAAATAACTGAAAAATATCCAAAATCAAGAAAATAAGGTCTTAAATAAGTATATATATTTGTTGGGAATGGAACATTTACCCAATCTTGTAAAATACTAGCTATTTTAAAAGGGTGAATGAACGTTAACCATAGATATATATTTCTAAATGAATAATAACCGAATTGTTGAGAGGCAGAATCATTTAATTGTGAAAATGCTAATATTCCACCAGAAACATAATTATAAAGATAATAGAATATTAATTCTATAGAAGCTTCAGGATAACGTATTCTCATCCCCCCAAGAAAACATAATATAAATCCACCTCCAAAAATTGTAACTTTAGAAAGCTTAAGTCTTTTAGGGGTCAAAATAAGAATTGTCGATAGATATAGCAATACCAAAACTTTTGCACCGAGCAACAATAACATTGGTACAGAAAGAACAAAGGTCAACAAAAATAGCTTTCGATGAGCTATAAGTAAAAAACATGACGAAAAAAGCGAGAGCAAGGCCAAACGCCCTAAAAGGCCAAAATTTGCACCATCATCTGCAACTAGATAATCTCGAAAAGCAGAAATATTCCATAGTGTGCTAACGCTGAACTTTACTAGGATAACAGAATAAAATGAAACTATGAATATAAATGGAATAATATTTGGCCAAACATGTTGCCGTCCACAATCAATTCTTCCCATAATTTTAGGAGAAGTGGTTTCCCCACCAATAATCGCAGCAAGAAAGAAAGCCAAATTAGCATACAGTATAAAGTAAAACTTTGGTAAAAATTCATCCTCAGAAAAGGCTAATGCCAGGACGGAAGAAAGTAACCATAGTAATGCATGAACTACAGCTGGATGAATCCACTCAAGCTTGAGATAAAAACAAAGCAATAAACCGCATGTATAAACTATTATCAACGCGATTAAAACATCCATTTTAGCCACCTGTTTTCATACGAATTCCAAATTTTTCAACATAAAATAAAATTAAAAAATCGGCAAATGTTCTTAATAAAAATGCAACGGCGGCACCAAAGATGGAATAGGTTGTAGTCAGATAATATAGAATCGCGAGGTACGGGAAAAATTCGATAATATGAACAATTCCCGTCCATTTTGCATGTCCTGCGGACTGTATTTTTGCAAAGCAGATCTGCGCAACTGAATTAAAGACAAAACCTAATAATAAAATCTTAAATATTTGTGCCGCATCCCCCATATATTCTTTACCTAACCACAAGCCTAAAATCTCGCTTGAAAACATAAAAAAAGGAGTAGCAAGTAGTATGGAAAACAAAAATACCGACCACAAAGTACGATGATAGACTGAATGAGCATCTTTCGATTTCGAATAGCTTAATTTTGGAAATAATGCTCTTGCAACAGCACCTGGGAATAAAGATAATCTTGCGACCATATCAGAAGGCCCAGAATAGTGAGCCACAACGCTTGCACCAGAAAAATGAGAAACTGCAAATCGATCGACAAATCCCATGAGTGGCCCGATTATATTACTTAGGGTAACCCATCCACCGAAGCTCATTAGTTCTGAAAAAACATCCTTTCTGAAAATCCGTCGAAATTCTTTAAGGTGGCTTTCACAAACTTTCCAACTTATTAGTGCAACTATCCATCTTCCAGCAACTAACCCACATACAGCAGAGGTCAAGGTCGGAGAATATAGTACTGCAAAAAGAGGGAGTAAAATGATAAATGGACTTGTTGTGACTTGTTGAATATTGAGACTTAAGAATTTCTCAACGCCCTCAAGATAGGCTCTCCATACTTGTGTAAGCAACAAAGCCGGCACGCATAATACTAACAAACGAAGCGCTAGCGTCAATTCATTGAGGAGCTCAGGAGAAACATTCAAAAATCTTGCTAACGAAGGGGCAAAAAAATATCCAAGCAGAACGATAATAATGCTAAGCCCTGTAACAGCATAAAGCGATGTTCCAAGAATAGCATTAACTCGATTATCATCGTTTCTATGTGTAGAAACAAATCGTATAACAGCCCTCGATATTCCACCATCGAAAACGCTCGCATAGCCCATTAGGGCATATGCGATTGTAAAAAGACCAAAGCGTTCCACTCCGAGTGATCTTGCTAAAACCCCCATTACGGGGATAGCCATTAATAATGGAAGCGCAAGTCCAAATATATTCCAACTGCTGTTCTTAATTAAACTCATATAATTTTACTTTTAATCAAAAAACTCATCAGTGGAGCATCTTTATCCTTACTAGATAAAATAATATTGTCTTCTTTAGGCCAATCTATACCAATGTCTTCATCATTCCAGAGAATCGAACCTTCAGCTTCTGGATGATAGTAATCTGTTGTTTTGTATAAGAATTCAGTATTATCTTCTAATGTAAGAAAACCATGGGCGAATCCCTCAGGAATCCACAATTGGCGTTTATTTTCGGCAGAAAGAATAATACCGACCCATTTACCAAGAGTCGGAGATTGCTTACGAATATCAACAGCTACGTCAAATACTGCACCTGCGACACAGCGAACCAGCTTCCCTTGAGCATAGGGTTCTTTCTGATAATGCAATCCTCGAAGCACTCCTTTAGATGATTTTGAGTGGTTATCTTGAACAAAATCTATTTGTTGTCCGACTGCATCTTCAAATTTCTTTTGATTGAAACTTTCCATGAAAAAACCACGTTCATCCCCAAATATTTTTGGTTCAAAGATTAATACATCTGGAATCTCTGTTTTAATAATATTCATCAGTTAATAACCTTTAATGATTTTCAGCAAATATTGTCCATATTGGTTTTTTGATAAAGGTGCTGCAAGTTTTTTAACCCGATCAGCATCAATAAACCCTTTACGGTAGGCAATTTCTTCAGGACAAGCAACTTTTAGACCTTGACGCTCTTCGATGGTTGCAATGAAGTTACTCGCTTCAATCAGGCTCTGATGAGTCCCTGTGTCAAGCCAGGCAAAGCCACGGCCCATCATAGCCACGGAAAGCTTTCCTTGCTCCATATAAATACGGTTAATATCCGTGATTTCCAGTTCACCACGTGCTGACGGTTTTAAATTCTTCGCCATCTCAACGACACTGTTATCGTAGAAATAGAGTCCCGTCACCGCATAATTACTCTTCGGTTCCAGCGGTTTTTCTTCGAGGCTGATGGCGGTACCACTTTTATCAAACTCGACAACACCGTAACGCTCAGGATCGTTCACGTGATAGGCAAAGACCGTTGCACCATTTTCTTTATTAACCGCGGCATCCATCAATTTAGGAAGGTCGTGACCATAGAAAATGTTATCCCCCAACACCAGGGCGCAATCATCGTTACCAATGAATTCTTCGCCAATAACAAAAGCCTGTGCCAGACCATCCGGGCTTGGCTGGACTTTGTATTGCAGATTCAGACCCCACTGGCTTCCATCACCCAGAAGTTGTTCAAAACGCGGTGTATCCTGCGGAGTACTAATAATTAAAATATCTCGAATACCAGCCAGCATCAGCGTTGAAAGAGGATAGTAAATCATCGGCTTATCATAAATAGGCAATAATTGTTTACTAACAGCCATGGTCACTGGATACAAACGAGTGCCAGAGCCACCCGCCAGAATAATACCTTTACGCGTTTTCATTTCATCATCTCTATAGTCATAGGATGCCCATTCCCAGGCATCCCGATCATTATTAAATTGCTGTTGCTGTAAACCACTCAGTCAGCATACGCTTAACCCCCTCGTCCCACTGAGGCAGTACGAGGTTGAAATTCTGCTGGAACTTTAACGTATTGAGGCGGGAGTTTGCCGGACGTTTTGCAGGCGTAGGGTACGCACTGGTCGGCACTCCATGAAGCAGCTTTAATGCCAGTTCAATTCCTGCTTTGCGCGCTTCATCAAATACCAGAGAGGCATAGTCGTACCAGGTTGTTGTACCACTGGCAACCAGATGATAAGTCCCTGCCACTTCAGGTTTATTCAGGGCAACCCGAATAGCATGAGCCGTACAGTCTGCTAATAACTCAGCACCCGTAGGGGCCCCAAATTGGTCGTTAATAACAGACAGCTCAGAACGCTCTTTTGCCAGTCGCAGCATAGTACGCGCAAAATTATTCCCTTTACCGGCATAAACCCAGCTAGTCCGGAAGATCAAATGGCGTGAACAATTTTCACTTAACGCTTTTTCACCAGCAAGTTTGGTCTCACCATACACATTAAGCGGCGCTGTGGCGTCCGTTTCAAGCCACGGCGTATCACCATTACCAGGGAATACGTAATCAGTAGAGTAGTGAACAACCCAGGCCCCCAATTTTTGGGCCTCTTTGGCAATCGCCTCCACACTCGTGGCATTCAGCAACTGAGCAAATTCGGGTTCTGACTCGGCCTTATCGACGGCGGTATGCGCGGCCGCGTTGACGATGACATCAGGCTTAATGCGGCGCACCGTTTCTGCAATGCCTTCAGGGTTGCTGAAATCACCGCAATACTCCTGCGAATGGACGTCAATAGCAATCAAATTACCCAGCGGCGCAAGGGCACGTTGTAGCTCCCAACCCACCTGACCGGTTTTACCGAATAGAAGAATATTCATCAAGCACGGTCTCCATAGTTTTCTTCAATCCAGGACTTGTAGCTACCGCTTTTTACGTTCTCTACCCATTGTGTGTTCGCCAAGTACCATTCTACGGTTTTGCGAATGCCACTTTCGAACGTTTCCTGAGGCTTCCAGCCAAGTTCCTTACTAATTTTTTCTGCATCAATCGCGTAGCGACGATCGTGACCCGGACGGTCAGCAACATACGTTATCTGGTCACGATAGGAACCTTCCTTCGGCACAATTTCATCCAGCAGTGAGCAGATGGTATTTACCACATCAAGATTCTGCTTTTCATTGTGGCCGCCGATGTTATAGGTTTCACCTATCTTGCCCTGTGTCACTACGGTATATAATGCGCGGGCGTGATCTTCCACGTACAGCCAGTCACGAATTTGGTCTCCTTTACCGTAAACTGGCAGAGCTTTACCATCCAACGCATTGAGAATGACCAACGGGATAAGTTTTTCAGGGAAGTGGTAAGGACCGTAATTATTAGAACAGTTAGTCACAATAGTCGGGAAGCCGTAGGTACGCAGCCAGGCACGGACCAAATGGTCGCTGGAGGCTTTTGAAGCAGAATATGGACTGCTTGGCGCATAGGCGGTTTGTTCAGTAAACAGAGGGAGTTCAGAATCCTCTGTAACTTCATCCGGATGCGGAAGGTCGCCATAAACTTCATCTGTTGAGATATGGTGAAAGCGAAATGACGCTTTTTTATCAGCAGTTAACTCAGCCCAGTATTTACGGCTGGCTTCCAGCAGAACATAAGTGCCAACAATGTTAGTCTCGATAAAAGCTGCCGGGCCGGTAATTGAGCGATCAACGTGGCTCTCGGCGGCCAGATGCATCACAGCATCCGGCTGGTGCTCTGCAAAAATACGCGCCATGGCGTCGCTGTCGCAGATATCAGCATGTTCAAAATGATAGCGATTGCTGAGTGAGACACCAGCCAGCGATTCAAGATTTCCTGCATAAGTCAGTTTATCAACGTTAATAACAGAGTCTTGCGTATCATTAATAATGTGTCGTACCACTGCAGACCCAATAAAGCCTGCTCCACCAGTGACCAGAATTTTCACGTTTATTTCGCTCTTAATGTTTTCAGGAACAATGAATTATATTCCGTCGCCCCGATAACTATCGAATAGTATCCGGGGCGGAGAAAATGACAATCTGCTATTTTAACTTGCCTTTTCATTCCAAAGTAAATCGCAGATACCATCCGTAGGATTGAACGCAGCAGGTGCTTGCAAGAGTATCTCACGCACACGTTCATAGTCGAATTCGCAGCAGGCTTTGTCGAGATCGTTGAGAATCATACTCATCTCACTCCAAGGCAACATCACTTCGTTAGCAGTCCTGATACGCGGGTGCTGTGTTGCAGAGACATTGTCGCCGATAAGCAACTCTTCATACAGTTTCTCACCTGGACGCAGACCCGTCGTTTTTATCGTAATATCACCATAGGGGTTTTTATCATCACGAACGGTTAGCCCTTGCAGCGTAATCATGCGGTGTGCAAGATCGATAATCCTGACGGGTTCCCCCATATCCAGAACAAAAACATCGCCGCCCGTGCCCATGGCTCCCGCCTGGATCACCAATTGAGCCGCTTCAGGAATGGTCATAAAGTAACGCGTGATGTCTTCGTGAGTCAACGTCACCGGGCCACCTGCAGCAATCTGTTTTTCAAATAACGGCACAACTGAGCCTGATGAGCCTAACACGTTGCCGAATCGGACCATACTAAAGCAGGTTTTGCTGGATTCCTTCGCCAATGCTTGCAGTACCAGCTCTGCCATGCGTTTGGTCGCCCCCATTGTGTTGGTGGGCCGTACGGCTTTATCGGTCGAAATCAAGACAAAGTTTTCAACACCACAGCTTGCCGCGGCCTGTGCGCAGCTCAATGTACCAAAGATATTATTGCGCACACCGTCAAGAACGTTGAACTCGACAAGCGGTACATGCTTGTACGCCGCAGCATGATAAATTGTGTCGACTTTAAATGCTCTGATTAACCTTTCGAGATGCTCTTTATCCTGAACGTTACCGAGGATTGGATAGATTTTTACTTTAAAATCCTGACCAAGATTTAGGTTACGCAGTTCGGAATCAATGGAATAGAGTGAGAACTCTGACAATTCGAACAGAATAAGCTGGTTTGGCTTATTTTTAAGTATCTGTCGGCATAGTTCAGACCCTATTGACCCCCCTGCCCCGGTAACCATCACTGTTTTCCCGTTAATATTACGGGATATCAGTTCCGGAATGGGTGAGACAGGATCGCGGCCCAGCAGGTCTGTAATAACGACTTTACGTAAGGAATCAATACTTGCCTTCCCCTCCACCAAATCGACCATTCCCGGGATGGAGAGCACTTCGCACGGCAGACCTTCCAGTGTTTTAATGACTTCGTTCTTTCTTGCCCGGCTTGCGCTTGGCATGGCCAGCAGAATTTTCTTCGCTTCGTATTTCTCAACCAGCCAGGGCAGTTTTTCTGGCGCAAAAACGCTTACCCCGTGAATCACCTGACCTTGCAGGGCACGGTTATCATCGACAAAAGCAACGGGGTAATATTCGTCCATCTGGCTCAGCGCAGGCAGTAATTGACGACCGGATGCACCTGCACCATAAATAACTACCCGAGTGCCCAGATTCAACCCACGATTCACCAACATTCTCATCCCAAGCCGTGATCCGGCAATAAGCAGTAGACCGAATGAGAAATAGATAAAAGGAATCGTTCTCGGCAAATAGAGGTTGGTATAGAACGCTGCGATAATAAGTAAAATGGACGATATGACCATCCCCATCGTTACGACCAATAATATCTTGGCAGTAATATAACGAATTACTGCCCGATACAGTCCTAATTTAACAAATATTGCCAGAGTAACTAAAATAATTGAGAAAATAAAAAGCCAATGCTCCGTACTATATAATGGAGTCATTGAATCAATACGCACCCAAAATGCAAACCAAAATGCGCACAACAGAAGCACAACATCTATAGAGAGTGTGATAATACGTTTTATTGGTCGTGGTAAAGATATTAAATAATTTAGCATACTAAAAACTGGTCGCCTCACTAAAGCTTGCATTCAGTTTATAAAATAGTACCAGCAGGACACACTGAGTAATCGTCTACTTTAGTATTATAGCCGCCCACTGTCCCCGCCTGGAGAAACGCTGCTTTCCCAATCACAGCGCTGCCCGCAAGATGGACACCAACACCTAAATGAGCGAAATCACCAACAATGGCATCGTGATCTATTGTCGAGTGGCTATTCACAATCGTCGCCAAACCTAATTTTGCGTTGGCACCCACTACAGCTCCCGCTAACACAACAGTTCCCTCAGCAAGGGTCGCCGATGGACTGACAAATGCAAAGGGATGTATAAGCGTTACAGGATGAATACCTAAGCCGAGCAGTTGCTGATAGAGCTGCTCTCTGACTTTATTGTTTCCGATGCCAATAGCGACATGACTGACCTTACCAATATGTAACTGTAGTTCGGAAATTTTTCCAATAATCAGCTGATTAATTTCCTGGCAGGCAGAGGTATTATCGTCGAGGAAAACGATATCCTTATATCCCAGCAGTCTCGCTGTCTCGTACAGCGTACGGCCATGACCACCCGCGCCCAAAATCAATAAGTCATGCATTGACGTTGCTCTCTTTGTCTTTAACTCCTGCACCACATTTCAGTGCAACAACGAGAAGCGGGAACCAGGCGATGAGCAGCCCCACAACACCATCAATTTTGCCTGAGGCAATAAAAAAGGCGAAGGGGAAAAGCCACAGCAGATTGACTGCAATTGCCAATGATGTCACCGGAACGTGGCTGCCATATTTTCTTGCGAGGATTTGGTAGCCATGGCTGGCATGTGCTTCATAGACCTTTTTACCTGCTACGAGCCTCCTCAATAAAGTTGTCGTGGCATCGACGATAAATACGCCCAGCAAACATAATTCTGCAATAAAGAAATGTGTATCTGCTTTCGCAATATGGAGAATCATCAGTCCGATAGTTATCCCCAGGAAACCACTCCCGGCATCGCCCATGAAGATTTTTGCTCTCGGGAAATTCCAGACAATAAAACCGGCCGCGGCACCGATAAGAGCAAGCGTCAGCGGATAAATACTTCCAGGCGCGTCCGTGTACTGGTTTACAACAATTAATATAGCACTACATGCGGCAAATGTTATTGCTTCAGCGCTGGCTAAGCCATTAATCCCATCCATAAAATTATATAAGTTCAGCATCCAGACCAGATATACACAGCCGAGAATCATACCAATCCAGGATAAAGAAAGATCGTAACCAAACAGCGTAATTACAGGGAAGGAACCCAGGAAATAGATGCCAATTGCTGCTGCCATGAAATGCATCAATAGACGCCAGCGTGCCGCAATATGACCATGATCATCAAGGAAGCCAATGATAGCGACAATTACACCTGGAATAAATAAACCCAGGAAACTGTCGAACGTAAGCGTATGGTTAAAATAAAATCCTACCAAAGCGACCAGGAGCGTCAGGACGATCGCTACTCCACCACCTCGCGGGGTCGGCACAGAATGAGAACTTCGCTGGTTTGGGCGGTCAATAACATTATGCTTTATTGCATACCCCCGCAATCCCCAAGTCAGTGCGCAGGAGGCTAAAAAAGCGAATATCACAATCCCATAATTCGTCATTATTTATTACCTTCGATATAATATTTCGCCGTTTTTTTCATCGTTTCATAAAGCGTTATCGGGGGCGTCCAGTTTAAATGCTCCCGGGATTTAGAGGCATCGACTTCCAGATCGCCAAACAGCTGATCGTAAATACCTCGTTTACCAACAGAAGAAAGCAATAACCTGAAGATACCCGTTGGGAAAGAGACCAGTTTCGCTTTAATGCCCATTCCTGAAGCAAAGGCATTAATCATATCTGCTGTAGAAGGTCGTTCCACATCTGCGAGTAAATAGAGTTGATTTTTGGATTTCTCATTTACCACGCATTCGTTGATGAAACTGACGACATTATCCAGAGACACCAGCGCTCGCTTGTTCCTGACATTTTTAAATGGCAACGGTAGGTTTTTAGAAACCAGTTTTAAAAGGCGCTGTATATTACCCGGTGCATTTTCACCACAAATCAATGCCGGGCGAACAATAGTGATCGCCATATCGCTTTCTGCAAATTGATTAAGCAGACTCTGCTCGGCTTCTCGCTTGGAAATGGCGTAATCAGAGGTGGGTTGTGGCTCCGAGGCTTCAGTAAATGGGATCCCTGAGGTGGCATTACCGTTAACGCCGATTGAGCTTACAAAGATAAAATGTTTAACTCCGCTGGTCGCAGCATCGCTCGCTAATTTCATCGTTGCGTCGTGATTGACACGGCGAAATTCCGCTAAAGCGTCCTGTGCATCATCATTAAGGATATGCGCCCTTCCTGCGGTATGAATGACAGTGTCGCATCCTTGCAGGAGATTTAACCAGTTGGTATTGGCTGAGATATCACCCAGGTTGTAAATGCCCTGTTCAGGGTTCTCCTGCTTGCGCGTTGTTAATATCACCTCGTGTCCTGATGACTTCAACGCCTGGACTAAAGCAGTTCCAAGAAACCCGGTCCCGCCCGTCACCATTACTTTCATTGACATCCCCTATCCGCTCAATCTGATATTTACGCCCGCACGTAGTGCAGATTTGCGTGAAACTGTCTCGTTCACAACTGTTCGTTTAAAATTCAATTGTAAATGCCAGGCACGCTACCGCCCCTGGCTTAACAGCTACCAGTGCACTGAGCGATGTTTGATTAATGATTTTGCTTGTCTGGTTACAGACAAAAACAGGCGTTAATTGTCGTCCTAAACGACCAGAGAAACAAGCACAAATCGCTACAAAGCTGCTGAGATTTGAATCAGATAACCGTATGTAATCATTAAAATTAATAACAAAAAACGGCAGTTATCACTTTGGTAATGTCTCAACATCCCAAAATGGTAACTGCCGTTGTTCAGGCCTTGGCAGGACTATCAGTCGTTAGCCAGCAACTTCTCAATCCGGCTTCTGAACTTCGCCCCTTCCTTCAGGTTACGCAGGCCATAGTTCACAAACGCCTGCATATACCCCATTTTCTTACCGCAGTCATAGCTGTCGCCGGTCATCAGCATCGCATCAACAGACTGCTTCTTCGCCAGCTCAGCAATCGCATCGGTCAGCTGGATACGATCCCAGGCGCCCGGCTCGGTTTTTTCCAGCTCAGCCCAGATATCCGCATTCAGCACATAACGGCCGACTGCCATCAGGTCAGAGTCCAGGGTCTGCGGCTGATCGGGTTTTTCGATAAACTCAACGATCCGGCTCACCTGCCCTTCCGTCTCCAGTGGCTCTTTAGTCTGGATAACAGAATACTCGGAGAGATCGCCCTTCATACGTTTCGCCAGCACCTGACTACGACCCGTTTCATTGAAACGTGCCACCATCGCCGCCAGGTTGTAACGCAGCGGATCGGCGGAAGCGGTATCAATAATGATGTCCGGCAGAACCACGATGAACGGGTTATCACCCACCACCGGGCGCGCGCAGAGGATTGAGTGGCCCAGACCCAGCGGCTGCGCCTGACGCACGTTCATGATGGTCACGCCAGGAGGACAGATAGACTGAACTTCTGCCAGAAGCTGACGCTTAACGCGCTGCTCAAGCAGCGCTTCGAGTTCATAAGAGGTGTCGAAGTGGTTCTCAACGGCATTCTTCGAAGAGTGCGTCACCAGAACGATTTCTTTGATCCCCGCAGCAACAATCTCGTCGACGATGTACTGAATCATCGGCTTGTCAACGATCGGCAGCATCTCTTTAGGAATGGCCTTTGTGGCGGGCAACATGTGCATGCCCAAACCCGCTACCGGTATGACTGCTTTCAAATTAATCATTATTTCTTCCACCTTAAAATGGTTGACGAATTATAGCTTTTAAACCTGTTTTCGCCAGCATGTTTTGCCGTAAATATGAAGTAATCCTAAGTCACCCCACCACAAATTACAGTAGTTGTAATCTGAATAGATCGCGATTCCGTACCAGGAATAGTCGCAAAATAGGCTGTAGGATTACCTGTGCGGCAGCGCAAAATTCAACCGTTCCGTATTCACCACGTGTTGATCGACCCGATCAATATCCACCGAACTCTGCCCTTTTTCATTTACCGCATGAATGTTTGCCAGCGACAACAGCGTCTCGTTTTTGGCCATAAACTTCCCGCGCACGTCTTTGCGCAAGTCGAAGTTCATCTTAAGCGCTGGTCCCGTCGCTGACTCCTGCATCACGTTGATATTACGCAAGAAAAGGTGCTGTGGCTTGTTGTGCAGCTCAAGCGTTGCCCGCTGCATGTTGACATTGGTGATGGCGACAAACGACGTGGCATTGCCCGAAGAAATCTGTATCCCGCGCAGCTTATAGGCAAGCTGTCGGTTATCCAGGCGAATATCGTTAAGTTTGAAGTTTTGCGGTATCGACAGATAATCGCCTTTAATCACGCCATAGCCGATTAGCATTCCGGCGCTGTTGACCATATCGACATTATCAATAACGAAATTATCACAGCCATAAATAGCTACCGTCGCGTTATCAATGCCGGCCTTTTTACTGAAGTCGGGGGTAATATTGCTGGCCTTGATATTACGGATCACAAAGTGTTTACCGTTTTCAACATGGACCAACTGCCGACAGTTGCTGCCGGTGATATTTGCCACCACGAAGTTTTTAACGGTCTGCTGTTCCGGATAGTCATTGTCGTACGTGCTGCCAGCCAGCCCAATGCCTATGCCCCAGTTGATCTTGCCGTTTGTACAGTTGATGTTATCGATCACGTGGTCTGAGATCAGGATATTGCGGTCGTTAATCGCCACGTTCCACTCAATCGCGTCACCCTGCAAGTGGCTGAATTTACTGTTGGTAATGCGCGCACCGTCCACCTGATTATGGAAACCCTGGCGCAGAATGGCGTAGTTGGCCTGGCTCACGGCAATGCGATCGATAAGCAGGTTACGCATCACTCTCGGCTTTTTACCGCCTATGTAGATCTGGGTGACGGGGCCGAAGCCGCTCATCGCCAGCCCTTTAATGACACAGTCGGAGCCACGCACGTCCAGCGTAATGTTATGCGTGCGCCCCTCTCCTTCCCCAATGACCTTGCAGCCTTCCTGGAGCACAAACCGCCCGCGGCCGTTGCCCTTCAGCGCACCGCGGATCAGCAGGGTTTTGCCATCAGGAATGAAAATGCCGGTATTGATGTTTTCACAGGTTAACCCGGCGGGAACAACAACGGTATCGCCCTCGGCAAATGCCTGCTTAAAGGCGGCGATCCAGTCGTGATTGTTGTAGCGATCGACAGAAACCGTCTTCCCGGTTGCCGCCCGCACAGCGCGGGGCGACAGCAGTGGCATGGCAGCCAGGACGGATAATGAAGAGACAAATCGGCGTCGGGTAATCTTTTTCAGCATACAACCTCAGCGTTACAGCGTTTGCAGCAGGCTCGCTAACTGGCGATTAATCACCTGCTGATTGAATTCTGCTTCAACTTTTTGCCGCGCATTTTGCAGCACAGGGATCAGCGTCTGCTGATCGATATCGCTGAACGCGGCCAGACGATCCGCCAGCGCCAGCGCATTGTTTTCAGGGACCAGCCAGCCGGAATGCTCAGAGGTGATCAGCTCCGGGATACCGCTGTGCAGGGTCGAGACCACCGGAATGCCGACCGCCATCGCCTCCATCAGCGCCACGGGAATGCCTTCCATATCGCCGTCGGCGCCGGTTACGGAAGGCAGCAGGAACACATCCGCGTCATCAAGCATGGCTTTCACTTCATGGCTCGGCTTGAAGCCCGGCATCTCGACCACGTCTTCCAGCTGATACTGTTCAATCAGCGTGCGCAGGCGACGCTCCCACGGCCCGATACCCAGGATGCGGTAGTGGAAGTCCACGCCGCGCGCCTTCAGCTGGCGACAGGCTTCGATGGCTACGTGCAGCCCTTTCTTTTCAGTCAGGCGGGCAACAGAGATAATTTGCAGCGGCTTGCCCGGCACCTTGACCGGTCGCTGGGTGAAGCGTTCCATGTCCACGCCCATGCGTGAAACGGTGATTTTCTCGCTCGGGCAACCCATGGTTTTCAGGCGTCCGGCCCACAGGTTGCTTATCGGCAGCATCATGTCGCCACGGCGAAACAGCTGCTGATATTCCGGCGTGTAGTGATTCAGCACTTCCCGACTGGAGATGTCGATACCGTGGAAAATGGTTGCGATTTTGCCGTCAATCACCCCCAGCTCACGCAGTTTTGCCGCCGTTACGCCCGCCGGGCCAAAGTGGGCGATAAAGACATCGGCCCGGTACGGCTGGGCCGTTTGCCCGCAAATGGCGGAAAGGATCAGGTTGCGGGCCTCTGCCCCATAGCGCGACATATTCAGCGCCCGCCACGTCGAGGCGCGATGCAGGCCGCGCAGCGTCTGCCCGGCGCGATAACGCAGTTTGTTCATTCGTCCGGCGGGTTCGTCCTGCAACCAGCGGGTTTTCGCCTCCAGCCCATACCGGGTATACGCCGCATGGGTGTTTTGCGTATCGCCCTTTTGCAGGGCGATAATCTCCACGTCATACCCCATATCGATAAACGCGGTGATTTGGTTCAGCACAAAAGTTTCAGACGACAGCGGAAATTTCAGTAAGAAGAAACCAACCTTCATTTCCCCTCCCGGACGCGGTCGAGTACGGATTTCACCATGCCAATACCTTTTTCGCGTTCGGCTTTTACCGCCACCGCCAGACGTTCGTTGATCGCAGGCAGCTGGCCGAGCGAGTCGCCCACCATCGCCCCCAGCGATCCGTCCAGCAGATGACGAATATCAACGGCCATTTCCGGCATACCGAGCTGCTGCATAATGCCCGCGGACTTGTGTTCGTAGTTGATGGCGATGGCTGGCGTGCCGAAGTTCATTGAGATAATGGCCGAGTGCAAACGCGTGCCCACGGTCAGGTCGCAGGCGGAGAGCAGCTTGCCCATCTCCAGATCGTTCAGCTCGTCCATCACCACGTGATAGCGGGACGGATCGTTCACCAGGTTGCGCAGGTTGAGCGCCACCATACGATCATCTTTGTTGTAGCTGTCGATACCGGTACAGGTGGAAAGCGCCAGCACCTGGTAACCGCTGTCCAGCACGCGGTTCACCACGTCGGCAAAGGCTTTCTCGTATGCCGCCTGGGTCGTGCCGAGGCGTTTATCGAACGGCGCAAGTTCACGCAGGGTAATGGCGACGGTTTTCTGTTTTGCCGCCACGTCCAGCCAGTGCTGTACCGCGTAGCTGGCCTGGAAACTGTCATCCTGATGATCCACCAGCCAGGCGGTGTCTACACCGTGCTCCACTTTGGTGGTGTCGATTTCGCTGCGCTTCATCATGTCGAGGCTGACCGATTCACGCAGGATCAGCGCGTCGCAGTGGCCGAAGACATAGTTCGCCAGCTGGTTAAACTGCGGATCCTGGAATGGCCCGACGCTGTGGCCGATCATAAACAGCGGTTTTTTCGCCATGAAGGTGCAGAGTGCATGCTCAAACTGCGGCACGCCGTAGAGATCGACGAAGAACGAACCGCCCACCTGAATAATCGCGTCATAGCCGGACAGCAGACGCACAAAATCGGTAAAACCCTGCGCGATGGCAATGTTGCGCAGCTTGCCGGTATCGGTCACGCGGGAAAGCAGTACCTGATGCTGGTAGCGGCGACGCAGCACTTTCTTCACGCGCCCCATCACGCCCGCAGCGTTGTTGTGCTGTTTCATCTGACTGTAGAGCGGATCGCCCATCACCGGGCGGTTCAGTAACCAGGATGAGCTGACCGGATAACGGCTCATCACATCCACTTCAGTCTCAGGCTTAAGGGTGTTAATTGCATCCAGTAAACCGCGCAGGATGGCGCTGTCGCCACGGTTGCCGCAGGTATGGTTGCCAAGAATAAGTAATTTCATAATGGCCTCGTAAAATTAGCCTGCGCGAAGCAGCGTTTTCATTTTTTCGTTACGGCAAAACTGGCGCTTCATCTCGACCACCAGCGCATTGCGTGACAGCACAATCATCACGCCGAACGCCAGCGCGCCTGCCGCGACCTGCACCGCAAGCAGCGCCGCCAGCGGCAGATGCCCGTTGAGCACCACGCCCAGGCCGTAGCTCACCGCAAGCGTCGGTAAGGAGAGATAAAACGGCAGCCACAGGCTGAGGATGTACTGCCGGTAGCTGGAGCCCAGCACCGGTTTGATCATCACGAAGTAGCTCAGCACGGTATTGACGATTTGTACCAGCAGGAAGCCGAGCGTCACGCCAATGGCGCCCGCCATGTGGCCGCCCACAATAATTGCCGGAATAAACAGGAAGGTTTTAAACACGTTGAACTTGAAGCTGATATCCACGCGCGCCTTCGCCATCAGCAGAGAACCAATCGGGTTCCCCACCGAGCGCAGCAGCCCCACGACGCACAGCAGTTGCAGGATCGGGATGATGCTGTTCCACTTCTCGCCAAACACCAGCGGCACGAAATTGCTGGCGACCACCATCAGTCCCAGCAGGACCGGGAAATTGATGATCCCCACCACGGAGAGCAGCTTGTAAAAGTTCACGCGCAGCTTTTCGGTATCGTCCTGAATTTTGGCGAACGCCGGGAACAGCACGCGGGTGATGATAGGGTTGAGCTTCATCGGCGGGACAACCGCGACGTTATACGCCAGGTTGTAGCCACCCGCGACGCTCGCGCCCAGAATGCGCGCCAGCACCAGCGTGGAGAGGTTAGTATTCACGTAGTTGATAATGCTGTCTGCCGTCAGCCACGCGCCGAAGCGCAGGTTGGATGAAACAGACGCCAGCGAAAAATGCAGCCCCGGGCGATAAATCTTACGGCCAAAGAAGCCGAACAGCAGCGTGCGCACGGCAGAGTTAACGAGGTAGCCGAGGATGGCGGTCATTGCCAGCGGCCAGAAATGGGCGCTGACCACGGTGAAGGTAAAGCCCGCCAGCACGGCGCTGGTTTCAATCATGCCGATTTTGTTGAACTCCAGCTCCTTCTGCATCAGCGCGCGGAACTGCTGCCCGTGCGGGATCACCACGAAAGCGAACGACAGGGTGCGCATCAGCGGCGCCAGGTCCGGGTTATGCAGCACGCTGGCAATCACATCGCTCAGCAGGAACACCAGCACAAAAACGAAGATACCCAGCCCGACGTTCAGCCAGTAGAGCGTGGTCAGCTCCAGATGGCTGATCTCCTTGCGCTGGATAATGGAGTTGGCGATACCAAAGTCCGACAGCGTATCGGCCAGGGCGATAATCACCAGCGAGACGGTCAGCAGACCAAACTGGTGATTATCGATAATGCGCGCCAGCACCGTCATCTGCACCAGGCCGAGGCCAATGATGACGATGGTGGCCATGGCTGACCATTTCGCGCCGCTGATGGTTTTTTCTCGTAAGCTCATCTTAGTACGCCGCTTTGTTCACGAAACCTTTGAAAATGGTCAGAAAAACAATCTTGATATCGAACCAGAGGCTCCACTCGCGGATGTACTCCAGATCGAACTCGATACGTTTTTCCATTTTTTCCAGCGTGTCGGTCTCGCCGCGCCAGCCGTTGATCTGCGCCCAGCCGGTGATGCCTGGCTTCACCTTATGGCGCAGCATGTAGCCTTCAATCAGGGTACGGTACTGCTCGTTATGGGCCACGGCGTGAGGACGAGGCCCGACGATGGACATCCCGCCGGTGAACACGTTGATGAACTGCGGCAGCTCATCAAGCGAGGTACGACGCAGGAAGTTGCCCACGCGGGTGACGCGCGGATCGTTCTGCGTCGCCTGGGTCACCACCTTGTCGTTCTCCATCACCTTCATGGAGCGGAATTTCCACACCATGATCGGCTTACCGTCCATGCCGTAGCGGGTCTGACGGAAGATGATCGGCCCCGGCGAGCTGAGCTTCACCGCCAGCGCAATGCAGCACAGCACCGGGGAGATGAGCAGCAGGATCAGGGACGAAAGGACGATATCTTCCACGCGCTTCAGCACGCGGTTAATCCCCGACAGCGGCGTGTCGTACAGTGGAACAACCGGTACCCCGTTCACCTCTTCAACACGGGAGTGGAGAATATTGAAGGTGAAGACATCCGGGATGAGGATCACCGAGCAGGTGGTATCCGCCAGCTCGCGCATCAGTTTCTTGATGCGGGATTCATCTTTCATCTGCATGGCGATGTAGACGTTATGAATTTTGCCGGCTTTCGCATCGTCAATAAGCTGTTCGTAGTTACCTGCCCAGTCGGACGGCACGCCGCCGGGCTTCGCATCGTGATAAATCCCGACCACTTCAAAACCTAACCACGGCTCTTTGCGGAAGCTGTCGAGCAACACCTGCCCCACCGGCAGGTCACCCGCCACGGCAACGAAGCGACGGTTATACCCGCGGTTGCGCAGCCAGCCCGCGCCAAAGCGGATCAGCGAGCGGCAGACCACCATGCCAATGCTGGTTAACAGATACCAGCAGAGATAGGTCACAAGACGGTTATCAAAATCATGGCTGAACGCCACCAGCCCTGCGCTGAAAACCAGGCTTAAGGTCCAGTTCTGGAGCAGCAGCATCAGTTCGGTGGTCATTTTGACGCCGCGCCATGAACGATAGAAATCGGTCATGCCGCCGATCATCTGAAACACCACCAGCGCAATCAACGCCATCAGCAAGTGCATGTATAAGAACGACTGCCCGCTGACCCAACACACCGCCCACAGTCCGCCGACCATGATGGTGATATCAGAAAAACGCTGCACCATAGAGATTAACGATGCATTCGTTCTCGCTCGTTCGCGCTTTTTTAGATTTGTCATCGTTGTTCCTTTAGTTCTAAACCTTACCCCTCGCCCCTCACCCCGGCCCTCTCCCCAAAGGGGAGAGGGTGTTCAAGTTCCCTCTCCCCTTTGGGGAGAGGGTTAGGGTGAGGGGTAAGGTTTTCTTTTTACTGATTCAACAGCGCCAGAATGTCCTTCGTTCGGGCTTCCATCAGCGCGGTATCGGCGCGGGCCTCCACGTTCAGGCGCACCACCGGCTCGGTGTTGGAGGAGCGCAGGTTGAAGCGCCACTGCGGGAACGCCATGCTGATACCGTCGGTACGGTCAATCTCCAGCGCATGAATGGCAAAGTGCTGTTCGACGCGGGCAATAGCCTCAGCGGGCTGCGCCAGTTTGCTGTTGATCTCGCCACTCGCCGGGAACGCCGCCATGCGGTCGCGCACCAGTTCGCCCAGGCTCTGCCCTTTCAGGCACAGCAGCTCAGTCACCAGCAGCCACGGGATCATCCCGCTGTCGCAGTAGGCAAAATCACGGAAATAGTGGTGGGCGCTCATCTCCCCGCCGTAGATGGCGTCTTCCTCACGCATACGCTCTTTGATAAACGCGTGGCCGGTTTTGGACATCACCGGCTCGCCGCCCGCGGCCTTCACCACGTCGACGGTGTTCCAGGAAAGACGCGGATCGTGAATGATTTTCGCCCCCGGGTTTTTCTCGAGGAACGCTTCCGCCAGCAGGCCAACGATGTAGTAGCCTTCGATAAACTGCCCTTTCTCATCGAACAGGAAGCAGCGGTCGAAGTCGCCGTCAAAGGCGATACCCATATCGGCGCCGTGCTCAATCACCGCGTTGCGGGTGTCGTCGCGGCACTCCGGCAGCAGCGGGTTAGGAATACCGTTCGGGAAGTTGCCGTCTGGCGTGTTGTGCACTTTGACGAAGGTCACCGGCACGTTCAGCGCCTTAAAGCGGGCTTCAAGTGCATCGACAACCGGGCCTGCCGCGCCGTTGCCGGAGTTAATCACCAGCTTCAGCGGTTTGAGGTTTGCCACGTTGATGTAGCCCAGCAGGTGGTCGATGTACTCTTTTTGCAGGTTAATCTGCTTATAGCTGCCGCGTCTGGCTTCATTCACCGGCGGGAAGTCGTTGGCCTCGGCCAGACGCTGCACGTCGCGCAGGCCGGTGTCGCCGCTGATAGGACGCGCGCCCTTGCGCACCAGCTTCATGCCGTTGTAGTCCATCGGGTTATGGCTGGCCGTCACTTCGATACCGCCGTCCACGCCCAGGTGGAAGGTGGCAAAATAAATCTCTTCGGTACCGGAAAGACCAATGTCCAGCACGTCGACGCCCGCGTCCTGTAGCCCTTTCGCCAGCGCCAGCTTCAGGGATTCGCTTGTCAGACGCACGTCGCCGCCCAGCACGATAGTTTTTGGTTTCAGGTATTCGCCGTACGCGCGACCGATGCGCCACGCAATGTCTTCGTTCAGCTCTTCGCCCAGCTTGCCGCGAATATCGTAGGCTTTAAAACAGGTTAATTTTTCCATGATGACCCCTTTTTCAGGCAACAGTTGGCCCTGACCATGTAATGGCCAAATTTATTTTTGTCATTCGTAGGCCCGGTAAGCGCAGCGCCACCGGGCATGATGCGGAGTGCTACACGCGCCCGTAGCGATCCTGGAAGCGGATGATGTCGTCCTCTTCCAGATAGGAGCCGGAACGCACCTCAATTAAGTCGAGCGGAATTTTCCCCGGGTTTTCCAGACAGTGCGTGGCGCCCAGCGGAATATAAATGGACTCGTTTTCACCGAGCAGCTTCACTTCACCGTCGATGGTCACTTTGGCGGTCCCCGCCACCACCACCCAGTGTTCGGCGCGGTGATGGTGCATCTGCACCGACAGCCCTTCTCCCGGCTTCACGGTGATGCGTTTCACCTGGTAACGCTCGCCGGCGTCGATGGAGTCATATTTGCCCCACGGGCGGTAGACTTCACGGTGAATATGGTGTTCGTGGCGGCCATCGGCCTTGATCTTCTCCACCACTTTTTTAACGTCCTGCACGGCATTACGGTCGGCAATCAGCACCGCGTCTTTGGTCTGCACGACCACCAGATCCTTCACCCCTACCGTAGTGACGAGGCCAGATTCGGCGTAGACGTAGCTGTTTTCCGTTTTGTGGCTGATCACATCCCCGTGATGGACGTTACCCTCCGGGGTATGCGCGCTAATCTCCCACAGTGACGACCAGGAGCCGACGTCGCTCCAGCCCGCATCCATCGGTACCACTACCGCATCTGCCGTACGTTCCATCACCGCATAGTCAATGGACTCTTCCGGACAGGCGAGGAAAGCTTCTTCGTCCACGCGGATAAAATCGAGATCCGGATCCACCACCGCCATCGCTTTTTCGCAGGCGCGTAAGATATCCGGGCGATATTTTTCCAGCTCTTCCAGGTAGCGACCGGCGCGGAACAGGAACATACCGCTGTTCCAGTAGTATTCACCGCTGGCGACGTACGCCTGCGCGGTTTCCAGATTCGGTTTTTCGACAAACTGCGCCACGTCAAAGGCCACGCTGTCGCCTTCACCCGGCGTAACGCTGCCGCGGCGAATATAGCCATAGCCGGTTTCTGGCAGATCCGGCACGATGCCGAAGGTCACCAGCTTGCCGTTCTCAGCGTAAGGAATCGCGGCGCGTACCGCATCGCGGAAGGCCTCTTCCTGCTGGATGACGTGGTCAGCCGCCAGCACCAGCATCAGCGGGTCGCAGTCCGGGCTGCTGCGTTTTGCCGCCAGCGCCGCGAGGGCAATGGCAGGCGCCGTGTTACGTCCGGCAGGCTCCAGAATGATATTTTCGGTCAGTTTGTTCAGCTGGCGCAGCTGCTCGGCAACGATAAAGCGGTGCTGTTCGTTACAGATCACCACCGGGCTTTCACACTCCACGCCGTGCAGACGATTAACCGTCGTTTGCAGCATGGTGAGGTCGCCTTTCAGGCACAGGAATTGTTTTGGATAAAGCACGCGGGACAGTGGCCACAACCGGCTCCCGGATCCACCCGCCATTACGACCGGATACAAAGTGGTTTGACTCATGATTTATCCCCGTATATCTGCAATAAATTGGCTCAGCACGTTCTCTTTCTCGAGCGTGCGTTCGGCATATTCACGTGCCACCGTGTTCTCTTTTGGCATGGCGAGTGCCTGCTCAATTCCGGTCACCAGCGCAGGAACCGATTCCGGCTCCACGCAAACGGCAATGCCCGGGTAGCTGTTGCACAGCTGGCCTAATTCTGTTGCGGCTTCTGCCGTAATCACCGCGTTTCCGCCCACTGCCAGAATGTTGGTCAGCTTGGATGGCAGCACCGCATCCGCCGCGCCGCGTTTTTGCACCACCAGATGGCAATCCGCCATTTTCAGCAGCGCGGGCAGCGCGTCATAAGACTGAAGCGGGAAGAAGCGGATGTTGGTCAGTCCGCGCTCGCTGGCCATTTTTTCCAGCCGCGCTTTACCGCCGCCCTGCCCGACTATCACGAACATCCACGGGTGTTCGCTCAGCTGAAGCGCGGCGTCAATCACGCTCTCCAGCCCCTGTTTTTCGCCGATGTTGCCTGAGTAAAGAATGATTTTTTGCTCAGCAGGCAACCCGAGCTGCGCGCGTAACGCCTGCGCATCCTGGTCTGTCACATCGCGGAAGCGCGCCACTTCGGACCAGTTCGGAAAGAAGATCACTTTTTCCGCCGGGACGCCCTTCTCCTGCGCCTTGTTCATCATCGAGCGCGAGATGGTCGAGACGTAATCCACGTTGTGCAGGCCGCTGCGCTCAAAGGCGCTGGCGAGCTTCGCCACCTTGCCGCCCTTGCCTTTCCCCGCCATCCCCAGCCCGAGCATGGCGTCCACTTCATAATCCTGAATGTGCAGCAGGGTGCGCGCGCCGGAGAGTTTTCCCAGCAGGCGCATGCCTGGAGTGCAGAACAGCGTCGGCACCACGCCGATGATGCGATCCGGCTTCCAGCGACGCTGCGCCATCAGCGGGAAGAAACTGCTCAGGGCAAAGCTGCCCAGATGAATTAAACGTTTCAGCGTCGAGGGCTGTTTCGGCACGTAGAGCGGGCAGCGCCAGACGGTCGCGGCGCCCTCTTCGCGGCGGTAGCGCCAGCTGGAATAGCGTTCGCCTACCTTCCACTCCGGGTAATACGGCGGGGCAGTAATCACCCGCACGTCATGTCCCTGGCTCGCCATCCACTCGACCATCTCGCCGGTGTATTTCCCGATACCGGTAAGCTCCGGCGAGTAGTTAATTCCGTAGACGAGGATTTTCATAGACCTGGCACCTCGGCCTGACGTTCCGCAAGGAAGTACGCCCGACTGTTGTCATGGACGTTGTCGCTTGCCAGCAGCGCCTCTGGCGTTAACCAGCGGTAATCGTCATGCTGAGAATCAGGCAGACGCAGGTCTGCCTCACTCACCTTCAGGCGGAACCCCAGCACGACGTAGTGCGTGGTGAACCCGGTGCCTGAAAAGTTATCGTCATAGAAGTGCTGCCAGACCCCGTAAAACTGGCCCGCTGCCATCGGCAGTTGCAGGCCCAGTTCCGCCAGAGTGAGACGCTCAAACGCATCGGTAAGCGTCTCATCCTTCTGCACGCGCCCGCCGGGCACGAACCAGAAGCCCTGTGCAGGACGATTGGTTCGTTTCCCCAGCAAGAACTCGCCGCGTTCGTTCTCCACGATCAAATCAATTGAGATCAGCGGAGTGGAACGCACTACCGTGGCAAAATCTTCCTGACTTAAAAACATCATTACCCCCGGAAGCGGTGCTGGTTTTCCAGGAACCACTGGTAGGTGCTGGCCAGCCCCTGCTCCAGTGAGACCTCGTGATACCAGCCCAGCTGATGCAGACGGGTCACGTCCAGCAGCTTGCGCGGCGTGCCGTCCGGTTTGGTGGCGTCAAACACCACGCGTCCTTTGTAGCCCACCACCTGCGCGATGGTCTGCGCCAGCTCGCGAATGGTGCAGTCCACGCCGGTCCCGACGTTAATGTGCGACAGCATCGGCTCGGTGTTTTCCTGCCACACCTCGCGATCCAGCTCCATGACGTGAATGCTGGCCGCAGCCATGTCGTCCACATGCAGGAACTCGCGCATTGGCGTACCGCTGCCCCACACCACCACGTCCGGGGCGTTTTCGGCAGTCGCCTCGTGGAAACGACGCAGCAGCGCCGGGATCACGTGCGAATTGCTCGGGTGGAAGTTGTCGTGCGGTCCGTACAGGTTGGTCGGCATCACCGAGCGATAGTCGCGGTTATACTGACGGTTGTAGGATTCACACAGTTTGATCCCGGCAATTTTGGCAATCGCATACGGCTCGTTGGTGGCCTCAAGCGTGCCCTGCAACAGTTCGCTCTCGGCGATCGGCTGCTTCGCCATTTTCGGGTAGATACAGGATGAGCCGAGGAACAGCAGCTTATTCACGTTGTGCAGATGCGCCGCGTGAATGATGTTGCTCTCAATCATCATGTTCTCGTAGATGAAATCCGCCGGATAGGTGTTGTTAGCGACAATGCCGCCCACCTTCGCCGCCGCCAGGTACACCTGGTCGATACGTTCGCTGGCGAAGAAGTCCTGCACCGCAAGGCTATCAAGCAGGTTCAGCTCGTCGCGGGTGCGAACAATCACCTCAACGTCGCCGCGCTGTTCCAGCTGGCGAACAATCGCGGAACCCACCATTCCGCGATGACCGGCGACAAAAATACGTTGTTTTGTCATTCTCAGGACTCCAGCGCGATGGCAACCTCGTAGCCATGAGACTTGAGCAGGGAGTGTTTTTTCGCTGCTTCAAGATCTTTGGCCACCATCTCGGATACCATTTCTTGCAGGGTGGTTTCTGGTTTCCAGCCCAGCTTCTCATGCGCTTTGGTTGGGTCGCCCAGCAGGGTTTCCACTTCAGCAGGACGGAAGTAACGCGGATCAACCTGGACAATCACGTCGCCTGGCTTCACGCCCGGTGCGTCGTGGCCGGTCACGGAAACAACGATACCCCTCTCTTCCACGCCGGTGCCTTCGAAGCGCAGCTTGATGCCCAGCTGTGCCGCAGCCATCTCAACGAACTGACGCACGGAGTACTGTACGCCGGTCGCGATCACGAAGTCTTCTGGCTGTTCCTGCTGCAACATCATCCATTGCATTTTCACGTAGTCTTTCGCATGGCCCCAGTCACGCAGGGAATCCATGTTGCCGAGGTGCAGGCAAGACTCCAGGCCCTGAGCGATGTTGGCGATCGCGCGGGTGATTTTGCGGGTCACGAAGGTTTCGCCGCGACGCGGAGATTCGTGGTTGAACAGAATGCCGTTACAGGCGTACATGCCGTAGGATTCACGGTAGTTCACGGTGATCCAGTAAGCGTACAGTTTCGCCACAGCGTACGGAGAACGCGGGTAGAACGGGGTGGTCTCTTTCTGCGGAATTTCCTGCACCAGACCGTACAGCTCAGAGGTAGATGCCTGGTAGAAGCGGGTTTTCTTCTCAAGACCAAGGAAGCGAATCGCTTCCAGCAGACGCAGCGTACCCATCGCATCCACGTCAGCGGTGTACTCCGGGGACTCGAAGGAAACCGCAACGTGGCTCATCGCCCCCAGGTTGTACACTTCATCCGGCTGTACTTCTTGCAGGATGCGGGTCAGGTTGGAGGTATCGGTCAGGTCGCCGTAGTGCAGATGGAATTTCGGGTTTGCCGCATGCGGATCCTGGTAAATGTGATCGACACGCTCGGTGTTGAATGAAGAGGCACGACGCTTAATACCGTGAACTTCATACCCTTTTTCCAGCAGCAATTCTGCCAGGTAAGAACCATCTTGTCCGGTAACGCCGGTGATGAGAGCGACTTTAGACATGTTTATATTCCTCTGTACTTATCAAAGTTTTTCAGTTTCAACGCGTTCGCGTATCACCACTGCGGGGTTGCCACGGCAAATTTTATTTGCCGGAAGCGATTTAAAAACGCTGCTGCGGGCACCGACTACCGTGCCATCGCCAACAGAAACACCGGGTGCAACAAAGACGTCTGTTGCCAGCCAGCATTTTTCACCGATCACAACAGGCGAAGCGGTAATATCAAAATGCGGGCTCATAAAATCGTGGCTGCCGGTGCACAAATAACACTTCTGTGAAACCACCGAATTTGCGCCAATCGTAATCTCGCCAAGGGTATATAACACCGCGTCATCCCCAACCCAGGCGTAATCCCCAAGCGTTAATTTCCAGGGATAAGTAATTTTCACCGAAGGTCGAATGACTACGTTTTTTCCTATTTTTGCGCCAAACAGACGCAGTAAAAATGCGCGCCAGCGGTACAGTATTTGCGGCGACCAGGCAAATAACGTTGCCTGTACAGCCCACCACAGTTGAACTTTAATACCGCTCCCGCCCCGAAAACCTTTCGGCACGGAGAATCCATTTAATTCCTGCATTACGTTTCCTTATATCTCAGGCTTTGTTATATAAGGCTTTCGCTTTACCCGTCGTTTTCAGACGTAAGAAATAAGATAATTCCGCCCAGAACCCCGGCACGCGTAATATTTTACGCTGCACGTTTTTGGCATCCTGGCACAGTTCCAGATTATTCGAGGTTGACACGCCACCCATTGAAAATTCAGATACCAGTCCTTTAATTCGACGGAACGGGTAGCCAGATTTGTACAGGCTGGCGGCCAGGGCATAATCTGATGACACTTTATAGCGCAAATCGTAAGGCTGTTTTTTCAGGCCGCTCATTGGGAAGAAAATAGCCTGATGACTGGCCGGCAGGCTGTGGTAGATATACCAGCCTGGTTTCGCGCCGCGCAGCACTTTTTTCCCCTCGCCGAAATCAAGCAGCGCATCACCGATAAACATGGCATCTTCTTTCTGGCGCGCCAGCTGACGGGCAAACAGCGCCACATCTTCATGGAACACATCGCCGGAATTGAGGAAGATCGCGTAACGCCCCTGCGCCATGTTGATGCCTTTATTCATGGCATCGTAAATACCTTTATCTTTCTCGCTGATGTAACGTAAGTTGAACTCACCGTTGAGTTTTTCCAGGAACTCCGCCGTGCCGTCGTTCGAGCCGCCATCGACCACGATCCACTCAAATGTGAGGCTCGGATCGCGCGCCAGGTTGCGCAGCGAGCGCCAGGTTTTTACCACCCCTTCGTAGTTACGAAAGGCGACAGTAATGACGCTAAGAAACATAAATCACCTCATTTCGTCATACGCTCGTAATATTCAGCGCTTTGCGCAAAATAAACGGACATACAATTAAGAATGCATATTCCGGGCTAAATATTGACCCGGTAAAAAACAACGACACCGGTGTGAACAGATAAAGTTGCACGCGAAAGTTCTGGTTATCACCAAACGCGTTAATCATCATTTTGAAAACTTTAAACAGATACCACAGTGTCAACAGTACGGCGAACCAGGAAAAATAGATAATTAACAGATACAGACCATTGTCTATGGTTTTACCGACATCCGCACCGTTAAAGATTCCGAATGATGCAACATATTCGTAAAGTGAGCCGAATCTTACTACGCCATCAATATGGGTTAAGGAATAACCCACCATCACCAGTGGACCAATGATGCGATAATAGGACGACGAACCTTCCGTTCCCAAATCACCCAGACGTTCAGAAATGTACGGAAACGCAAATATTACGCCCACTAAAAATACCGTCAGAGAAATTATCGCCAGCGGCAGTTTTTTCTTAATCGCCTCTTTGTTCAGGTACTGGAACGCCCACTCCAGCAGGTAAAACAGAATAAACGTCATTACCCCGGAGAACGACCCTGACAGAACGATTCCTGCAAGAATCATAGCATCGGTCTTGGGGGTTTTGATACCGAACTGTTTGATGCTGAGCCAAATTGAGATTAATGCCAGAGCAAAAAACGCCGGTTCAAAATAGAGCGCGGTTGTACGCTTGCCACCAAACTTAATGAAGTTCAGTACATAGCTGTTACTGTATATAAGATATTTCGAAATTATTTCCATCAGGCTACTGCCGCCTGTGAGAATAATTTGCGCCATCTCCATTGCCGCAAGCACAACAATCAGCCCGACGACAATATAAAAGAACCTGAGGATTTTCCTATAATTGTGCGGAGAAATAGTTTTAAAGCGAATACTCCACACCATGCCAATAATGATAACGATATAAACAAACAGCATGGTGGAGGTGACATATTTGCTGGCGTCCAGCGACTGACCAAAGATGTAGTTAAACGCCGTCAGACCAAACCCGATGCCCAGTGAAATCATCAGCTTTTTGAGGTTAAGCTTGTCAACGTAAAGCAACAGCAGAACCGGCAGGAAGGTGACGATAGTGATCGGGAAGCTTTCACCGAGCTGGGCAATCTTAACGTTGACCAGCAGGTAGATCAGCGGCAGCAGCAGATAACTACAGATTCTGATAGAACGAGACATACTCCTCCAGCATCTGTTGTCCACTGTACGCTTTGCGGCTACGGTTGCGGAACGATTCCAGGTCAGTGCCAAAAACAGCCTGCGCGATATCGGCCTTCGACAACTGCACCAGCGGCAGCACCTCGTTTTCACTGAAGGTTTTACCGCCGGATTTCTCCAGCACTTCCCGCGCGGCGTCGCTGTGGGTGGCAATCACCGGTACGCCGATGGAAAGCGCTTCGCACAGGATCAGCGGGTAGTTGTCCACGCGGGAGCTGAACACCAGCGCGTCCATACCGTTGAGCGCGCTCATCAGTTTGCGTTTGTCGGTTTCAAACCCGTGGTTCACCACGTTAGCGCCTTCGAACGGCGAGAATTTGCCAAAGGTATGCAGCTCAATTTTGTCGCCGAGCGCCATCATGTCGCGCACCAGCTGCTGGTTGGTTTTGCCGTCGTAGCGCAGGTCATGGGCGACGACCGCAATTTTCGGCTTACCGGGGGTAACGGCTACGGGCGTCAGTTCGGCCAGGATCGCTTCCGTTGCCACATCAATACCGTTGTTGATGATCTGGCAGCGCCCTGCTCCGTACAGGCTATTAAAAGCGTCCGCCACGTGCTGGCTTGGGGAGATAAAGGTGCAGCCGAGCGAGAGCATATCGCGGAACAGCTGACGCTTACCCTCAACCAGCTGATGCGCGCGATCGACCTTCACAGGCGGGTAGTTGCTGAGCGTAGGGCATTTCTGGCAGTTATCTTTCCAGCCTTCGCAGCCGTCGGTAAAGGCGCAACGTCCGGTCACGCTCCAATGGTCGTGCAGCGTCCAGACAAATCGGGTATCCGGCTTGTGCGCCTTCACCTTGCCACAAAACGCCACCACCTCTTCCAGATTCAGCCAGTAGCTGTGCAGCACGTGGAAGTGCAGCACAACCGGGCCGCGAGTGCGGGTGACGGTGCGGTAGAGATTATTCAGGTTGCCGAACAGGTCGCGGTTAAACAGGCGGAACAGCGCAATATTGGCGATGGAGGTCAGACGTGGCGTCTGCTTCAGCACCTGCGGATAGTTATCATGGCTGACGCTTTTCTTGCCGCCTTTACCGTAACCGTAAACAAAGCGCGACTGGAGTCCTTTTTGCAGCGCGCGCTGGTGCAGATCCAGCGCTACGCCTGCCGCCCCGCCCTCTGCGAGGCGTACGTTAAATTGCAGAATGTTCATTTAATCACCTTCACGCGGGCTTTCTCGCCCACCACCAGCGCGTTGTCCGGAATGCTGTCCAGCACCACGCTGCCTGCGCCAATCGTCACGTTATTACCCACGGTAATGTCCCCGATCATCACCACGTTGGCGCCCAACTCGACGTTATTGCCAATCACCGGGCAAGCCAGGCTGTCTGGCCCGCGGTTACCGATTGTCACCCCGTGGCGAATGGTGAAATCATCACCCGCGACGACGAACTTGTTGATGACCACCGCATAGCCGTGATGAATGGTAAAGCGGCGGCCAATGGTGGCAGCGGCCTGAATTTCATAGCCAAAAAAGCATTCGGTGATGATGCGGTACAGCACCAGCACCGGCGCGGCCCAGATATTGTTCAGCACATTTTTTTTGCGCCACACCGAGCAAAAGTGCGCAATACGGTAGGCCAGAACCATGCAGCACGGGCGCAGGCTCCAGCTGTTAGCGCGGCAATCTTCCAGAAACATTATTTCCCCCGAAGCCCGTCAGCCAGACGCTTGCCGTTACGTACCGACAGTAGCGTCAGCAGCGTGCGCCAGTTCATGCGCTTGTTACGGATCTGATACAGGGTGAAGAGCTGATACTTCCGGCTGGCACGGTCAAACTTGTCCTTGTGCTTGCGGTAAAAATGGAAGTAGCCCGAGAATTTCTTCGGCGACGAGGTGATTTGCATCTCCCCGTGATTGATGTGCAGGATCTGCGTGGCCTCTTCCACCTTCCACGGCTCGCCGTACTCCACCACCATCCGCAGGAAGATGTCGTAATCCTGCGCGGCCTTCAGCTCGGTGTCGAACAGGCACTCCTTAAAGCGCCATGCCCAGGTAAACACCTGGTTGCCAATAATGTTGCGCTTGTAGAACAGGCGGCGGGAATACGGTGATTTCGGATACAGCGGCAGGCTGGCCGGCTGCGAATAGACCTCGCCCTGGCAGACATAGTCGTTGGCATACAGAAACGCGTGGGTCACCAGCTGCGCTTTGTGCGACAGGAAGATCGACAGACGGTTTGGCGTCCATTCGTCATCGTCGTCGATACCGGTCAGATACTGCCCTTTCGCCTGCATAATCGCCTGGTTGCGCACCGCACACGCCCCGGAGTTGATGGCGTTGTGCGTGTACATCACGCGCGGGTCGTTCAGGTCTTCAACAAACTTTTGCAGCTGTTCGTAAGAGGAGGAACAGTCATCCACGATAATCAGTTCCCAGTTATCGTAATCCTGACGCAGGACCGATTTAATCGCGCGGATCGCCAGCTGCTGACGATTCCATGTCGGCATATAGATAGAAATCAAAGGGCGTTGTGTGGTCATGGTCTTCCCCTTATCCCTCACCCCGACCCTCTCCCGGAGGGAGAGGGAGAAAAGCTGCACCATGCAGTCCTCTCTCCCCCCTGGGGAGAGGGTTAGGATGAGGGGGATTATTATTTACTGTCAGACTTGTATTCGTACTCGTAGTAGCCGTAATCCTGATACCCGGTCGCGCGGCGGAAGATGGAGTTCAGAATGACCCCCTTCACCTCAATACCGTTCTGCTCAAAGCGGCTCAGGCTGGTTTCCACTTCCTTCAGGGTGTTCACCGCATAGCGTGCGACCATCAGCGTGGTGCCCGCATGACGCCCTACCACGGCAGCGTCGGTAACCGCCAGAATTGGTGGGGTATCGATCAGCACCAGGTCATAATTTTTGCTCGCCCACTCAATCAGCTGCGTGAAGCGCTCGCTCATCAGCAGTTCAGACGGGTTCGGCGGCACCTGACCACGCGGGATCAGGTCAAATTTCGGAATCGAGGTCGGCTTGGCGCTCTCACTGATTTCCCCTTTACCGAGCAGGATTTCCGACAGACCGTTAACGTTGTTGGTGCCCAGCAGCTCGTGGGTGTAGCCCTTACGCATATCGCAGTCGATCAACAGCACGCGCTTGTTGGTCTGGCTCACCACCGCCGCCAGGTTGGCGCAGACGAAGGTTTTACCGATTGACGGGCTGACACCGGTCATCATCAGGACGTTGTTTTTGGCCTGCATCATGGCGAAGTGGAGGCTGGTACGCAGGCTGCGCACCGCTTCAATCGCCAGGTCGGTCGGGTTACCCACGGCCAGCAGCTGGCTCTGTTTGTAACGCTTGACGCCCTTAACGGTTTTGACGCTGTCACGGGACTTCTGCCACTCTGAAAGCGGGATGCTGGCATACACGCTGATCCCGTTCTCTTCCAGCACCTGCGGGCTTTCGATACCGCGGTTGAACAGCGAGCGCAGCAGCACGCCGACGATGGAAAGCATCAGGCCGAGAATAATACTGCCGAGGATAATCAGCGCTTTCTTCGGCTTCAGCACGCCCGGCTGGGTAATCGCCGGGTCAACGATACGCACGTCGCCGACGGTGCTGGCTTCGGTGATTTTCAGCTCCTGCTGTTTGTTCAGCAGCTGCATGTAAACCTGCTGGCCGGATTCCACATCACGCGTCAGGCGTACAATTTCCTGCTGCGTCTTCGGCATCGCGGTCACGCGGTCATTCAGCTTCGCCTTCTCTTCTTCCAGGGTACGACGTTTCTCCAGCAGCGTGCGGTACGCCGGGTGACGTTTGGTATAGAGCTTGGAAATCTCCGCCTCTTTGAAGGTCAGCTCGTTCAGCTGCGCATCAATATTCACCATGGAGTCGAGAACCGATTTCGCCTCCAGCGGCAGATCGACGGAATCCTTGTCCTGACGGTAGGCGTTCAGCTTGTTCTCCGCGTCATCCAGACGGGCGCGCACCTCCGGCAGCTGTTTACTGAGAAACGCCAGACTTTTTGCGGCTTCCGCTGACTTACGCTCAACGTTCTGCTCCAGATAGTTGCGGGTGATGCTATTGAGGATGTCGCGAATTTGATCCTTGTCTTCACCGGTGAAGGTCATGCTCAGGACGCCGGTGTCCTTGCCGTTTTCGGTGACGGTCAGGTTGTTTTGCAGGTTGTTGATCATCCCGAGCGTCGAGAATTTGGTGACCGTAAACTCCCCGCCCTCATGCGCCTGAATTGCGCTGACCTTGATGCTGACGCCCTCTTTGGTCAGCATCTGCCCCACCTCGCCGCGCGCGCTGAAGCCCGCGTCGCTGGTCAGCTGATACTGTTTTGGTCCCAGCACGGTCAGGGTAAAGGTTTGGTCCCCTGCCCCTTTTGGGATCACGAAGTCGGTCACTTTTACCGTATCGTTACTGCGCCCCATCAGGCGATCCCAGCCAGCGCCAAACACCGGGAAGGTGTTTTTGGTGACCGCGATATCCAGCCCCAGATCGTGAACCGTTTTGCCCAGTACCAGGCGCGACTGGATCAGCTGAATTTCGGCTTCCGATGCCGGCGGCTTGTTGGCCAGCGCCGAGCCGATATCCTGAACCAGCGAGTTTCCGGTATTTTGTTCGATCTGCACCAGCGCGTCGGCGCTGTAAATTGGCGTCGCGAACAGCGTATAAACGATCGCCGCCACGGCAAAGATGGCGGTAATACCCAGCACCCACCATTTCGCTTCAATAACGGTCCCGACCAGGCGACCGATATCGATTTCATCACTGCCCGACGTCGGGGCGGCAGAAGGTCTTGTTTTTTCTGTCATTGTTATCCCTGCTGAGCTTTCAGTGCCTGCGCCCACTGACGGGCAGACTGGTCTAGTAAGGTGTATACCGCCTCAAAGGCCTCGCGGCTCTTGCGATACGGATCGGGAATTTCGCGCTCACCATCCCAGTGACCAAACAGCATCACCTTGCCGCGCATCTCCGGTGCGATATCGCACAGCGCGTGAATGTGGCGTTTTTCCATCGCGAGGATCAGGTCGTATTCCCGGCACATCCGGCCAGAGACCTGACGGGCAACGTGCCCGTCGAGTGAGAGGTTATGCTCAAGGGCAACGCTTGCGGCACGTTCGTCGGCACCTTTTCCGACCAGCGCGCCCAGCCCTGCGGAGTCGACCGTTAACGCAGGCTGGTAATTTTTCAACAGCCTTTCAGCCGTGGGGGAACGGCAAATGTTCCCCACGCACACCACCAGAATTTTGTTAAACATCGCGGCTTACCAGTTATGAACGTCGCTCGCCGTATCCGTCATGTAGCGAACGCCACTGATGGTAGGCAGCAACTGGTTGATCAGACGGTTCCAGCGGGCAACCGGCGCGGTGGTGACATAGACCACATCGTACGGCTGGAGACGGAACGACGTTGCCATGACCAGGGACGTCGCGTCGGACATATCCAGCTGGTAGATGTTGGCAATCTTGCCCTTCGCGTTCTCGCCTTTGATAGGACGGATCACGAAGATACCGCTGGCGTTGGAGGCGGTCAGATCGATGCCTTCCGCATTGCCCAGCGCTTCGGTCAGGGTCATACCGCTGAAGTCCATCTTGAGGGTGCTCTGTTTCTTCACTTCACCCATCACGAACACTTTCAGATCGTCGTTGCGCGGCACGTACAGAATGTCGCCCGGATAAAGGAGGCGGTTCTGGGTCAGGTCACCGTTTTGCATCAGCGCCTGAAGCGAAATGCGCTGCTCTTTGCCGTTGTGGGTCAGCACCACGTTGCGCCAGTCAGCGCCATCGGTTAAGCCGCCTGCGGCATTGATCGCATCGAGAACGGTGAGCGGGACGTTAGTGATCGCCTGCTGGCCGGATTTATTGACCTGGCCAGAGATATAGGCTTTCTGGGATCGGAACGCGGCGATATTAACGTCCACCTGCGGGTCAGCAATGTACTGCGCCAGGCGGCCGGTAATATCACTACGGATCTCAGCAAGCGTTTTGC